>Ga0105048_10018506_pt1 | contig 10711 bp, 8 predicted proteins | sample MAT05_FD_78382 | JGI IMG/M metagenome (GOLD analysis project Ga0105048, IMG submission 78382) | Freshwater microbial communities from Lake Fryxell liftoff mats and glacier meltwater in Antarctica - MAT-05 | ecosystem: Environmental > Aquatic > Freshwater > Ice > Liftoff microbial mat | place...
AACAACCCTGCCGCTTGTTTCATTACAGGTGTATCTGCCACCGCAGGCACTATTTTATGTAATGCTGGTACAACAACTATTACTGCTGTTGCGGCCCCTGCCGGAACTTACCAGTACAGTTTAAATGGTGGTGCATTCCAGGCCAGCGGAACATTCACTGGCGTAACTGCAGGTTCTTACACAGTTGTTGCAAGAGAAACAGCTAACACTGTTTGTTCTGCTACTGCTGCTGCTGTTATTGTAACTGCTCCTGCAGTGGTTTCAGCTACTGCGGCTATTACAACTGCTATCGCTGTTCCAGGTGGCGCAGGTACTATCACTGTAAGTGCAGTGGGTGGTACAGGTGCTAAAACTTTTGTAATCACTTCGGGTACTACCACTAACACAACTGGTGCTGCTTCTGGTGTTTTCACTGGTTTATTGGCTGGTTCTTACACATTTACTGCTACTGATGCAAACGGATGTACAGCAGTAAGTGCAGCTCTTACACTGGCTAACCCAGGTATCGCTTCTGCCGATCCTGCAGTAGGTCAGATGTACTTTACAACAACAACAGGTGCTGCACAAAGTGCAAACAGCCTTATGCTTGCTCCTTCTGCTGCTGTTTACGACATCAACATTCCTTTCTATAACCGTAACCAGTTTAATGTTGTACCTAATGGTACTATCAACTTCACGGTTAATCTTGGTTCTAAACTGGTTCTTAACCCAGGCTTTAACCTGGCTACTGCTCCTTTGAGCGCTTATTTTACCTTTACTCAGTCTGTAGTTAACGGAAACGTTATCATCACTGGTGTTCAGAGTGCTACTATCCCTGCTGATTTTGATAATATCGCTACCTTCAGGGTTAAAGGTGATTCAGCATGCCGTTCTAACGTGGTTTCAAACATTGTTATTACCAACGTATTACAAACATTGGCTGATGATGATCTTCTGAATAACACGTCTACTTTGCAATACACTTTGCCTATCACATTGAGCAAAACTCAGGTGAACGTTACTTGTAACGGTGCTGCAAACGGTATCATCAATATTACGGTAACTTCTGGTACAAGCGTACTTACAACTGGTCCTGCCGGCTATACTAATACAACAGGTGTAGCTTCCGGAAACAACAACTTCACTTTGAGCAACCTGGCTCCCGGTACTTACACTATCACAGCTTCTGCTACAAGTGATGGCATTCTTGCAGCTTGCAGCCAGACAATCACTGTGATTATTACACAGCCTACTGTATTGACTCTGCCTACTGCCAGCATCAGCAGCACAAATATCATCTGCTTTGGTGCAACAACTGGTACAATCACCGTATCTGCAGCAGGTGGTACTGCTCCTTACACATACACAATCGCTGGTCCTACAGTAAACACAACTGGTGTTAACAGTGGTATCTTCACTGGCTTAACTGCTGGTTCTTACACTGTAACTGTTACAGACAACAACGGTTGTACAACAACTACTGCAGCCATCGTAATCACTCAGCCTGTAGGCGGAATACCTGATATCTCTTTAGGTAATGATGTTACAGGTAGCTTGTTTGCAACTCCTGGCGTATCTCAAACTATTGTGTACAATGTGGCAGAAATTGGTGGTAACTCAGCAGTGGGAGATACAATAAGAATCAATAAGGTTGCTGGTTTCACAATCAGTTTCAATCCAACATTGTTCACAACTACTGTTGGTGCTACCGTTTACAATCTTGACAACACAAGGTGGAAAATTGATAACAGCAACCCTGCTTTTGTTTCTATCATCTTAACTGATCCATTAAATGCATCTAACCCAGGTACTTTACTTTGTAACCAACTGGTAAGAGTAGCCGTTACCTTAACAAGGAACACGTCTGACATCTCTACATTTACGTTGAGTTCTAGGTTAAGAAAAGCAAATGGTGAACTGAACCTGAGCAATAACCTTGCTTCAATTGTTTTTTCTGCAGAGTAAATAATAACAATACAACAAAGGGGTAACCAATCCCCTTTGTTATAAAACTATTTTAAAAATACTATCATGAAAAGTAAAGTAAAAAATAAGAGTATGAGCCTTAAGAGCCTCTTAGCCGCCGGCTTACTGGTAGCTTCGCTCAGCAGCATTGGGCAGGGTAAGTCAGCAGTAATTGCTGATGCCAAACTCGCCCAAATGGAAATAACCGATTTTTCCGGAAACACAGTGGATGCCAATAACCTGCAGACAGACCAGTTGGTAAAATTAAAATTACCCGTAGCATTTGTAAATCATGGCATGGAATTACCTGCCGGCAGTTGCAAAATTAAAGTAGGACTTGGTTCTAAATTTATGGTTGATCCCGGTTTTGATGTTTTAAATTCAGGCCTTGGTAACTATTTCAGATGGACTTCTGTAGAATCAAATGGCCAGGTAGAACTTACAGGTGAGTTGGTAAACAACCTTCCTGCAAACATACAGGCAGCAGATCTTTCTTTTCGCATAAAAGTAAAGGAAGAAGGAAAGGCTGTTGTGACGGCTAATTTTTTAATTACCAACCACGCTACAACCACTGTGTTGAGCGACGAAAATGGTGCAAACAATGTAAGCGCTTTATCGTACCAGGTTGGTAAAAGAGTGCCTGTAGATCCTTCTGTTACAAATGGTAATTTAAAACTTGCAGTGTATCCTAACCCTGCGAGGAATGTTAAAGCTGTAAACATTAGTGTGCTACAGGGCAAGCTGCTGGGTAAATACAAAATCAGCCTGTTTGACTTAGCAGGTAAACTACTGCAGACAAAGGAATTGCAGTTGGACTTTGCCAGCAATTTCACTTATGATTTTGGTAACATTGCTGCAGGAAAATACCTGATTATAGTATTGAATACCAACGGTACAGAATCAAGCGTACTGAAGTTTGAGAAATTTTAAGGGTTAGTAATATTTTTAAGGTTTTTTAATTAGTAAGGACATGCATGATTTTTCATGCATGTCTTTTTTAAATGATTTATATGATCTTCCCGTAAGTATGCCTGGTAAACGTTGATCATGATAAATTGATACAGGACAGGTTGGATTATATGTATTAAGGCAAAGAGACATTACATAACATTAAGATAATAGTTTATTAATGCCGGTTGTTAAAAAACATACCCATTATTTTGTAATATCATGCTCCAATAATTTTTTCATTTAAAGCATTACTTCTTTTTAATACTTTATAAAGTTATGCAGGGCATACGAACAGCAGAATTCAAAATACTATTAGACTCTCTAAGCAACCTCAGGCAGGTGGGTACGCCTGTTTTGCCGGAAGATCAGTTTGAAACTGTAGTTGAAAAAGAGAAGGAATTAAAAGAGATATATGCCAATTATAAAACTTCTTTACAACAGGTATCAGAGAACATCCGGCAATTTGAAAATCATAAACATTCCATAAGAAGGTTGATGAAAAAAAGCAGGCATTATTTAAAAGACTTTAAGAAAAACAGTAATGGCCCGGCGTCTGAAGAATAACGAATTCTGTCAGCTCCTTTTTTAAATAATTAGTAATACAACAATAACAATTGCTTAATGCCCAAGCGCACAAAAGCATTTATTTTTACACCTCATCCCGCCCCTATAAAAAGTCACCTCATCCCGTCCCTATAAAAAGTCATCTCGTCCAGCCCCTATAAAAAGTCACCTCACAACTTATTAATTTTCTAAACTGCATAGTAGATCCCGGTATCCGGGATAAAAATTCTTAAAAGATAAACAGGCCCTTACTGTATGCCTCAGTTTACCAATATTGGTTTAACCTTACTGAATAAAACACAACTATATGAAAAATTTATTTTTTACATCATTACTTATGCTCTCCTTTATATGCAAAGGGCTTGCACAGGCTGTTATTGCAGATCCTGCAGTAAATTTAATGCGGACCAGCACTTTAAATATGCTTCCTTTAAACCCTTTGCAAATCCCAATTGATAGCGTGGTAGAATTAAAAGTGCCTATTATTAATTACAACCTGGTTAATGCGCTTCCGCCGGGAACCTGCAAAATTTTAATCGGTCTTGGATCAAAAATGATATTAGACCCTGCATTTAATTTAAACACGATAAACACGGGTAATTATTTTCATTGGACAGCCCAATTGTCCGGTGGCCAGATTCAAATCACCGGGGATCTTATAGCAACATTACCCAGAAATTTTGCAGATACCGTTACATTCCAGGTAAAGGGCACAATCCTTGGCAGCTCTACTGTCACCACCAACTTTCTTATTACTAATCATAATACTACTGTTATTTTATCGGACGAAAATGGTGCTAATAATACTACAGCGCTCCTTTACAATATTATAGAACGCCAGGGTGGGCCTCTTCCGGTTAATTTTACTGATCTTACTATACGTAAACAGGAATGTACATTGTTGGCAACTGTATTTACACAAAATGAAATTAATGTAGATAAATATGAATTGGAGATAAGTGCAGATGGCACACATTTTATAACAAAAGCTGTTTTGCCGGCAGCCAATCTTTCGCAATACAGGTTTTTAATTGTGCCGGAGGATAGTTTAAAAAATGCGAACTATTTATTTCTAAGAGTAAAGTCTACCGACCTGGATGGAAGATATCAGTATAGTATGGTGAAAAAAATTACCGGTGGTTGTAACAACAGCAGAGCTGTTTCAGCCAGCATTTTGTTATATCCTAATCCTTTGACCAGGCAGCAAAAGGAATTATATATCAGATCTGAAGTGAATAATTTTAATGGAAATTATGTTATAAAACTTTACGGTGCCAATGGTCAGTTAATTGACGGAAGTTTAAAGATGCTTAATAATGTAAAGCAATTTAGTTACGATATTCAAAAATTGCCTGCAGGTCAATATTTGATACAATTATCCGCTAATAGTGGAGTTGTATATAAAGGGTTGCGTTTTCAAATATTATAGACGGCGTTCGGTAAATCCGATCAACCAAATCTTTAGAGCAACAACAAGAAGATTTCTTGTAACAATACCGGCCTTTTAAAATGGGTCGGTATTGTTATTTAAGGAATGACTTAATATCAAATGGAATTTCATTTTAGGCCAATGTGAGGAGGCTGAAATTTCATGTAGCTTTTTTGCGGCAGGGTTTGGTAAATGCCGATAGAAATGTATTGGACTAATTTATAAATCAAATAAGTGCGACAGATCAAAAACAATGATAACATTGCTGCGTTTTTTTACCAGCCTTTAGGCAGCAGCCTCCTGCGTTGCGCCAGATAATTTAAATCATACTCTATTTGCTTCTGTCCAAATTCTTTTTTTAATTAGCAAAGGCCATTCATTTTGGTTAGAAGCATTATAAAGATTTGCAGAGTTGGTTTGTAGTGGTGGTCTAATATGCTTTGCTATGGGTTTCTAAATTTGTAATTTTAGTTAGTTAGATTAGAAAGTTAGAACCCAGCTTTCTAAATCCTTAACCTAATGACATTGCCCACAGGGACACCAAGACCTTCAACACCCAATAATGTAAAGATGATATCGGGTATTCTCTTTTTCATAGTTGCTATTTGCAGCTTTATGCAAATGTGCGTAGCAGAAAAAATACTGAAGAGAATTTACTTTGTCAAGAGACAAAAAAGAAGTTTCTTGCTAATACGAACTACGCTGCTGCGTAAAAAAGGCCGCTTTTAAAAGCGGCCCTGGTTTTTTAGAATTTTGGATCTTGCATATTAAAAAGGTCAGTCATGTTCTTCAGAAATAAAAGTGCCGGTGGCGCTAAAAGTAGTTTCCCATTTTACGCCGTTGCGGTTAAAATGCGCTTTCCACTTACCATCACTGGTTAATTTCCACTCATACACACTGTCGTTCGGATTCCTGGTTCTGAAAGCCGCCAATACTACTGCCGGCACAGCTCCGCTCATACAGGTAATATGATCTTCGTTATGATGGCCGTTATCATCAAAGCTGGCCGAATGGCGCCGGCTGCTGTGGTTAAACTCTACTTGGAATAAACTGCTGTTTCTATGCCACTCCACTTCTGTTGCACCGGCAAATCTTGCTGTAAATGCTGTAACCACAGGCGCAGGAACAGCACTTTGAGGAATTACGTTAATTGCTTCGGCCGGGTTTGAAGCATTTGTTACATCTGCCTTTTTGCATGATGCTAAAAAAAGAAAGGTAAATGCTGCCAATACTGCGAATGTCTTTTTCATGATATACATTTTTTTTGGTTAAAAACGGTTGTTATACATATTGGTAAATGCAGGGGTATGAAATGTAACCACCCATCTTGTTTTTTTTATTATTTATTTAATCATAGCATCAAAGGAACCTGGCAGAGGCCTTATCAGTATATTATGGTTAATTTGGCATTAGTTTTATTTCCGGTTAAAATTTTTATTTTATAAACTGGTTACAAAAGCAACCTCATTATTTACTATTAATTGTGCATTGAATGGATAAAGACAGTATTTACGATGACAGCGGGCTGATGGATATGATTAAAGAGAATGCAACAATGGGTAAAGCGATTAAATTTTTGTACAGCGCTCATTTTGAAAGTTTAAGTGTGCATATACTACAAAATCAGGGAAGCCGGCAGGATGCAGAGGATATTTTCCAGGAAGTGATTGTTGCTTTTATTGAGCTGGTGCAAAGGAACAAATTTCGGGGCGACTCCAGCATAAAAACTTTTTTATTTTCTATTAATAAAAATATGTGGCTAAACGAACTCAAAAGAAGAAACCGGTTGGCAGTTAGGGAAACAAAATTTGAAATGGCCAGGGAACCGGCAGATGCCGGCAGCGGCGATTATATTACCGGAAGGGAAGCTCAGCAGCAGGTACTAACGGTGATGGACAAACTGGGTGATGTATGTAAAAAAATACTACTCGCTTTTTATTATGAAAATCTTTCGATGAAAGAAATAGTGCAAACAATGAATTACGAAAACGAACAGGTGCTTAGAAACAAAAAACATAAATGCCTTAAGAACCTGGAGCAGCTATTAACTGCCAACCCTGCTTTGGCCAAAACCTTAAAATCAGCTTTGCAACATGAGCAATAATTTTACAAAAACCGAAAGGCTTATACAATACATTGATGGCGGAATGAACGACGCTGAAAAAGCATTGTTACAAAAAGAGCTAAAGGCCGATGAAACGATGCAGGCAGAACTGGAAAATCTTTTACTGGCTACAGACATAGTAAAGAAATATGGCTTATCAGCCAGCGTGGCAGGTATACATAAAGAGATGATGGAAGAGATGAACACGCTATCCGTAAAGCAACCGGCCATTGTAAGGCATATGCCCCGGCAGTTGATGAAAATTGCGGCAGGCATTATTGTATTGCTGGGCTTATTTGGCCTTTACCAATACTTTAGTGTATCGGCAAATGGATTGTATACGGAGCATTACAACCAATATACGGCTCCCACATTCCGAGGTGCAGAAACATCATCTTCCATTGAAAAAGCTTATGCCGAAAAAAAATATGATTCCGCAATTGCCCACTTTAAACTGTCAACGGAGGCCTCTGTAAAAGACAATTTTTTTGCCGGGCAGTCATACCTTGTAAAAGAAAATTATGCACAGGCGATTATCTGTTTCAAAAACGCACTGAATAAAAATAACATCAATAACACAAATTTATTATCAGACGATGCTGAATATTATCTTGCGCTTTCCTGTTTAAAAAATAATGACCTGCCACAGGCATTGCCACTGTTTCAAAAAATTCACAACAACAAGGCGCATACTTACAATAATAAAGTAAGCTACTGGTTTTTAAAGAAGCTGCAACTGCTCAACTGGAAACAATAATGGCTGATAATTTATTATTCATTTGGATCTGGTAAAGCAGTTTCTTTTTGATAAACTTTTTTTCTATTAAATCTCCTGGCGGAAAAGAATGATGCAGCCAAAACAAATATTGCTGCAAACAGCCAGTAAAAAGGATGGTCGTTATTATTATAAATTGGGGAAGGATCACCCACTAAAATAAGGTTGGCCCAAAAATCAGGCGTTTTAAAACGTGCGTCCACTTTATCACTTTCCAGGTACGCTAGTTTTGCTTTTTGCAGCGCTTCATCTTTGCCCATTCCCTGCTGCAGGTATTTGTGCAACTGTTGCATAATAAAAGCCGTTGCATTATCCTCTGCCTTCCATAAAGAAGTTATTACGCTCTGGCAGCCGGCATAAGAAAACGCCCTGGATAAACTCATGATACCTTCCCCGCTTACCAGGCTACCTTTGCCTGTTTCGCAGGCACTCAAAATTACCAGCGAAGTTTTGGAAAGATTCAGATTAGAAATTTCGGGCTGGTAAAGCCTGTTTTGCATGCCGGTGCCATTTTTCCGGGGATAAAAAGCAATGAAAGATTCAACCGGAATGCTGTCGTTTGCATTGGCGTGTGTGGCAAGGTGGATAATTTCGTATTGCTGCGAAAACTTTAAAAAGTTGCTTTTTGTAGCAGCCGTATCTGTAAGTATATTTCCACTGAGTGCTTGTACTTCCGCCCCGGATGCACCTAACGGGGTAAAACTATTTTCCGGCAAATTATCTATCGAAGCAAGTGCCTGAGTAAAAGGAGCAAACGCAAGAACCTGTGGATGGCTATTGGTATTTTCCTTTTTAGCCAAAAAGGAAGCTGAGTAATTGTAACTTATTGCAAAGTCTTTGAGCAACCAGTTTCCTGTTGCCGGATTTTCTACAATTTCAAACGGAATATAATGCAGCTCATTGTGAGGTATGATGACCAACTTTTTTTTATTTTTTATAGCAGCATACACCGGCTTTATTAACCGGTTAAATAAAAAATGTGAGATTTCTCCTGCGGCTGTTTTATCATAGCTACCGCTTTGCTCAAGCGCAACCCTTGCAGCAATTATTTTGCTGGTTAAAAAAGAATCTGTTGGTGCTTTACTGAATAGAAAATCGTCCGACGTAATTACAAAGCTAACCAGGTGTTGCTTTGTAAAATAATAACTAAGCAAGGCGGTATTGGCGCCTATAAAATTTTCCTGTATTTCTTTAACGGAAAGGGCCTGGTAGTTATATCTCAGTTGGTTGTACCGGGGGTTTTCATTTAGCTTTTCCTGTACCCTGGATAATTTAATTTCAAAATCACTTACTTGTTGCTGTATATGCGCAAGCCCTATACTGTCCGTAACTGCAGCAGCCTGTAATGTTAACCTGGCAATATTGGCTTTAATATTTCTTTCTTCATGCACCAGATCCTGTGGTATTCCGGTAATCTGCCCAATTTGTAGTTGCTGCCTGTTTGTTTGAAGGATAGAGCCTTTGCTGGCTTCGCTGAATACAAACGCTTCGTGCAGGTATTCTTTTTTAGCGGTTATCTCGTAAGCCTCTATGGCAGTTTCAACTGCGCCCGAATAGCTGTCTTCTACATTTTTTTTTAAAAACAACCTGGCTTCATCTGTATCTAAAAAACGCTCTACATATTCTGCCAGCTTAAAGGCAGCTTTGTAGGCATCCATGGCAGCAGAGAGCATGACACTATTTTTTTCTTTTACGTATAGTAGTTTAAATGCTTCTGCTTTTGCTATCAGCACTGCAAACAAATTAAAGGAAGAGTGTATCCCATTAAACTGAGTAGGATTTTTAAGCATATCTTCTTCAAAAAAATCGGGATCAAATTGTATGATAGACTGCTGGTAATAATTTAACGCCTGCAGCATATTATTTTGCCCGGCCTCAATATCTCCGTAAAATTTTAAAGCCAGCCCCTGTGTAATATTTTTGCGGGTGCCGTTCATTTTTTTATTTTCGGCAATGGCACTGTCCAGATAGTATTTTGCTGAGTCCGTTTTTTTGAGATTAATGTAAATGCGGGCGAAATCTGTAAGTTTAAATTGCTGGTTGTATTGCAGCGGGGCCAAATATTGAAGTGCCCTGGCGTAGTCGCCTTTCTCCAGGTAAATACTGCCAATATTGTGCAAAACAGATGGCCTGGTGGCCGTTTTAAGTGGCAGCAGGCTTTCATAAATATCCATTGCCTTATCATATTCCTTCAGCTTAAAATATGCAGCACCCAAATTTGTTTTGTACTGCACCAAAAAATCGGTGTAGCCATCAGCCACAGGATTTAACAGGCTGATTGATTTATTAAAGTAGTTGATGCTTTGCCTGTAATTGCCAGACTGGTAATACAATGCACCCATTTTATTATACAACCGTTCTGCCTCTGGCAAGCGCTTATATTGATTGACTATTTTTTCTGCCTGCTTAAAAAAAAATAAAGCAGAGTCGTAGTTGCCAACGGTATAGTAAGAAGCGCCTGCAAAAAGATTTGGCTGAAAAAATAAAGAGTCTGGCAATAATGAGGCAACCTGTTTAAAACTGTTTGCCTTTAAAAAGTTATTGATCGCTGCAGAATCGTGATTGTTTGCCTGGTAAAGGATACCTGTTTTTGTATAACATTCAACCAATAGATTTTCATTCTCCTTTTTCTGCAGTAGCAGCGTAATTACTTTTTGATAGTTTACCAGGGCCAGGCTGTCGGTGCGGCTGGTTGGATTGTCGGTGTTGTAATAGCTTTCTGCCTGCCGGTAAAATTCAGCATAATAAGATGGAATATTCTGCTGCTGGCCGCAAAGCAACAACATACCCGAAAAAAACAAACATATAACGCTGAAAGTTCTGTTCATTATAAACACTTGCCTTCAAAGATAGCAATTGTTTACCCTACTATTTTGTTAGCTGGCTATTGGCTGAGGATTACTATACAGGGTGGTCTTCTTCCCTTGCCTGTGCGGGCAGTCTC
>Ga0105048_10018507_pt1 | contig 10711 bp, 5 predicted proteins | sample MAT05_FD_78382 | JGI IMG/M metagenome (GOLD analysis project Ga0105048, IMG submission 78382) | Freshwater microbial communities from Lake Fryxell liftoff mats and glacier meltwater in Antarctica - MAT-05 | ecosystem: Environmental > Aquatic > Freshwater > Ice > Liftoff microbial mat | place...
GCGCCGTTGTGGCGGCCGGCGGTGAAAACGCCCGAGGCTCCGTACGTCAGCCCGCGCTCGGCACGGAGGTACTTGTTCATTCGCGAGTCGAGCCCGGCGGTGAGCACCTGCGTCGCGACGTTGCCGGCGAAGCGGCGGTCCGACTTGAGGTCGTAGCCGCGGAAGGCGACGCGGACGTTGGCCTGCTTGGCGTCGGGGTTGTCGACGAGGATGATCCGGCGGGAGGCCTTCTCGACTGGGGTGTTGTAGGTGGCGGCGGGGGGCGCGCCGGCCGGGAGCGACTTGGTGACGACCTCGGCGATCTTCATCGCCCGCTCGGGGGAGATGTCGCCGGCGAAGATCATAAACGCGTTGTCGCGGCGGTAGGTCTGGGCGTACCAGCCCTTGACGTCTTCGAGTGTGAGGCTCTGCAGCGACTCGGGCGTGGTCGTGCGGCCGAAGGGGGTGTTCGGCCAGAGAGCGGCCGCGAGGTCGCGACCGGCGACGCCGCCGCCCTCGACCAGCGCCCGGCGGAGGCCCTGAATGCTCTGGTTTTTCAAGCGGGCGAACTCGGATTCGGGGAACGACGGCTGGGAGAGAACCAGCGCGGCCTTGGTGGCGAGGTAGTCGAGCTGGTCCGTTGCCGCCGATCCGGAGAGCGTGGTGGTGTCGCCGCCGTCGCCGACCTCGATGAAGACGCCGCGGGATTCGAGTTCCTGCGCGAGGCTGAGGAAGTCGATGTCAGCCGAGCCGCGGCGAAGCATCTGCGCGGTCATGCCCGCCAGACCTTCCTTGCCGGCCGGTTCGGCGTCACCGCCACCGCGCATCACCAGCGAGAAGTTGGCGACGGGAATGCGGTTGTCCTCAATGACGACAACTTTGATCCCGTTGACCTCACCGACGACGCCTTGTTTGAGCGTGGCGGTGATGGGGCTGCTGGCGGGCGGGGATTTGGGGTAGTTGGCGGGGAAGTCGACCGCGCGGGCGGGGACGGGTTCGGAGGCGACGACGCCCGCGTTGGAGACGTCATCGGCTTTCGAGGCGTCCACGGTCTGGTCGGGTCGGGAGTTTTTCCCGAGGGGATCGGGGAGATACTGGATGACGGTGAGGCGGGCGGGCACGAGGTACTTCGCGGCGACCTGTTGGAGCGTGGCGGGGGTGAGCGCGTCGATCAGCGCCAGTTCGGTGTTGACGAGGTTGGCGTCGCCGCCGAAGACTTTGGCTTCGCCGAGGAGGGTGGCGATCTGGGTCGCGGTTTCGCGCGAGCGGATGAGCGATTGCCTGGCTTGGACCTTGTACTTGTCGAGTTCCTCGGCGGTGGGTCCGGAGGAGATGAACTCGGCGATGGCGGTTTGAAGTTGCGCTTCGACGGCTTCGGGGTCGTTGCCCGGGAGCACGGCGGATTGGATGGTGAAGAACGACTTGTCTTCGAGTTGGTTGTTGCCCGCGCCGGCTTGGAGCGCGACTGGCTTGGCCGGAGCGGGGGGGGTCACGAGCAGGCGCGAGAGGCGCGACGTGCGGCCCGTGCCGAGGATGCTGGCGATGGCGTCCAGCGCGACGTTGTCGTCGGACTTGTAGTCGGTGGTTTTGTATCCCATCAGGATCGTCGGAATCGGGACGGACCGGCGGTACACCACCAGCTTCCGCGTCTCGGTCTGCTCGGGCTCGGCGGGAATGACGCGAACGACGTCGGTGCCCCGCGGCATCCAGCCGAAGTACTTCCGAACCAGGTCCGACGTCTTCTCCACGTCGAAGTCGCCCGCGATCACCAGGGCCGCGTTGTTCGGGATGTAGTACGTGTTGAAGAACTCCTGAAGCTCCGCCACCGTCGACTGCTTGAGATGGTCCATGTCGCCGATCGGCGACCAGCGGTACGAGTGCGTGGTGAAGGCGGTCTTGAGGAAGTCTTGGTAGAGCGTGCCGGTCGGCGGGTTGGCCGTACGAAGGCGCCACTCCTCGGCGACGACCTTCCGCTCGGTGGCGAAGACCTCGGGCGAAACTTTGAACGACGCCATGCGGTCGGCTTCCAGCCACAGCGCCATGTCCAGCGACGACGACGGCAGGGTGTTGACGTAGGTCGTCTGGTCGAAGCTTGTAAACGCGTTGGAGTTCCCCCCGGTGGACTCAATGAGCTTCATGTGCTGCTCCTGACCGACGTGCTCCGAGCCGCGGAACATCATGTGCTCGAACATGTGGGCAAAGCCCTGCCGTTCGGGGTTCTCGTCGCGCGACCCGACGTGGTAGACCACGCGAACGTGCACGACCGGCGCGTTGTTCATCGGCGCGTAAATCACCCGCAAGCCATTCGGCAGTGTTTCCTCGATGAAGTGGATGTGACCGGCGGGCTTGGGCACCAAGGCGACGGCGGCTGGGGTGGCGGGCTGGAGGGTGGTTGTCGCCAGCAGGGGAATCGGAAGCGCCATGGGAACCGCCAAAGATGCCGAGGTGAGTAGACACAGGGTACGACTTCGGGCGGAGTTCATCGTGGGAAATCCTTGAAAAGTGCGGATGTAATTCAACAATACGGCCTTGTACCGTAATATTAGCACCTCGTTCAGGTCGCCTCCATCGCTCGTCCGCAGTGATGCTTGCCGACTCAGGGTTTAAGGCGAAGTTCAACTTTTGCGCCCGTTTTTGGCAGCGAAAAGTCGAAGCTTTGCCTCTTCCCTCCCGCCGTCACGGTCGCAGTGTAGTTCCCAAGGAACCCCCGCAGCGACGCCTCGCCGTCCTGGCCGGTGGTGACCATCTCCCGCGTCCACCACTTGTTCAGAACGTAGTCTTCCCACACCAGCGCGTTCGGCTTCTTCGACCAGTCCGACCGGAACATCGCCCCCTTGGGCAGCCAGTGCGAGTTTTCCCAGAAGCCCCATTTGATAAACGCGTCCACGGACGGGTGGGAGAACAGCGTGATTAGCGCGTCGCGGGTGAAGGCCGCCTGGGTCTTCTCGTCGTCGATGTTGATGTCGAACTCGGTGATCTGGATCGGCAAGCCGAACGTTGCGAACCGGTCGAGAATCTTGAGCATCACGACCGGGTCGGTCATGGTCGAGCCCCAGTGCCCCTGAATGCCGATCCCGCCGATCGGCCCGCCGTTGTCCTTGATGTACTTGATGTCGTTGAAGAAAAAGTCGATGTGCCGCTGGTCCCTGCCGGCGCCCTCGAGAATGCCGTAGTCGTTGAGGTACAGCACGGCGTTGGGGTCGCCCTCGCGGGCGAGCTTGAACCACTCGACCATGACCTCTCGCCCCAGCTCATCCATCACGTCGTGATTCGAGTAGGTCTCGTTGATCACGTCCCAGTCGCGCAGCTTCCCGGCGAAGTCCCGCGTCGCCGACAGCACGCGATCCGCGCAGATCTTCCGCAGCCACGCCTTGGCTTCCTCGGGGTTCGCCGCCTTCCGCTTGCCGAACTCTTCGATGATTCCCCGCGGGAAAAAGTGCATGTCGCGGAACCCCGGCCAGATCAGATTGTGCCCGCGTACCTCAAATCCCTCCTTCACCAGCCAGTCCACCGCCCGCATGCCCGTCGTCTTGTCGTTGGCGTACATCGTCCACTTCAGGTGGTTTTCGATCGTCGCGTAGTTGAAGTGGGTCTTGAGCACCTCGCGGAACTTGAGGTTCTCCGGCGTTTCCGAGGTGAACCGGTCGGCTGGGACGGCGGTGCCGAACCGGAACAGGTGCCGCGTCATCTCCACCTTCACCGCCGCGTCGGGCACTGGCTTGCCAGCGGCGTCGAGCACGGTCAGCGCAATGTCGCCCTTGCGTATCTTCTCGATCCGGGCGAGCGCCTCCTCGCGCCACGCCGCCCCCTCCTCCATGTTGGGGTAGGTCATGGTCGTCTGCGGGAGTTCGTCATACTTCCTCGTGCTGCGGTAGTTCACGAGTCGGATCTCCGAGATCGTCAGGTCCTGCGCGATGTCGCCGAAGCGAATGGAAAGCTGCGCCCGCCCCGGCGCGAACGATTCCAGCGCTTTGAACGGGAACACGAAGCGACGCGCCTCCACCCCAGCCGAAAAGGTCGTGTCCAGCGATTTGGTGTGCGGATCACCATTAAGCTCGAACACAGCGTTGATGAACGCCTCCGGCGACAGCCGCCCCTTGCCCGACGCCACCAGCTCCAGCGCCAGCAAGTCCCCCTTCTCCACCGGCTCGACCGACGGTATCGAAACCCCGATGTCCCACACATTCGGCGACCGCTCGGACACCGAAACCACAAAAGTTCCCGGCTTGGGAGACGTGATCGTCGCCTTCCCCGCCCCGGTGAACGGCAGGAGCTCACCGCCCCGCAGCACGTCCACTCCCCCGGGCGGCAGGGGCCCCGGTTCCTGCGCGAACGCCTCTCGCGCAGGCAATGCAAGGGCAAGGATCGTCACCGCAAAGAGCAGCAGTAGGTTCATGGCAGACCATTCTACCGCCACAAGCAAACGTTGTGTCTAGACTCCCCCACCGAAATGCAACACTTGGAAGGCCGTCAATCCGTCGAAGCCGCGCTCCGTGCACGCCAGCGCCGCTTCGAAGTCGTTCTCGTCGCCCACGGTAGCCACACCGAAAAGGTCGAAGACGTCCTCGCCGCCGCAGCCGAGGTCGGCGTCCCCATCAAGTACGTCGACCGCGCCTCCCTCGACGCCATGGCCCACGGCGCGTCCCACGGCGGGGTCGTCGCCGTCTGCTCAGCCAAGCCCCGCGCCACCCCCGAACAACTCCTCGAAAAACTCGCCTCCCTCCCCCTCGCCGAACCCCCCCTCCTCCTCCTCCTCGAAGGCGTCGACGACGCCCGCAACCTCGGATTCACCCTCCGGGCCGCCGAAGCCTTCGGAGCCCACGCCGTCCTCGTCAAAAAACACCTTTGGGACTTCGACGAAGTCGAAGTCTCCCGCCCCAGCTCCGGGGCCTACGAACGCATGATGCTCGTGCAATTCGAGTCCGTCGAGCTTCTCCGCCAGTTGCAGGGGCAAAAGATCCGGATCTACGGCTGCCTGGCCGGGGTCAAACGCAGCGTGTTCGAAACCAAACTCGCCCGCGGCGTCTGCCTCGCCATCGGCGGGGAAAAACGCGGCTTGTCCGGGGCCGTACGCAAAGTCTGCGACAGATTCGTCACCATCCCCTCCGTCCCCGGTGCTGCCAGTCTCTCCCTCACCGCCGCAGCCGCCGTCGTACTCGGCGAAGCCCGCAGACAACGCCTCGACGGCGCCGCGCGTAAGCTGCAAGCATGAAGTCGAACCACCCCTTCGCCGCTCGAGCTCTCCTCGCCTCTCTCGCGGCTCTCGCCACCCTCGCAGCCGCACCCCAAAAAGGACCCCAGGGCCAGCGTGGCCCCGGCGTGCCCGAGTTCTGGGTCCGACCGGGATTCAAAGTCACCCTCGCAGCCGAGAACTTCGGCCAGTCACGCTTCCTTGTCGCCGCCCCCGACGGCACGCTCTTCGTCTCCCAGCCCGACGCCGGCAGCATCACCGCCCTCCGCGACATAGACGGCGACGGCGTCTACGAAACCAAGTCCAAGGTCCTCGAGGGCCGTAGATACGTCCACGGCATGCAGATCGACGGCGACTGGCTGTACTTCACCACCACGGGCGCGGTCTCCCGCGCCAAGCTCCCCTCCGAGGGCGCGCCGCTGGCCGACATTCAGACCGTCATCCCCGAGGGCGAAGTCCCCTCCGGCGGCGGGCACTGGTGGCGCTCCATCCTCGTTCACAACGGCAAGCTCTGGACCTCCATCGGCGACAGCGGCAACATCACCGACGAAGCAACCACCGACCGCCAAAAAATCTGGTACTTCGACATCGGGCAAGACGGCCGCGCCACCAACAAAAAGCTCTGGTCCACCGGCATCCGCAACACCGAGAAGCTCATGCTCCGCCCCGGCACCCCTGAGGTCTGGGGCTGCGACCACGGCTCGGACAACCTCGGCGCCCGCTACGGCGAGAAGGGCGGCGGACCCATCACCGACGTCTTCCCCCCCTGCGAGTTCAACCACTACGTCGATGGATTCAACTACGGCCACCCGTTCGTCACCGGCTTGGGCCTGCCCCGACCCGAGTACGCCAACCGCGCCGACATCCTCCAGAAAGTCGAAGCCAACACGCCCCCCGAGCTGTCCTTCGGCGCCCACTGGGCCCCCAACGGCTGGACGTTCCTCAACGGCGACGGGCTGCTGGGCAAGTCCGGCGACGCGCTCATCGCCTTCCACGGTTCATGGAACGCCCGCCGCAAGGTCGGCTACCGCGTCGAGCGCGTGTTCTTCGACGACGTCACCGGCCGCCCGATGGGCTCGCAGAAGCTCGTGGGCACGCTCGACGGCTCGGGTGAAGAAGTCCTCGGCCGCCCCTGCGACCTCGTCGAACTCCCCGACGGCTCGGTGCTCTTCACCGACAACGGAACATCGCGGATCTACCGCATCTCGCGTGTTAAATAGGCGCAACAAATCGGCGGCTGGGATCATTTCCCAGCCGCCGACATGGGTTTCAGTTTTCCCGCGCCCTACAGCACGCGGTTAAGGTCGATCTCCACCGACGCCTTCTTCATGTGCCGCCCCAGGTGCAGCATCCATCCCCCCGAAACGTCCAGCGGGATGTACGGAATGCTCCGGTCGCAGTTGAACCCCTCGCCCGACGGCGGGAACAGCACGGCCAGCCGGCTTGTACCCACCCGACCCGACAGAAAGCCCATGTCAAACGCCACGTCCGACCGCAACGGCTGATTCGTGCCCGGGCGTGCGTTGTGCGCGTCATCCGAGGGCATGAGCATCACGGCAAAGCCCGCCAGCGTCGCCCCCTCCAGCTCCACCGGCTTGCCCGGCTCGCGCGTCTGCAGCGAAGCATTCAGCCCCAGCCGCCCGAGGAACTCGGAAACCGCTTCGGTAAACTTGTGATCCACACCGTGCGAAACAACGAGAATCGTTCTGTTGTTCGTGGACGGCACCGGAGAAGGCGCTCCAAACTTCGGCGGAGTCACGACGTCATTCGCGGGCGCCGGCGCTGCCACCGGGTCCGGCGTCGCCTCCACACGCTTGAGTACGACGCCCAACCTCGACAGCCGCAGGTCCATCTCCTCGTTGAAGAAGTCCCCCGCAGTTGGCATCTCCAGCGGATAGTTCGCAAACCGCCCCGCCGTGTCGGCGAAGCTGTCCGCCACCGCCGAAGCGTCGAAAATCCGCTTCAGCAGCTCGACCGTGTCCGACACCCACTCGTCCTTCTTCACCCGCATCTCTTCGATGTGGCCGCGATTGGCGGGGGTGGTCTGACGCAGCGTGCGACCGCGCTCAATATGAACCTTGAGCAAGCGGACGGCATCGGCTTTCGGGCCAACAAGACGCACGGAAAGGGCGGTCGGGGTGGACATAAGTGTAATTCGGTCGACCCGGTGTGGAATTCTCCAGCCGACCATCGCTGACATCGGCAGCTTCCCCCCCCCAACGTTCGCCCCAACCGCCCCAGTCCCCCGATCACCCGTTATTGGACCGACACTCCCCCACCTGTCGCCCCCACCTTTCGCCGCCGCCGCCCGACGCCGTACAGTGCCCCCGTGCCCACCTTCTACCTCATCGACGGCCACGCCCAGATTTACCGGGCCTACTTCGCCCCCTTCCGCGACCTCACCGCTCCCGACGGCTCCCCCGTCAAAGCCACCTTCGTCTTCGCGCAGATGCTCCTCAACCTCGTCGCCTCCCGCAAACCCGACTACCTCGCCATGGTCATCGACTCCGCCGGCGACGAAGGCCTCCACCGCTCCACCCTCTACCCCCAATACAAAGCCAACCGCCCCCCCCGCCCCGACGACTTCGACCCCCAGGAACAGCGCATCCTCCAGCTCGTCCGCGACTCGGGCGTCCCCATCTACCACCTCCCCGGCTGGGAAGCCGACGACGTCCTCGCCACCTTCGCCCGCAAGCTCGAAGCCCGCGGCTTCGACGTCGTACTCGTCTCCAAGGACAAAGACCTCCGCCAGCTCCTCTCCGACCGCATCCGCATGTACGACGTCCAAGCCGACACCTTCACCACCCCCGAATCCCTCCTCGCCGACATGGGCTTCTCCCCCCGCCAAGCCATCGAAATCCAATCCCTCATGGGCGACAAAGTCGACAATGTCCCCGGCATCACCGGCGTCGGCGACAAAACCGCCGTCGAACTCATCAAACAGTTCGGCACCGCCCAAGCCGCCGTCGATCGCGCATCGGAGATCAAAAAACCCAAACTCCGCGAGTCCGTCGCCGCCTTCAAAGACCAGCTCCCCATCACCCGCCAACTCGTCACCCTCGCCACCGACCTCGAAGTCCCCGGCTTCTCCGTCGAGTCCTGCAAGTTCGCCGGGTTCAACACCTCCGCCCTCCGCGGCCACTTCAACCAGCTCGGCTTCACCTCGCTCGCCAAGCGCCTCGACGACCTGTCCCCAAAACTCGCCGCCAAACCCGCAGCCGCCCCGCCCGTCCCTAGCGACCCGTTCTCCGGCGGCCTCTTCGGCCCCGACCTTACCCAGGAGACGCCCACCGGCACCCTCGCCGACAACTCCCCTCCCGCCGTTCAGCTCGCCACCTCAGCCGGCCTTCCCTACCGCCTCGTCAACACCCCCGAGCTTTTCGCCGAGTTCCTCGCCGAGCTGAAAAACCAGTCCCGTTTCGCCTTCGACTCCGAAACCGACGACCTCGGCGCGATGTACTCCGAGCCCGTCGGCTTCTCCTTCTCCTGGTCCCCCGGCACCGGCTCGTACATCGCAATCGCCGGCCCCGACGGCGCGACCGTGCTCGACCGCCAGACCGTCATTGACGCCCTCCGCCCCATCATGGAAGATCCCGCCGTCGCCAAGGTCGGCCACAACATCAAGTACGACGTCCTGGTCATGCGCAACGCCGGCGTCCGTGTCCGCGGCGTCACGATGGACACCATGGTCGCCGCCTTCGTTCTCGACGCCTCGAAGATGCAGTACGGCATCGACCGCCTCGCCGAGCAGCTCCTCGGCTTCAAGAAAATCCCCACCTCCGACCTCATCGGCTCGGGCAAGGGCACCATCTCCATGCGCCGCATCGACCCCGCCAAGGTCGCCCACTACGCATCCGAGGACGCCGACATCTGCCTCCGCCTCGCCGACCTCTTTGGCCGCCAACTCGCCGATCTCCCTTCCCTCGCCAAGCTCCTCGCCGACGTCGAAACCCCCCTCGTCGACGTCCTCGCCGAGATGGAGTTCAACGGCATCGCCGTCGATCCTGCCGTGCTCAAAGAACAGTCCGTCGTCCTCTCCGCCCGCATCGAAGCCCTCCGCACCCAAATCACCGCCGCGGCGGGGGGGCTCGACTTCAACCCCGACTCCCCCAAGCAGCTCGCCGAGGTTCTCTTCACCAAGCTCGGCCTGAAGTCCGTCAAGAAAACCAAAACCGGCCACTCCACCGACGTCGAAGTCCTCGAAAAGCTCGCCGACCAGCACCCCGTCCCCAAGCTCATACTCGAATACCGCTCCCTCCAGAAACTCAAAAACACCTACCTCGACAACCTCACCGAGTTCCTCTCCAAAAAAACCGGACGCATCCACACCCACTTCAACCCCACCGGCGCCGCCACCGGCCGCCTCTCCTCCTCGGACCCCAACCTCCAGAACATCCCCATCCGCACCGACGAAGGCCGCCGCATCCGCCTCGCCTTCATCCCCGGAAACAAAAACAACGTCCTGCTCTCCGCCGACTACTCCCAAATCGAGCTCCGCGTCCTGGCACACTTCACCCGCGAACCCGCCCTCCTCAAAGCCTTCGCCAACGACGAAGACATCCACCAAGCCGTCGCCGCCGAAGTCTTCAACGTACCCCTCGCCGACGTCTCCCGCGACCAACGCGGCCAAGCCAAAACCATCAATTTCGGAATCATCTACGGCGTCACAGCCTTCGGCCTCTCCCGCCGAATCGAGGGCCTCACCACCTCCGCAGCCGACAAGCTCATCCGCGACTACAACGCACGCTTCCCCGCCATCGAAAAGTTCCTCGCCGCCTGCGTCGAGTTCGCCCGCACCCACGGCTACGTCGAAACAATTCTCGGCCGCCGCCGGCCACTCCCCGACGTCCACTCCAACACCCTCACCGTCCGCAACGCAGCCGAACGCATGGCCATCAACTCCGTCGTCCAAGGCTCCGCCGCAGACCTCATCAAAGTCGCCATGCTCCGCGTCCAACGCCGCATCGAATCCGAACACCGCCCCAGCCGCATGCTCCTACAAGTCCACGACGAACTCGTCTTCGAAACCCCCCGCGCCGCCGCCGAGTCCGACGCCGCCATGATCCGCGAAGAAATGACCTCCGCCATGACCCTCGCCGTCCCCCTCAAAGTCGAACTCGGCTGGGGCGACAACTGGGGTGAGGTCAAAGGCTAACTCCTGCTGAAAATCTGTCGTAGTGTTCGCCCGATCCCCTCACTGCCAAACCCCTGTCCGCCCAAACACCAAGCCCACTGCAACCAACTCCCTCAGTCCATCCGCCGCCACGTCGTGCACCTTCTCTTGATCAACGACGCGCCCTGCCGCACCAATACAAACTGCTCAATTCCAATGAATAGGACGCGGATCTCACTCTGACTGCCGCCGACACATTCACAGTCGCGCCCGCTCCCTTACGGTAATGTTCCCGCGAGCCGCTTCCCCGTTTCTCCCCACCACACTCGCCCCCCACGCTCCCTCCATGGCCGAACCCCTCGCCCCCCCCCCCCCCCCCCCCCCCCCCCCCCCCCCCCCCCCCCCCCCCCCCCCCCCCCCCCCCCCCC
>Ga0105048_10018509_pt1 | contig 10710 bp, 14 predicted proteins | sample MAT05_FD_78382 | JGI IMG/M metagenome (GOLD analysis project Ga0105048, IMG submission 78382) | Freshwater microbial communities from Lake Fryxell liftoff mats and glacier meltwater in Antarctica - MAT-05 | ecosystem: Environmental > Aquatic > Freshwater > Ice > Liftoff microbial mat | place...
AGAAGTCGAACCACAAGCGAATGGCGGAGGTCGCTGCGGTGTACGGAATCGCCGCGTACGTGCGCACGACGGAGGACGTGATGGGTGAGCTTTCTTCGATTCGCCTCGTTCGTCCCGAGGGGCCGTCATTTTTGGCCGTCACAAAAGAGCCACACCCGAACGGGAAGGCCCCCTGCCTTCGGTGAAGACCGGCCCCGGATTGCTATCGGCTTGGTTTGCCGACGGCAACAGAAAAGCAGACGATAGGATGGCCAGTTGGATGCTACAGAGTACGGGTGTGGCGTGCCAATGCGCACATGGAACAGGGCTTTCGGTGATTTCGCATAGCGGCCTATCTCGGTGCCGACGCCGCGCCCGGACTCCAGCCCTACCGTTTGCGTGAGAATTCCGCGCTTCCAACGGGATCGCCGCATCCTCCGCATTCGACCCGCTTCCTCTCCGCCGAAAGGAGCCACTTTTCCCGCCGCAGCGACCTCGATCTCGTCGGATCGCCTCGTCCGCCACGCTCCCTGCGGCTCGATCTCGCCGGACGCTCGCCCGCCCGACGCTCCCTGCGGCTCGATCCCGCCGGACACCCACCCGTCCGACGCTCCGGCGGCCTCGATCCCCCCGGATCCCCGCCTGCCCGACGCTCCGGCGGCCTCGATCCCCCCGGATCGCCCTCCCCCGAACGCTCCGGCGGCCTCGATCCCGTTTTTGTCTCCGCCCCGCGCCGCGGCGCGTTCCTCGCCCCGATCTTCGCCCGCCCCGAAGCCGCCGCGAAGGGAGCCGAGACCGCCGTGGATGCCAACGGCGAAGCGTTCAATGCCTGGGATAAAGAGCGCTCCGAAGAGGTGGTGGCCAAGGGCCGTCTCCGCCTCGAGCTGGAGCGTGTTCACCGCGCCCTCGGCGCTCACTTCGTGGGACAGCGAGATTTCGTGGCGTCGTTTTTCTTGAAGGGGGAGAAGCCGAGCGAAGGCGCCGGCGCCGGCACGACCAGCGCGGCCAGCGCAACCAGCGTGGAGGCGGTCGCTGTCGCCGAGCCGAAGACCGCGTAGCCGCGCTGTCCGCGTCGGCGTTCGGAAGCCGCTCTGCTGCTCGACTCAAGAAATCAGGGAGGAGGGGAGGGGATTCGAACCCCTGGATGGTTTCCCATCGGCGGTTTTCAAAACCGCTGCCTTCGACCACTCGGCCACCCCTCCGGGAGGAACCACCGCGATTCCGTCCTCTTTTCTGCGCCCCGCGTCAACACCTCGCTGCGCTTCGGTGTAGCCGGGCGGACGCGCCCGCGCCGCGGCGCCTCGATTCTTCGAGGCGCCGCTTCCGCTTCCACGTCAGCCGCCGTCGGGGGGGCCGCCCATGCCGCCGTCCGGAGGCCCACCCATCCTGTTGCCGCCGCCCTTGGCCGCGCACAGCGTGGTCGCGAGGGCCGAGCGGAGCACGAGCGTCTTCCAGGCCAGCATCGCGCCGTCCGCCTGCCTCGCGGTCTGGAACGTGTACTTCGCGCGCAGTAGAGATCGCACGTCGAGCCGAGGGTCTCCGTGAACGGGTCGGCGTACGTGCCCGTCATCGATTTCGTGCCGCCCGTCGCCCACGCTCCCGCGGTGCCGGTGCCGGTGCTGCTGGTCGCGCTCGCTCCGCCCGTCCCGGTGGCTCCGGTGCTGCCGCTCCCGCCCGCGCCGCTGGTCCCGGTGCTCGTCTGGCCCGAGGAGCTCGTCGAGCGCGTGCGCGCCCGCCTGCGCCGCCCGACGCTCGCGCGTGGCTCGGTCGTCGAGGTCGGCCCGCTGCGGATCGATCTCGGGACCCACGAGGTCCAGGTGCGCGGCGAGCGCGTCGATCTCACCCGCGTGGAGTTCGACTTTCTCGCGATGCTGGCCGCGCGACCGGGCGCGCGAGCTCGAGGTCGCGGCGGCGCCGCGCTGAGCCTCAACGCTGATCGGCGACCATCGCCTTCGCCCAGGCCGAGGTCGCGCTGCAGGTCCCGGCGCTCGTCGGCTTCACCCCCGCCGCGCTCCGCGCGAACGGCCCCGCGCCGATCGCCACGGCGCGCCCCTTCCGCGCCCACGCCACCGGCCCTAGATCGGCCCGCTCGCGGCAGGCCTTTCCGAAGCGCTTCTCCAGCACCGCGGCGATCTCGTCGGCGTCTTTGTCGGTGTCGAACACCAGGTGCCACCCGAGCGCGACCTCGTGCGTAGCCCCGACGTCACGCCGCGCCACGACGTAGCGATCGCCGCCCCACCCCGCCGCCGCCGGCACCGCCACGGAGCGCCCCGCCCACGCCTCGATCGTGATGCGCAGGCTCTGCTCGCCCATCACGTCGTCGAGCGCCGCGCGAAAGCCCACGCCGAGGGGGCCCATGGTCGGCACCGCGACGGGGATCGCCGGCTCGCGCTCCACGTACTTCTCGAGGTGGAGCAGCTGTTCGGTCGTGTCCGGCAACGCGCGCCACGCGCTGTCGACCGCGGGCCAGCCGCCCCGCGTTCGCAGCGCCTGCACGAAGCTGAAGCCGTCGGCGTAGGGCGCGATCAGCGAGGCCTGAAGCACGTACGGCGCCGCCGATCCCTCGGCCAAGAGCGCCGTCGAGGCGGTCGCCAGGCTCTGAAACAGCTTGTCGCTGACGTTGAACGCCGACCCCGCCATGACGTCGTACATCGCGCTCATCGCGTCCCCCTCGACGAGCGCGTGGACGGCGCCGAGGCGGTCGGCCTGGCTCGGCGCGTACTTCATCATCGGCGCGAGCGGGTACGTCTGGTCCTGGAGAGCGTGGTCGAGCTCGTGGGCCAGCGTCTCTTCGGCCTCGTCGTCGTCGAGATCGTCGACGAGGTACATCGTCTGATCCTCGGGCTCATAAAAGCCTGCAATTCGGCCCTGGATCAGCTTGTACGAGCCCTCGAGGAAATCGTACTGCGGGGGCACCAGCTCGAGCGCGGCCAGGGCCTCGCCCTCGTTCACGATCGCGTCCTTGGGCACGTCGTCGTCCACGTGCGCCCGGATGCGCGCCAGGATCTGATCGCGGTTCAGCACCTTGATCGCGACCTCGTGCAGCGCCGGCAGACCCCGCGCGCGGGACACCTTCACGAGCATCGCGCGCACCTTCCCGAGGCTCTCGATCTCGGCCGGCGTAGGCGCCGCCGCGCCCTCGGGCTTCGCGTGCTCTCGGGGCGTCGTCGTCATCACCGAAGGCTCGATCGTCGGCGCCGCGATCGGGCCCGCCGAGCTGCACGCCGCGAGGATCAGCGCGGCCCCGGCGAACGCCTGGGCGTGCCTCACCGCGCCGGCCCGTCTGCGTCGAGGCGACCGTCACGGATCTGCTGGATCGCCCTGGCGTAGCGCTGCACGCGCTCGGCGTACGACAGCGTCTCCCCGGGCTTCACCGCGCCGAACACCGCCGAGCCCGCGACCAGCACCCGCGCCCCCGCGCCCACTACCGCGCCCGACGTGGCGGGGCTCACGCCCCCGTCGACTTCGAGCGCCACATCGCGCCCCGTGCGATCGATCATCGCGCGGATCGCGCGGAGCTTCGGCAGCGCCGCGGGGATGAACGACTGCCCGCCGAAGCCGGGGTTGACGCTCATCACCAGCACCAGATCGACGTCCTCGATCACGTAGCGGATCGCCTCCTCCGGCGTGTGCGGGTTGAGCACCACGCCGGCCTTGGCGCCCAGCGCCTTGATCTGCTGCACCGTGCGGTGCAGGTGCGGCGAGGCCTCCACGTGGACCGAGATCCAGTCAGCGCCGGCCTTGCGGAACTCCTCCACGTAGCGCTCGGGCTCGACGATCATCAGGTGCACGTCGATCGGGAGCTTGGTCGCGCGACGCACCGCGCTGACGATCAGCGGCCCGATGGTGATGTTGGGGACGAAGCGTCCATCCATCACGTCGACGTGGATCCAGTCGGCGCCGGCCTCCTCCACGGCGCGCACGTCTTCGGCGAGGCGGCCGAAGTCGGCGGAGAGGATCGAGGGCGCGATCAAGGTCGGTTGCACGGCCCGGAGCTAGCACGGCGCGGGCGCCGATGCTCGCCCGCGCGCGGGCTCGACACGGCCCCCGAAGGGCGCGCCTTCGATCGTCCGCTTCGGGCGCGAAACCGCCCCTCTTCCGCGGAGATAACCTGCTAGCTTCGGCCCTGGAACGGCCCACGACGGGCAGCGCTGGACAGGCAGCTCGGAGGATGGATGGGAATGGAAACTCGCCCCCTCGCCAAGGCGGACTACGACCAGATCGTGCGCGTGATCGATCGCTGGTGGGGCGGCCCGACCAGCGCCCTCGCGCACCCGATGTTCTTCTACGAGCTCGGGCGCCTCGCCCGCGTCGCGGAGACCGACGGCATCCTCGTCGGCTTCCTCCTCGGCTTCCTCTCCCCTGACGCCTCGGTGGGCTACGTGCACCTCGTCGGCATCCACCCGGACTACCGCCGCCGCGGCGTGGCCCGCCTGCTCTACACCGCCTTCGCGCAGGACTGCGCCCACGAAGGCTGCCGCAGCCTCAAGGCCATCACCACGCTCGGCAACGAAGGCAGCGTCCGCTTCCACCAGGACCTCGGCTGGTCCATGGCCGAGGTCGAGGACTACGCCGGGCCGGGTCGCCTCCGGATCGTCTTCACGAAGGCTCTCGCAGAACGTTGACCTTTGGGGTAGCGAGCGTAGGCTCCGCCGCACGTTTTCCCTATATCGCCTGAGATCGTGAGATCCGAAGAGCACGGAGCATGTCTCTAGCGCCGCCCCCCACCATCGCTCACCTCCGCGAGATCGGCCTTTTTGGCGGCCTCGGCGATGACATCCTCGAGACGTTCGTCGCCGCCCTCGCGCGGCTGGAGCTCTCCTCGGGGACAGACGTGTTTCACGAAGGCGAAGCGGGGCGCGACCTCTTCGTGATCCTCAGCGGTGAAATCGAAGTGCTCCGCCGCTCCAAGCGCGGCCACGAGACGCGCGTGGCCCTCCTCGGCCCCGGCGACTGGTTCGGCGAGATGTCGATCCTCGACGTCCTCCCGCGCTCCGCGACGATGCGCGTCGTCGCCCCCGTCGAGCTCCTTCGCTTCAGCGCGCAAGACCTCGACGTGCTCTACCGCCGCGACGTGCGCGCCTACTCGCTCCTGGTGCTCAACATCGCCCGGGAGATCTCGCGTCGCCTCCGCGTCACCGACGGCCTCCTCGCGGATCTCGTCGGCAACATGATGGATCAGTTCACCCGCCGCTCCTGAGCGGCAGCGGGCTTCAGTGCTCGCCGCCCGCGCCGCTGCCGCCCGCGCCGCTGCCGCCGGCCCCGCTGCTCGTGCTGCCCGTCGACCCGGTCGCGCTGCTCGTGCTCGTTGCCCCGGTCGCGCCGCCCGTCGACCCCGCCGAGCTCCCGGTCGCGCCCGCGGCGTCATCGATCCCGCCGTCGTCGCTGGCCGGCGTGCTCCCGCCCGCGCCGCTCGCAGCCCCCAGGCTGCCCCCTGCGCCGCCGGTCGAGGTGCTGCCCGGAGCCTTGTCGGGCAGGTTGTTGCCGGGCGGATCGGGCTGCGGGTTGAACAAGCAGCTCGCCGCCATCACCAGCCCGAGGACAGAGTATTTTCGCATCACCAGCCTCGTTTTCAAGCGCTCAAGCTACCACGAAGAGCTGCGTTCTCCGCGTCGACGCTCAGCAGCCGCCGCCCGCGCCGCCCGTCCCCGTCGCGCTGGAGCCGCTGGTGCCGAGCGGCCCGCAGCCGCCCCCGCCGCCCATTCCGCCGCCGCCCATTCCGGTCCCGCTGCTCCCGGTCCCGGTCCCGCCGCCGCCGGATCCCACTGCGCTTGTGCCAGTGCCGCTCGACGGTCCGCCACCGCCCACGCCGGATCCCGTCACGGGCCCTCCGGTCGCGCTGCCGCTGTCCAAGCTGCTGGATCCACCGCTTGCCGAGCTGGTGCTGTTGGCGCCGGGCGGATCGGGCTGCGGGTTGAAGACGCAGCCAACCGCCGTGGTGACGGTGAACAGGACGACAAGGAAGAGGTTTCGCATGATGGGGCACGAAGACTTAGAGCAACGGGCGCGCCACGGGGATGAGCCCGGAATCGCGAGGAAATCACGCCTTGCGCGGCGGACCTCCGGCACAGGCTGGCACGAGTTCGGACGTCGGGATCCGTTGGTGCTCCGATGCTCCGGCTCTATGGTGCCCGCGTGATCACCGACACGAGCGAGATAGCGAGCATCTCCCAGCGCCTCGCCGAAGTGAAGCGAACGATCGACGAGGCCACCGCCAAGGCCGGGCGCGCGCCCGGATCGGCGCGCCTCGTCGCGGTCTCCAAGCACAAATCTGCGGAGGCTATCCGCGCCGCCTACGCCGCCGGCCAGCGCGATTTTGGCGAGAACTACGCTCAGGAGCTCGCCGAAAAAGCCGCAGCGCTCAGCGATCTCCCCGACCTCGTCTGGCACGCCATCGGGCAGCTCCAGCGCAACAAAGTGAAGGCCATCGTCCCGCACGCGCGCTTCCTTCACGCGGTGGATCGCGCCGATCTCGCGCTCGAGATCGATCGCCGCGCCGCTGCCGCGAGCGTCACGATCGCCGCGCTGATCGAGGTCAACCTGGAGGGCGAGGCGAGCAAGGGCGGCTGCGCTCCCGCCGATCTCGGCGGCCTGCTCGCGGCCTTCGAGCGCCTCGCGCACGTGCGCGTGATCGGCCTCATGACCATCCCGCCGGCCGAGGACGATCCCGAGCAGACCCGCCCGCGCTTCGCCGCGCTCCGGGCCCTGCGCGACGCGCACGGGGGCGCCGCCGCGCTGCCCGAGCTCTCGATGGGCATGTCCCACGATTTCGCCGTCGCCATCGCCGAGGGCGCCACGCTGGTGCGCGTGGGCACGGCGATCTTCGGGGCCCGCGCGTGAGGCGTCGTCGTATGTTCGCGCTCGCCATGCACGCCGTGAGCGCCTCGCTTCTCGCCGCCTCGATCGGCCTCCTCGGCTGCGGCGCGGGCACCATGCCGCCCTCGGTCGGCCACTCGTTCCTCGGCAACGCCGCGCCGGAGTTTCACGAGATCGCCACGTCGGAGCGCGACGTCGGCCTCCCTGGCAGCCCGCGCACCCGCGTCACCGTCGTCGACTTCTGGGCCTCGTGGTGCGCCGGCTGCCGCGAGTCGATCCCCGCCCTCAACGATCTCTACAACGACAAGCGCGGGGACGGCGTCATGGTCATCGGCGTCAGCGTCGACGAGTCGGCTGACGACGCGCTCCTCCTCGCGCAGCACCTCCACGCTAAATTCCCCATCGTCCTCGACCCGCACATGCGCCTCGCCGGCAACTACCGCGTCGGCAACATCCCGCTCACCTTCGTGGTCGATCGGCACGGCATCGTCCGCTGGATCGGGCGCGATCCCGGCGACGTCCGCCGCGCCGTCAACGTCGTCCTCGCGGAGTGACCATGGCGCGACGAGCGCAACCACCGCGCCTCGGCGTCGAGAACCCGACGCTCTTCCAGGCCGCGACGAGGCACGATCCCGAGCTCCGCGGCACCGTCCCCCTCGCCGAGCGCATGCGCCCCGCCACGCTCGCCGACGTCCTCGGGCAAGAGCACCTCCTCGGCCCGGGCAAGCTCCTCGCCCGCGCCATCGCCGCCGATCGCGTGCCCTCGATGATCCTCTGGGGCCCGCCCGGCGCCGGGAAGACCACGCTCGCGCGCGTCATCACCCACTCCACCAACGCCCGCTTCGTCCCCTTCAACGCTGTGCTCGGCGGCCTCCCCGAGCTGCGCGAGATCCTCGGCGAAGCCAAGAAGATCCGCGCCTACGAGGGCAAGCGCACCATCCTCTTCGTCGACGAGATCCACCGCTTCAACAAGGCCCAGCAGGACGCCTTTCTCCCCCACGTGGAGGACGGCACGATCACCCTCGTCGGCGCCACGACCGAGAACCCCTCGTTCGCCGTCAACGCCCCGCTCCTCTCGCGCTGCAAGGTCTTCCGCCTCCAGCTCCTCGACGCCGCCCAGCTCCTCGAGATCCTCCGCCGCGCCCTCGTCTCCCCGCGCGGCCTCGACAGCGCCTTCACCGCGGACGACGACGCCCTCCAGGCCATCGCCGCCCTCGCGCAAGGCGACGCGCGCCGGGCCCTGACGACGCTGGAGATCGCCGCCGCCGAGGTCGAGCGCGCCGGCGCGACGGTGATCACGCGCGAGGTCGTCGCCGGCTCCGGCGAGCAGAAGACGCTGCTCTACGACAAGGCCGGCGAAGAGCACTACAACGTCATCAGCGCCTTCATCAAATCGATGCGCGGCTCCGATCCCGACGGCGCCATCTACTGGCTGATGCGGATGATCGAGTCCGGCGACGATCCCCTCTTCCTGCTCCGACGGATGATGATCTTCGCCAGCGAGGACATCGGCAACGCCGACCCCCGCGCCCTGGAGATCGCCGTCGCCGCTGACGCCGCGTTCCGCCGCATGGGGATGCCAGAGGGCATGTATCCGCTCGCCCAGGCCGCGCTCTACCTGGCGACCGCGCCCAAGTCGAACGCCTGCAACACCGCCTGGCACAAGGCCCAGGCCGCCGTCCACGAGCACGGCGCGCTCCCCGTCCCGATGAAGCTCCGCAACGCCGTGACCAAGCTCATGGGCGCAGAGGGCTACGGAGAAGGCTATCGCTACGCCCACAACGAAGAGGGCGGCGTGGCCACCGGCGAAGTCTATTTGCCGGACGAGATCGCCGGAGAGCGGTTTTACGAGCCCACCGATCGCGGCTACGAAAAACAGATCGCGGAGCGCATCCGTCGCGTCCGCGGCGAAGGATGAGCGGATGGACATCGACGAAACACTGGTGTTCGCTCGCAACACCGTGCGGATCCGGCGCTCCGAAGAGCGCGACGCCGGGCGCATCGCCGAGGCCGTGCGCACCTCGGCCGCCGAGCTCACGCCCTGGATGCCCTGGGCCCACGCGGGCTACTCGCTCGAAGACTCCCGCCTGTGGATCGATCTCTGCCTGGAAGGGTGGGTAAAAGGCACGCAGTACTCCTTCGTCGCTGTCGACCTCGCCACCGGCGCTGTCCTCGGGGATTGCAGCATCAGCCAGATCAACCGCGTGCACGGCTTCGGCAACCTCGGCTACTGGGTGCGATCGAGCGCGACCGGCCAGGGCCTCGGCGCCGCCCTCGCCCGCCGCGTCGCGCGCTTTGGCATCGAAGAGCTCCAGCTCAACCGCCTTGAAATCCTCACCGCGCTTGGCAACCGCGCCAGCCAGCGCGTCGCCGAGAAGGCCGGAGCCACCCGCGAAGGCGTGCTGCGGAGTCGCCTGGTGATGTGCGACGAGGTCTGGGACGCGGTGCTGTTCTCGCTCACGGCGCGAGATTTCGGCCGCGAGCCTCGCTGAACGAGGCCTCCTGCCTGGACGCGAGGTCGTACACGCCGAGCGCGCCGAGCCGGGCGACGGACCGACGCCCCGAACCGCGCCAATCAGGACCATAGCTCGGCGCCCTTTCGACGTCGTAGCCACCGTCCCAGTCGGGAGGATAGATACTCTCGAAATACGCCTTCGTGTGGCCCTCCGCCTCGGCACCTACCGGATCAACGACATAGTCGGCCCTCCACTGCCGCCGAGTCCCGCCCCCGAAGCTCGCATGGAAGAGGTGCTCATCGAACACGATCACATCACCAGGTTCGGTCACGACGACGTGAGCAGGCAGCGTCGTGGCGCCCCTATCCACAGCTCCGAGCGCACGGATCGCCTCTGCAAACTCGGGTCGATGAGAGCCGGGTAGCACGCGGAGAGCGCCATTTTCTCCTCCAAGAGCTTCGAGGTAGGCCGCGAAGCCGACGCTCGCGATCGGAAATGCAGAGTCCACGTGCCACGAGGTGTCCCCGCCGTAGCGCACCCCCTTGGCGCGCGTCGGGAGCACGGGACTGCCGAGCAAGCTCACGGCCACGGCCTCGAGACGATCGAGCAATGACAAGCTCACGGGTGTCGCTGCGCTCATCATGGGCACATACTGAAACCGCATCTCGACGCCCGAAGCCTCGGACGAAAGCACGAGCCCCTCAAGCAAGGCGCGGTCGATCTCTGCCCCGAGGAGGCCCGGATCGAAGAAGCGGCGCAGCACGACGAATCCGAACGTCTGGAAGTAGGACATTCAGGTCGCCGCCTTGAGGCGGTACATCGAGACATCCCACCCACCTTCGGCCGAGGACTGGTACGCCGTCAGGAAGGGCGTGCCGAGGTGGTGCCCGGGGCTGCTCGGGACCACGCTGGCCAGGATCTTTTGAATCTTGTCGTCGAAGCCGTGCTCATCCCAGTTGCTGCTCATCGCGTCGCCTCCTCGAGGGCCGCGAGCGTACACGAACATCGCGGGAGCGGTGGGCCGTAAGCGCGGATCGCCGGCGCATCCGCGCCGGGTACGGGGCGCGTCATGCCGCGAAGCATTCCCTGAGGGTCCGTGCACGCCCGCATCTTTCCAACGTGTCGCGACGGGAGAGAGTCTGCACCTTCCCCTCCGCGACCTCACGCGAACGACGCTCCAGCTCGGGCGCATCCGACGGCGCGTCAAGACTCACGGTCACCTCGCCGTTGGCGCCGAGGGGTGCCTTCCCATTCACCATATCAGCTACTTGTTCCGGCGAATAGGACGTGCGCAGCGACAACACGATGATGAAGAGAGCGACGAGCACGGGCTGAACGCTAGCACCAAACGCCCCCGCAGCCGTTCGCGCTGTCGGAGTCGACTTCCCGCGCGACGGGCAGCACAGGCCGTGCGTCTGACAGCGGCTGAGACCTGGCGGCGAAGCCCATCACGACGTGA
>Ga0105048_10018511_pt1 | contig 10710 bp, 7 predicted proteins | sample MAT05_FD_78382 | JGI IMG/M metagenome (GOLD analysis project Ga0105048, IMG submission 78382) | Freshwater microbial communities from Lake Fryxell liftoff mats and glacier meltwater in Antarctica - MAT-05 | ecosystem: Environmental > Aquatic > Freshwater > Ice > Liftoff microbial mat | place...
ATCGCTCCTCCAAAGACAAGAATCCGCTTTTAGTCTCCAGCCTATGGTGTGGCAGCATACTGTTGAACAGTTTATTAAAGAAATTAGTAATGAAATAATTAATTTTATCGAAGAGGCAGATATTGATTATTTACAAACTCTAAAAACCTATCCTTGGCAGATTAATCTAGAAACTAATCCAGAAATTAATAACTGCCTCTTATTATTAATTCAAAGATATTTTCAATCAAAACCTCTTGGTAAAGAAGTAGAGACTATTATTAATATCTTAGAAGAAAATCATGCCTCTGAAAGTGGTTATGCGATCGCTAACTTAAAATCTCTGGTTTAATACAGCATATTACGCTTAAATAAGATTCAGGGATTGTTACTTTGGATGGCGACTTTAGCCTATCGATAATGATGCTCTAATTCTTCAATACTAAGATGCTCAACTAAAGTAATTCTTTTTAGCATGATGTTACTTTTTTAACTAGTAATAAGCTGTTCACTACTTAAATTTATACAGCTATCTAAGCTTGACAAGGATTTTAGCTTCTGAAATCCCCAGTTTAAAAGCATAACAACTTATCATATCTGATCTTCTGAACTTGATATAAGTTCTATATTTATTTATTGATTTCATTGCAATTTTTCGTTGTAACAATTCCGTCATCATAGGTGGCTATATTCTAAGCATCAACACTGAACTAATGGTTTTAGTGATTGTTTACTAATATCAATTTCTGGTTTCTTGTTCTCCTTACAGTCAGCGATTGTAGATGGATCGCAGTTTCTCCAAGAGTAACCGCGACTAGAAGAGCTAAGTCCGCACCAGATTTGGTATAAATCCATTCTAAAAATAGGCTCTATTGTTATGACATCTACCACCTACCCCGGATTAATTCGGTTTCTCCAAGAAGAATTGGCTATTTCTAAGTCGGCGATCGCCCTGACTCTCCGCCACTCTCCAGCGGAAGCACCCTTACCCATGATCCTTTGGCAGTACGGCTTAGTGACCCTAGAGCAACTAGAGCGTATCTATAAATGGATGGAAACAGCTTAAGCCTCAATCCCTGTTTTTGACAGACTATTTACTTGATTTTAATCTAGATAATTGATGTCACTATTCCGTCATCTCCTACAGATATATTATGAACAGCAACAATCTAAAGATTTACGTTTATTTACTGACAAATCCTAATACACCGCTGATACCAAGTTTCCAAGAGGTTGTATAGGTCTCATTTAAGTGCAACACGTTGTAAATCATACAAAGGAGCTTTTTATGGCTAAGAGATCAATCCAAGCATCTACTTCCGGAATTCAAAAGGCTAGAAGTGCATTTGCCGTCAAAGGATGGACACAAGAAAATTTGGCTTATGAAGTGAACCTGAAGACCCGGCAACCAATTTGGCGATTTCTCACTGGGAAACCTGTAGATCGCTACATTTTTCTAGAAATTTGCTCAACCTTAGATTTAGACTGGCGCGAGATTGCCGAGAACCCCAGCGCCGAATTTCCTCAATCTAAAGAGTCGGCGGAGATTGTCCCTTTGAATATTAACAGTCTGCTACAACAGGTGCGATCGAAATATCACGAGACCAGTCAAGATATTAATCAAGGAGGTATTTTACAGCTATTAGGTATTGGTTATCCGATCTGTATTGAAGATATTCAGATTGAAGTCAATGCAAATAGAGTTGCCATAGTCATCGATATTTCTAAGCCAAAATATAATATGGCAACTTAGAGTTTCTACCAGCAATTCTCATTCCAAAACATCTGTACTGAAAACCACTCTTCAAATGGGTTTTTTATCTAAATCCCTGAAGGACAGAATAGCTCTTCTAGTCAACTAAATTACTAGAAGAGCTATTTTTATAATTATAATTGCTGGATGCAACGCTAATATCTAGCAAACTTGACCCTTCTATGGCAAGCTAAAACTAGATAGCTCTTAAACTTATTTTCTAGCAATTTTATTTTCTGTCTATAACCTATGCAAATCTTCACTGCACCGATCGCCAACCCCACTGTACCTACCTTTGACACCACAATTCATCGCCGCAAAACTCGCACTGTGCAAGTGGGTAGTATTGCGATCGGCAGCAGCAATCCTGTAGTTGTCCAGTCTATGATCAACGAGGACACCCTCGATATTGATGGCTCCGTAGCCGGGATTCGCCGTTTGCACGAAGTTGGTTGCGAAATTGTCCGGGTGACAGTTCCCAGTATGGCTCATGCCAAGGCTTTAGCCGAGATTAAACAGAAATTAATTGCCACCTATCTAGATGTGCCTCTGGTGGCAGATGTTCATCACAACGGGGTAAAAATTGCCCTAGAAGTAGCCAAGCATATCGAGAAAGTCCGCATTAATCCGGGCTTGTACGTTTTTGAGAAACCCAAGAGCGATCGCCAAGAATATACACAAGCAGAATTTGACGAAATTGGTGAAAAAATCCGTGAAACCCTTTCACCCTTGGTAATTTCTCTGCGCGATCAGGGCAAGGCAATGCGGATCGGGGTCAATCATGGTTCGATCGGCGAACGGATGCTCTTCACCTACGGCGACACCCCAGAAGGCATGGTGCAATCAGCTCTAGAGTTTATTCGCATCTGTGAATCCCTAGATTTTAGAAATGTAGTTATTTCCCTCAAGGCGGCAAGAGTTCCTGTGATGATCGCCGCCTACCGCCTGATGGCGAAACGCATGGATGATTTAGGTATGGACTATCCCCTCCATTTAGGCGTAACGGAAGCGGGAGATGGAGAATACGGCAGAATCAAATCCACCGCCGGGATCGCCACACTTTTAGCAGATGGGATTGGGGATACGATCCGAGTTTCTCTTACCGAGGCTCCAGAAAAAGAAATCCCCGTATGTTATAGCATTCTGCAATCTTTGGGTTTACGGAAAACCATGGTGGAATACGTAGCCTGTCCTTCCTGCGGTCGCACCCTTTTCAACCTAGAAGAAGTCCTCCACAAAGTCCGGGAAGCCACCAACCATTTAACCGGTTTAGATATTGCGGTCATGGGTTGCATTGTCAACGGTTTGGGTGAAATGGCGGATGCTGACTACGGCTATGTAGGCAAGCAAGCTGGTTATATTTCTCTTTATCGGGGCCGGGAAGAAATCAAAAAAGTTCCCGAAGATCAAGGAGTAATTGAGCTTGTAAATTTAATCAAAGCTGATGGCAAATGGGTAGAACCCGCTTAGTTTTGGCTTTCATCTTGAGGTAGGAATGGTAAGACAAATTCAAGTAGTTCAGGGATGCTAGATTGAGTTACTTCCCACGTCAAATCAAGATCAACTTTGTTGTAGTTATGGACAAGTTTGTCGCGTATTCCTGCAATTTGCTTCCATAGAATTTCTGGGTATTCCTGCCGAAATTCTGGTGATAGTCGCTTAACAACTTCTCCTGTAATAGTAATTTCATAGAGAACTGCAAGGTGGGTACGTTTATCTAGCAAAAATGAGGCTTTACTCATCTCTCCAAGGAGTTCAATTATTGTGCTGCAAGTAGCAGCAATATCAAGCAGGTAGCTGAGGTCTCGATATGAATAGCTTAGAAATGATCGGGCAACTTGTCAAAGAGCAAAGACATTTTTTTAATCAGGGCGTTACTAAAAATATTGATTTTCGCCGACTGCAACTTAAGTTACTACAACAGCTAATTATTGAAAATGAAGAATTGATTTTTCAGGCTTTAAAGGCAGATCTAAGTAAGCCAAAAGTAGAGAGCTACGGGGCAGAGATGGGATTAGTTCTAGAAGAAATTAAGTATACCCTCAAGCACCTCCAAAGTTGGGTGAAAATTCAAAAAGTACCTACTCCCATGAGCTTATTTCCTGCTCAATCTCAGATTATCTATCAGCCTTTAGGAGTGGTACTAATTATTTCTCCGTGGAACTATCCTTTTCAATTGTTGATTTCTCCTTTGATAGGTGCGATCGCCGCCGGAAATTGTACCATTCTCAAACCTTCAGAAATAGCACCCCATACTTCTCAACTTATTGCTGAACTCATTCCTAAATATTTTGATGCTAAATATATAGCAGTAGTGGAAGGAGATAAATTAGCAACTCAGGCTTTATTAGACCAGAAATTTGATCATATTTTCTTTACGGGAAGTACTGCGATCGGTAAAATCATCGCGCAAAAAGCTGCCGAAACCCTTACCCCCGTAACGCTAGAATTAGGTGGTAAAAGTCCTTGTATTATTGATAAGCAAACTAACCTAGATTACACTGCCAAGCGCATTACTTGGGGCAAGTTTATAAATGCAGGACAAACTTGTGTTGCCCCAGATTATCTTTTAGTTCATAGCAGTATTAAGGAAGAGTTACTAACAAAAATTAAAGATTATTTACGGCAATTCTATGGCGAAGATCCTGCTACAAGTACCGATTATCCTCGTATAATTAATGATTTTCATTGGCAGCGTCTAAATAGTTTACTAACAAGGGCAAAAAGTTCTGGAAAAACTATTACAGGTGGTCAAGGAAATCAGGGCGATCGCTACCTTGCTCCGACTATTATTGACCAAGTAACTTGGGAAGATGCAGTTATGCAAGAAGAGATTTTTGGGCCGATCCTGCCAGTCCTAGAATACGAGAAATTAGAAGATGCGATCGCCCAAGTCAACACTCAACCCCATGCTCTTGCCCTCTACTTTTTCTCTGATAATTCTCAACATCAACAGCAAGTAATTGAGCAGACAACATCGGGCGGTGTGTGCTTGAATGATACAATTATGCACCTCGCCTCTCCAGAATTGCCCTTTGGAGGTGTTGGTTCTAGCGGGCTAGGTAGCTATCATGGTAAAGCTAGTTTCACTACATTTTCTCATCAGAGGAGTATTCTCAAGCAATCTTTTCTCTTAGATATTGATTTTCGCTACGCTCCTTATACGGAAGGTAAAATGAAGTTGTTAAAATTTTTCTTGGGATAAAATTTAAAATAAAACTTAAGCAGTTGTCTAAATAATACTTGATTTTTATGGGTTGACGCTTAAAGGCTTCCCTAGAATTTGAATTAACCAATCATCTTTTAGATAGTCAACTAGAAATGCTAGAGCTACTGGTAGATCAACTTCTAAATCTTGTTCTTGAATATCAATAATTAATTTATAGATTAACTCAAAATTAATTCGTTCCTCTTGGCTCATGAGGATAAACTTTCCGTTCTTTAGATAATTAAGTTTCTCAATTTCTTCCTTGCCTACTTTTCCTATAATAGGTGATTCTCTTTGATCTCGAATTAAATAAAATTTAATTTGGGTTTGTTGATGGGCAAGGGTGTTAAAATTTTTGATCCTTGAAGTAAAAGTGCCACTACTTAAATTTAGGAAGGCGATCGCCCAACTTTGTTGATTAATAGTAATAACTAAATTCTCTGGCAGTTTACTTTTTCCTAGACGCAGTTGATCAAAAGTAATAGATTGCAACCGCTGGAAAGCATTAGCGATCGCTGTGAGCTTACCTACATCATCGTAGTCATCAATAATAGTTGGTTGACTATATTTTTCAGTTAAAGTCTGACGGGCTTGAGATAAATAATCTTCTACAATATTAAACTTTGGCTCTAGGACTTTTGGAGAAGTATCTAGTCCCATAGCCTCTGGATTTATTAAGTTTTCTGGTTGAACAAAAGGTAACAATAAATTAGCTATTTTACTAATGGTTACTTCTAGGTATTCTAGCCTAGTTAGTAAATCTGAATTAGTGCTAGATTCATTTAATTCAGCAACAGGAGTAATTGTAGAAATAGGTTGAGGTAAAGGAAAACCATTTGCTTTGTAGCGATAGTAATCGGCTGCCCGGTTTAACACTGCCCTAATTGATTTTTGTCCCAAAATATCCCCTAATTCTAAAGGAGTAAATAGAGTTTCAATATCTAGAGCAACCATTTGAGATTTGAGAGTTAAAATATGCTTTAGTTTAGTTTCTGAGGGGCGGTGAAGCTTAATAGTGTACTGAGAGACACGATCGACTATAGAACCATCGAAAAAACCTTTGAATTGCTGCCAGCGATCGGGAAATAGATTTAAGATTATCAAGCTATTAGGAACATGAGTTAATAGCTCTTTAATAGCTGCACCAAAACTACTCAAAACTTCCTGATTATGCTCTAATCCTAAACCTTCTAGCTGGTCAAAAATAATAATTAAAGGTTCATCAAGAGTTGATAATTTTCCCAAAACACCAATTGCTTCTAGGGCAAACTCTTCCTGGCTCAAGCCTTCATGCCAATTATCTAAACTAACACTAGCAGCTTCCTCTGGCTCTAATTCATTACCAGCTAACCACCGTCTAACTAATTCTTTTTTACGAGGGTCTGTGTAACTACAAAAACGAATAATTCCCTTTAGAATTGACGCAGAATATCCTGCTCCTGTGTATCGACTAGTCCACCAATTATTAATATAGCCCTCAATATATTGCCAGTTATCTCTATTTTTCTGAGTTCCTTCTGTCCCTAGACGCTTATATAAGCTCAAGCTATCATTTTGTAGATCAGCAAGAATTTCTCTCCCTTTTTGACTACTAGTAAATTTTTCTATGGAACTAAGAATTTTAATTAAACTATTTGCCAACAAAAGTTCAAGTTGAGTATTCTCTAATAATGTTTGTTTTTCATGATTTAGAAGATGATTACTATCACAAACTTTTTCTGCAAAAGATTCAAGCATTCGGGAGTAAGTATGATGGAGTACAGATTGAGCATGGTTGGGTTGGCGAATAAATAATAAGCGATTAGTATTTAAGAATTCCTTAGCTAACCGCATCATTAAATGAGTTTTGCCGCTGCCCGCTTCACCAATAACTATGACCCCTTTACTCTGCTGGTTAGTATCCGCTTTCACGTCTATTAATACTGATTTTAAGGCGGCAAACTCTGAAGAATATACTTCTTGAAAATCTAAGTGATCTTGGAACGGATTATCAACTCGACTGCTACTAAAAGGGTTAGGAATTGTGGCTAGTTGGGATGACATAATTTGTAATTTTTGCAGTTTGCGGTAAAGTTGGTAGGTAAACTGGGCATCGTAGCGAGCGGTGTGGGCGTGGTGGTCTTGAAAGCGTTGCTTGTTAACTTGGAGATTTAGGGCTTTACTTAAATTGCCCAAGGAATAACTTGCAGTTTGGGGAACGTATAATTTTGCTAGTTCCCATGTACAAAGAAAATTTAGCTCAGGTAAGGGGATTTGGGCTTGGTAAAAGCTACGATAAATAATAGCCCGATCGTGCTCAACATAGTGACAAATAATGGTTTTTTGATGGACTATCCCCGCCAATTCTCTGACTATTTGCTCTAGGGACTTGAGATTATGATGGATCGATCGATTTTTCTGATCTCCTTGAACAAAAGCCTCATAGACTAAATTACTTTGATGATCTAGCACCGCAATTTCTCGCAAAATTCCGCTTCCTTCTGTGTCAATTATCAAAAAATCTGTGTCTAATTGCATATTTACTTAAGATTTAATCAGGAAATACTATCTTTGGTAATGCTAAATCGGGAAGGATTTCCCCTGCAGCGCGGGAAAAATCCTTACTAAAAAATCATTACTCTTTTAGGACTACCCTATCTTTATAGTGAACTATATTTAGACTAATACATATCTTAAATATTTGTGATTATCATCTATTCTTTAACACTATTTATTAGTGCTTTTCTATTATTTTGGGTACAGCTATGGGTAGGAAAATTGCTTCTACCTCTCCTTGGGGGCGCACCCGGAGTATGGAATACTTGCATGGTATTTTTTCAGGCAGTATTACTACTTGGTTATGGCTATGCTCACCTATTGAGTACTCGATTAAAACCCAAATATCAGGCGATCGCTCACCCTATCTTTTTGCTAATTCCCTGCATCTTGCTACCGCTTAACTTACCCCTAGAAACCACTCCGCCTAGTGATGCTAATCCTATTCTGTGGTTACTAGGTATCCTAACAATTACTGTGGGGTTGCCTAGTTTAGCGATCGCTACCACTGCTCCTTTAATGCAGCGTTGGTTTGCAGAAACTACAAAAAGTAGCGATCCTTATTTTCTTTATGCAGCTAGTAACCTTGGCAGTTTGCTTAGTTTGGTGAGTTATCCGTTAGCGATCGAAACTAATTTTAGCTTAAGTTTTCAAAGCAATCTCTGGGCTTGGAGCTATAGAATTTTAGTTGGATTAATAGCAATTTGTGCAGTAGGTTTATGGATATTTTCTCGGCAAAGATCCCCAGAACTATCGATAGTTGCTTCTAGTATGGAATCTACTGTAGAATCTGGTAAATCAATTACGGCTGTAGAATCCATTCCTATTCCTAGTAGAGGTCAACAATTTCGTTGGATAATTTTAGCTTTTTTACCTTCTAGTTTACTCCTCGGTACTACTACTTATATCACTACAGATATTGCTTCTGTCCCTCTATTTTGGGCGATCCCTTTAATTATCTACTTACTAACTTTTATTATAGCTTTTGCCAAAAAACCTTGGCTTGACCATCAGAAATTTTTGCCAATTCTTCCAGCATTATTAACAGTCTTGATAACATCTTTCTTATTACAAATCATGCGTCCGATCGCTCTCCTAATACCTTTACATTTATTAGGGTTATTTGTAGTAAGTTATGGCTGTCATGGAGAATTAGCAAAGGATAGACCCCAACCGGAGCATCTTACTTTATTTTATTTCTGGATTTCTGTTGGTGGGGTTTTAGGGGGCATATTTAATGCGATCGCCTCCCCTTTATTGTTTACCTCAATTTTAGAATATCCTCTCGCTTTAATTATTAGCTTTCTGCTCTTACCTAAACTGGTTATTAATAATACTTCTAGTTTTCGGTTCAGTGTTCCTATTAGTTTGGGCTTGATTTTAGCAACTATAATTATAGGTTTTACTCCACAATTTATTTGGTCAGATTGGCTAGGAATTATCCTCGTAGGTAGTCTATGGGTGGGGATTTATAGAGCCTTTAATTTGAGTAAAATTCGCTTAGTAGTGGGGTTATTACTATTTAGTTTGCTAGGGCAATTTTCCTTGACAACTATGGGGAAAGTTTTGGTGAGCGATCGCAGTTTCTTTGGAGTTTATCGGGTCGTTAGTCAGCAGCAGGGAGCATATTATAGTTTATTTCATGGCACAACACTCCACGGGAAACAAAGCCGCGATCCCCAACACAAATTAGAACCCCTAACTTATTTTTCTAATAGTGGTCCGATCGGACAAGTTTTTAATTCTTTTAATAATTCTTCCCTTAATTCTTCTACTAGCAAAAGTCGTGTAGCAGTGCTAGGTTTAGGTGTGGGAACTCTAGCCAGTTATGCCCGATCGGAACAGGAATGGACTTTCTACGAAATCGATCCCTCGGTAGTGAAAATTGCCACAAACCCTGAGTATTTTAGCTTTCTTCAAGATAGTCAAGTTAATAGCAAAATTATTCTTGGTGATGGCAGATTGCAATTAGCTAAAGCTCCTGATAATTATTACGATTTATTAGTAATGGATGCCTTTAGCTCTGATGCGATCCCCACCCACCTAGTGACTCTAGAAGCAATGCAATTGTATCTGCAAAAAATCAAGAAAGATGGAATCATAGCTATTAATATTTCTAACCGTTTTATAAACTTAGAGCCGGTTTTAAAAGCTCTAGCCCAAGAGTTGCAATTGGTAGGCTATAGCCGGATCGATCGCTCTATAACTGCCGAGGAAAAAAGCCGGGGCAAAACTGCTTCTCAATGGATAATTCTGGCAGCAAATCAGGAATCTCTAGGAAAATTTAGCTCTGATTCTGGCTGGCAAAATATTCAAAATAAAAGTATCGTCATAAATTCTAATGCTCCTCTTTGGACTGATAATTTTTCTGGTATTTGGCAAGTTATGAGATTTGATAATTCTTCTGAAGCGGGAGCAAAATAACATCAAGCTCCCATTACCCTAGGGCAACAGGAGCTTGATCAAAACTAATTTTGGTTTGAATTTGGCGTAAATTCTAGACCAGAGCCATAGAGGGCTGGGGAATATCCCAACGTCCCACAGCTCTGCCAATTACCCCAAGCTCACCCACGAGGCGATCGAACTTCTCTGGGTTGAGGGATTGAGGCCCATCAGAAAGTGCCTTTGCAGGGTTGGGATGAACTTCTATCATCAGGGAATCTGTACCCGCCGCGATCGCTGCCAGAGCCATAGAAGGAACGTATTCCCACTTACCGGTTCCGTGGCTAGGATCGATCATAATCGGCAGATGAGTAAGTTGCCGGAGTACCGGAATACAAGAGAGGTCTAGGGTATTGCGCGCGTACTGGCGATCGAAAGTCCGAATGCCCCGTTCACACAGGATGACATTAGAGTTTCCCGCAGCTAGAATATATTCCGCAGCCATCAACCAGTCTTCAATGGTTGCTGCCATGCCCCGCTTTAAGAGTACGGGTTTATCCTGCGCTCCAACTTTTTTGAGGAGGGAGAAATTCTGCATATTTCTTGCCCCGATCTGAATCACATCAGCTACTTCGGCGATCTTATCTAGATCGGCTGTATCCATAACCTCCGTAATGATCCCCAGCCCTGTAGCTTCACGGGCGGCGGCTAATAGCCCCAAGGCACTCTCTCCATGCCCTTGAAAAGCGTAGGGAGAAGTTCTGGGTTTGTAAGCACCGCCCCGGAGGAATTTTGCCCCGGCTGCTTTTACTCGCTTGGCAGTTTCAATGATCATTTCTTCATTTTCTACGGA
>Ga0105048_10018513_pt1 | contig 10709 bp, 9 predicted proteins | sample MAT05_FD_78382 | JGI IMG/M metagenome (GOLD analysis project Ga0105048, IMG submission 78382) | Freshwater microbial communities from Lake Fryxell liftoff mats and glacier meltwater in Antarctica - MAT-05 | ecosystem: Environmental > Aquatic > Freshwater > Ice > Liftoff microbial mat | place...
AAAAAAACCACCTCTGCAAAAGAGATGGTTTTTGATAATTCCGATACCGTAGAAGTACCAGTAATAGTCTAACACTGTTTCATTTTATTGGCCGATAACTGCTACTATCAAGGAATTTACCCCTGCATGCAAATAATACCAATTGCAATTATTGACTAGTTCAAAGATTCTGATAATCTTACAATGGCTAATGCCAATATAACAAAATACTATTACAGCGAGTCTTTTGGCGAATTGGACTAACTATTTTGTATAGTCGGTATAAAATAGCTTGGCCTATTTTCTATTCAGCAATGGTCTACTATTCCGTTACCGAATCTTTATGAGGTCTTTTTTGCAAACACTGCGAAGTCGTTCACCACTACTTCTGTTACATATTTTTTTTCTCCTTCTTTTTCATAGCTGCGGGAATTCAATTTGCCCTCAATAGCAACCTCAGTGCCTTTATGAAGAAGTTGTTCCACCAGTTCAGCAGTTTTTCCCCAGGCAACTAGATTATGCCAAATGGTCTCTGTTTGTTTTTCGCCATTCTTGTCGGTGTAAAAATCATTTGTAGCGATCGATAATTTGGCCATTTTATTGCCATTGTCAACCGTTTTTATTTCTGGTGCATTGCCCAAATGTCCGATCAAGCGAACACTGTTTCTTAAGTTGTTCATGTGCTTAAGTTTTTGATAGTTTTTAGTTTATTTTCTTTTGCTCACTCAACCCATCTCACAAAAATAAAATTGTCGATCAGTCGAAAATGATGGTGCAATTATTCAACCTCTGTTTATTCAAAGTCGGTTGTTATCCGTTTACTTCTGAAAATATCCGTTTGTAATCGGTTGTCGGAACTAAAAAAATGACCGTATATAATTCAATTGTTATGATGCAGCTACATTCAAATAGTTAAAAGTAGAATTTCCGCCTTTAGAATATTGAGAATGTGTTCGAGATAAGGCGTAATTTTGACTCTCCTTCAATATAAACTCATGTCGGCATCAGCCAACAGACAGGCAAGAAAAACAGTGTGGTTCAGTGTTGCAGGAAATGCCACGCTAGCGATTATTAAAGGTACCGCTGGAATCTTAGGCAACTCCTATGCCCTATTGGCAGACGCAATTGAATCTATGTCTGATGTTTTTTCTTCGTTCCTCGTTTGGTTAGGCTTGCGATATGCCGACAAACCCGCAGATAAAAATCATCCGTACGGACATGGAAAAGCAGAGCCACTTGCAACGTTCGCTGTTGTTGGTTTGCTCGTGGCATCCGCGACAGTGATTGCATATCAAAGTATTCTCCACATTATGACCCCGCACGATTTGCCGGAGAAATTCACATTGATCGTCCTATTCGGAATTATTGTTACTAAAGAAGTGTTTTACAGAATCGTGTTGGCCAAAAGCAAAAAACTGCACAGCTCTTCTCTCAAGGCAGATGCTTGGCACCATAGAAGCGATGCTATAACATCACTCACTGCTTTTGTGGGAATTTCTATCGCATTATTTCTTGGAGAAGGTTACGAATCGGCCGATGATTGGGCAGCCTTGCTTGCTTCCGGATTTATCGTGTACAATAGCTATCTGATTCTTCGTCCTGCATTGGGAGAGATGATGGACGAGCATCAATACGAAGAACTAGAAGCGGAGATTCGTGCCCACTCAATCAACGTTCCCGGGGTGCTAGCTACAGAAAAATGCCATGTCCGGAAATCAGGACTCAACTATTTTGTTGATCTTCACATTACTGTTCGGGGCTCCGCAACTGTTTCTGAAGGGCATACAATTGCGCATCATCTAAAAGATCATTTGCAACAAAAAATTCCTCAGTTAATGGATGTCTTGATTCATGTCGAGCCTGATGATTTAGAATCTAAGGAGCGCAATCCATCTTAATATTACAGCGCAATTCACAATTCAATAGTACAATCCAGCAGAAAGCGAGGCACAAGTTGAACTAACCACGCCAGTCGGCATTATCAAAAGAGCATAAGAACGTTTGGATTTGAGTAATAGTCCTATTTCGCATCTCTGCATTGTATTAAACATCAATCATAACGGCAACCTCAAAGCAATTTATTAATTAGTCTTTTGGACCAATGAATGAATGCTCTTGGTATAACATAAACTTGCATAATTATGCATATTATGCAGGGATCTCTTAAGTAGAATTTTTGCTAAACTTGTTTCATAATTGAAAACTATGAAACAGGAAACAAAAATCTGTCTTGAGTGCAGTGAACTTCTACACGGTCGTGCCGACAAAAAATTCTGCGACGATCAATGCCGAAGTAATTACAACAACAGGGCGAATGGAGACGTGGTCGCAGAAATGCGAACGATCAATAATATTCTGAGAAGAAATAGACGCATTATTCGCGAATTGAGCAAAACTGAAACCAAATTAAAAGTCAGTAGAGACAAATTAAACGAGGCCGGATTTAATTTTAAATATCACACTCATACCTGCGCTGCAGCCAAAGGGAAAATATATACGTTGTGTTACGATCATGGGTATTTGCCTCTTGAAAATGACGTATTTGTAATAGTGAAATGGCCGCTTGACTGAGTTAACTTAACGAAAAACTTTGATCACGCGGCAATTGCCATTATCAAATTTTACCGCAACAAAATAAATCCATACAGAAAAATTCCTATTCTCAATTTCGTTTGGCTTTTCCCTTACGATGCACTGTCCGGTTGAATTATGAATTGAAAATTATGGGTGAATAATAATTAAAAATCTAATGGTCAGCGGAAGTAATTATTCCAATTCATGCTTTGATTTCAATTCCAATGGTTGCCGTTGGTGAATATAAAAGTGCGTCACTAGGAACAACATTGTGGCCACTCAACGGTCCTGTATTTCTCGCGGATACAATTCCATAATATTTTGGTCCAAGAATATAAGGATAATCTGCTTCGAACTCTTCGTTAAGTGTCGCATAACAACAATAAGTATCGTAAGGATTCTGGACTAATGTAGAAACGTCCGTTGTGGTCATCCAAATCACCCAATCCTGCAACATATTCAAAATTTTCGAGATAATATCCGTGAGGATTTTGCATTGAAACTGCTGGTCCAAATTGATTTGCCGACAAAACAGATCCATCTAATAATGTTGTGCGCGTTGTAATATCTCTCAACTAATACCTCGAACGCATTCTGACAATGGAGCCGGTTCCATTGGTATTGGCAAATGCATAAGCGCCATAAATTGGATAGTCATCAAATGAGAATCCCAGTATTGGCGCATGAATAGTAGTGGTTGTGTAATCATACAAACATGCCGGATTTAAATGTGTATGATATTCTCCGTTCGGCGCAGGATGTCCAAGACAATCATCGAATGAAATCCACTACAATAGCATTTTGATTCCAATCTCCTAAACTATTATAAAAAAATTCATCCTTTGAATTAAAAATGTTCACTCTATTTTAGCAAACACCAATATGGCCAAGACCATTGGCAACAGGCTGCGCTGAAGGCATTGGCGTACGGGCTATTTTAAATACAAAATCCTGAGAACTGGGTGTATTGGGATTTCTAGTCCATGGACTTATCTCATAGGATGGAATACTATTCATTGCCACGTATATATATTGATTGTTATAATTCATGGAAAAGAATAGTACTAAATATCCCATCATAGCCTGTCAAATTATTATTCTTATACACCCGATTATTTAACCGCGGATCATGAGCGAAAGTGACCTGAAAAATATAAAGAAATGATAAAGCAAAATTGGCTTTCATGAGTTTAGTATTCAGGGTCTGTTTCATTAGAAGCAAAAGGGTCATAAGATTTAACGGAAACCAAAATAATTCTATCTTAAGAGTTAAATAATACGTTAAATGTTGTTGATCGAGGTTAAGAAATGAAAATTGTCTATTCCGAAACAGCCCGCGGTTGCTGCAATTCAAGCCTAAGTTTTCACAACCCAACCCCAAAGGAAACGTTTTAATCACTTTTTCGTTTCCGTTGTATTTTTCTTGTATACATTTGCCCGGATTATAGAAATTGAATGTCGGAAAACAAAGAACATAAACTTCTCGAAGGGGCACGTAAAATCTTCATGCAGTATGGAATTAAGAGTGTAAGTATGGACGATATGGCCAAACATCTTGGTATGTCCAAAAAGACTCTTTACGTCTATGTTAAAGACAAAGAAGATTTGGTAAGCAAAACATTATTCCATCATTGTTCCATTGAAGATAGCCAGATTTCTTCCATTTGCGGAAGAGGACTAAACGCAATAGACGAACAATTCGAAATTATGTATTGGGTTGTAGGAATGTTATCAAATGTTCACCCGAGTATACTTTTTGATCTTCAAAAATAGCATCCCGAAGTATTTCAAAGCATGGCAGACCACAGAGATAAAACTATTTATCAATGCATGTTATTGAACATGAGAAAAGGTCAAAAAGAGGGATTGTATCGCAAAGATTTAAATGCGGAAATCGTCGTGAAATATTACACAGCCAGAGTAGATCTTGTGTTTGACGAGAAACTGTTTCCGCAAAGCGTATGGAATATGGCACAGATTTATACTGAAATTTTTAAATACCATATCAGGGGAATAGCAAGCGAAAAAGGATTGCCTTATCTCCAAGAAAAATTAAAGACAACAAAACTCTGAATACACCACTAAACCGGAATATCAAAACTCTAAACTTTTTTTTATGAAACACTACTCATTAATTATCTACCTACTTTCTTTGGTGGTCAGCTTGCAACTCAGTGGGCAAACCACGGGTGAGTTCAGTCTTATTCAGGCTCAGGATTACGCCTTGAAAAATGCATTTGCAATTAAATCGGTCCGCAATGATGCAGAAAATGCAACCAATACAACAAAAGAATTATTGGCAATCGGATTACCTCAAATCAACGGAAGCGCAACATATCTGAACAATATTTATGCTCCGTTTAATATCATTCCCGCAGGTTCTTTTGGACCAACGGAAACGCGTGTCAGATTTCAACAGCCGCAAAATATAACGTTGGGTGTTACGGCATCTCAACTTTTGTTTGATGGAACTTGGTTAGTGGGTCTTGAAGCATCACGCAGCTACGAAAGTCTTCAGAAGAAAAACATTGAAAAATCTGAAATTGCTGTAAAGGACGAAATCGCTCAGGCTTACTATCTAGCTGTTGTAGCCTCGGAAAACACAACGATTTTGAGTGAAAGCAGGGTTAATCTCGCTAAATTAAATACTGAAACCAGCGCTTATTACGAAGCTGGTTTTGTAGAAAAACAAACGCTTGATCAACTGAATTTAACATTGAATAATCTTGATATTCAAATTAGTTACGCCAAAGAGCAAGAGCGTTTTGTAAGAGATCTTTTGAAATTCAAAATGGGTTATCCACTTCAGCAAGAGATCACCTTAACCGAAAAAACAGAAGCATTAATGTCGCTTAATTCTGAAGCATTGACTAGTGCACCATTTAACGCTCAAGAAAATATAGATGTCGAACTTGCGAAAAGTGGATTGCTTATGCAGCAATTGAGCTTAAAATCCAAAAAAGCTGCATACCTGCCCAATCTAGCTGCTAGCTGGACCATTCAGACACAAGCCCAAAGAGGTCAATTCGATTTCTTCGACACATCAAGACCATTTCTTTACGGAAACTTCGTGGTTGTTCAAATGAATGTTCCAATTCTCAGTGGAGGCTCGAGAAAATATGGAACCAAAAAAGCTGAAGTAGAAGTGAAGAAAATGCAAGATGCTACCTTATATGCCGAGCAGGGTGCCGAGCTTGAATACCGCAATGCAAAAATCGAACTTGACAATGCCGCAAAAGTTTTTGAATCAAGCAAAATGTCTCTAAAACTAGCCGAAGACATTTATAAAACTTCCGAAATAAAATTCAAAGAGGGTGTTGGATCAAGCACAGACCTTACCACTAACAACAATCAATTGTTGGAAGCACAAGGCGCTTATGTTCAGTCAATGCTCAAATTATTACAATCTAAAAACAGACTTGCAAAAGCTCTTAATCAATACTGAAACTTTAACTAAAAACACAATGACAACAAATCTTACAAAATATTCCATTATGAAACCCGCAATCGCAATAATTCTTTCTGCATTCATACTCGCATCGTGCGGAAGTGGTAAAGACAAAAAAGCCGAACTTGAAAAACTCAAAACCAAACAAACTAACCTTTCAGAGAAAATAAAAACTTTGGAGGCTGAAATTGCGCTCACTGATACAACAGCCAAAACGCTCAAAGTAAAAGATGTAGTAGTATCCGAAGTTCAGCCCGCTGTGTTCCGGCACTTCATCGAAGTACAAGGGATAGTGGATGCAGACCAAAATGTAAACGTGTTACCTACTATGCCCGGTAAAGTAATTCGCATCAATGTTAAAGAAGGTGATGTTGTAAAAACGGGCCAAGTTCTCGCTGAAATTGATCACGATTTATACATCAAACAACTGAACTCATTACAACCACAAATCGATCTTGCAAAAGATGCGTTTACTCGTCAACAGCGTTTGTGGGATCAAAAAATAGGCTCTGAGATGCAATATCTACAAGCAAAAGCTCAAAAGGAATCTCTTGAAAAACAAACTGAAACAATTCGCGAACAAATTGATATGCACTTGATCAAGTCTCCAATAAACGGCACCGTTGATCAAGTCGGAATTAAAGTTGGACAGCTCGCTTCTAACATGAGCATGGAACCATCTTTTAGAGTTGTAAATCTCGGTAGCCTCAAAGTAAAAGGCGAAATTGCTGAAGCGTATGCGTCTAAAGTAAAAGTTGGAAATAATGTGATGCTTCATTTCCCTGATTTAAATAAAGATGTTGATGCGAAAATTTCATTTACTGAACGTGTAATTGACCCTCTTACTAGAACATTTACAACCGAGGCACGACTTGCTGGTGACAACGCAGATTATCATCCTAACATGATTGCTATTCTCAAAATTATTGATTACGAAAATAGTTCAGTAATTTCTCTGCCTATCAATGTAATTCAAAGTTCTAACAACGAATCGTTTGTTTATGTTGCAGTTGTTAAAGGCAACAGAGTTGAGGCCAAAAGACAAGTTATTACCATTGGCTCAACCTACAATGGTCAGGCTGAAATTCTATCTGGACTTGCCGCTAACGATAAAGTTGTAGTAACAGGTCAATTGGACCTTGCTGATGGCATGCTTATTAAATTTTAATCAACTTCCAACCACACAAGGTCATGATTGAAAAATTCAAAGAATTCAAACCCACAAGTTGGGCCATTGATAATAAAACAACGGTTTACCTTCTAACAATTTTTATTACAATTGTAGGTATTTCGTCTTATATGTCCATTCCAAAGGAACAGTTTCCGGACATCATTATTCCTACCATGTATGTGCAAACTATCTATCCGGGTACTGCGCCCAAAGACATAGAAAATCTAATTACCAAACCAATTGAAAAACAAATTAAATCAATTGCGGGTGTTAAAAAAGTGACAAGTACTTCTGTGCAAAGTTATTCTGCTGTAGTAGTAGAATTTAACACGGATGTAGATGTACCGCAAGCAAAACAAAAGGTGAAAGATGCTGTGGATAAAGCAAAGCCGGATCTTCCAAATGATTTAAAAGATGATCCCACTGTTCAAGAAATTGAATTTTCTGAATTGCCAATCCTCTTCGTAAACATTGCCGGTGATTACGATTTGGCGCAATTAAAACGTTATGCCGAAGCGCTTGAGGATCGCATTGAAGCTATGAAAGAGATTACGCGTGTTGATATTGTGGGTGCACTCGATCGTGAAATTCAGATCAACGTTGATATGTATAAAATGCAGGCATCTAGTGTTACGATGTATGATATACAATCGGCTATTGCCAACGAAAACCTATCCTTTCCCGGCGGTAACGTAACGATGGACGACATGCAACGTTCGTTGAGTGTTACCGGGGAGTTCACAAATATCGAAACGATTCAAAATCTTGTTATAAGATCTTCATCGGGTGCACAGGTTTATCTAAAAGACATTGCACAAGTAATAGATAGTCACAAAGAACAGGAAAGTTATGGCCGTCTAGATCATAAAAATGTAATTACCCTGAATGTTATCAAACGCAGTGGCCAAAATCTGATTGAATCATCTGATAAGATATTTGAAATTATCGATGAGATGAAGGCTAACGAATTTCCCGATCAGCTTTCTATCGAGGTCACGGGCGATCAATCTAGAGAGACTCGTATCACATTACATGATCTTATCAATACCATTATTATCGGATTTATTCTTGTTACAATCATTCTGATGTTCTTTATGGGTGCAACAAATGCTGTTTTTGTAGCAGCATCCGTTCCGCTCTCGATGTTCATTGCATTTATGGTGCTTCCCGGTATAGGGTTTACAATGAATATGATTGTGTTATTCGCATTCCTCCTCGGTTTAGGAATTGTGGTGGATGATGCAATTGTTGTTGTGGAAAATACTCACCGTATTTATGAAAATGGAAAAGTTCCAATAAAAATCGCTGCGAAAAAAGCTGCTGGTGAAATATTCCTTCCTGTACTTTCCGGAACGGCAACAACGCTCGCGCCATTTATTCCACTCGCATTTTGGGGAGGAGTTATTGGTAAGTTCATGATGTTTCTACCGGTCACGCTAATTATTACACTCACAGCATCTTTAATTGTTGCATATATCATCAACCCTGTATTTGCCGTTGACTTTATGAAACCGGACGGTGCAGGCGATCCTGTAAAACGCAAAAAAGGAATGCGCATTACTCTCATTGTTATGCTAGTAATGGCTACCGTATTTTACATTAGTGGTTCTTTTGGACTTGGTAACTTCACCATAACAGCACTTCTTATTTATTTGCTCTATCGTTTGGTTTTGGAAAAAGTAATTTCAAAATTCCAAACTAAAACATGGCCTAGTGTTCAAAATACTTACGCTCGTTTTTTAGAATGGGCTCTGAAACGACCGTTAGCCGTGTTCTTAAGCACTCTTTTTCTTTTGGCGACTGTATTTACGGTTACTGCATTTAGAAGCCCGCAAGTTGTTTTCTTTCCAAAGTCAGAACCAAACTTCATTTACGTTTATGCAACTTTGCCTGTGGGAACAAAACCCTCAGCCACTGACTCTGTAGCGCGTATAATAGAAGATCGGGTTTATAGCGTAATTGGAAATGACAATCCTATTGTTGAGTCAGTGATTACAAACGTGGCGGTTGGTGCAAACGAATCGCAAGATGACCGAAGTCCCTATTCGCATAAAGCAAAAGTGGGTATTGGTTTTGTAGAATTTTCAAAACGCGACGGACAAAGTACCGCAGAATATCTCAATCAAATTCGCGAAGCTACCAAGGGAATTCCTGGAGTTGAAATTGCAGTCGATCAGGAACAAAATGGCCCTCCAACGGCCAAACCCATTAACATCGAAATCAGTGGAGAAAAATTCGAAGATCTTATTGTTGCATCCATTAATCTCAAAAGATTCCTCGACTCGCTTTCTATTCCGGGTGTCGAAGAAATCAAGACAGACCTTCAGCTCAACAAACCTGAAGTGATTATCGAAATCGATCGTGAAAGAGCGAACCGTGAAGGAATAACAACAGCACAGATTGGCGGTGAATTAAATGCAGCCGTTCTCGGTAGAGAAATCTCGCGCTATCGCGATGCCAACGATGATTATCCAATTGTAATGCGTTATGAAATTGACCAACGAAATAATCTCGAAGAATTAAAAAATCTGGTTATTACATACCGCGACATGAATATGGGTGGTCAAATTCGCAGAGTTCCCCTTTCAGCTTTTGCCGATGTAAAATATACCACTACCTATTCCGGTATTCGAAGAAAAAATCATAAGCGTGTAGTAACATTATCATCAAATGTTCTAGGTGATTTTAATCCAAATGAAGTTGTTGCAAAAATTCAAGCAGCGGCATCCGGTTTTGATCGTTTGCCTGATGGTGTACTTGTAAATCTAACGGGAGAAGCAGAAGAGCAAGCTGAAACTGCAAGTTTCTTGGGCAAAGCACTATTGATTTCTCTTGGACTAATTCTCCTTATTTTGATTACACAATTCAACTCGATTGGAAGAACAGTGATTATCATTTCAGAAATTCTATTCAGTGTAATTGGAGTTCTTTTGGGACTTGCAATTTTTGATATGGACATCTCCATTGTAATGACCGGTGTTGGTATCATCGCTCTTGCTGGTATTGTGGTCAGAAATGGAATTCTTCTTGTAGAATTTACTGATATCAAACGAGCCCATGGTCTCAATTTGCACGATGCAATTGTTGAAGCCGGCAGAGCTAGAATGACTCCTGTGCTACTCACAGCTACTGCTACTATGATGGGTATGATTCCACTCGCTGTTGGATTTAATATTGACTTCATAACCATGTTCACAGAGCTAAATCCAAAAATTTACTTCGGTGGAGATAGTGTTGCTTTTTGGGGACCACTTGCATGGACTATCGTGTTCGGACTTTCATTCGCGACATTCATTACTTTGATTCTTGTTCCTGTAATGTACCAAATGAGTGAAAAAACAAAAGAACGCTTGAATAGAGCTCTTAAAAGAAATCCTGAACCTTTTCACATGCACAATCATTCAGCATCGGAAGATAGTTCACACTAAAAAGTGGACTGACATTTAGAGATTGTAATACTAAATGGATAAGTGTAACAGAGCAATTTTGGTCTCTCAAGATTGTTCTGAACACTTGCTTAAATTGTCACTATAACAA
>Ga0105048_10018516_pt1 | contig 10709 bp, 7 predicted proteins | sample MAT05_FD_78382 | JGI IMG/M metagenome (GOLD analysis project Ga0105048, IMG submission 78382) | Freshwater microbial communities from Lake Fryxell liftoff mats and glacier meltwater in Antarctica - MAT-05 | ecosystem: Environmental > Aquatic > Freshwater > Ice > Liftoff microbial mat | place...
AATCATTACCACGGCGATTATCAGATGATCTCGTTGTACCTGGCTTTTTCCTACCCGGATCATTACGCACCCTACGAATTCAGCGGTTTCCAAAAGGCCCTCGTTCAACTGGGTGCCCGCGATATTCCGCAGGAAAATGATCCGGCACGTTGTTTCAAAATGCTGCGTACGCTGATGAATTTTCTGGAAAAAGAGCCGGGACTGACGGCAGCTATGCAACGGCATTTACACCCACGTCGGCATTTTCAGGGAAAAACCCTCTTGTTGGCCGACGATTTTTGTCGGTTTGTAGCGGGTGGTTAAAATTTTAGCAGCACCAGTTTGAGCTTGTTCCGAAACTCGGAAGGGACCAGGCATTCGCTGGCACTGATCTGGATGGCATCGCGGAAGCGCAAACGGAGATTTTGATTCGCGGTTGTCAGCAGGCTGTTGCGGTCGAAGTCTCCCAAAGGCGAGAGTACGTATTCGCTGCAGGTGTTTTCGTATTTTATTTCATCATTGAATAAAAATCGTAACTGGTCGGCGGTACGCAGCAGGAAAAAAGACGAAAAAGTGCCATCATCGTCCTGCGAATACTGCTTTTTGTGGAGCACGGTTTTCCACTGCGCCTGTCCATCCGGTTGGATGGCCACTACCAGCACATCATCGAAATAAAAGTCCACGATCATCCGCATCCCATCGCGCCAGAAGCCGCGCCCAGCGGAGGAACCACGCTGAACTTCGTGGTTACGTTCCATCACCAGGACGACACCGCCGTCGCGTCGCAGCACGATTTCACGAATGTCGGCCTCGGTAATGCCGCGATTATAGTCTTCCACGTCCTTTTGTCGCACAATGGAGATAAACTTATCGTCGAAAGACTCTGCATGAATCGTTGCCGCCCGGTTATTTTCCGTCGTGGTACGCAGAAAAAAGACCCCATTGGCCCGATCCTTGTTTTTATCGGAATACAGACCTGCGCCTACCAGTTGCTGATTCTGATTGTCATAAGTAAACTGCACATGATTGGTCAGAAAATCGGGAGCGGGTGTCCGGGTCAGGGCATCGCCGCCAGCATTTACCCGCAGAATATGAAAGGCGTGTTCGTCCAACTTGGCGCGCCGGTTATTTTTTTCACTGATCAGAAAAAAATCACCGGCGTTGGTGAGGGCCATTGCTTCATCATTGGTGCCGAAGTAATTATCTTCCAGCGCAATATCTTTCCTCCAGGCCACCTGCATTTTATCCAGCCGAAAGCAGATACTTTCCAGTTTGTTGCGCTCGGCGCTGTTATAGACCACAAAATAATTCCGGTCTTCGCTTTCGACCACTTCCAGCGCGGGCGGCGTAAATACCCGATCTCCGTAATCAATGATGGTCATGCTATCAATAAGGTTCGCACCGGGGTCATATTTATGCACTTTCACCAAAAACTGGCCGCGCCGCCGGAGTTTATAAATGATCGAAAAGTCGTTGCGCCCACCCACAACGGAGAGAATTTGTACGCCGTGGCGTTCCATATCATCCAACTCCCGGCTCCAGGCAAAGTGCATTTGCGCATCAAAGGCCTGCACCTCAAAATCTTCAAACTTGTCCCGGAACAACAAAATACGGTCGCGCAACCGGCCGATCAATTCGTAGCCATAGTCGTTGCGGATGGAAATACCATCGGAGACCACCATGCTGGATTGCACCTGGGCAACTGCTGAAAGGCTGAAAAAAACCAGAAACAGGCAGGGAATAAAGCGTTTGGGCATAAATCTTGATTTTTAGGCGATTCCGTTTTTAGGCAGTATTTCTCCAAAAATAGGCAGAATTTTGCACCCATGAGAATCCTGGTTATAAACGGGCCTAACCTGAACTTGTTGGGCCGCCGCGAGACGGAAATATACGGCAGCCGCTCTTTTGAAGATTTTTTTGCCGAGTTGAGGACACAATTCGAAGGCCACGAACTGCTGTACTTTCAAAGCAACCACGAGGGTTTGCTCCTGGATAAAATCCACGAATTGGGTTTTACGATGGATGGCATGGTGCTGAACGCGGGCGCCCTGACGCATACGTCTATTGCCCTGGCCGATGCCGTAGCCGCTGCTCCCGCCTTGGTGGTGGAAGTTCATATCAGCAATATCCACGCCCGGGAAGCATTTCGCCACCATTCTTTTCTGTCGGCCAAATGTGTGGGCAGTATTGTCGGCCTGGGACTGGAAGGCTATCGTTTGGCGATCCTTTATTTGATTAGTAAACTGGCGAATTGAGTACACTGTAATGCAAATTTCTTGAGGATGCGAGGATGCGAGGATTTGATAAAAGCACTTGATAATCAGGTAATTGATCAAATACTCAAATCTTCAAATACTCAAATAAACTTAATTGACCGTGTATTGAGTACACCGTTTTTTGAGGATGCGAGTAGCTGAATATTCGATCAAAGCACTTGATAGTCACGTAATTGATCAAATACTCAAATCTTCAAATACTCAAAAATTTAGTTGACCGTGTATCGAACCTTAGAATATCCAAACCACCAGCAATACAATCGCCGCCACCCACCGCAAGATTTCTGACCAAACGGCCCAGGCCCGCCCCTCCAGCAAACCACCCAGGCTACCTGTTGTCCAGATGATCCAGGCGCAAAGCACAAAATTGAGTGGATTAGGACCGGGATTTTTGCCGGCTGCTTCCAGGAAAAGAAACGTGGCCACCAACAGTAAGACGAACTGAAACAGCACGTAGCGATTCACGCCCGGCGAGACGGGCCGGGTGTCAAATTTTTGGAAGGTCACTGCCGATACGGGCGAGGCCTTGATCGAGCCGCCCAAAGCCGCTGGAAGCCAGCCGGGTTTCCGAAATAACATTTGCAAGCGATCACGCCAGGAAGCAGTTTTTGATAAACGTTGTCCCAGCCAAATATAATAGTCCAACTGTGCCCAGATCGGGTTCCAACTGCGCAGCGGCACCGTCACGCCATACACCGGCTCCGCTTTTTCATCCTGAAAAGTGCCAAACCAACGGTCAAAAATGATGAGTGTACCACCGTGGTTTTTGTCTAAATATTCCGGATTTGTGCCGTGATGCACACGGTGGTGGGAAGGCGTATTGAACACATATTCAAAGGCCGGAGGCAATTTATCAATTGTTCTGGTGTGAATCCAGAATTGGTAAAGCGTCTGGAAAGTAGCCATGACCAGAAAAGAGGCCGGGCTAAAACCCACCAAAGCCAGGGGCAGATAGAAGAAATTGCTGGCAAAAGCCTGAATGGCGGACTGCCGCAGGGCCACGCTCAAATTGTAATCTTCGCTCTGGTGATGCACAATATGCGCACCCCATAATACGCTGATTTCGTGCGTACTGCGATGAAACCAGTAATAGAAAAAATCCACCCCGATAAAAACCAGGAGGAAAGACCACCACGCTTCCGGGATCGTCCACATCCGATGGTCATACACCCACACGTAACCGGCGAAGAGCAGGGTTTTGAATAATACACCCGTCACTTGCTGCTGAATACCGCAGCTAATATTGGTAACAGTATCATTAAAACGGTATAACTGGGTGCGTTTCATCCGCGCCAGCAACAGTTCCAGCCCGATAAGCAGGAAAAAAACCGGGATGGCAAAAAGCATGATTTTCATAAAACCTCCGATCAATTTACTTTTGAAAATTTCATCGGCATAGCTGGCCGCAGAAACAGCATCCCGGTGACCGCCACCGTATCGCCGGCCTGAATGCCTTCCGTGATTTCTACCCGTTCTGCCTGCCGAATACCGGTTTTCACGGTCACAAAAGTCGCTTTACCGCCTTTGCTGACAATCACTTTTTTGTCGCGGGCCTGCGGAATAATAGACTGACTGGGGATCAGCAGGGCGGTCGGTTTGTTGCCCAGCGATAGATTTACCTGGGCAAACGCACCGGGCAGCAGGTCTTTGGAATTACCCTTCACGGCTGCGCGCACTTGTAAATTGCGCGTTTCAGCGTTGATGTTTGGCTCCGTGGCCAGCACAGTGGCGGTATATGGCGTGGTACTGCCTTCCACGGTGAAAGAAACCGTCTGGCCGGGACGCAGCGAAGAGCTATATTTTTCTGGTATAGAAAAATCCAGTTTGAGGGCGGCGGCAGACCGAATGGTGGTCACTGCCGTGGTGGGCGTCACGTAAGCACCCGGACTGATTTTACGCAGTCCGATAATGCCATCGTACGGTGCACGTAATTCGGTTTTACTACTATTAATGCGCACCAGTTCTATTTCGCTGTGGAGGGTTTGTACCTGCAAACTCGCGAGGTCGTACTCCTGTTGACTCACGCCTTTTACTTGCAATAACTCGCCCAGACGTTGCTCGGTTATTTCGGCTTGTTTCTTCTGCGTTTGCAACTTTTGCAATTGCGTCTTCAAATCTTCATCAAAAACTTTCAGCAGCAGTTGGCCTTTCCTGACCCTCTTACCTTCCGGCAAATTAATGTAGGTCACCCGACCAGACGCTTCCGGGTGCAACTCGGTTTCTTCGGCGGAGAGCAGGGTGCCGCTGGCGGTGATATTTTCGCTCAATGTAGAGGGCTTGACGATGTAGCCTTCTACCGAAGTTACACTGAGATTGGCTCCTGCCGATGCCGGGGCTCCACCGGCGGCGGGTGGTTTATCGGATTTGCCACAGGCAAAAAACAAGAACAAGACGAAAAACAACGGGCGGTGGATCATTTGCACAGTGTTCTAAAAAGCCGACAAGATAAGCAGGGAAGTTTTAGATTAAATGAAAAAAAGGCTGCCTGATCGTCAGTCCTTTAAAGGAATCGCTGTCCGGCAGCCTTAAACACGATACAGCACTACTGCTTCACCACCACCTCCGTGCCCAGGAGCGCCCGCCGGCCCTCCGCCCAGAGCGAGATGGCGTACATCCCCGAAGGGTAAGCCGAAAGGTCTATCTGCTGCGCCGAAAGGTCGAATACACCCATGAGCCGACCGTCTATGCTGGTGACCTGCGCCACCGCAGCCGCCGAAAAGTCGGGCAGCACCCGGAGCGGCCCAACCGTTGGGTTGGGATACACCAGTGGCCCCGCTCGCGCGAGGTTCCACCTCGCGTGTACTATCGCTTGGGTTTTACCCATCTACATAAGGGCAAAGCCCTGCCAATAACAGTCACGAGGCGGAGCCTCGCGCTAGCAGGGCATCAAGCAGGGGCAAAATCAGGACTTTTTTCTTCCAATAAGAAACTGCTGATGTTGCGCAACATATTTCGGCGCGCTACCCCGCTCGCGCAAAGTTCCACCGCTCGCGCGAGGTTCCACCTTGCGTGTACTATCGCTTGGGTTTTACCCATCTACCTAAGGGCAAAGCCCTGCCAATAACAGTCACGAGGCGGAGCCTCGCGCCAGCGGGGCATCAAGCAGGGGCAAAATCAGGACTTTTTTCTTCCAATAAGAAACTGCTGATGTTGCGCAACATATTTCGGCGCGCTGCACCATTGCTGCTTAACATCAGTTAAGGATATGCCCAAGCAAGGCAAGCCCTGCCTTGCTTCTTTACGCAGCATTGTTCGTAAAACAACGAAACCCTCGCTTACGGGAGGGTTTCAGGTACTTTGATCAGGATGTTTGCCGTGCATCGTTCAGTTGTGACTGTTGAAAGGACGCATCTCTTCGCCCAGCCAATTGATGTTCCATTCACCTACATTAATGATGCGTTTAGCTTTGGACATTTGACGACGCAAAAAAGCCACGGCCAAGCGGGGCGAGGTGCGCCAGATACGACGGAATTTGTGGATGCGAGTTGCCATAGTATAGAGTTTTATATGGATGAAAAAACGCAATTAAACTATTGATAACAAACATATTAACGAGCATCATTGTGAATAAGTTCTTTGCTGTATGTATATTTATAGTTAAACTTAAACCCAGCATCTGCACACCGGACAAGACGGTATAAAAAACACGGCGTACTTTTGCCCTCTAAAGACAACTGAGTTGTACAAAATATGAGCCAAATTCTTTCTATCGTCATTCCCGCTTACAATGAGGAACGCACGATCCATCGCATTCTGGATAAAATAAAGGCCGTGAATTTGGTCGGAGGTATGCAAAAAGAATTGATTATCACCAACGACTGCTCCAAAGACGACACCGCAGGAGCCATTCGGCGGTACATAGAGGCCAATCCCGATCTTTCTATTCGTTATTTGCAACATACTGTAAATCAAGGTAAAGGAGCCGCTTTGCACACTGGAATAGAACACGCGACCGGCGATTATATCGTCATTCAGGATGCGGACCTGGAGTATGATCCCGAGGAATACAATATTCTGTTGCGCCCTATTCTGGATGGCCACGCCGACGTGGTGTTTGGTTCCCGCTTCATGGGCGGGCGGCCACATCGTATATTATTTTTTTGGCATAGCATCGGCAATAAGTTCCTGACCCTGGTTTCCAACGCTTTTACTAATCTCAATCTGACCGACATGGAGACTTGTTACAAAATGTTCCGGGCCGACCTGTTGAAAGGATTGAAGTTACAGGAAAAACGTTTCGGCTTCGAGCCGGAAGTGACCGCCAAGATCAGCCGGGTGCCCAATGTGCGCATTTATGAAGTGGGCATTTCTTACTATGGCCGTACCTATGCCGAAGGCAAAAAAATTGGCTGGCGCGATGCCTTTCGGGCCATTTATTGCATTTTAAAATACAACACGTGGGCCAGATAAAGGGCAAAAGGCAATAAGCAGAAGGCAAGCTAGCACCCTAAGGTTGTATTGCCCACTTGCTTTTTGCAATTTTGCTTATTTACTTATTTGCTTTTGCCTGTTTTTTATTCCCTTCTCCCTTGTATCCACCTCTTTTTGCTGCTGCACCTTTACTTTACCGCGAATTGCTGCGGATATCCGGTCATCCCGACTGGATGCCCCGGGAGCAGGTGTTGGCCTTGGCACTGGTGCTCGAACGGCTGTTTACGGAGGCGACGAAGCAGGAACAATTGGCATTTAGTACTTTGTTTGCCCGGATCAGTTACGCCGGACACCTTTATAATATGCAGCCGGGTACGCTGCAACTCATTCACGCTTTCCGGCATACGGCCAAGCGCGTTCGCTCCGGTTATGTGGCCCGCGAACGGGAAGTACAACTGGGCATTCGCGCCGTGGCCGAAGCATTGCTGGTGCTTTCGCAGGCCGCCATTCCACTGGAAGTGATCGAACAATGGGGCGATCTGGAGTTGGAAGCCGAACAGCAACGGGCAGAACTCGGTTTTGCCAATGTAGTCCGGGTGGTAGCCGTGCGCGATCAGCCGGAAGAAAATTGCCTGTTGGCTTTTGAAGAAGACAATCCGGCGCAGATCATTCGGGTGCGCTATGGCTTGCCGGAACGCAATGAGAATTTCGATCCCACGATTCAAGTGATCCGGCGGGTGTTCGGTTTTCCCGTCACGTTGAATTTATTGGAAGTCAATATTGCGGCCAATGGCGACTACCAACCCCGCGCCATCGTGGTGGAGCCGGACTATTTGATGGATGTGTCCGCTATTGCCGAATGTTTTAAAGATACCGGGGCGGAGCCTTACGCCTATCTGGTGCGCAAGTTTTTGCCGCAGGAAAATACCGAACCCATCCTGCTGGGGAACATCGCCAATTTTTTCCTGGATCGCCTGCTCAATGAGCCGGATGTGCCCTGGAAATCGCTTTTTCAGGAAACTTTTCAACTCTACCCGTTTACCTACGCGCCCATGAGCGATGCCGAAGTGCGGGGCGTGTCTGGCAAGGCGCAAAAGCATTTTGTGAATCTGAAAAGCATGGCCATGCCCGGCGGTGGGCTTTCCAAGCAGGGTATCGAACCGGAAAACTGCATTCTGGAGCCTACTTTTTTCAGCGAACGGTATGGCATTCAAGGGCGATTGGACCTGTTTTATAAAACCGAAGAAAAGGCCGCCATTGTAGAATTAAAAAGTGGAAAGCCTTTTAAACCAAATAGTTACGGCATTCAGCGCAGCCATTTTACCCAAACCTTACTCTACGATCTGCTGGTGCGTTCCGTTTTTGGGCAGCAAACGGACCCGGCCAAATATATCCTGTATTCTGGTGCGGACGTCAATCACCTGCGCTTTGCGCCAACCGTGGCCCCGGAACAGTGGGAGGCCTTGCAATTGCGTAATCAATTAGTCGCTATCGAGCGATTACTGGCTAATATCCGGCCGGGCATGACGACGGTGCTGGTGCTCCAAAAACTACGCCACGGAACGGTAAAAGGCTTTTTGGAACGTGATTTTATCCGTTTTGAGGGCGTGTACAACGCGTTGTCGTTGCTGGAAAAAAAATATTTCAATGCCTTCGTCGGTTTTGTGGCGCGCGAGCATTGGCTGGCCAAAGTAGGGGAGGAAAACTCCGAAAACCTGAACGGCCACGCGGCACTTTGGCGGGGCAGTTTTCAGGATAAACAACAGGGTTTTTGCATCCTGAGCCACCTGGAAATCGTGGAAAACCGCGCCGATCAGCCGGAACCGACGATTATTTTTCGCAAAACGGACCAGACCAATACCCTGGCTAATTTTCGGGTGGGGGATATTGCGGTGCTTTACCCGGCTTTGGAAGAAACCGACACGGTGCTGGATCATCAGGTCATTAAATGTACGATCACTGCACTCGGCAAAGAGTTATTGACGGTGCAACTGCGTTTCCGGCAATTCAACCTGAAACCTTTTCTCACCGAGGGCTTGTGGCAGTTGGAGCCGGATATGATGGATATGGGTTTCGCCGGTATGTATCGTGGTCTGCTGGAATGGGCGGGTGCAGCACCAGAAAAGCGCAGCCAATTGATGGCTCTTCAACCCAGTCGCCCGGCACGGGAGGCTACGCCGGTCGGGGAAGAAATACAGGTCTGGGAAAAAGGACTGACGGGTGAGCAAGCCGCTTTGCTGCGCAAAATCATTGGTTCGCAGGACTATTTCCTGCTGTGGGGGCCGCCGGGCACGGGCAAAACCAGTATGATGCTGCGGGCTTTGGCCGATTGGGTGCTGCGCGAGACGACCGATAATTTGCTGCTGCTGGCTTATACCAATCGAGCGGTGGACGAGATTTGTGCAGCATTGGATACTTTGGGCGGCGATATTCGGGAAAAATACCTGCGCATTGGCTCCAAACACGCTACGGCGGAGCGTTTTCGCGGGCAATTGCTGCATACCAATATCAAAGACTCCCTGACCCGTGCCGACCTGAAAAATGTGCTGCAAAATCGTCGGATTTTTGTGAGTACGGTGGCTTCTTTCAGCCAAAATGACGGGCTGTTAAAGATCAAGAAATTTCAACGCCTGGTAGTAGATGAAGCCTCTCAAATCCTGGAACCTCAATTAGTTGGATTACTCACGCGTTTTCAGCATTTTGTACTGGTGGGCGACCACCGCCAACTGCCTGCTATCACGGTGCAGCGCCCGGAACTCAGCCGGGTGGAGGATGCGGATTTGCACGACATTGGCTTGACGGATTTGCGGGATTCTTATTTCGAGCGGCTATACCGGCGTGGTGAGCAGCAAAATTGGCACTGGGCGTTTGGGCGACTGAGTCATCAGGGCCGGATGCACACCGACATTATGGATTTTCCCAACCAGCATTTTTACAGTGCGTTTTTGCAGACGTTGCCAGTGGGCGTGGATGGAGTGTCCGGCCAAGTCCAGATTGCCAGCCTCGATTATCGTTTAGCGGCCAATTTCACGGAGTTTGAAAAAAAACTAAGCGGACGGCGGGTGTCTTTTTTAGCCAGCAGCGGGGAGGCAGCGGCACCCGGCCAAAAGACCAGTCGGGGAGAGGCCGAACAGGCGGCGCAATTGGTGCTATTTTTTAAAAATCTGTACGCGACCAACGAGTTGCCGTGGCATTCCGCCAAGACATTGGGCATCATCACCCCCTGGCGCGCACAAATTGCCCAACTCCGGGCCAGTCTCGCCGCCATTGGGCTTGATCCCGACGAAATTACCATTGATACCGTAGAACGTTATCAGGGTGGGGCGCGCGATATTATTCTTATTTCGACCTGCGTTCACTCCGAATCGCAACTCGGCAGCTTAGTCAGCCTTTCCGCAGAAGGGGTGGATCGAAAACTAAACGTGGCCCTGACCCGCGCACGCCAGCATGTGGTAGTGATCGGGAACGCCGAAATACTGAGTACAGACGAGCGTTACCGGGCCTTTATCGAGGCTTATCGGCTTTCCTGATCAATATGAGTTCGGAGATTGCTCCAACCAATATTTTTATTTCAAGAGAATATTCCGATTTTGCTCTCGCTCGATCTACCCTCCCCCATTACGGGGGGAGCCGGAGGGGGGCTTCAATACGTTCCCACTTCCAGTCCTTCCCGCGCACTCAGGCGCACCAATATTTTTTGCTCCGTAAAATCGAGCAGCAGTGCATCATTGGCGTACAGCCCTTGCTCATTTTTGGACAGGCGGACATGAGCCAACAGCTTGCCCTGTACTTTTTCCCACAATGGAAAACTCGTGGCCATTACGCGTTGGATGACGATTTTGCCATGCAACGTCCGTAGCGTTTCGGCGGTCTTTACCAATTCTTCCGCATCGCTCACTCGCACGGCTTCCGTGTCTTCCCCCGAAGTGAGCAGTAAAGAGCGTTGATCCCCGAAAATCAATTCCAGAAAAAACAGAAATCGGTAGGGGGCTTCTTCCTGCTCCGCCTGATTGATCCAAAAATAATAGGTTACGTCAGTAAGAATTTGATTTTCAAAGGATTGCAGTTGTTCCAATTCTTCCA
>Ga0105048_10018517_pt1 | contig 10709 bp, 11 predicted proteins | sample MAT05_FD_78382 | JGI IMG/M metagenome (GOLD analysis project Ga0105048, IMG submission 78382) | Freshwater microbial communities from Lake Fryxell liftoff mats and glacier meltwater in Antarctica - MAT-05 | ecosystem: Environmental > Aquatic > Freshwater > Ice > Liftoff microbial mat | place...
AGAAATGCGTTGGCTGCGTACTTGATGGTCTCGGCGGAGGCAGGGTCGGTGACGATGACCTGGGCGCGCACCGAGGCATACAGAGCGCCAACGGCAATGGCAGCCGACCGGTCCTCGCAACCGACAACGACGCGGTCAGGTCGGAGGAAGTCGTCGACCGCGGAGCCCTCGCGGAGAAACTCGGGGTTGCTGACGACTCGCACGTCTGGACGCTGGAGCACCCGTTCGACGACCCGAGTGCTGCCAACGGGGACAGTCGACTTGTTGACCACAATGCTCTCGTACGCGAGGACCGGTGCTATCTCGGCTGCCGCTGCCTCGACATAGCTGAGGTCGGCCGAACCATCGTCGCCTTGCGGTGTGGGCACGCAGAGGAAGACGATCTCGGCGTCTGCGACCGCGGCTGCTCCACCGACGACGAAGCGAAGGTTGCCATTTCGCAAGCCCTCGGCCAGCAGTTCGTCGAGACGGTGCTCGACGATCGGCACCTCGCCGCGAGTGAGTCGTGCCACCTTGTCCGCATCTATGTCAGCGCACACCACCTCGTGCCCGAGGTGCGCAAAGCAGACTCCAGTCGTCAGCCCGACATAGCCAGTACCAATGATTGCGAGACGCGCCATGGAAAATGAGGCTACCTGAGCGTCGATTCGCTCGACGGGCGTCACGAATGTCCTCGCAGGACCGAACTGCTAGCGTTCGCACGATGCTGAAGTGCACGGCCAAGCCTGTAGCGGACCAGTGGACGCTACTGATGTTGCGATGAGCATTCTGGTCCGGCAGGCGATCCTTGTTTCGTTGACCGGCGTAGGTCTGGTCGGTCTTTCGCTGTTCCTTTCGCGGCGCGGGTTGCTGAGCTTTCGTTACGGCGTTGGCTGGCTGGCCGTGGGTTTGGCGCTCATCGTCGGCGGACTCGGCCTGGGCTGGGTCGATTCAATCTCAAAGTCACTCGGCGTCACCCCGACGACTCTCGTCCTGGTCGGGGTCGCCGGTGGATTGCTCGCAATCTGTGTGCAGTTGTCGATCAGCCTCTCGGGATCGAGGGAGCACATTCGCGATCTCACCGAGACCGTTGCGCTGCTCGACGCTCGAGTTCAATCGCTGGAGATGCACGAACCGTGAGGGTCCTCGTTGCGATTCCTGCGTTCAACGAAGCCGAGACGATCAGCAGCGTCGTGTCAGCGGTCGTAGGTGCTGGGTACGACTGCGTGGTGATCGACGATGGTTCCGTCGACGCCACCGGTGCCAGGGCGCGCGCCGCTGGAGCCACAGTTCTCCCTTTGAGCGTCAACCTGGGAGTGGGTGGTGGCCTGCGGTGTGCATTTCGTTACGCGGTGTATCACGGCTACTCGCGGGTGGTTCAGTGCGATGCCGATGGTCAGCACCCTGTGGATCAGATCGAGCGTCTAGTGGCCGCGGCCGAACGTGGCCCACACGCGCTGGTCATTGGCAGCCGCTTCGCCGAGGGTGGTTCCTCGTTCCCGGTCAGGGGGCTGCGGCGGTGGGCCATGCTCACGCTCGCTTCGAGGGTCACTCGTGCCGCCGGTAAACCGTTCACCGACACGAGTTCGGGCTTCCGGTGCATTTCGGAACCGCTACTCGGCCAGTTCGCCCGCGACTACCCTCGTCACTACCTTGCCGACACGTTCGAAGCACTGCTGATTGCGGCGCGCGCTGGCTACCCGATCGACGAAGTGGCCGTCGACATGAAGGCCAGGCAGGGCGGGGTAGCGAGCGCATCGTCGCTCAAGTCCACCGGCTACCTGGCTCGTGCGCTGTTGTCGGGGATGATGGGTCTGCATCACGACATCGACAGCTACGCGACAGTGACCGCTGCCAATGCGGCGCGTAGTTCCAGTTGAGCCCCGCTGGACGTCGTAGCCTCTCGGTTCGTCGAGGGCAGCGGCACGAAGCAACGTCCTGCAGCGGCCTCAGTGGCCCGACGGCATCATCAAAAGGACGCACGGTGGCAGAATCAGGCCAGGTCAGCACAGGGGTTGTAGTGCCCACGCTGGGCACGAGGCCCCAATTCCTCGCTGAGTGCATCTCCTCGATCCGCCGGAGCAGCGAGTGCATGATTGTCGTGGTTATCCCGTCGGGAGCAACCATCGACGCGTCGGTCGCGAGCCTTGTCGATCTTGTGGTTGACGATCCGCTCCGCGGTCTCGCTGCCGCAATCAACGCCGGAATGCAAGCGTTGCCATGGTCGGTGCGTTACGCCACCTGGCTTGGTGATGATGATCGATTGACAGACGGGTCTCTCGATGTCACCCGGGCAGCGTTGGAGCATGGCGGCGCCGCGTTCGTCTTCGGGGGCTGCCGTTACATCGACACCGACGGTAAGGAGTTGTGGGTCAATCGGAGCGGCCGCTGGGCGGTGCCGCTGATGCGCTTCGGCCCGCAGCTCGTCCCACAACCCGGCTCGCTGTTCGATCGTCGCGTGTTCGACGAGCTTGGTGGGCTGGATGAGCGCTTCAAGTGGGCCTTCGACCTTGATCTGTTTCTGCGACTGGTCGGTCGTGGCCGGACGGTGTACCTCGACGCCACACTTGCTGAGTTCCGTTGGCACGACGGGTCGCTGTCCGTCGGAGGCCGGGCCGGATCGGTAGCGGAGGCCAGCTCGATACGCCGCCGGGCGTTGCCCCGACTGCTGAGACCGCTCAGCTTCATGTGGGAGCCGTTGCTGCGGCGAGCCATATTGTTCGCCGGCGACCGAATGAACAGCCGACTGACGCATCAGTGAGCCGAACCAGCCGGAAGCGGCACCTCCCTCAGTTTGGCCAATCAATGAGGTAGATCGTGACGTGGATGGGCCCGGATTGCACAGTTTCAAGAGTGCTCAGGCAGGTGTCAGTGAGCACTGCCTGAGTCACTACGTACTTCACGCCGAACAGTTGGAGCCGCGGATCGCAGGGCGAGAGTGCCAGCAGGATCGTGTCGTCCTGAATGAGGCTGATTGTTCCTGACGATTGCTCGTCCGCGTGGGTCACAAGAACTGTGGCGTAGCGATTCCAGACCCCTTGTTGCTCGGAGGCCGGGTCGAAGACGTGCCAGGCATCCGGAGATGGGTAGAAGCTCACTCCACCGATGAGGGGGATTCCCGAGGCGCTCGCTGCCCCCATAACCGTCGCGTCGGCGTCGCTGAGCAGGGCCGCCGCCGACGGATCTGCTGCATGAAGCTGGACCAGCGCCGTTCGTACCGGGTGCTTGAGAAGTGGTCCGAGCCCGTATTGAATCGGGTTGACGAACGCCGCCGACCACGCCAGTACGGCAACGATGATCGCGAGACCCAACGTGGTGCGGCGTCCCAATGCAAACCCGATTCCAAGCGTGATGGCGATCGGGAGAAGGAAGACCGTCCCAGCACTGAGGGGCCGATCGTTGATAACCAAACGGCTTCCAGCGAGCACGGTGATCAAGTAGAAGGAGGCGACTGCGAATGCAATTTGCCTCCTAGCGATCGGAGTATTCTGGAGTTCTCGTAGCGCGAGTCCGAACGCAAGAATCCCACCGACCGCGATTCCAAATTGCATTCGGTGGCCCGGAATGCTGTCAAACGTTGTCAGTTCGGCGTACAACTTGGGAATTGGCAGAGCGAACCAGGCGACGAAGCAGCCCACAATTGCGGAGAGGACGCCCAGAGCCGCCCACGATGACCGCAGCTTGTTGCGGCTGAACGTAATCGCAGCGACGATGGCTGCCGGCCACCAAAGAAAGACACCTGCGGAGAACTCAGAGGCGTTCAGTCCGTTGATTGTCGGATTGATTGGGGATGCAACTGCCCGGTTGTACGGCGCGCCCAGTAACGACACCAGGTTGCCACCACCCCCATCGACCGACCTTCGGCCCGGGTAGACGGTCGAACTGAGAGCGGCGAATGCCGCCCGGTGACGGACGAAAAATATGCCGAATACGACGACGGCGGCAGCAGCGGCGAGCAGGCCGTTGATCAGCGATCTTGTGACCGTCGTGCGTCCTTCCGAGACTGCGATGATCGTGGCTGCTGAGTAGACCCCGATCATGAGTACGTACGCTTGCATCATGTGAGGCAGATAGAGCGAGGCGGCCGAGCATGAAAATAGCCAACCGCTGAGGATGGCAAATGCAATCCGTCGCCGCCACTCGACGAAGCCGAGCGCGTGTATCAGTGCTGCAGCTCCCAATGATGAGTACCCGAGGATGATTCCATGGTCGGGGTTGGTCCACCACTGCGTGAATGGGCTGAAGGCGAATATCGTTGATGCCAGCGCGGCTGGCATCCTTCTCAATCCAAATTTGACGAAGAGGAGATAAAAGCCAGCCATCGGCAAGAACAGGGCGAACCACCACTCCGTTGCATACGCCTGCTCAATCGGAAGTGCGAAGTAGATCAGTGCGTGAGGTCGAACCACGACGTCGAGGCTCTTGATGGGGAGACTGTTCAAGGTTCCTACGTCATGGATGCCGATCCCGAGCTCGGTAAGTGGCGCGAAGTTAGTCGCATCTTGGCGTACGACCGATGAAAGACGCACCCACCACTCGTCTGAACGGATGGGGCGTTCTCTGCCCACAAGTACATCCGTGTCGGCACTGCCGGTCTCGTACATTGCGACCGAGGATCCGGAAATTTTGAAGGCCCCGAGCACCAGCACCACGGCAATCGCTGCGGCGGGAATGAGCCAGCGGCGATGGTGGGCGACCCTCGCGAGTATCGGAACGCTGTTGGCCTTCTCGACTCCTTGCACTATGTGTTGGTCCCTGGCACGGATGGTAAACCTACAACAGCGGGCTGATGAGCGCCGCCTGTTGGTGGCTGGCTGGGTCCCACAGTTGCTGCCTTGGGGAGATCTTGATCTTGTCGGTCACCCCGGGGCTGCGCTGTGGCCCGTTGCTGACGTGGGCTTGGTGCCAGGCAACGATCTGTGTCGCCCACTTGTGGATCGTGGGACCGAGACGGCGGACCTCGAAGGGCTGATCACGCTCATGTGAATCTCCCCAGAGTTGCTCACTGAAATTCCCCACCTTGTGAGGTCCACCAGATGAGGTGGGGCTCCCTCAAGGCTGTCTGTCTTCGACAACAAGCCAGCACGAGAGGGAGCCCTGTTTCATGCTCACACAGGAGGATGATGTGGACGCGCACGCGCTCCGCAAGAGAGGCTGGTCGATCTCGGCGATCGCTCGTCATCTCGGCCATGACCGCAAGACGATCCGCGCCTATCTGAACGGCGAACGGGTGGCGGGCGTCCGCGTCGTAGCGGGCGTCAGCCCGTTCGACCCGTTCGTCGACTACTGCCGTGAACGCCTCGTCGAGGACCCGCATCTGTGGGCGATGACGTTGTTCGATGAGGTTGTTGTGCTCGGCTTCGTGCAGTCGTATCCGACGTTCACACGCCAGGTCCGGATCCGTTCGCTGCGCCCGCGTTGCGAACGATGCTCAGCGGCGAAAGGGCGCCCGGTCGCGATCATCGATCACCCGGCCGGCGACGAAACGCAGTGGGACTGGGTCGATCTCCCGGACCCGCCCGCAGCGTGGGGTTGGGGTTCGAACGCTTCGTTGTTCGTCGGCGCGCTTGCCCACTCCGGTCGCTGGCGCGGGCGTCTCGCCGAGTCGAAGGATCAGCCGCACACCATCGACGCGCTCGATCAGATCACACGCGCCCTCGGCGGCTTGACGCGGGTGTGGCGCTTCGACCGGATGGCGACCGTCTGCCATCCCGGGTCCGGCAAGGTCACCGCGTCGTTCGCTGGTGTCGCCAAGCACTACGCGGTGTCCGTCGCGATCTGTCCACCGCGACGCGGGAACCGCAAGGGTGTCGTCGAGAAGGCCAACGACACCGCCGCCCAACGCTGGTGGCGAACGCTGCCCGACGACATCAGCATCGAAGACGCGCAGGCGTCACTGGACAGGTTCTGTGTCCGCGTTGGCGACGCCCGCAAACGCGTCGTCAACGGCGAACGCAACACCGTCGCGGTTCACGCCGCGCGCGAACGGTTGTCGCTGCCGCCAGCCGCGTTCCCGGCGACTCTCACGGTCGAACGCAAGGTCACCGCGCAGGCGCTTGTTGCGTTCCGCGGGAACCGCTACTCGACCCCACCAGAGCTCGCGATGGCGACGGTGAACGTCGTGTGGCGGCTCGGGTCCCCATTCGCCGAGATCGCCACCCCGTCCGGGATCGTGGTCGCCCGCCACGTCCTCGCCCCGGACGGCGCCGGCGCAACAGTGCGCGACCACGGCCACGTCGCCGCACTCGACCTGGCCGCGATGGCCGCGTCGACGAGCTTGCCGCCGCACCGCCGCAAACAACGCATCCCACCCGGACCAGCCGCGCTTGCCGCAGCCGCCGCGCTCGGCGGGACGACCCACAAGAACTGCGCCGACGGCACCGTCGTCGATCTCAGCGCATACGCGAAAGCGGCCAACGGAAGGAACACACTCACATGACCAAAACACCCACCACGACCGGCGCGCGAGCACCATCGGCAGCGGCGCAGGCGTCGCTTTATCAGACCTTGAAATCACACCTCACGGTGTTGAAGCTCGATGCCTGCGCGGAGGCGTTGCCCCGCGTGCTCGATGAAGCACTCACCGAGGAACTGACCATCACCGCGACACTCGAGCGTTTGTTGGCGATCGAGGTCGACACCGCGTTGGCCCGCCGTCTCGTCGGCCGGCTGCGCTTCGCGTGCCTGCCAACACCGGCCACATTGGACGACTTCGACTTCGACGCGCAACCCGGGGTCGACCGGAAGCTGATCAACGAGCTCGGCACCTGCCGCTACTTGGAGACCGCGACGAACGTGATCCTCATCGGCCCGCCAGGAGTCGGCAAAACACACCTCTCCGTCGGACTCGCGAGACAAGCTGCGACGGTCGGCTATCGGACCTACTTCACGACCGCCGCCGATCTCGCCGCACGCTGTCACCGCGCCGCGATCGAAGGGCGATGGGCAACAACCATGAGGTTCTTCGCCGGACCAACGCTCCTCGTGATCGACGAACTCGGCTACCTGCCGCTGCCCGCCGAAGCCGCGTCCGCGTTGTTCCAAGTCGTCTCGCAGCGCTACCTGAAGACTTCGATCGTGATCACCACCAACCGCGGCGTCGCCGGTTGGGGCGAGATCCTCGGCGACACCACCGTCGCCGCAGCCATGCTCGACCGGCTTCTACACCGCTCCGTCGTACTCAACCTCGACGGCGACAGCTACCGCCTCCGAGACCACCACGCACGCTCAAACGAACTCCGCCGAACCACCACCGGCACCCGCGAACCACTACGTTGAACACACCTCACAGGTGGGGAGTTTCGACGAGCACACCTGGGGAATTTCGGTGAGCGCGATCACTGACGCCACCGACCATCGATCGCATCCACCCCATAGCCCGCCGCCACCAAGAACTCTTGCAATTGACGCACGTCGGTCCCTACCGCTCCCGGCGCCAACGACCGGTACGCCGCAACGCCACCAGGCATTGCCACGACCGGCAACTCATTGACGGAGAACAGCACGGCACCGGCATCAACGACGACCGTCTCACCGACAGGCACCGAGCTCGAAGTCGTTACAGTCCCCGCCAACCGATTCAACACGCGCCCGACACGACCCCACTCCGCCTCGACACTCATCTGGCGCTCATCCACCAGCGTTCCCTGAACTGCAACGATGGTCAGCGGAGATGCCGCGAACGGCGGAGTCGGAGACGTCTCGAGTGTCCGCTCGCCCAACTGAAACCCAACTGCCGCTGCGAACCCCATCAAGGCAAGCACCAGAGCGACCCTCACCACCGGACCAACACGACGACTCGCAGATGTCATGCCAACATCATGCGCCACGGGGAGCACAGGAATGGAGCATCAAAGCCGCCTGGACCCCGAAATGGGTCATCCGACCTCGGCCTCACATGCCTGCATGTCAGCACCCGCGTTCGGCTGATCAAGCCCGCCGAAATTGTTCACCTTCGAAACGACATCGACAACGCCGCCAGCAGCGATGAACTCCTCCAAGCTCACTGGTGTACCCACGTCGTAGCCCTTGCCAGCAATACACGTCCAGACCGCTGTCTGAAATCTCCAGTTCTCTTCAAGCTCCAATGCGGACAACTTCCGGATTCCAGCGCCCAGCGCTGCCCGGTCGAGGCACTCGCGATGTCTCGCCTGCACAACGGGATCTGCTGAGTACACACGAAATGCAAACGGACCATTGTCCCCAACGGGATATGTGATGGTGTACGGATAGCAGAGATCATCCATGCAGGCATTGGTCAATCGCTCGAGGGCGTCGTTGATCGACTCACCAGGCAATAATGCGCCGCCCGCAGCCTGCGCAGGCAAAGTCGACTCCGCAGACGAGGGCGACGATGGCGATGAACAAGCGCTCAATGTGAGAAAAGCTGTGCATGCCAGAGTCATCCGCAACTGGCTAACGCTACGACTCCTGAGGAACCGGTTGAGAGCGACACCCACCTATGACACCGATCTTCCCACAATGACCATGAGATCATCGATCCGGCGGTGCTCGATTGCCGTCGCTCTCAACCGCCTTCTTTTCACGTCGTCAATCGCCGACCGTGCTATCAACGATTCGATCCCCACCGACAGGCCACGCTTGCGTCCCAAAATCAAAAGCTAGACAACACAACTCTTGGAGCCCGAAGGCGTAGCTCCCCAAGTGCCAGATGTTTGGGTCTTGTACGAGGTGAGCGTCACCCCGTACGTGCTCCCGATCACCGAACCATCGACAGTATGCGTGATGGTCGCAGGGTTCGGCCCCAGATTCGTGGAGATCCTGAGCCTCAGCGACGGCCCACAATTGAATGTGCCGCCTGATGCGCTCGCTGGCTGCGCGAACGCCAACACACCAACAATCGCCGAGCCGACAAGAAACCCTGAACTTCGCTTCATGGTGCACCCTCTTGGTTGTGCCAGCTGAACGACGGTACCACTGGCACTCCTCGTAGTCAATCAGCTGCTTCAGGTGAGTTTCTGCGGTCAGGTACGCGCCTTTCACGTTCCGACTCCCGCCCGAGCGTGAAAGGCGAGGAGCGGCTACCTCACAGCTCGATGCCTCGCGACTCGGTCTGCATCCTGCGACCCGGAGGCGGTTGGACAACGGGCAAGATCAGGTCCTCAAGATGACAACACAAGAAGTGCCTCCTGCTGCCGACTCGATCGTCAACAGGCTCGCAAACCACGCCAGAACCATCAACCTCGGACAAATCGACATGCGCAGACTCCGCCACGACAACACTTGCGCCAGCAACGACTACTGGGAATAACACCACAACCCGTGCCGGCTCTCGACTCACCAACACCGATCGAGAGCCGGTACCACATCCACCAAACACCGGTACCAGATCGATGGACTACAGGTACCAAAAAGCGCTACGCGCCAAGGTCGCCATCAACTTCGCTTTGCATCATCGGATCTCACACTGTTGATCGTCCCGGCTACCTGCCATGGGAAACGGTCGACGTCTTGGGGCCCGTTTCGTTCGCCCTCACGCCCGGTCGCTCGTCGAATCGACCGGATTGCCGAACGACGTCTCGGCACGGGGTCCCGCTGCAGGCTCGCTGCCGGGGCTGAACTGCCGCGAGGGCCCGGAGGCCATGCTGCTTACCCAGAGCCTTCACCGACTGCTCGACGAGGCTGACGCGAAGCCCCCCGCCGACGTCATTGCCGGAATGGCCAGAGCGTCGTCGACGGAACATCAGAATGTCGATCGCATGGCCCACACGGCAGTCGCCGAGGCTCCCTCGGCGAACCAGACCTACAGGCCGATGCCGAAGTCGTCGTCTCGGCTTGCGGCCGGTGTCCGGAAGTCGGGTTCGAGGCCGGTGGGGGCCCAGAGTTCTTGGGCGCGTTGGTGGGCGGGGAGGTCGATCCAGTCGTTTGTGAGGTAGCGGGCGAACACGCTGGCCGGAGTGTCTTCGCCTTCGACAGCGAGGTAGGCATGGTTCGAGTCACGCCCCCTCGTCATGGGGACGTAGAGGTTGCGGACGTCGGTGACGGTGTCGATGACGGTGATGGCGTGGTCGACGGTTCGGCCTTGAGCGCCCATCGCCGTGACGGCGTACGCGAGCTCGACGTGATCGCACAGGTACGCAGCAGGAAGGGTGACGGTGCCGGTCGCCCCACGCGCCGTGATCGAGAAGTCGTCGTTGACCGCGGTGACGGTCCAGATGTCACGATTTCGGACCATCTCGTGCCGATCGGTCTCGATCGTCCGGTCGTTCCGCCGCGTTGCGATCTCGTCACCGACGTGCAACCGGAGCCCGTTCGGATACTCGAGCCACTCCCCTGTGCCGATCTCGCCGGCGCGGATCCGACGCTGTTGTGCGGCCTGGTAGAGCCGATCGACGGTCTCGTTCGACGGCGCCATCAACAACGTCGACTCGCCGGCCTGGCGGTGCCGCCACCATGCGGACACGGCGGCGCGTTCGATCTGCTCGACCGTCCCGCCATGCAACCGGCCTTCACGCTCGTAGGTGTCAGCGACCGCGGGGTCACCGCGACGGAGTTGGAGGGAGGCGGTGCGTTCCCAGTCGTTGGTGAAACGGTGGACACGGTCGAGTTCGATGCCGCCGTGGGTGTCGACGATCATCCCGAACATGCCACCCCGCCCGATCGCTGAGAATTGAAGTGGGTCGCCGACCAACGCCACCCGCCACGACCGGTCCTCGGCGAGGCGGATGAGTTCGGCAAGCTTGGGTGTGGCGAGCATCCCGGCCTCGTCG
>Ga0105048_10018518_pt1 | contig 10708 bp, 9 predicted proteins | sample MAT05_FD_78382 | JGI IMG/M metagenome (GOLD analysis project Ga0105048, IMG submission 78382) | Freshwater microbial communities from Lake Fryxell liftoff mats and glacier meltwater in Antarctica - MAT-05 | ecosystem: Environmental > Aquatic > Freshwater > Ice > Liftoff microbial mat | place...
AGTGGGATATTTTTGACAAACGCAGAGACGCTAAAGTTTTATGAGCACTCTGTTAGCGGCATCCGAGGCCGAATCGCTCGGCTATTCCGTCGGCACCATACTCTGGAGTTTGGTAACGAGCGCGCGGAACGAGCGCGCGGATGGGCGGGTGGACGAGCGGGCGTGAGCATTACTCCGCCCGCCACTCCGCGTCGAAATCCCACGCCGTGTGGGCCGGGCCGCCCCAGGTGCTCGCCGCCGCGCGGTGCTGCACGAGGGAGGGCCGATGCACCCACACCGCCCCGAAGCGCGCCGCCGCCAGCCGCGCAAAACCGCAGGTCCCCGCGCGCGCCGCCGTGCCGCCGGTACCCCTCGCCGTCGCAGCTGCCGCGAACTATCCGCTTCATCCTTCACCCTTCATCCCCCATCCTTTCCCGCGCATGAACTCCGGCTTTCTCGACAAACTCATCGAACGCATCAGCCGCGTGCGGCCGGAGGAGGTGCAGGGCTATCTGCTGCGGCTGGCGGATGAGAAGGGTTTTCTCGAAACGATTTTCAACGCGATCCACGAGGGCGTGATCGTGACGGACGTGAAGGGGCGGATCAATTACCTGAACCGAGCGGCGTGCGAGCTGTTCGGGCTGGAGCGGGAGAAGTGCATGGGGCAGCCGCTGAGCGACCGGCTGCGCGGGCTGGAGTGGGACAAGCTGGTGGAGGCAGAGAAGGTGGTGAGCCGGGATATGGAGGTGTTTTATCCGCAGCACCGGTTTCTGAATTTCTATGTGGTGCCGCTGAGTCTGGATCAGCCGGCGGCGAAGCGTGCGCCGGTGTCGGAGATGGTGGGCTATGCGGTGATCCTGAGGGACACGACGGCGACGCGGCGTTCGACGGAGGAGACGATCCAGAGCGAGAAGCTGACCGCGCTGACGCTGCTCGCGGCGGGCGTGGCGCACGAGATCGGCAATCCGCTGAACTCGCTGCACATCCATCTCCAGCTCATGGAGCGAAAGATGCGCAAGGTGCCGGCGGGGCCGCGGGCGGAGTTGCAGAAGGCGCTGGATGTGGCGCTCGATGAGATCACGCGGCTGGACTCGATCGTGCAGCAGTTTCTCGGGGCGATCCGGCCGGCGCATTTGCAAAAGCAGCTCGAAAGTATCAACACGCTGGTGAAGGAGTCGGTGGCGTTTTTGCAGCCGGAGATCGAGGACCGGAACATCCTCGTGGAGCAGGAACTGCGGAAGGATCTTCCTCTCATCGAGGCCGACCGGACGCAGCTCAAGCAGGCGTTTTACAATGTGATCAAGAACGCGTTTCAGGCGATGAAGAGCGGGGGGATTCTCCGCATCCGGACGAATGCGGATGAGCGTTTTCTGTCGATCAGTTTCGCCGACTCCGGCGGGGGGATTTCGCAGGAGGACATGAGCAAGATTTTCGAGCCATACTTCACGACGAAGGCGAGCGGGAGCGGGCTCGGGCTGCTGATCGTGAGGCGCATCGTCCGCGAGCACGGCGGGGAGATCGACCTCGCAAGCGATCAGGGGAAGGGGCTGACGCTGACGATCCGGCTGCCGCTGCACAACCAGGTGGCGCGGATGCTGGAGGCGGGGACGGGGGGGCAGGAGAGTTAAGCTTTGCCTGGCGAAGGTGCCCGCTCGCTCCTCTGCTCCGCCGCAGGTGGCAAACCATCCTCCGCTTTCCGCCTTCCGCCTTCCGTCTTTCTGCAACGGAGGGTGAAGCGGCGGGCTTCGTCGAGCCAATGCAAACGCTGATGCGGGGTGAGCGTGCGAAAGCGTTCCATCTGCTCGTCGGGGACTTCGTAGGAGCAGTCGCGGAGCAGTCCGTCGGTGGGCAGCGGGGCGAGTTCAGGCTGGGTCTTCACGGCGGGAGATGATGGTCAGGTATTTGATGTCCCGCAAATCTTTCTCCCGACCCGCTTCGGTCTTCATGGCAATGAGATCGGTGATCGAGGCGAGGTAGCGGATGCCGTGGCGGTTCAGGCAGTCGAAAAGCCGCTCGTAAAACATGGCGGGAGATTGGCGGCGGGCGAGCGGGGGCGGCATGCTTCGCGTGCGTCCTTGCCACTGCGGAGGCGGGCCGCTACATGTCCCGTCCCCGATTTCCCGTGAATCCGACCATCCTCATCGTTGACGACGAAAAGCACACCCGCGAAGGGCTGCGCGCGTCGCTCGAGGACAGCTTCGAGGTGTATATCGCGGCGGACATCGGCGGTGCGCTGGGCCTGCTGGAGCGGGAGACGGTGGACTTGGTGCTGACGGATTTGCGGCTCGGCGGCGAGGACGGGATGGGGCTCGTGGACCAGGTGCTGGCGCTGCCGCATCCGCCCATCGTGATCATGATGACGGCCTACGGTTCCGTGGACGCCGCGGTGGAGGCGATGAAGCACGGGGCGTATGATTTTGTGACGAAACCGCTGAACATCGACCGGCTGGAAATTCTGATTCAGCGGGCGCTGCGGAGCCGGAAGGTGGAGAAGGAGGTCGTCGAACTGAAGCAGGTGGTGGACAGGCGATTCGGCCTGGAGCGGCTGATCGGCGAGTCGCTGGTCATGGACGAGGTTTTCGACACGATCAGGCAGGTCGCGCCGACGCGGGCGACGGTGCTGATCCAGGGCGGGAGCGGCACGGGAAAGGAGCTGGTGGCGCAGGCGATCCATGCCCTGAGCGGGCGGCCGAAGCCGAAGTTTGTGGCGGTGCATTGCGCGGCACTGTCGCCGCAGCTTTTGGAAAGCGAGCTGTTCGGGCATGAGCGCGGGGCTTTCACCGGCGCGGTCGAGCGACGCATCGGGCGCTTTGAGCAGGCGAATGGAGGGACCATTTTCCTCGACGAAATCGGCGAGATCGACACGGCGACGCAGGTGAAGCTGCTGCGCGTGCTCGGCGAGGAGCGGACGTTTGAGCGGGTGGGGGGGAACACGCCGATCAAGGTGGATGTGCGTCTCGTGGCGGCGACGAACAGGAATCTCGAGAAGCTGGTCAGCGAGGGGAAATTTCGGGACGACCTCTTTTTCCGCCTGAGCGTGGTGCCGATCACGATGCCGCTGCTGCGCGAGCGCAAGGAGGACATCCCGCTGCTGGTCACGGCGTTCCTGAAAACCTTTGCCGAAGAAAACGGCAGGCCGGTCCCGGAGATCACGGCGGATGCGATGCAGGCGATCCTCCGTTACGACTGGCCGGGCAATGTGCGCGAACTGCGGACGGCGATCGAGCACGGGGTGGTGATGACGAAGACGGGAAAGATCACGCTGCGGGACCTGCCGGCGTTCGTTCGCGAGGGCGCGGCGGCGGGCGGCGACGCGCTGGGCTCGGAAAAATACTTCCCGCTGCGCGGGAGCCGTTTCAATTTGCACGACACCGAGCACCGCCTCATCCTCCAAGCCCTCGAAGAAACCGGCGGCAACATCACCCATGCCGCGAAAAAGCTCGGCATCAGCCGGCGCACCCTCCACCGCAAGATCAACGAATTGAAGACCCCAAAAGATGGCGAACCAAACTAAGATTCAGGAATTCGTTCACAAGCTCGAGGAAGGCGGCTGGGTGAAGCGGGTCAAGTTCGCGGTGATCGTCTCGGCGATCCTTTTCAACATCAATTTGTGGTTTTTCCGCGATGCCGGGTTTCGCGGTTTATCGCATGAGAAGGGAATCGAACAGGCGCAGATCGCGCGGGAGATTTCGCGCGGAAATGGCTTCACCACAAAGATGATCCGGCCTGCGGCGCTGTGGTTGTTTGAGAAAAACGTCGGCAAATTTCCCGTCGCCAAACAGCCCGACATCTATCACGCCCCGCTCAACCCCTACATCAATGCGGGTGTCTTTGTGATGACCGATTGGGCGAATGAACGTTTCCGCGGTTGGCAGAAAAACTCCGAAATTTTCTCGTGGTTCACCTACGAGAAAACGATGAGCGCCAAGGAACTCATCTACACCTACGACAAGTTCATTGCCGGGGTGCAAATCCTCTTCTTTCTCCTCGCGGTGCTGATCAATTACTACACGGCCCGGCGCCTTTTCGACGACCGCCTGGCGGCCTTCGCCGCGTGTATGATGCTGATCTGCCAGCGGTTCTGGGAATTCGCGATGTCCGGCCTGCCCCAGATGCTCATGCTCTTTCTGTTCAGCGCTGCCGCGCACTTCCTGATCCGCGCGGTCGAGGCCAAATACCTCAACAAGTCCGCGCTCGGCTGGCTTTCAGCGACAGCGGCGGTCTTCGGGTTGCTGGCGCTGACGCACGGGATCACGATCTGGATGTTCGTCGGGGCGCTCATTTTTTCCGGGCTCTTTTTTCGCCCGCTCGGGCGCGATGTCGCAATCATGGCCGTGATTTTCATGGCGATCTACACGCCGTGGATGGTCCGCAACCAGCAGGTCTGCGGGACGCCGGTCGGGCTCGGTTGGTATTCCGGGCTGTATCAAGTCCGAGGCACCGAATCGAAGATCATGCGCTCCCTCGACGTGTCGCTCGAAGGCGTGTCGCCAAAGACTTTCAGAGCCAAAGTCCAAGGTCAGACGATCGAACAGATGCGCTCGCTTTACGATTTTTTGGGACAGTCATTGATGGCCCCGATTTTTTTCATCTCGCTGCTGCATCTCTTCAAACGCCCGGAGACGGCTCACTTTCGATGGGCCATCTTCTCCATGTGGTTGTGCGCGGTTTTCGGCATGGCAGTTTTTGGAATGCCGGAGGACGGGGGGCTGCGCGCGAATGACCTCCATGTCCTCTTCATTCCGCTGATGATCTGCTACGGCCTCGCGGTGGTCCTCGTGATGTGGACGAGGCTCGAAATCAACATCAAGCTTGTCCGCCTCGGTTTTCTCAGTGTGCTCTTCTTCCTCTCGTCGCTGCCTTTCATCAATGATGCGCTCCAGATGATGGCCGGCCCGCAAATGCGAGTCCAATGGCCGCCGTATGTGCCGCCATACATCGCCATTATGGGGGGGGCAGAGAACGAGGGTTGGGTAACGCCGAAGGAAGTCATCGCCTCCGACATGCCGTGGGCCGTCGCCTGGTATGCGGATCGCAAGAGCCTCTGGCTGCCGATGTCGATTCAGGACTTCATCAAGCTCAATGATTACAAGTTACTCAACGGCGAGATCGTGGGCCTGTATCTTACGCCCGTCACCGGCAACAAGGCCTTCCTCGCCGACATCGTGAAAGGCGAATACGCCGAGTGGGCTCCGTTCATCCTGCGCAACATCACGGCGCGGGAGTTTCCGCTCAAAGTTTCGACCGTCATGCCCATCGACAACGAGTGCATTTTTTACGCCGACCGCGACCGCTGGACCAGTCGCGAAGACTGAAACGGGAAGTTGAGTTGAGCGTTAAAAACTGAGGTTCAGAAATTCCCCATGCCCGCCAAACCCACCCCTGAAACCACGCACACCTTTGAGACCGCCATCGGTCGGCTCGAGCAGGTGGTCGAGGAAATGGGCTCGGACAAACTGCCCTTGGAAGACCTCATCAGGCGCTACGAGGAGGGAATCCAGCTCGTGAAAGTCTGCGGGGAAAAGCTTCAGGCGGTGGAAAAGCGAGTCGAGATTCTCATGCGCAAAGCAGGCGGCGATACTGAACTTGTCCCGTTCGATCCCGAAAAAAAGCCACTCACCGGCCCCCGCGAAGACGTAAGTCTCTTTTAGAAAGCCCGAAGCATCCTTCGGGTTTGCTTCCGGCCGCCAACGGCATCACTGAACACTCAATACTCCACTTCCCTCATGCTCCTGCCATCGATCAATTCGCCCGCCGACATCAAAGCCCTCGCTGAGAAAGACCTTCCGCAACTCGCCCAGGAAGTCCGTGACGAGCTCGTTCGCGTTCTCTCCGACGACAATCCGACCTCCGTGGGCGGCCACCTCGGTCCAAATCTCGGCGTCGTCGAGCTGACCATCGCGCTGCACCGGGTTTTCGAAACGCCGAAAGACAAGTTCGTCTTCGACGTCTCGCACCAGGGCTACGTCCACAAGCTTTTCACCGGCCGCCGCGAGCGCTTCGAGACGATGCGTCAGTACGAGGGGCTCAATGGCTTCCTCCTCCGCACCGAGAGCCCGCACGACTGCTACGGCGCGGGCCACGCCGGCACCGCGCTCAGCGCCGCACTCGGTATGGCCGTGGGGCGCGATCGTCGCGGCTCGGATGAGAGCGTGGTCTGCATCGCGGGCGACGCCGCCTTTACTTGCGGCGTCAGCTACGAAGCGCTCAACAACGTCGCTGAATCCACGAGGAAATTCATCGTCGTCCTCAACGACAACGAGTGGTCCATCGCCAAAAACGTGGGTGCCATCGCCAGCTACTTCAACAAGATCGCCACCCATCCGACCTACGCGCATCTCCACGACAAGGCGGCCCACTTCGTCGAAATGCTCGGCGGAAAATTTGCCAAGGAGATCGCCCACAAAGTCGAGGCCGGCGTCAAAAACGTCCTCCTCCCGAGCGTGATGTTCGAGGATCTCGGGCTGCGCTACTACGGCCCGATTGACGGCCACGACATCCCGCTGCTCATCAAAACCTTCGAGTTTCTCAAGACACAAAACGAGCCAGTCCTCCTCCACATCCTCACGCAGAAAGGGAAAGGCTACGCGCCCGCCCTGGAGAAGCCGGACAAATTCCACGGCCTCGGAAAATTCGAGACCAAGACCGGCGCGACCGCCGCCGCCGGCTCGCCCACCTACTCCGAGCTTTTCGGCAAAACCCTCGCCAAATTCGCCGACACCAACAACAAGCTCTGCGCCATCACTGGCGCCATGCCCACCGGCACCGGCCTCGTCCATTTTGCTGCGAAACATCCCGACAAATACTACGACGTCGGCATCGCCGAAGAGCATGCCGCCCTCTTCGCCTGCGGCCTCGCGGTCCAGGGTTTCAAGCCTTTCCTCGCCATCTACAGCACCTTCATGCAGCGCGCCTACGACATGATCGTCCACGACATGGCGCTGCAGAAACTCAACGTCGCCCTCTGCATGGACCGCGGCGGCCTGAGCGGCGACGACGGCCCCACGCACCACGGCCTCTTCGACATCGGCTACCTCCGCCACATCCCGAACCTCGTCCACATGCAGCCCAAGGATGAGGACGAGTTCGTGGACATGCTCTGGACCATGGCCCACTACACCGGCGGGCCCATCGCCATCCGCTACCCGCGCGGGATCGGCACCGGGGTCGTGCCAAAGGAGCAGCCCAAACTTCTGGAGATCGGCAAAGCCGAAGTCGTCAAACATGGCACCCGCGTCGCCTTCTTTGGCCTGGGCGGCATGTGCCAGATGGCCGAGCAAGCCGCGCAAATGCTCGAAGCCCAGGGCATCAGCGCCGCCGTCATCAACCCTCGCTGGATCAAGCCCCTCGACACCGGCACCCTCGAATTCTTCGCCCGCAGCGCCGATGTCATCTGCACCCTCGAAGACCACGTCCTCCACAACGGCTTCGGCTGTTCCGTCATCGAGCACCTCAACGACGCCGGCCTCCACACACCTGTGGTCCGCGTCGGCTGGCCCGACCAGTTCATCGAGCACGGCGCCGTGGACATCCTCCGCAAAAAGCACGGCCTCACCGCCGAGGCTGCCGTCGAGAAAGTCCTCGCCGCCCTCGCCGTGAAAAAGCCCGCTCGCGGCCCCGCGCAAAGCGTCGCGTAGGGAAAGCGCGCTGCTCGTCGCGAAGCGCCCCAAAAACCTGCCGTCATCCTGAAGGGAGTTCCGCCGCGGCGAAGGCAGCGGGCGAAACGCAGTGAAGGATCGCTGACTGTAACGCGGGCGGAGGCGGTGGGACGACGAGCGAGTGTCCCTCTCTCGCCGCCTCCGCCCGTTTCTGTCAGGATGGCGCCCGACCTTCGCCCACGCGCTGTCTCAGTTTGGTCGTGGCTCAATGGGAGGTGTAGAGGCGGCTCTGTCGCGCTTTGGCGACGTGCCGCCTTCCGCGGCCACAGGCGGCACGTCCTGCGGACAGAGCCGCCTCTACATCTTCCCATCTCGCACTGAGCCACAACCGACAGCTTCGATTTTCGATGCAGTCGCAGTCATGTTATTTTCGGAGAGATGGTAGCACTCCATCCCAGCCGCCTTCCCCCGCCGGGGACTCCGTTCAAAATGACCGTTTGATTTTTGGCCGCGAACGTCGCACAACCGATTCGGCGCTCCTTGCTCCTTGCCATGCCGCTTCCGCCGCTCGTCCTCGCCTCCGCATCCCCGCGCCGCCGGGAGCTTTTGCGCGAGCATGGCTACACCTTTTCCGTCGAGCCCGCCGACGTGGCGGAGAGCGCGCCGCCGCATCTCACGCCCGGCGAGATCGTCCTGCGCAATGCGCGGGCGAAAGTCCGCGCGGTAGCGCCAAAGCATCCCGACGCGCTGGTGCTGGGCGTGGACACGGAGGTGGTTTTCGAGGGCGAAGTTTTCGGCAAGCCGGCGAACTTGGCCGCAGCGCTGGCGATGGCGAAGCGGCTGACGGGCCGGACGCACGAAGTCCACACCGGCGTCTGGCTGCACCATGCGGCCACCTGCCGGGAGTGGGGTTTCGTGGAAGTCAGCCGCGTCCAGTTTCGCCGTCTGAGCGATGCGCAAATCCGCGCCTACCACGCGCGCATCGGGCCTCTGGACAAGGCGGGCGCTTACGCGGCGCAGGAGGATGGCGGCGAACTGATCGAGCGCGTCGAGGGCTCTTTCACGAATGTCATCGGCCTGCCGATGGAGGCGCTGGCAGCGGCCCTGACGGAATTCTGAGCCGCGCCCAGGCGACGGCGAGCAGCGCCACCGTCGCGAGGAAATACCACGGCATCCAGGTGAGCGACGCGGCGAAAACGGCGTCCGCATTTCCCCGCCCGGAGAGCGCGCGAGTGAGCCCGGCGAAAAGCAGGCCGATGCCGCCGTAGGCCAGATTGAAGGCGAGCCCACGGAAGCTGAGCACCGTCGCGCGCTGGCGGGAATCGGTGACCGCGGCATTGAGGTAATGCGAGACGAAGAACCCCGTGAGCGACATCGCCACGCCGAGCGGCAGGACAAACAGCAGCCCCCACCGCGGCCAGGCGAACGCGATCCCGGTGAACCCGGCGAGAACGAAGGCGGCGACGATGGAAAAGTTCGCGCGCATCGACCGGCGCTCCGCGAGTCGGCGGGCGACGGGCGGCAGGAAAAAGCCAATCACCGCGAAGCCCGAGCCGATCAGGCCGAAGGTCGCCTCGGGCAGCGCGATGAGCCGGTAGTAGTTGCTCCCAATGGTCAGGAACAGCCGCACGATGCTGTCGAAGCACAGCCCCGCGAGGATCACCGTGAGCGCCAGCGGCGCATGCAAAATCCAGCGCCCGGCGGCGAGCGTCGCGCGCCACGTCGCGCCCGCGGATGTCGTGCTGGCGGGGTGTGCGGGCTCGCGCATGCGGAGCGTCACGAGGAGCGCGAGGACCGCGTTCGCGAGCGTGAGGTAGATCGGAAAGCGCATCGTCATCTCCCGCGTCGCCGTCCACGGCACGCCGAGGAAATCGACGACGCGCTGCACGAGCCGCACATCATAGACCGCCGCGCCGAGCATCATCGCCACGAAGAACCCGCCCGACTGCCAGCGCATCAGCCGCTCCAGCACGCGTGGCCATTCCTTCTCCCGCCCCTCGGCCACCAGCGAGTCGTAGGCGAGCGCCTCATCCGCCCCGCTCGCGCAAGCCTCCGCCGCCCCGCTGAGCACGCGATTGAGCAGAAAGACCGCGAAAAGCAGCGCCACATTCCCCCGCGGCGCAAAGGCGAAGATCGCCATCTCCACCACCATCAGCGCCGCCGCGAAAACCACCAGCCGCCTCCGCCCCACCTGATCCGCGAGCGCGCCCGACGGCACCTCCAGCCCCACGATCGCCGCCGCCCACGCCACATTGAGCAGCGCGTATTGCCCGATGGTCAGGCCAAAATCGAGGAACAGTACCGCCAGCACCGGATAGTACCACCGCGCATTGAAGAGCACGCGAAACGCGATGAAGAGCGGGATATTGCGGGCACTGGGTGAGGCGGCCATTCGGGCTTCCTGTATGGAACCAATGCGCGCTGGCCGGAATCAAAATCCGCCTTCGCGCGCCGCGCCGAGCGCCCGCGCGATCCGCCCCGCCGTCCGCACGCTGCGCTGTCGCGTGAGCGCGCACTCCCATACCCGCAGCACCGTCCACCCCGCCCGGCGCAGCGTCCGCGTCACCTCGCGATCCCTCGCCTTGTTCCGCGCAAACTTTGCCGTCCAGAAAGCCGCGCGCGTCCGCGGCTGCGTGGCGTGCCGCGGGCAGCCGTGCCAGAAACATCCGTCCACAAACACCGCCACCCGCGCCGCGCGGAACACGAAATCCGGCTTGCCAAAGACCTGCGCCTTCCGCCGCCAGCCCGTGATCCCGTGCGCGCGCAGTAGCGCCATCATCCGCAGCTCCGTCGCCGCATTCCCGCTTCCCCGGATCGCCGCCATCACCGCGCTGCGCTTCGCCTTGGGGAAAATGTCGGGCATGAACCGCTAGGCTTCACCGGCGAGGCGCAGAACCTCATGCACCAACTCGGGTGCCGCACGAAAGCGGGCGCGAGTGAGCAACTCATTCACCACGGACGCGACCGCAGAAAGCTGCCCATGCCGCTTGGCGCGGACCAGAATGCCAAACACACTGATCGGCGTCAGGCCGAGTTCCAGTGCGACGGCGCGTCCGATTGTTTCGTCGATGAGCACCGCGTCGGCGCGAATCTCGACCGCCAGCGCCAGCGCCTCCGCTTCACCCGCGTCG
>Ga0105048_10018520_pt1 | contig 10706 bp, 8 predicted proteins | sample MAT05_FD_78382 | JGI IMG/M metagenome (GOLD analysis project Ga0105048, IMG submission 78382) | Freshwater microbial communities from Lake Fryxell liftoff mats and glacier meltwater in Antarctica - MAT-05 | ecosystem: Environmental > Aquatic > Freshwater > Ice > Liftoff microbial mat | place...
GCCGAGCTGGCGCAGCCGCGCGCCGAGCGCGATGCCGCCCTGGCCTCCGCCGATGACCACGACGTACGGCTGGGTGCTGCGCCCGAACTCGGCCTGCTCCCGCTCCCGCGCCTCGAGCCACGACACCCGGTCCGGGTCCGCACCGTGCTCTGCCCCCCGCGGCCGCCGCTCCCCCATCGGCTCCTCGTGGCCCTTCAGCTCCTCCATCGAGGTGAGCAGCGTCCAGGCGCCCTCGTCGCCCTTGAGCCGCAGGTGCCCCTTGCAACGGCCGACTGCGGTCTCGAACGCGATCCAGGCCGTCGTGACGCCGTCGGCTTCGTCGGCCGGCTCGGTGGTCGCGAAGCCCCGCGGGTCCGCGGCCTCGAGGGTGCTGCGTAGCAGGTCGGTGGCGCCCTCGCGGCCCTCGACGGTGGTGATGTTCCAGGTGAAGGCCACCAGATCGCGCCAGAAGCTCTGGGTGGCGAACATGCCGGCTGCGCGCTCGACGTCGCGAGCGACCAGGGCCGCCTCGAAGTCGGCGAGCCAGGCGCTCACGCGGGCATCGGCGGCGGTCGGCGCGGCGGTGGGCTGGTCCAGGGTCTGCGTCATGTCGCTCCTCAGCATCGATGGCTCTGCGCCGCAGGCTGCCTCCTGCGCACCGGCACGTCCGGGGTTGCAGAGGGGTTGCACGACTCCTGTTGTGCTTCGCGTCACACCGTGCTGCAGTCTGGGACGCCACGGAGGTGCCGCCGATGTCGCTCACTCCCGCTGAGAGCCCGCTGCCGCCCGGCGGCGACCCTCGGACGCACGGCCTGCTGCTGAGCCGCGTCCGCGAGGCGGCGCTCACCGGCGGCACACCGCCCGCCGCCCCTCGGCCGGTCATCGGCGCGTCCTGGCGCCGGATGCGCAGCACCGGGGTCGACCCGACCGGCGCGACCGAGGTGCCTGCGCTGGGCGTCGCCGAGCTGCAGCGACGCCGGGAGGCCAGCGAGCTCGCGCCCCTGCTCCCGCTGCTGCGCTCCCGCCTGCTGCCCGCCGCCGAGGCCGCGGGCCAGATCATGGTCGTCGTCGACCCCCTGGGCCGGGTGCTGTGGCGCGAGGGCGCCGTGGAGGTGCGCCGCCGCGCCGACACGCTCGGCTTCGTCGAGGGCTCGGCGTGGGACGAGGCCAGCGTGGGGACCAACGCGATCGGCACCAGCCTGGTCGTCGGCTCGACCGTCCACGTCCACGCGGCGGAGCACTACGCCGAGAGCCACCAGCCCTGGACCTGCGCTGCCGCCCCGCTGCACGACCCGATGACCGGGCGGCTGCTGGGCGCGGTTGACCTGAGCGGGCCGGCCCACACCGTGCACGCGAGCACCGTCGCGCTGGTCGACGCGGTCGCCCGACTCGCCGAGCTCGAGGTGAGGCAGGCGGCGATGCATCGGGTGGAGCGGCTGAGGAGCCTGGCCACGCCGCTGCTCGCCCGGCTGCCCGGCAGAGCCCTGGTCGTCAGCACCGACGGCTGCACCGCTGCCGCGACCGGGGTAAGCGTGGCAGACCGCGTCGCGTTGCCCGCCGGGCTGTGCGCGGGCCCCACCTACCTGCCCTCCCTCGGCCGCTGCACCGCCGAGGCGCTGCCCGGGGGATGGCTGCTTCGTCTGGACGAGCCCGTCCCGGCCGAAACGGGCAGTCACCGCCTGGTGCTCGACCTGGCCGGTGCGGTCCCGCGGGTGCGCGTCTCCGGCCCGAGCGGCGACTGGTCGCACGGCCTGACCCAGCGCCACGCCGAGATCCTGCTGGCGCTGCTGGTGCACCCCGAGGGCCGCTCGGCCGCGCAGCTCGCGCAGGACCTGTGCGGCGACCCCACCCGGACGGTGACCGTGCGCGCTGAGGTGTCGCGCCTGCGCCGGACGCTCGGACCGCTCCTGCAGCACCAGCCCTACCGGATCGACGACGGCGTCCGGGCCGAGCTCCTGCTCCCGCCCGGTGACGTCCTGCCGGCCTCGAGCGCCCCCCTGGTCGTGGCCCAACGCGCCGTGTCCCAGCGCGGGGATGTCAGGCCTGGTCGGGACCGTCCACGTTGACCGTCGGCGCACCGCGACCGGCCCGGGCGATGACCGCGGTCGACACCTCGTCGGTCGGGTTGGCCTCCCGGTGGACGGTCCAGGCGGGGACGTGCAGGAACTCGCCGGGTCCGGCCTCGGCCACCTCGGTGCCGTCCGGCCCGTACGACACGCGCAGCCGGCCGGCCACGACGTAGAGGCTCGTCTCGCACTCGCCGTGGTGGTGCCACCCGGACGTCGCCCCGGGCTGGGTGTGGACCAGGCCGGCCCACAGCCCGTCCACGGCGAACGCGGCCAGGCGCTGCATCCCGGGCGTCGGGTCGGCCTCGGTCAGCGCGTCTTCGAGGATCGCCCGGACGGGCCGGGTCACCGGACCACCTGCGGCGGCGCTGCCCTGAGGGCGACGAGGGTAGCGAGCAAGAGGGCGCCGGGGCTGTTGGGTGAGGTCATGGCGGCGACCGTATCGCTGACACGGCTCGGTGGGACGTCTGGTCGAGGGCTGTCCCGAGACCCTGCGGGCGCCCGGGCGGGCAGACGACGTCGACGCCCCGCAGCCGTGCTGCGGGGCGCCGAGGGTTGAGCAAGGAGTGCTAGTTGACGCCCGCGACGTCGGGGGACTCGATCGCGTCGGTCAGGGCCGTGGCACCACCGGGCACGTCGGCCGGCTGCAGGATGAAGTTCTGCGTGCTCGGGCTCTTGCCGGTCTCGGAGTAGTCGAGCGGGGTGATCAGGCCGCCGGTGTCGACGTCCGTGAGCTCGCCCTTCGCCGCGACCATGCCCTCGGGGGTGAGGTCACCGTTCTCGCAAGCCTTCTCGATGATCTGGCGCATGACGTCCGACATGCCGTAGCCGAACAGGACACCGAGGCTCGGCGTGACGTCCGGGTACTTCTCCTCGTAGGCCGCGAGGACCTCGGGGTGCTTGTCGAAGGTGTTGATCGGCGAGGACACGATGAGGTTCTTCTTCAGCACGTCGGCCGCCGGGCCGGCCAGCAGGCCGGGGGCGAAGACCGGGTTGCTGCCGATGATGGGGACGTCCAGGCCCTGGGTCGCCGCCACGCCGGCGGCGGAGGCGGTCTGGCCCGGGGCGACGGTCAGGGCGATGGCGTCGACGCCCGCCGCCTTGAACTGGGTGATGATCGCGCTCATGTCCTGGTCGGTCGGCTTGATCTTGGCTTCGATGATCTCGAAGTCGTGCACCGTCGCCATGTACTTTGAGCCGGCCAAGCCGTTCGCGCCGTACTCGCCCTCGAAGTAGATGTGGCCGATCTTCGCGCCCTCCTCGATGAGCCCCTCGTCGAGCGCGTAGCTGAGGCCGTTGGTCATCTCGACGTCGTACGTCGCACCGACGACGGCGAACGACTCGGGCTCGGTGAGGTTGCGGGCCCAGGCCGACGGGAGGTTGACCATGCTGTCAGCGGTGTAGGTGTCGACCAGCGCGGTGTTGATCGGGGAGCCGATCGTCTGCTGCATCGCCAGGACGCTGTCCTTCATGCTGCTGTAGAGTTGTACGCCCTGCTGCGGCACGTAGCCGGTGTCCTTGATGTCGAGCTCGACGGAGTACTTGCCGTCGCAGAGCTTGTCGCCGGCGTTCTGCTGCTCCCAGTAGAGCGTGTTGGCGTTGGTGATGTCGGCGCCCAGAGCGGCGAAGACACCGGTCAGGTCCGTGAGCACACCCAGCTTGATGGTGTCGCCCTCCACGCCACGACCGGTGGTGATCTCACCCTCGCCACCTCCGGTCCCGGGGGTGGCGGTGTCCTCTGCCTTGGTGCTGCAACCAGCGGTCGCGGCGAGGAGGGTGGCGGCGAGCAGGACGCCCGTGCGCTGGCCGAGCTTCATGTGGTGCTCCCTTGTGCTGGTGTGGGTGACGGGGTGGGTCCTGTCGTACGCGCAGGGCGCTTGCGACCCTTGCGCTTGAAGCGGTTCGCGAAGCCGACCAGGCCGGCCGGCTCGAAGAGGATGACCAGGACGATCGCGAGACCGAACAGCAGGCGGGCCGCCTGGCCGGCCGACACGCCGCCCTGACCTGGCTGCGAGACGAGCGGCAGCGCGCCGGCGTACTGCTGGAAGACCAGCGGCAGGGCGGTGACGAAGATGGCCCCGAGCGCCGCGCCGCCGACCGAGCCGAGGCCCCCGAGCACGATCATCGCGAGGTAGAGGACGGACAGGTCGAGCGCGAAGGACTCCGGGGCGACGCTGCCGATCGAGAGGGCGTAGAGCACGCCGGCAAGACCGGCGTACATCGAGGACACGAGGAACACCCGGGCCTTGTAGCGCTGGACGTCGACGCCCATGACGGCCGCCGCGACCTCGCTGTCCCGCAGCGTCTGCAGCGCGCGGCCCGGGCGACTGCGCAGCAGGTTCTTGGCGAAGACGTACGACAGGACCGCCAGCACGATGCCGAGGTACCACAGCCGCTCCGGGGCGTTGAAAGGCACACCCAGCACGAACAGCGACGGGTTGTCGCTGCCGAAGGAGAACCCGAAGAGCTCGAAGCGGGGGGCGGTGCGACCGTTGAACCCACCGGTGACCGAGGTCCACGTGTTGAGCACGTGCTGGCCGATGAAGACCAGGCCGAGCGAGGCGACACCGAGGTAGATGCCGCGCAGCCGCGCCGCGACGGGGGAGAACAGCAGCCCCGCGAGACCGGCGAGTAGGACACCGGCGACCATCCCCACCAGGGGCGGCAGACCGAGGCCGTTGACGGTCTCGGCGGTGCCGCCCTCCTCACCGGAGAGGTAGACGTAGGTGATGGCGCCGACGGCCAGGAAGAAGGCGTGCGCCAGGGACAGCTGGCCGGTGGTGCCGACCAGCAGGTTGAGGCCGATCGCGCCGATGATCGCGCCACAGGCAGCGAACCCGGTCCGGAGCCAGAACTCCTCCACGAAGATCGGCGCGATCAGCAGCAGGACGACCGCGAGCAGCAGGAGGCCGTTGCGGACGGTCAGCAGGCCCTTGGCCCGCGACGAGGTGGAAACTGGCGCGTCGGTGTCGCCGAGGGAGGGAGCGGTGGTGGTGTCAGACACGGGTGAGCTCCTTGGTCCCGAACAGCCCGGACGGTCGGACGAGCAGCACGAGGATCATCACGACGTACGGCACGACGTCGCCGAAGCCGCGACCGAGGAACAGCAGCTGGTCCTGGTAGCCGGCCGCCATCGCCTCAGCGATACCGATGATCATGCCGCCGACGAGGGCGCCGCCGGTGGAGTCCAGTCCTCCCAGGATGGCGGCCGGGAAGGCGCGGAGCGCGACCGAGTGCACAACGGGCGCTACCCCCGGCGTCGGGGACCCGACGAGGAAGAGCCCGGCGATGGCCGCCAGGCCGGCGCCGATGACCCAGGCGAGGGCCGACACCCGACCCCGCTTGATGCCCATCAGCGCGGCGGTCTCGCCATCCTCGGCGCTGGCCCGCATCGCGACGCCCCAGCTGGAGAACTTGAAGGCGGTGAAGAACAGGGCGATCAGCACCGCCGCAGTGATCATCGCGTAGAGGCGGTTCGTCGTGATGCCGATCCCGCCGATGCTGACGAAGTCACCGCCCCAGGGGTGGCCGACGTTGAGGATGTCCGAGCCGATCCGGCGGGTGAGCTCGGTGAGCATCATGATGTCGATGCCGATGGTGAGGATCGCCAGGCTGATGACGGGCGCACCTCGCAGGCGGTCGATGCACAGCCGCTCGACCAGCAGGCCGACGCCCGCCGTGGCAAGGACGCCGACGATCACGGCCGGGATGAACCCGATGGAGGCGTTGAGCTTGGCGATGGTGAAGGCGCCGAACAGCAGCAGCGAGCCGTGCATGAAGCTCACGACCTCGCTGGCCTTGAAGATGACCGAGAAGCCCAAGGCGATGAGCGCGTAGATCGCCCCGAGCGACAGGCCGTTGAGGAGCAGCGTCAAGAAGGTGTTCATGCCTGGTCCTCCGTCGTCGTGGGGATGCGGGTGGAGGAGGCGTCGGAGGCAGTGTTGGCCGACGCGCCCGGGAGCTGCTCGTCCCCGGACCCCAGGTAGGCGCGGATGACCTCCGGGTCGCGCTGCACCTCTGCCGGGGTCCCGTCGGCGATGAGCCGACCGAAGTCCAGCACCGTCACCCGGTCCGCGATGCCCATCACCATGCCCATGTCGTGCTCGACCAGGACGATCGAGATCCCCAGCGCGTCGCGGATCTCAAGGACCGCCTCGGCCATGCGCCGGGTCTCCTCAGCGTTCATGCCGGCGACCGGCTCATCGAGCAGGAGCAGGTCCGGCTCGGTGCACAGCGCGCGGGCGACCTCGACGCGCTTCTGGTCGCCGTACGACAGGATCCCGACCGGCAGCTCGAGCTTCTCCCCCAGCTCGAGGAACTCGGCGATCTCGCGGACCCGCTCGCCGTGCCGCAGCCCCTCCCTGGTGGCCTTGGGCAGGCGCAGCCCGGCGGCGAGGAAGCCGGCCTTGGTCAGGTGGTGGCGGCCGAGCATGAGGTTCTCCGCCACCGACTGGGTCCCCGACAACGCGATGTTCTGGAAGGCGCGGGCAATCCCCAAGTTCGCGATCTTGTGCGGGCGCATCCCGGTGAGCTCGTGCTCGCCGAAGCGGACCGTGCCCTCCGACGCCTTGTAGACCCCGGACAGGACGTTGAACATCGTCGACTTGCCCGCGCCGTTCGGCCCGATGATCGCGTGCACGGTGCCCGGGGCGACGGTGAAGGAGACGTCCGCCAGCGCCGCCAGCGCGCCGAAGCGCACGGTCACGCCGCGGACCTCCAGGGCCGGGATGCCGCGCTCGGCGGCATTAGGACCGCGGTCGGTCGCCGGCGCGGTCATCCCGTCCACCGCGACAGCGTCTTGGTCGTCCGGGCCGCGGCCTGCTGGACCTCGGCCTCCTCGCCGGCGGCGTGCCCGAGGTAGAGGCGCTGCACCGCATCCGTCGCAGCGAGCTCCGCGGCCGGGCCGGACAAGGACACCTCGCCGACGTCCAGGACGTAGGCCAGGTCGGCGACCCCCAGGGCCATCGTCGCGTTCTGCTCCACGAGCAGCACCGAGGTTCCCTGCCGGTTGATCTCCCGGATGATCTCGCCGATCTGCCCGATGATCCGCGGCGCCAGTCCCAGCGACGGCTCGTCGAGCAGCAGCAGCTTCGGGCCGGCCATCAGGGCGCGGCCGATGGCGAGCATCTGCTGCTCGCCTCCGGAGAGCAGGCCGCCGCGCTGCGTGCGGCGCTCGTGCAGCACGGGGAACAGGGCGTAGACCCGCTTCTGCGCGTCGGACTTGGCCACCTTGTCCTTGCTGCCCATGCCACCTGCGCGCAGGTTCTCCTCGACGGTGAGCCGGCTGAAGATGCGGCGCCCCTCGGGGACCTGAACGACACCCGAAGCGACGATCGCGGAGGCGTCCCGACCGGCCAGCGAGGTGCCGTCGAAGGTGACCGACCCGGTCTCGATCCGGCCCCGGTGGAGCTTGAGGACGTTCGAGACGGTGCGGAGCAGCGTCGTCTTGCCGGCACCGTTGCTGCCGAGCACCGCGACGACCTTGCCGTCGGGGACCTGCAGGGTGATGCCGCGCAGGGCCTGGACGGCCCCGCCATAGGTGACCCGCAGGTCGTCGACCTCGAGCAACGTCGGTCCTCCTGTCCGGTCGGTTCGGGCTGAGCGGGGGGAGCAGACCACGGCCGGTGACCGGGGTCACTGTGCGTCTCCCACGTCACGCCTGCTGTGCGATCACACAAACGCACACCTGTCACGTGGTGGGCGCCACCTTCGGCGAGACTGGTTTGATGTCGTGACCAGATCGTGACGCGACCGGACGCCCTAGGCGGATGGACACGCCGCCAACGGAAGACGTGTCCACCCGCCGGTCCTCGCAGGTGGAGGTTCTGCCCCTAGGTCGAGCGGTCGTCCAGATCACACACTGCGCTCCGTCGCCGCACCCGCGGCGCGAGCCCGGAAGGACGACCAGTGACAGCCAGGACGGCGGCGACAGCGGGCGGACCCGACCTGACCGGTCGTCGGGCGGTGGTGACGGGAGCCGGCAGCGGCATCGGCGCTGCCTTGGCGGCGCGCCTGGCCGCCGCGGGGGCGCACGTCGTGGTCGTGGACCGTGACCCCGAGGCGGCGGCACGGGTCGCTGCCGACGTGTCCGGCGAAGCGGTCGTGGCGGACCTGGCGGACGACGGCGAGGTCGCTCGGCTCTGCGCCCCGGACGGACCGATCGCTCAGGCGGACATCCTGGTGAACAACGCCGGGCTGCAGCACGTCTCGCCTGTGGAGGACTTCCCGCCGGAGCGGTTCGCACAGATCCTACGGCTGATGCTGCAGACCCCGTTCGAGCTCACCCGAGCCGCGCTGCCCCACATGTACGAGCGCGGCTGGGGTCGGCTGGTCCACGTGTCCTCGGTCCACGGGCTGCGCGCGTCGCCGAACAAGTCGGCCTACGTCGCCGCCAAGCACGGGCTCGAGGGCCTGTCGAAGGTCCTCGCCCTCGAGGGGGGTGGCCGCGGGGTCACGTCCAACACGGTCTGCCCCGGCTACGTGAACACCCCCCTGGTGCAGGGGCAGGTCGCCGCACAGGCCCAGGTGCACGGCATCCCGGAGTCCGAGGTCATCGCGCGGATCATGCTCACCGCGCCGGCGATCAAGCGGCTGATCGAGCCCTCCGAGGTCGCCGAGCTCGCGGCCTACCTGTGCTCGGACGCCGCGTCCTACGCCAACGGCTCGTCCTTCGTGCTCGACGGCGGGTGGAGTGCCCGCTGAGCCGGTCGGCCCTTCCGTCGAGAGGGGCCCCGCGGTAGGAAGGGGATGTGACCCCGCCGTCCTGCAGCTCCCGCCCGCGTCGCGCGTGAGGAGCTCGCCACGGGCAGCGCCTCCCGTCACCGGGCCGCCACCGGACGACGGTGCGCGACCAGGCCCCCGCGCTGAGGACGCGCTCGCCGAGGCCGGCAGCGGAGCGGCGGCCCTGCTGCTGCTGCTCGCCCGCGGTGCGTCGTCCAGCGAGCTTGCGCGCCTGCTCGACCTCGACGACGATCCCGCGCTTCCGATCGCCGTGGGAGCGGCCCTTGAGGTCCACGAGCAGCTGGCGGACCGGCGGCGGCGCGAGGAGCAGCTCGCGGCGCTCTACGCCAGCGCCAGCGACCTCTCCTCGCTGCACGACCTCGAGCCGGTCCTCCAGGCGATCGTGCATCGCGCGAGGGCGCTGCTGGGGAGCGACGCGGCCTACCTGACGCTCAGCGACCCGGAGCGGGACGCGACGTACATGCGGGTCACCGACGGCATCCGCACCGAGGCCTTCAAGCAGATCCTGCTGCCTTTGGGCGTCGGGCTGGGCGGACTGGTCGCCAAGACCGTCATGCCGTACACGAGTTCCAACTACCTCGCAGACGACCGCTTCCTGCACAAGATCGACGACACGGTCGCGGGTGAGGGGCTCGTAGCGATCCTCGGTGTGCCACTGCGGCTCGGCGACCGCGCGATCGGTGTGCTCTATGCGGCGAACCGTCGTGAGCGGCCGTTCAGCCAGGACGAGGTCGACCTGCTGCTGTCGCTCGCCGACCACGCCGCGATCGCCATCGAGAACGCCTCCCTGTTCGAGGAGCTCAAGGCGGCCCTGGCCGAGCTGCGACGGGCCAGCGAGGTCATCACCGCCCACAGCGAAGCGGTCGAGCGAGCCGCGGCCGAGCACGAGCGGCTCTCGGCGGTGCTCCTGGACGGCGGCGGCCTGGCCGAGGTGGCGGTCGCGATCGTCGACGTCCTGGGCGGCTCCCTGCTCGTGGTCGACCCGAAGGGACGACTGCTCGTGTCAGCGGGTCCGGCCGTCCGCACCGAACGCGACGTCGCCACGGCCGCGCTGCCGCAGTCGCGCGGACGACGCGCGCGGACGTCCCGTACCGTCGACGGCGAACCGCTCGTGGCCGTCCCGGTGCTCGCCGGGGCAGACGTGCTCGGCGCGGTCGTCTCGATCGGCCGTGAGCTCGACGACGCCGAGGTCCGGATCCTCGAGCGGGCGACCGTCGTGACGGCCCTGCTGCTGCTGCAGGAGCGCTCGCTGGCCCAGACCGAGCACCGCCTGCGAGGAGAGCTGTTCGACGACTTGTTCGCCGTCCCTCAGAGGGATCTCGAAGGCCTGCACCGACGGGCGCTCCACCTGGGGCTCGACCTCGGAGCGCCGTACGTCGTCGTCGTTGCACGGGTGGAGGACCCAGCGCACCAGGAGCTCGCCTGGCGGGCCGCCCGTACGGCCCACGGCCGCGCAGGCACGAGCGGCCACCACCGCGGTGACCTCGTGCTGCTCGTGGACGCCGCCGACGCCGAGGCCACCGGGAGGCGGGTTGCGGCCCAGCTGCGCGCCGCCGTCGGCTGCCCGGTCACGCTCGGCGTGGCGGGTCCGGGCGCCGGCGCCGCCGAGCTGGCCGAGCTCTACCGCGAGGCGAGTCGCTGCTGCGACGTGCTGATCTCGCTCGGCCGCGAGGGCGAGGTCGCGGGACGCGACGAGCTCGGCGTCTACGGGCTGCTTCTCTCGTCAGCGGGGCAGGCCGAGCTGGAGCGGTTCGTGGCGCGGACGGTCGGTCCTCTCGTGCAGTACGACGAGGAGCGGGGCAGCGAGCTGGTGCGCACGCTGCTGGCGTTCTACGGCGCCGGCGGCAGCCTGACCCGCACCGCGCAGGAGCTGTTCGTCCACGTCAACACGCTCTACCAGCGGCTCGAGCGGATCACCCA
>Ga0105048_10018521_pt1 | contig 10705 bp, 9 predicted proteins | sample MAT05_FD_78382 | JGI IMG/M metagenome (GOLD analysis project Ga0105048, IMG submission 78382) | Freshwater microbial communities from Lake Fryxell liftoff mats and glacier meltwater in Antarctica - MAT-05 | ecosystem: Environmental > Aquatic > Freshwater > Ice > Liftoff microbial mat | place...
CGACCACCAACGAAGTGAGAACACGCTTCGACATCGACATCAGTTCTGGCCTCCCGCCAACCTCCACCACCACGAACGGCCGCACCATAGCTGAACCGACCTACTTGGACTACCAGGGCACATCACATGCAGTGCGACTGAACCAACTCACGAGGGCAACATCGACGGCAGCCGGGTCCTCGTCGGACGCACCGAAGCGGTCCGTGACGACAAGACCCCCCTCAGGCTTGTACGAACCCGTCGAAGAACGCCCACCCGCATCTCGCACAACGACGCGCGATCGCAGGCACACGTGGTGGAGATCGAGGATCAACCCTCCGCCCTCGAACCCACTCCAGGCGCACCAGCGACGCTTCCCCCAACAGCGCACCGATCCAAGATCAAGCCGCGATCGTCACCCGACAGACCCACCCGCAAAGGGGCACCGGGGTGCGGCTGCGCCGGAGGGGGAACCCGCCTCCGCCGCCCCTACCTCCCACAACCACCCCACGTGCCGCATGAGCAGTCCAAGCGACCGTTCTCGCCACACTCAGCGCAGAACGAAAGCCCAACATCGGCGGCGGGGCAGCCCACTCCTGTGACCAATCGGTGACCAAGAACCAACGTTACTTGGCCACACAACCCCGCAGACCTGGGGTTTCTTAGTCATTCTCGTGTCGGAGGGGGGACTTGTACCGTAACCCCACGCGCTTTTCTCCTAGCGGAGTACTCGGTGGCCGCGTGAGGTCAGGAGGCCGCTCCGATGTTTCGGAACCGCGTCCTCCCTCTACATACCCACCCCGAAACTGAGGTGTGTCTGACTTCGCGCGACCAACTCGGGGGGAATTCAGACCGCATGGCTGGGTCGCTGGCGGGTGGTTGGTGGTGATGGTGGCGGTGTCGGTCGGGGTTGTCAAGGGCGCGCTCATGGTTGGTCCCGGTTCGCTCGGTGCCAGTCGCGTCGTTGTTGGTCGGCGGTGGTCATGCCGGCCTGGCGCGCCGCGCGGATCTCGGGTCCTCGGCCTTCGTGTTCGTCGTCGGGTGTGACGTAGCCGATGGCTTCGTGGAGACGCACCGTGTTGTAGTGCACCCGGATCCGGGCGAGCTCCGCGGCGAGCACGGCCGGGTCGGTGATGGTCATGAGGTGGGGGTTCTCGTACTTGACGTGACCCCACAACGTCTCGATCCAGGCCTGGTCGGTCGGGGTCGACCGGCGCCCGAAGTGCTGCGCGATCGAGCACGCGGCGAGGAACTTGCGGGTCTCTCGCGACTTCATCTCGGTGCCGTTGTCCGACACCGCGACGAGCAGTGGGATCTCGTCGTCGTCGAGCTCGGGGGTGGTCTCGTCGAGGACCGCGAGGCGGTCACGGATCTTGTCGGTGAGGAGGTCTTCGGCATCGAGCGCGGTGAGGAACAAGACGCGCACCTGGGTCGAGGTCGCCTCGGGGGCGAGGATCGTCGCGATCCACTTGCGCGACACGATGTCGATGATCCCGTACGCGTACTTGCCGGCGTCGCAGCGCTCGAATTGCGACATGTCCCAACACCACAGCTGGTTGGGGCGCCACTCGGTCCATTCGGGCCACGGCGACTTGCGCGAACGGGCAGGTCGCGGCTCATTTTTGAGTGACAGGCCGTGGCGTGACAGGACCCCGGTCGACTGTCGACGGTGACACCCAGACCAGCTCGTTGTACGAGCCGCGATGGGCGAGCTTGCGGTGTGACAGATCGACCGGGCCCCACACGTTGTAGAGCGCAACGATCGCGGTCTCTTCCCACGCCAGGAGCCCATGGATCGGGTGACCGCCCGGGGGCCTGTCCGCGAGGTCACCGGCCGCGTCGCGGCCCTGCCAACGCCAGACCCGACGGCGGTCCAACTCGAGCACACCGCACACCCGGGCCAGTGACCAGCCCGCCGTCATCGCGTCGGCGATCAGGGCGAGCAGAGCACGTTTCACGGCCTCGTCCACGCGGGCTGGGATCGGGCCGTTCAACCCCAACTCGTTTTTCCCCGGAGGGCCGCCAACTCGATGGCCTGTTCGATGATGACCGACCCCAACCGGTCGACCTCGGAACGGAGCTTCGCCGCCTCGGACGCCTCGGCCTGCGAGGGCCGCCGGCCCGGCTTCGCCGCGGTCAACGCGGTGATCGCCCCGTCCTTCGCGGTCTTGCGCATCGTGGAGATCGTGGACCGATCCACACCCGCTTCCGCAGCAGCGTCGCCCGGCGTGATCTGGCCGGTCAACATCCGAACCCAGAGGTCGTACTTCTGTTCCGCGGTCAAGAACCGCTTCGGTCGTCGCGTCGAAGTCATGACGCTGGTCCTCCTTCATGAAGGCCAGCAACCCTGTCAGATGCGGTCTGAAAGAACCCGGATCCCGTCGCGCGAAGTCAGAGGCGACACAGGATACAACCCCGGATCCGGGACCTGCCCCTCAGCACCCGAAACCCCCGGAACCCACGGCGACAACGCCAACAACGACGCCACCAACGCCACCACCACCACACCAACGACCGAACGAACCCACCCTTGTCGAACCACCACGTACCCACCCCTCCGAATATGCACCAACCCAGACCAGACCGCAGGAGGCTAGACCACCACACCACAACGTCAACCCGTCACCACACGCGCGCCAACCACCAAGAACGCGACCAGCAGCGCGCCGTCAACCTCGACCACCAGACACGGAGGCCCGCGTCACAACCGTTCATCACCAGTGGCAGGCGAGCCACTCTGAGCGCGACAAGCTAGGGTTCAGAGGCGACAATCGGGGGTTTCAAGTCCCGCCTCCGACACATCACCGAGCGTCAACATCACGACAGGCAAGCCCACTCACAGCACCCGAAACGGTCACCCAAGATGGCGGAATCACCCGATCCTGTGACCAAACGGTGACCAAATTCGACCAAATGACTCGGTCGCTTGGACAAGCAACCCGTCTGAACTGGTCTTTCAGGGCCAAAATGTGGTGTCGGAGGGGGGACTCGAACCCCCACGTCCTCTCGGACACCAAGGATCCGAAAGCTGGCACAACGACGCATCTGACTGATGTGGCTCACCGTGCGGGCGGGGGGACTCGAACCCCCACGTCCTCTCGGACACCAGGACCTAAACCTGGCGCGTCTGCCGGTTCCGCCACGCCCGCGTGACGCCCGCACCGTACCGCCCGTCGCCGCGAAGATCCGCGTGCCACGCCGAACCACGATCACCCCGAGTGGACGATCCGCGTGTCGGCGGTCACCGGTACTGTCGCGACCATGCTCTCGCGACGCGTGCCCAACGACCAGGCGGTGAACGACCCGGGGATCTCGCCCATGTTCGGGTCCCGGGTGATGGGCAGTGCGATCCCGCGCTACGACCTGCCCGACGGTGAGCTCGCGGCGCGAGCTGCGTATCAGCTCATCCACGACGAGATGACCCTCGACGGCACGCCGCTGCTGAACCTGGCCACGTTCGTCACGACCTGGATGGAGCCCGAGGCCGACAAGCTCCAGATGGAGACGGCCTCGAAGAACTTCATCGACCAGGAGGAGTACCCCATCACCACGGTGATGGAACGCCGCTGCGTGAGCATCATCGCCGGCATGTACCACGCGCCGTCCACCGGCGAGCAGGCGGTGGGCACCAGCACGATCGGCAGCTCCGAGGCGATCCACCTCGGCGGCATGGCGATGAAGCGCAACTGGCGCAAGCGCCGCGAGGCGGCCGGCCAGGACGGCACCAAGCCGAACCTGGTGATGAGCTCGGCCGTGCACGTGACGTGGGAGAAGTTCTGCCGCTACTTCGAGGTCGAGTGCCGCCAGGTGCCCCTGGCGGCAAGCCGCTACGTCATCGATCCCGAGCAGGCCGCGGCCCTGTGCGATGAGAACACCATCGGCGTCGTCGGGATCCTCGGCACCACCTACACCGGCCACTTCGATCCCATCGAGGCTTTGGACACCGTCATCGGGGCGCTCAACGAGCGCACCGGGTGGCAGATCCCCATCCACGTCGACGCCGCCAGCGGCGGGTTCGTGGCCCCGTTCACCTACCCCGACCTGAAGTGGGACTTCCGGCTCGACAACGTGCACTCGATCAACGTGTCGGGCCACAAGTACGGGCTCGTCTACCCGGGCATCGGCTGGGCCATCTGGCGCACCGCCGACGACCTACCCGAGGAGCTGATCTTCCACGACAACTACCTGGGCAACGACCAGTCCACGTTCGACCTCAACTTCTCGAAGGGTGCGGGCGGCGTGGTCGGCCAGTACTACAACCTGATCCGCCTCGGTCGGGCCGGCTACACCGCGATCATGGACAACCTGTTCGGCACCTACGACTACCTCCATTCGCTCGTCGACTCCGACAACATCCAGACCGTGAGCGAGCCCGGCGGTCTGCCGCTGCTCTGCGTGCACCTGCGCGACGAGACCCGGTTCAACTCCCACGACATCGCCGACCGCCTCCGCCAACACGGCTGGATCGTGCCGGCGTACACGATGCCGGCCGCGATCGAGGACATGTCGGTGCTGCGTGTCGTCATCCGCGAGGGCTTCAGCCGGGACCTCGCCAGCAAGCTCGTCGACGACGTCGCCGCCGAGTCCGCCCGGCTCCGAGCCGAGCCCCCCAAACATCCCGCCCCCCACCGCCCATCCAAGCAGCGGGTCTGCTGAGCAGGGGCAGCGGCGACGAGGGCATCGCTCGCCCCCCGAGCTGAACCGCGTCGCGCCGGTCGGGGGCTTCGCCGACGACCCTGATGACCGGCGTGGCGCCGCGAGCATCGACGCTCCGCCAGAATGGCCCCGTGAACGTCGACGACCTGCCCACACCCGCCCTCGTCGTGGATCTGGAGGGCTTCGACCACAACGCTGAGACGATGACCGCCTCGTGGCCGGGCGCATCGCTGCGGCCCCATGTGAAGGCGTTCAAATCGACCGCGCTCGCCGCCCGACTCGCCAGCGCCGGCCACGGCGGCTTCTGCTGCGCCACGATCCGCGAGATGGAGGGCATGGCCGCCGCCGGCCTCGGCGATGACCTCCTGCTCGCCAACGAGGTGCTCGACGCCCGCCGACTCGGCGCGCTCGTCTCGGCTGGCGCCGCCCGCGTGACGGTCGCCGTCGACTCCGACGAGACCGTCGCCGCCGCGGTCGACGGCGGGGTGCGCGAGGTGCTCATCGACGTCAACGTGGGGCTTCCCCGGTGCGGTAGCGACCCGGACGACGCCGGCCGACTCGCGGAGGTCGCCCGGTCCCTTGGCCTCGAGGTCCGGGGCGTGATGGGCTACGAGGGCCACGTGGTCGGGCTCACCGATCGCGCCGAGCGCGAGGCCGGGGTCGCCGCCAGCACCGCGCTGCTCCGGGCCGCCCACGAGGCGGTCGGCGGCGAGATCGTGTCGGGCGGCGGCACCGGAACCTGGGACCAGAACCGGGCGATCACTGAGCTCCAGGCGGGTTCGTACACGTTGATGGACACGGCCTACGCCGCGCTCGGACTCCCGTTCCGTCAGGCCGTCTGGGTCCTCGGCACCGTCGTCTCCGTCAACTCGACCACCGGTTTCGCCGTGGCCGACGTCGGGCTCAAGTCGCTCGGCATGGACCACGGCAACCCCAGCGTCGAGGAGGGACGCGTGTGGTTCTGCTCCGACGAGCATCTCACCTTCGGCCCACCGAAGGGCACGTCGTTCGCCGACTGGGGCGTCCGGCTGGGCGACCGCATCAAGGTGTGGCCCGCCCACATCGACCCCACCATCGCGATGCACACCGCGATGCACGTCGTGGCGTCGCCGCGCTCCCCCGACGTCATCGACGTCTGGCCCGTCGATCTCCGCAACTGGTAGGCCGCCGACCCCGCCCTCCGAACTTGCGTACCCCCATCCCGTCAAGGGCAACACAGGTACGCAACTTCGCATCATCGTCCGTTCAGGCGTGCGCCCGTGTCGTCGGGGGCAACGGTGGTACGCAAGTTCGGTCAGGTCGCTGGGTGCTCGAACCCTTGCGCGACGGTGGCTGACCAACCACGATGCCCGCACCGGCGATCCGAGGGTCGCCGCCTTCCTCCCTTCAGCCACATGCACGAAGGCCGACGCGACCGAGCGCGGCCGATCCGGAGGAACGCATGGACAGCACCGCCATCAACCGCGCCCTGGCAAACATCGGCGCTTCCCACCACGCCCTCATCCGCCTCGACCTCGCCGAGGCCCAGGGAGTGACTCGCAAGCAGCTCCACCGGCGGGTGGAGCAGGGCCTCCTCGACCAGGTCGAGGATGGGATCTTCCGCATCAGCGGCGCACCCATGACATGGCACGAACGACTTCTCGTCGCATGTTGGGGCCAGGGCCCGGAGGCGATGGCGTCGCACCGCTGCAGCGCGTCACTTCGACGGCTCGACGGCTTCGACCGAGCCCCGTTCGAGATCGTCGTTCCCCGCTGGGATCGTCGACGGCGACGCCGGGGCGTGATCGTGCACGAGAGCACGAGCTTGCGGGGCGTGGACCGCAACGTCGTCGACGGGATCCCGTGCACGTCGATCGTCCGGACGCTGATCGATCTTCCCGCCGTCGTGCCCGAACGGCGAGCCGATCAGGCGTTCGAGGACGCCCTCAGGAAGCGACACTGCACCGTGGAACAGCTCGCCCAGCGGTTCCTGCAGGTGGCGCGACGAGGTCGGCGCGGCACGCGCGTCGGGCGCCGGTTGATCGAGAAGAGGATGGGAGGCTACGTGCCCACGATGTCGGAGTTCGAGCGACGAGTGAGCGAGCTGATCGAGACCTCGGGGATGCCGCGACCGCAACGCCAGGTCCTCGTCGAGATTCGGGGCACCCGCGTCTACATCGACCTCGCGTGGCCCGACCTCAAGATCGGCATCGAGTGCGACGGGTTGTTCGACCACGCGACGAATCTCGCCCTCCCGTGGGATGACGACCGCCAGAACGAGCTCCAGCTGCTCGGCTGGTTCGTCATTCGAATCACGTGGACGATGCTCACGACCCAACCAGAACTGCTCGTCGCCCAGATCCGTCAAGCGCGTCGCATCCAACTCGCGGCACCGCGCCGCTGACTCAACTTGCGTGCCTCCGTTACGCAGCGTGGAACGGAGGTGCGCAAGTTCGCAATGGAGGGCGAACTTGCGTGCGACCGTCTCCCTGGGCGGGACGGGGGTACGCAAGTTCGCAATGGGTCAGGGTGTGAGGGCGGCGGCGAGGGAGCGGAAGGCGCGGCCGCGGTGGCTGATGGCGTGCTTCTCGGCCGGGGTCATGGCGGCGAAGGTGCGGCCGTCGCCGCCGTCGGGCACGAAGATGGGGTCATAGCCGAACCGGCCGGCGCCGCGGGGTTCGGGTGCGACCGTGCCCTCGACGGTGCCGTCGACGACGAGCTCGGAACCGTCGGGGTAGCGCACCAGCGCGACGGTCCGGAACCGGGCCCGGCGCTGCGACGGCTCGAGCGCACCGACGCAGGCGAGCTGCGACAGCGCCTTGGCCACGTTGTCCTCGTAACTGGCATCGTCGCCGGCCCACCGAGCGGCGCGGACGCCGGGTTGGCCACCGAGGGCGTCGATCTCGAAGCCGGTGTCGTCGGCGACGGCGGCCAGCCCGGTCGCCGCGCCGATGGCCACCGCCTTGAGGCGGGCGTTGTCCTCGAGCGTCTCGCCATCCTCGACCACGTCGGGCACCCAGTCCGGTCGAGGCACCAGCTCGACCGCGTCACCGAGGATCGCCGCGATCTCGGCGATCTTGTCCGGGTTGGCGCTGGCGAGCACCAGTCGGATCGGTGCCGCGGCGCTCATCGGAACGTTCCGGAGGTCACCGAGGTTGGAAGAGCCCGCCGACCATGTAGTGGCGTTCGGGTGGCGGCGCTCATCGGAACGTTCCGGAGGTCATCGAGGGGCTGGGGGGTCGGCGAGCAGCTCCTTCTGGAGGGCGATGAGCTCGCTGATGCCCTTCTCGCCCAGATCGAGGAGCTGGTTGAGCTCGTCGCGGCTGTAGGCCAGTCCCTCGGCGGTCCCCTGGACCTCGACGAAACGGCCGGACTCGGTCATGACCAGGTTCATGTCGACCTCGGCGGTCGAGTCCTCGACGTAGGGCAGATCGAGCAGCGCCACGCCACCGACGATGCCGACCGAGATGGCGGCGAGCCCCTCACGCAGCGGATGGGCCTTCAGCCCCCCGCGCTGGACGACGCGGGTGAGGGCGTCGTGGAGGGCGAGGTAGCCGCCGGTGATCGACGCGGTGCGGGTGCCACCGTCGGCCTGCAGTACGTCGCAGTCGACGAGCACCTGGCGCTCGCCGAGGGCGACCATGTCGCAAACCGCGCGCAACGATCGGCCGATGAGACGCTGGATCTCCTGGGTGCGTCCCGACTGCTTGCCGGCGGCCGCTTCGCGGCGGATGCGCTCGTTCGACGAGCCCGGGAGCATGCCGTACTCGGCGGTGACCCACCCCTTGCCCGACCCCTTCATCCAGCGGGGCACGTCCTCGTCGACCGTCGCCGTGCACAACACGACCGTGCCCCCGCAACGCACCAGCACCGAGCCGTCGGCCTGCTGGGTGAAGTCCCGCTCGAACGTGATCGGTCGGCTCTCATCGGGCTCGCGTCCATCGGGTCGCACGGCACTGCTCCGTTTCGTCTGGTCGCCACCGGACGTTCCGGTCAGCAGTCGTGGCCACCGGGTCGGCGCCACGGACCCGCCTGCGATCAACGCCCGAACCGTAGCGTCCACGGCTCTCCGCCCGGACCGACCGGGACCGACCGGGACCGACCGGGACCGACCGGGACCGACCGGGACCGACCGCGGCCGACCGGAGGCCGGCCCGAGGCCGAACGCCGGCAGGTCCGACCGCTCATCGCCGACGGCGATCGCGTGATCGTCCAGGACCAACGACAAGCTGACGCGGCCCGAGGTCGTCCTGGTGGGTCTTCTCCGGATCCGACTCCAACGGCACGTGTTCGGCATGGGAACTCGCATCATTCACGGTACCTATTGGACCGATCGCCACAAACGATAGGAATGGTGTATCAGAAACGCCGCTGACGATCTAGGTTGACTATCACTGTTCCCGACGCCCCTGAAAGGGTTTGCCAGCCATGAGCCAGATCAACACCGAGGTCAAGCCGTTCACCGCCACCGCCTACCAGAACGGCGAGTTCATCGAGGTGAGCGAGGCCGATCTCAAGGGCACGTGGTCGGTCGTGTTCTTCTACCCGGCCGACTTCACCTTCGTCTGCCCGACCGAGCTCGGCGACCTCGCCGACAACTACGCCACCTTCAAGGAACTGGGCGTCGAGATCTACGGCGTCTCGACCGACACCCACTTCACCCACAAGGCGTGGCACGACACCTCCGACACGATCGGCAAGATCGAGTACCCGCTCATCGGCGACCCGACCGGCACGATCACCCGCAACTTCGACGTCATGATCGAGGCCGACGGCATGGCTGATCGCGGCACGTTCGTGATCGACCCCGAGGGCATCATCCAGCTCGTCGAGGTGAACGCCGGTGGCATCGGCCGCAACGCCACCGAGCTCATCCGCAAGGTGCGCGCCGCCCAGTACGTCGCCGCCCACCCGAACGAGGTCTGCCCGGCCAAGTGGGAAGAGGGCGACGACACCCTCGCCCCCTCGCTGGATCTCGTCGGCAAGATCTGATCCACCGTCGCCGAACGGCGTGGGCCGGGTCACCCGACCCGGCCCTCGCCGAACCGAGCGACCCCGACGCGCCGAACGCTCGGCCGGGCCGGTCGTCAGACCCGCCGACCATCACCGCCAGTTGTCAGACCCACCAGTCGTCTCCGACGGTCGTTCGTCGTCGAACCAGCAGCCGTCACATCTGACGATCGTCGTCACGATCTCCCTGCGGTCAGACCGCTCCTGCGGCGGCCCGCCGCCTGCCGCCGCCGACTCCGCCCCCACCTCGAACCTCGTTGGAGCCCGTCATGCTCGATGCCAACCTCGCCGCCCAGCTCAGGACCCACCTGGCCAAGATCACCCGGCCAATCGAACTCGTCTCCTCCCTCGACGACTCGGCCAAGTCGACCGAGCTCGCCGGCCTCCTCGACGAGATCGCCGCGATGTCGGACCGCATCACCGTCGATCGCCGTGACGACGGCGAGCGCCGTCCGTCGTTTGCCATCAACCGCGTCGGCACCGATGTCTCGGTCCGCTTCGCCGGCATCCCGATGGGCCACGAGTTCACCTCGCTGGTGCTCGCCCTCCTGCAGGTCGGGGGTCACCCGTCCACCGCGTCGGCCGAGACCGTCGCCCAGATCGAGTCGCTCGACGGCGAGTACCGCTTCGAGACCTTCTTCTCCCTGTCGTGCCAGAACTGCCCTGACGTCGTGCAGGCGCTCAACCTGATGAGCGTCCTCAACCCGAACATCTCCCACGTCGCCATCGACGGCGCCCTGTTCCAGGACGAGGTCGACGCCCGGAAGGTCATGGCCGTGCCGACCGTGTTCCTCAACGGCGAGGTCTTCGATCAGGGGCGCATGAGCCTCGAGCAGATCGTGGCCAAGCTCGACACCGGCGCCGCAGCGCGCGAGGCGACGCGCCTCGCCGAGGAGGACGACTTCGACGTCCTCGTCGTCGGCGGCGGTCCCGCCGGCGCAGCAGCTTCCGTCTACGCCGCCCGCAAGGGCATCCGCACCGGCATCGTCGCCGAGCGCTTCGGCGGGCAGGTGCTCGACACCATGGCCATCGAGAACTTCATCTCGGTGCCCTACACCGAGGGCCCGAAGCTCGTGGCGGC
>Ga0105048_10018522_pt1 | contig 10705 bp, 13 predicted proteins | sample MAT05_FD_78382 | JGI IMG/M metagenome (GOLD analysis project Ga0105048, IMG submission 78382) | Freshwater microbial communities from Lake Fryxell liftoff mats and glacier meltwater in Antarctica - MAT-05 | ecosystem: Environmental > Aquatic > Freshwater > Ice > Liftoff microbial mat | place...
CCTCATGGCAATTCCGGTGCTGGTGCCCCTGCTGGTGCTCGCGCCATTGCTCGTGCCAGAGAGCAGCGATCCGAACCCTGGCCGCTTCGACCCAATGAGTATTGTCTTGTCGCTGGCAACCATGGTGCCGATCGTGTATGCGATCAAGGAGTTCGCGGTGCACGGAACAGACAGCGCGCTGCCAGTCGTCCTGATCATTGCGGGGCTGGTATCCGGCGTGCTCTTCGTGCGCCGGCAGAACCGACTCGAAACGCCCATGCTCGACATGGCGCTGTTCCGCCTCCCAACATTCTCGGGCTCCGTGCTAGTAAACCTGCTGAGCGTCACAGTGCTCGTTGGGTTCCTCTTCTTCGTCGCACAGCACCTTCAGCTGATCGTCGGGCTTTCCCCGATGGAGTCCGGGCTGGTGCTCGTTCCGGGACTGCTCGCCATGATCGTCGCGGGCATCGGAGTTGTGCCGATCGCCAAGCGCGTTGCTCCGCGACTCGTGGTGCCTGTGGCGCTGGGATTCTCGATCCTCGGTTACCTCATGGTGGCGGAGAGCACAAGCTCGGGCGCCCTCCCGCTGCTCATCGCTGCGTTCGTGTCGCTCGGGATCGGCATCGGCGCAGCAGAGACGGTGTCAAACGAACTCGTTCTCGCCAGCGCCCCTGCCGCAAAGGCTGGGGCTGCCAGCGCCGTGTCCGAGACCGCGTACGAACTCGGCGCGGTACTCGGAACGACGGTCATCGGTGGACTTCTTGCCGCGTTCTACCGTTCGAATCTCGTGCTGCCAAGCGGGCTGCCGAGCGATGTCGCGGCGGCCGCCCGCGAAACGCTCGCGGGGGCTGTCGCCAGTTCTAGCACGCTTGACGATACGCTCGGCCAGGCGTTGCGGGATGCCGCGGCCACGGCATTCGACGGCGGCGTCGGCGTCGCGGCCCTCCTCGGCGTGGCACTCCTAGTGGTCGCTGCTGTGATCGCCGCCCTCATGCTCGGCGGCCGGGCCAAGCCGGAAGGTTCGTGATCCCGGCCGGTTGCCAAGTCAAAAAATGTGGCAAGTGAGGGATTCAATTCCTGACCCGGCCCCAACGATCATGTGGGCGCGCCCAAAGATCCCAGTGTTCTGGTGGGAATAGGGCGCTCGTTAGCGCTGCTCGACGCTATTCGATCTCGGCCGATTGTGGGGCTTTGGTGGGATTCATCTGTCGCGCCGGGCATCTGCGCAGGCACAAAGGCCTTGGGGCATCACTCTCTTTGGAGACGGCGGGGTTTGAACCCTGAATGACGAGATCACCTCGGCTCCTGCTCACTTACGTGACCAGCAATTCGCTGGGATTCAGGATCAGCTAGACAGCCTGAGCTCATCTGGATCTGCAACCGAATGTTGCCATTCTGTTGCCACGCCGATCAACCTTTTGCGGGACGGAGGCTAAATGGCCAAGGTCGAGCATAGTTTCGCCGGTGTCGACAGGCGGTCTGCGCCAGACCGGCAAGGCAGTCGACTCGACAGGAGGCTTCTGGCTGGCCAGCAACCGAGACCCGGCAAAATGCTGCTCTGATCAACACCTTTGATGCGGCAAGTGCTGGGTGGCAAGTGAGGGACACGAACTCTGATCCGGCTCCTGTGATCGCGCGACCGCCAATAAAGAGCCGAGCGTTTTGGCGGAATTAGGGCACTGGTCGGCGCTCCACGACCCTCGGGTTTTCTGCCGCTCCTATGCGGGTTGCCGTCCTTTAAAATGCGGACTTCTTGACTTGATTACAGGTGGGTAGAGTTGCCGTTTAGCGACAGTCTTTGAGTGAACCTTGTCTTGTCTCTGCAAGCAGAACCCGCATCGGCGGTGCGGGAATCGACTCTGATCAGAAAGAGAAATTCCATGAACTCTAGCAACCGGTTTAGGCATTTCGGTCGGGCGCTCGCGGTCGCCGTGACGACCGCGGTCGTGGTAACCGCCGGAGTCACTGCCGCGAACGCAGAGCCTGCCACGTCAAGCGCGGGGAGCGAGGTCGAGGCGGTTGAGGTGATCGAGCAGATCACCGGAACCGAAGCCCTTGTCGAAGTTGTACCGGGCGAGACTTCCGAGCATGTCACGGTGCCAGAGACAGCTGATGAGCCTGTCGTTCTGGAGGCGGACGGGGTCAGGGTCGCGTTCGAACAGCCAGGAACCAGCGATGCAAAAGCAGCGGTCGGTGACAACGGGACAGTGTCGTACGTTGACGAGGGCGCTTCTTTTAACACCCACGTGCAGGTGCTGGAATCGCCAGACAGCACGGTGCTCAGTGAGGGTGTTCGCTCACTGATCGAAATCCAGGATGCGTCTGCCCCAACTGAGTACGTGTATTCCGTAACGCTGGACGAGGGCACGGTTCTGCAGGTCGCGCCCGACGGCAGTGTGGAGGGCACCCACGGTGACAGGCTGGTTCTGATCGTTCCAGCACCGTGGGCTCTCGATGCTGACGGTGTGGCGGTCCCGACCTGGTACGAGGTCCGAGGCGTGGCACTGGTTCAACATGTTGCCTTCAAGAACGCTCATGCGTTTCCGGTCATCGCCGACCCCGTGTGGTTCGTGCCTGTCCTCGTCAGTGGCGCTGGCGTGATCGCGCGAGTGGCTGTCACCGCCGCCACTCGCGCCGCGGCGGTTCAATCCACAATCACTGCCCTAAGACAGCAGATCCTCAGCTTTAGTGCAAACAGGTGGTCCCACATTATGGATCCGAAGCACAACTGGTCGAGGCTGGCGAACTCACGGACGGAGATTGCCAGCTTGATGAGTCAGACCGTGGCCCATGGGACGCGAAACAGCAGTTCAAAGCATTTCGACTACGTCTGGACACATCGAGGTCAGACCATCGTCGTGAGAACAAGCCGTGAGGGCCACATCAGCAATGGTTGGATCAGATGATGACGCATTCGTTCGCACACCTCGTATACGAGGGACGCATCGACGAGGCGGTCGCCCTTGCCAAAGACCTGCAGCCGGAAGCAGTGTCGCGGTACCTGTTCTCTGACCCCACTCGCTACACGCAAAGTTATGACTCCGTGAGGGATTTTATTCACGCGTGGTACGCGACGTTGACGAGCACGCATCAGCGTGCAGACGCCGCGCTCCTTTTCAGAGGCTGGCTCACGCCCGAGGCCCCATCGAGCGCGGAAAACGATTCCCTGTCGCAGCACGTCATCTCTGCTTCTGAAGCCTGGCTTGCCCGAGAAGCCCATGAGTCGCAATCGGCAGCCGAGGCGAAGCCGCACGACATCGCTCGAGTAGTGGGCGGCTTACTGGCAGACCTTGTGTACGCGGGACGACTCGATGACGCGATAAACGTTGCCAAAGACCTCCACCCGGACGCGATCCACCGGATGCTCTTCCGAGAAGACCTCCGTTGGTTGCAAGTCGAGGCGCCAGGGGACGAGTTTGTTCGCGCATGGTATTCGACGTTGGAGAGCGCCTATCTGCGCGCCGAAGCCGCGTATAACTTTTCGGATACCTTCATGACCGAGCTTGCGCCTGTGCCCAATGGTGAGTTCATTGGTGCGAACATGAAGACCGAAGCGCTACGGCAGCTGCTGGAGACTGTCTCGCGAGCGTGCTTGGGTGCTGAGGTCAACGATTGGGCACAATCGCCGAGACAGCCTCTGCCGGCGGAGTCGGCGGCCCAGTGGCGTGAGATTGGCCGCGTGCTGGCAAACCTCGATTTCCCACCGTCAGTGCCGGCAGTAGCACCGCCTGAGGAGCCAGTGGAGGGTCCGAAACGATAGCCATCCACCCCATCGAGCTTGTGAGTTACCCCGCCGCATCATTAGTGGTAGGTCACGTCCCTTGTGTCTCGCAACCAACGGGCGGTCTCAGGCGGTCGTCGCAACAGAGGGTTCTGGTGGGTTCGAGAGTAGCTTCTGGAGGGCGGCTGCGGGGGTGATGCCGCCGAGGGTTCTCCGGGGTCGCTGGTTGAGTTCGGTGGCGACCTCGGGGAGGCGTTCTGGGCTGTGGGCGTTGAGGTTGGTGCCCTTCGGGAAGTACTGGCGCAGGAGCGGACTGGTCCCCGAAAGTTGGACAGGCTATACGCGAGAGCGCTCGCCTGCGGCCGACGGGATTTCAACGCCAACGCGAGAGCGTTCGCTGGCCGACCGGCTTGCGGGCGGTGAAGAACCGGTCGACGAGAGTATGGCGAAGAATTCGTGCTCGTCAGCCTGCATCGACCAAGGTGTTCCACCCGACGTCGATCAGGCAGAGGCCATCGTCGGTCTCGCGGTAGAAGACGTCGCCGGGATACTCGCTTCCTTGGGTCAAGCTAATTGGCAGGCCTTCCAGGTTGATGCTCCAGTTCGGATCGAGCGGAACTTGAAGCTCCCAAAATTCTGCGACGAACCGCTCCGGTTCGCCCGCGGATAGGCCGTCCCAGTCCTTCGGCGTGCCGAGGTCTACTTCGGCATCTGCACAGATGAGATCTGTTGTTCCGTCCTTTGCAAGGTCCTGGATCAGGTTCTCGGTTGTCCCGATCACGCGAGCGCCGTCGGCTCCCCAGATCAGAGTGTCAACAGAGCACCCCGTCAAAGTCGTCGAGCACGCGACCGCAAATCCGACTAGGGCAAACGAGCGACGCACCTTCATGTGATGACAGTACAAGAGGCCATGTGCCCAATTTAATTCCGGAAGAGGTCGCGCAGGATCTGTTCTGCCACCAACGCGTCCTGCAAACCGATCGCCGAGCGGGCATGCGAGCTCGCCCCGAATCCGAAGGCCACTGACCCGGTGCTTCGCCACTGTGTAGGTTTTTTCCGCACGGTGCTCACTCGACAGATCTTGCGCTGGCCAACCTGCGCAAGAATGTGTCTCGCAACGTATTTGTCTCGAGACTGGCGAATTCAGGTGGTGAGTGCAACACCATGCTCAGGAAGCAATCTGATTTCGAGACATCCAATGAAACCGCGGGAAGATGCGGGCCGCCCCGCCGCACGTGGGCCGGCTAACGTGCGTACGCTCCAAGGGATCCTTGCCCCTAGTGATTGCTTTTTGGCTTCGTACTTAGATAGGCTCCCTACCTATGTCCGATGATTTGTCTGCGGAACTGATGAGGGCGGCACTCCCGAGGGCCGTCCTCACGCTGCTCAGCGTCAAGCCGCAGCACGGTTACATGATGCTCGAAGTCCTCCAGAGCCACGGGTTCGGTCAAATCAAGGGCGGCACTCTCTACCCCCTATTTCGCCGACTCGAAGAGCAAGGTCTCGTCGATCACGCTTGGGAGCACGATGTGTCCGGACCCGGTCGAAAGATCTTCTCGCTTACGCCCACAGGGCACACGGAACTCAAGCGCTCAACCGCCGCTTGGAATCGAATGAACGAAATTCTCGACCGACTACGGACAGGAAACCAGAACCCACAATGAGCTACGAAAAGGATCTCGTATTCAACTTGCGCCTGCGTGGTCTTCCCGAAGACCAAATCATGGATGCTCTGAGCGAGGTCAAGGCCCACACGTTGAGCACAGGTGCTCCCCCAGAATCAGAATTCGGTACCGCTGAAGAGTATGCGTTGACGTTCCCCAAAACGAAGCGACCGACTCGCGGCAGAGGGATCATGGTTAGCGCCTTCGCTTTGGCGGCCGTTTATATTGTCATTGTGTTCGCCCTCAAGGCGCTGGGCGGCTTCGATGCAAGGACTATTGTCGGTCCAGTGCTGCTGTGGCCCGCCCTAGTCATCATTGCCGTCGGCACACTCATGGGCTTTTTGGCAGACTACCTGCGCCCGATTCCGCGCTCCAGCTAAGAGGTTTCGGATCAAGTCGGTCGCCGCCGTCTATCGCGTTTCTGCGAACACGGGGTCCCCATCCCCACGTCGACGAGGAGTCCGCGCGACCGTGTCCCATCCCATCGAATTCGAGACGCTGAGGGTGCGACACTGAAAACGCCGCCGACCCAGAGTCGTTGGACGATCGCGACAAGAAGCGTGACCGATGCCCGGGCGACGTCGGCCATGAATCACCGATGTTTGCGGTCACCTTTCCGGGAGTGATCACGACTCGACACGCAGCGACGATGCACGCCCTGTCAAGACACCTCGGTCGATTTCTGGACAATGTGTTCTTTTCAACTGCTGCGCACGAACGACACGATCTGATCGAAGCGATGCGCGGCAAGGTCGCTGCCCCTCATCCACACTTGCAGCCACCCTTCATCACCGAACGCTTCGGCGAGAGTGCCGGTGCCGGCAATCGCGACGAGAAGCACATGACCGTCATCCGAATTCTGTAGCGGCAGCACCCGGTCGAGAAGTACAAAATCTTGCGGGTCGAGAGCAAAGTCGACGGATGGCGCCCCGAGCAGGTGCGACACTCGCCGAGCGGGGTAGAAACCGACAGAACTCGACTCGAAAGATTCGACCTTCATCTGTTCCCGCGTCTGGTAGTACAGTGCGACGAAACTGTAGGTAGCCGCCTCCAAAGCGCTGAGCCGATCGATAGCGTCCTCGTCTATCGTCTCGGCAGCCCGATACGTGATGCCCTGCTCGAAGGCGATCGACTCGCGTGGGAACACATTGTCGTCTCGGTCCACAGGTCGAGATGACAGCAATGATGATTCGTCAATGTAGCGAACAGTGACGCCGCCGCCGGGCTCCTCCGGCAACGTGCGTGAATCGAACATCCCCTCTCCGAAGACCTGCAGGATGCCATCGACTGGCAATCCGACCAACGTTCTTTGCTGCGCGAACACGTCAACGTCACGAAGCGCAACCTCCTGAAAATCGATTTGTACGATCAATGGGTGGGGCGGAAGTTCATCCGGAGTTACGGCAAGCGGCGCTCCGCCGAAGTGCGAGAGGTACCGTGTTGCCGTTTCCCCTGGATTTTCGATACCTTCTTGCTCGGGCGAACGCCAGATGTCCTCAATCATGTAGAGGGCCACGTGAGTGCTCGCGTCGTCGCCCGTCAACGCGACCCTGTTATCGGCAAACAAATCTGGCGGTGACCGCCACAACTCCCTGACCGGCGGATCGAGCAAGTTACGCATCAGGATCAGGTCGTCAGGGTCGGTCGAGAACCCGCCACACACACGCACGCGCTCAAGCGCCTCTCGATCCGTCTGGAAAACCGTACGCGCGCGCTCATACTTCTCAACCGCGCGATTTAACCGAGGAGCGGTCCAAGGGCCCGCATCCAAAACCTTCAGAGCGTCGAAGGCGGCCAGCACCGCCGTACCCTCAGCAGTACTAGACAGCATGTTTCGAACGGGCAGGACGACCATGACCAGATTCTATGGAACGTCAAGCTTGTCGGCCGTTAGAGATTAACGCCGCAGGCCCTCAACAGCGCGATGCCAAACCGATATTGCCGGTCCCACGACCACCGAGTCACTGGGTGGCCCACCAGGGTTCCATTGAAAGAATAGTTGGCAACGGACAGTCTTTTGGAGTTCATGTTCGCGGTGACGCATGCCTGATGGATTTTTGTAGGGATTTGGATGACATTCCGCGTGCTGTTGATGCTGGTCACCGGGATGGACACGAACCTCTGCGTTTGCGGGACGATGTGGTGCCACTGATGCCCCGCCTTTGCCGCACCAGTTGGGTTCTCACTGACCATCACACCGTGGCTCTTCACGTCGGCGTAGCGACGCTCGGCAGCCGGAAATTACACCACCCCCAGGGACGTGACCGGGCGCTGAGCGGAACTGAGACCTGAAGGATGCGTCCGCAAAGAACCGGCCAGCGAAGTGATCAAAGCTAAGCGCACATGTCCCAACGGCGGTCACTGTAGGCAAAGGGCGCCCCCTCGCATCCAATACGAGAAGTCGTCCTTCGTTGCCACCCCGCACTTTGCCGACAACCGGGAACTCTGTCGGTGCGGTGCGGTGATGGCGAGGGGTCGATCGCTTGCTGTCGCCCCTTGATGTGGCGGGCACGAGGCTATCGCCGGAGGCGGCTGTTCACACCAAATGGTTGCGGGCGGCCGCAGAGCACTATCTTGTCGGAAGGCTAACTATTGCGGTCCACGCGTCCTTCGCGTCCAGGTCGGTCACCGGAAATCCGCTTGTCGGAAGCCCAACGAATGAGGCGGAGGGCTCAAATCGCCTTAGATAATCGCCAACTCCTGTAAGGCAAAAGAGGAGCACCTGGGTGGAGTCAATGCCAAAAAAATGCCCCGTTTCTCGGATGCCCCCCGATGAATCCAGAATCCTATATTCACACTTCGACATCCCGCCGTCATCAATTGACGGCGAACCGATTTCTACTGTGAGGTCTTCCTTCTCTGTGGACAGAGTGCGAGAAGCGATAGCAATAAAGCTCATAACGTCAGTTTGCTCTCGCTAAGCAAGCTCCGTAGCGGACCATATTGGCAGCATGACAGATTGCCGCTAGTCGCGGCGGGCGAGTTCGCGAGCAGACTGTCGCGCCGGCGTTCATTTGCCGGTCACAAGAGGCTTTAGAGTGCATCGGCGCGATCATGGCAGAAACTGGACCGCCCGAAGGTGCCGCAAAGGCGGACGCTGAACTGCCCAGGATCGACGCACCGATGCCTAGCGCAAGTGAAAACCTAGCTAAGGGTTTAACGCGCATTCTCGTGCTCCAATCTCTATTTGTGCCCCAGTTTAATGGTCACGTCACGTCTCGTCACATCCGGCGGATTCAAGTGGTGTCTGCAACACAGAGCCGCCGGCGTGGGTACGGCGAGACACCTCGTGTTCGCATGGTTCCAAGATGGATCCACCGCTGGCCGTGACACTGAGCGATCACAGAACACCGCCACTTATCGGCCGACTCTGCAGGTCAGACCATTCGCTTTGTCGCGAAACCCTAGCGTTGCAAGGCGTCTCGACGAGGCTCTGGAAGCACTTCTCGAGCGATAGCGGAAGCGCAGTATTCCCCGGGTTCCACCGGGCTCAGATTTCTCGCATCCATGTCTCGCAAGCTGACGCAGCCGTTTTGAGACCCGCCATCGGTTGCGAGACAGCTTCAGTCATCGATTCGACTTGAGAAGAGTCATCGCCTGTATCGCACTGCCCTGCATCTCGATGTCGGCGTTGAACTGGTGGTCGTTCTGTGGGGTTTGAGGGGTTTCACCCTCAGAATCCACAAAATCAAACTCTGATGAGGACTTCTAACGTGGCAAGTGAGGGATTCGACTCCCCTACTGAGCCGGCGCCCCACGGCTACGCCGCGGTCCGGACTGCTCAGCGGGGGCCCACGGGGGTTCTCATCCGTACTGTCATCACCAAAGCAAAAACCCCGCCAAGGCGGGGCATTTCCAATGGTGGCAAGTGAGGGATTCGAACCCCCGAAGTCTGAGACGTCTGATTTACAGTCAGATCCCTTTGGCCGCTTGGGTAACTTGCCTGGGCGCCTCCGACCACGTGGTATCACCTGGCCGAACGCGCGGGATCAAGAATACAAGGTCGCAGTGCTGGCGGTGACCACGCCCGCCGGTAAGATCAGCGAGGGCCTAAGGAGGTGCCGTCAGTGCCGGGTATTAACGAGGTAGCCCAATTGGCTGGCGTATCCACCGCAACCGTTTCACGAGCGCTGAGCGGCAACGGCCACGTTGCAGAAGAAACCAGGGCACGAGTGCTCGCTGCTGCCCGCGAACTCGAGTACGTGGTTTCGTCGAACGCGTCGAGTCTGGCCACCGGGCATATGAAGAACGTCGGCGTGGTCATCCCGTTCCTGAACCGCTGGTTCTATGGAGCCGTGCTCGAGGGCGCTGAGCAATCCCTCCTGAGCCACGGCTATGACCTCACTCTGTATAACCTCAGCGGTGGCGGCGAGGAACGCACGAGCGTGTTCGAGCATTTTCTGCTGCGCAAACGAGTGGATGCCGTCATCGCGATCGCCCTCGAACTCACTGAAAGCGAGGTGGGTCGCCTTCACGACATGAATAAGCCCATCGTTGGCGTCGGTGGGTCGATCAAGGGCGTGCGCACCCTGAGCATCGACGACCCAGCGGTCGCTAGGCTCGCGACCGAACACCTCATCTCGCTCGGCCACCGTTCGATCGGCCTCATCGGGGGTGACAGCGCTTCTGAGATGGACTTTCACGTGCCAACGCAGCGACAACAGGGCTACGAGCAGGCCCTCGCGGCCGAGGGAATTCCGATCGATGTCGAGCTCTACCAGGCGGCGGACTTCACGATTCAGGGGGGATACACCGCAGCCAAGCAGCTGCTCGGCAACCCGCGCAAGCGGCCGACCGCGGTGTTCGCGGCATCCGATGAAATGGCGATCGGCACGATTCTTGCCGCCCGCGACCTCGGGCTGAACGTGCCACAAGACGTCTCGGTGATCGGCGTTGACGACCACGAACTCTCCGAGTTCTTCGGCCTCTCAACGATCGCGCAGTTTCCGGCGCTCCAGGGCCGCCTCGCGGTGGACATCGTCATGGAACAACTACACCCGGGCAGACAAGAGTTTGCCGCGGCGAACACCGCGCTGCCATTCGAGTTGATTGTGCGCTCAAGCACCGCTCGACCGCGCAGTCACTCAGCGGCATCCCGATAGCGGTTGGCAGCGTCTGCAACTTTGCCCGCGTAGGTTGTCGCGGTGTTGTACGCCGCGATTCCCTCGCGCCAGCCGTCGGGAGTCGACATGTCGCCGGCGACAGCACGGCACATATGGTTGGCCCCGGCGATCGCCGCGTCGGAGATGTTGTGTGGGTCTGGCACACCATCGCCGTTGCCATCGGATGGAAAACTCGCCCACGTTTGCGGGATCAATTGCATCGGCCCGACGGCCCGGTC
>Ga0105048_10018524_pt1 | contig 10704 bp, 8 predicted proteins | sample MAT05_FD_78382 | JGI IMG/M metagenome (GOLD analysis project Ga0105048, IMG submission 78382) | Freshwater microbial communities from Lake Fryxell liftoff mats and glacier meltwater in Antarctica - MAT-05 | ecosystem: Environmental > Aquatic > Freshwater > Ice > Liftoff microbial mat | place...
GCCGTCGCAATCGGCGTCGGCAGTGGTGGCGAAAAGCGTCGCCGCGATCGACAGGGCAAGGCCAAGGGCAACGTGTGTCACGCGACCCTCCGACGAAAGATCCGGATGCAGAAAGCCGACAGGGGCAGTTGTATCAGGGCTGCCAGCGGCACAGTCAGGCAGAGACTGGCCGCCACCGGCAAAAGCCACAGGCTAAGTTGGCCCAGGACAAGCAGAGCCATCAGCCCCGCGCCTAGACCAGTCTCGACGGCATGAAATCGCAACAGGGTTCGCCAGTCGGACTGCCCCGCGACATGCGGCATCCAGCCGCCATCACGGCCCAAGGATGTTCGAAGGACCGCACGCACCTGATGCGCCATCAGCGCCGGGGCCAGAAGGGCGGAAAGAACCACCTCGGCCAGCACCATCCCGGCAAAGCGCGGGGCTTCGCCCAGCTGCACCCGACGGCGCCGCAGATGGCTGACGATGCCCAAGACCTTTGGTGCAATCAGCGTCAGCCCAACAAGCCCAGCTATGGCGGCTTGCGTCACCGGCGGCAGGGCGGGCCAGGTCGGCAACAGGGGATTGTTCGCAAACATGTCCGGAATTGCGCCCCCCTGTCCCGGCAGCGCCCACAGGACCAACAGCGCCAGCCACCAGACCGAGGACAGATAGGCCATCGCCCCCTGCAGAAGGTGAAAGCGCGACAGGGGATGCAGGCCGGGGGTCCGGATCAGCCGCAGATGCTGCAAGTTGCCCTGACACCAGCGCTGGTCGCGGCGCAGGTAGCCGATCAGCGTCTCGGGCGTGTCTTCAAAGCTGTCTTCGGCCTCGGGCATCATGCGCACACCCCATCCCGCGCGGCGAAGGAGGGCCGCTTCGACGAAATCATGGCTCAGGATCACGCCCCCGCGCGGAGCGGACCCCGACAGATGCGGCAGGCCCGCGCAGGCAGCAAAGGCGCGGGTGCGGACCAGCGCGTTATGGCCAAGGAAATTGCCCGTCGTCCCCGTCCACAGCGCAAAGCCGCGCCCCATGTTGACGCCGTAGACCTCGGAGGCAAAGCTCTGCAGGCCTTGCCAAAGGGTATGCCCCGGCAGCACGCGTGGCACTGTCTGGATCAGGCCCAGCCCCGGTTCCTGCGTCAGGGTATCGACCATTTGCAATACGGTTTTCGGCCCCATGATGCTGTCGGCATCCAGGATCAGCATGGCGTCATGTGCGGCACCAAACGCTTGCACCCAATCGCGGATATTGCCGGACTTGTAGTCGGAGTTCTGCGCGCGCCGACGGTAGGTGATCGTCAGGCCGGCGTGCAGACGGCGGGTTGCGGCAACCGCTGCCACCTCGGCAAGTGCTTTTGCCGGGTCTCGGGTGTCGGACAGGATCTGCAGCGCAAAGTGGTGCCGACCCTTTCCCTGCAGGCCGGCCAGCAGACGCACCGCGTTGCCGATCGTCTCCTCCGCGGGTTCGCCATATATCGCCAAAAGGATCGCGACCTTCAGCCCATGCAGGGGCGGCACCTGGGGACGTGGCCGCCAGAACAGGCCCAAAGTGGCCGTGCCGACGGAGAGGACAACCCAAAAGTAGGCAAAGCCGGTCACTGCGACCAGCGCGCCTTCGGCAAGCGTCAACCGCCCGTCCAGCGCGAACCAGCCCAGTGACAGCCAGCTTAGCGCGACCGTCACGCACAGCGGCACCATCAGGATCACCGCCCGCAAGGCTTGCGTCACGCGGTCACTGCGGATGCCCGGAGCGGCGGCATCACGGAACGCGGCGCGTAAGGACTGGTCGGGCATCGCCAGCGGAGGGGGCGCTGCGTCCATCGCTTCCATCTGGCGCGGGGCGAAGGTCACGGCGACACCCAGCGGTTCAGCCAGACCTCGGCCACCGACCTGCCACCGCGCCAAAGCTCGGCACGCAGTTCGGCCACCGGCGCGTCGCCCTTCAGGGTAAAGTCCAGCCGCAGGCCACCGGTCGCCGGGTTCATCTGCAAAAGCTGCGCCGAAATCTCGCCCGCGCTGGTGGTGACACGCACCTCGATCTGTGCGGGGTCAGAGCCAAGCGCCGGATGGGCCGCATAGTCGATGGTAAAGATCCGCCCGTCTTCGAACACCCGCGCGCCGGTGCGGCTGTGGGTGACCGGGGCCACCACGCCCTCGACCGGGGCAGTGGCCGACCAGTGGAGCCGGTAGTCGAACCGGTGCTCCTGCCCGGCCTTGAGCGCCTCGGCTGGCCGCCAGAAGGCGACGATATTGTCGTTGATTTCCTTGTCGGTCGGAATCTCGACCAGCATCACCGCGCCCGGCCCCCAGTCGCCCAAGGGTTCGACCCACAGCGAGGGGCGGCGTTCGTAATGGGCCACAAGATCGTTGTAATCACCGGGCTGGCGCGCCCGCTGCATCAGGCCGAACCCGCGCGGGCTGGAGTCGCCAAAGGCACTGACCTCGACCGCTTTGGGGTTCGTCAGCGGCCGCCACAAAGCCTCACCCGCGCCGTTCAGCATCGACAGGCCGTCGCTGTCATGCACCGCCTCGCGGAAGTCGTCGAACCGGGTGCGGTTGATGTCGCTGAAGAGAAACATCGAGGTCCCGGGCGCTATGCCTACCGTCGTCAGGTCGACGCGGGGGAAAAGGCGGCTGGCGACTTTCATCACCGTCGTCTCGCCCTTGGTAATCTTGAAGGTAAAGGCCCCGGCAACTGAGGGGCTGTCCATCAGCGCATGGACGGTCACCGTCGGTGCATCCGGCTCGGCCGCCTCGATCCAGAAGTCGCGGAAGACCGGGAACTCCTCGGGCCCGTCGCCAGCGGTGTTCAGCGCCAGACCGCGCGCCGACAGGCCATAGGCAAGCCCCCGGCCGATTGCGCGGAAGTAGCTTGCACCCTGAAAGACAGCGTATTCCTGAAACCGGTCCTCGGCGACCAGCTCTCCCAGCAGGCGGAAACCCGCGAACCCGGTGCCGTCCTCAGGCAGGGCGGGGAACTGGTCGGTGGTGTCGAAGGTGCGAAGCTGAAACGCGATCTCGCGCGATTGGTTCTTTTCGACCGCGTTCAGGCCGACCTTGTGCGGAAAGTAGAGGCCCGCCACGAAGACTTCGGCCTGCACCGCGCCGGGAGTGCCGCGAAACAGCGTATGACGCGTGTCAAACCAGATGCCGCGGAAGGCGTCGTAGGAAAGGTTCAGCCATTCTTTCGAAACCGCAGGCGGTGGCACATAGGCCGCAGCTCCCAACGCGCGGGCGCGAGAGACGACCATCTCGGGGTCAAAGGGCGTGCCGGGGCCCAAATTCATCCCCGCGCGTTCAGGGGCTTCCTGACCAAATGCGGGCCCAAGGCCAAGCGCCGACAGGCCACCCATCCAGGCTAGCAGGCTGCGACGGGACACATCGGTCATGGCCGCACCTCAGCCCTTGCAGCCTCCGGCGCAAATGCTGCGGGGCGCGCGGTGGCGGTCTTCCAGGGTTGGCCTTTGAAATAGGCGGCAAGTCTGGCAACGCCGATGATCAGGGCAAATCCGGCCAGGTTGACCGTAAGGGCGGCCAAGGGCCCGTTGCCGGCAAGGTTCAGGACCGCCCCAAGGACGCGCGCCAACACCATGGACGCGGCAAAGACCGCCAGCGATTGCTGGCCGACGCGGCAGACCAAGGCGACCCCGTCACCGACCCAGCCGGTTTGGCGCAGCCGTGCCCCCATTGGGCCGACAGCGACCCAACCAAGGTAGGCAAGCGCCAGAAAGTGGACATAGCGCAGCACACCGAAGTCGGTCTTGTCGAACAGGGGGGAAGCGATTTTTCGGATCTCGCGGATCGCTTCGACCTGACTGATGATCTTGCTCCAGGCGAAGGGCACCGACAGCAGGACGATCCCCACCGCCAGCCAGACCAGCCCGCGCCGGACGGGCGGGGCGGGCAGCCAACCGGCCATCAGTGCGAACCCGGTGAAGAACACGAGCTGCCAGGCAAAGGGGTTGAAAAACCATGGCCGGACCGAGGGTTTGGTGAACCACAGCTCTGCCGGAAGGTTCAGCCCTGCCGTGGCCGCAACCCAAAGCGCAAGGCTTGCAAGCAGCGCCAGCCGCACATCAACCCGCGCAAGGGCCATCATGACCGGGATCAGCGCCAGGATCACCAGATACATCGGCAGGATGTCAAAGTAATTCGGCACATAGGTCAGCGTCAGCAGCCCGATCAGGTTCGGCCCGGTGTTGTTCAGAAACGGCAGCAGGTTCAGCGCATTGACCTCATTGCGCGGAAAGGCCCCGGTCATGTTGAGCGCCAGCATCAGGGCCAGCGTCAGGAAAAACACCCCCAGATGCACCCAGTAGACCTGCCATATCCGGTGCAGGATCCGCAGCGTTCCCATCATCCAGCCCGCACGGGCAAAGACCGCCCCGAAAGCAATCGCCGAAGCCATCCCCGAGCAGAAGACGAACATCTCGGTCGCGTCGGAAAAGCCAAAGCGCGCCGGAATCCAAAGCGTCCAGGGATTGCCGGTGATATGGGCGATCAGGATGATGAACATGCCGATGCCGCGAAAGAAATCGAGGCGCAGGTCGCGCTGTCGCAAGGGTTGGGGCATGTCAGACGGCCTGGGCTTGGACAGCGTCGATCAATGAAAGGCGGGCGGCGGTGTAGCCGTCAACCGACCCGGCCCGCCGCGCCGTCCGGTCGTGCAAGAGGGCAACCGCCGCGTCGGTATAACCGCCCCGCAAGGCAGCCTCGATGGTGATGCGGTCAAAGACATCGCGCTGCGCTTGGCTGCCGCCGATCTGCCTCAGGTCTGCCCGTCCGGCGTGCAGGTGCACCCAGGCGACCGAATATTCCCCCGCCGCAAAGGCCTGCAGCCCCTGTGCCACATGCAGGCCGGGGTGTGCGATGATCCGCTGCGCTTCGTTTCCAACTGGCTTGGTCGCCTGCATCCGCGCGATCAGCCCGGCAGCGGCGCGGTCCCGTTCACCCCCGCAAAGCGCCAGCATGTAATGCAGATCGGCAAAAGCCAGACAGCCATCCTTCGCGCGGTTTTCCGACAGGTCCGCCAGTTCCTCCCAGCGATGGCCGACATCAACTCCCTCAAGCTCCAGCCGCGACAAAAGCGACGCAGCGTTCGAAATGTCGCGGTAGTCGTCGGTCTTTTCCGCTCGGATATCAGCATCATACAGCGCCAGCGCCGTGTCGTAATCGCCAAGGTCCAGATGCATCAGCGCCTGGTGCCACCAGACATGGAAGCGAAAGTTGTTGCAATGCGCCCAGGATGCCTCGCGCCCGGTCAGCCAGTCCAGCCCTTCCCGAGCCCGGCCGGTATTTTCGAAGACATGGGCCACGGCATGCAGGCCCCAAGCGTCATCCGGGGCCAGCTCCACGCCCTTGCAGCCCGTCCATTCGGCCCGCGCAAACTCACCGGTTTCTGCCAGCGTAAAGGCATGGCAGCCAAGAATATAGCCCCGCGCCGGGTGGTCATCCCAGGCCCCGATCACGCCTTCGATCGAGGCGCGCATCGCAATCGGTCGGCCCATGACAAAGTGGATCGCCTGGATCATCTTCATCGCCAGGGCATCGCGCGGGTTCAGGGACAGGACCACCTCGATCCGCGCCGCAGCCCGCGTGGGACGCCCGTTCAGCCAGTCACCAAGTGCATGAACAAAGGCGATCTCGCGCATTGTCGCCGGGGCCCCGGTCGCGGCGGCGGCATAGGCCTGGCGCGCGATCTCGACCATCTCGGCGCGGCCCAGAAGCAGGCAGGAAACGCCCCGAATCGCCTGCCCCAGCGCAAAGTCCGGGGCGGCTGCGAGGACACGGTTCAGGTTCGGTCCGGTGCTTGCGGCATGAGACAGGATGCCCAGGATCACCCGGTTCCAGTCGTCGATCAGGTCCGAAGGCAGTGACGTGGGAATACCGCTCAGGTCTTCGGACATCGGCATGGGGCGACCTTTCAAACGACAGGGCGAAGGCCTGCACGGCAAGAGGCGTTGCAGGTGCTGGTGCCTTGCGTTTCGCGTTCCGGTCGGGTTTCGTTACAGGGCGAGGCGATTATGACAACCCGCTCACGCGCGCGTTACATGGCCGCCTCAAAATGCGCCATCATAGGCCCGCCGGGGAATATGCGCGGCGATCAGCGTAAAGCGGTCGCGGGTCAGGGCCGCCTCTGCCTCGCGCGCGAGGGAGGCGCTGTCGGACACGTCCACCCCATGCCCGCCAAAGGCGCGGGCAAGGGCTGCGAAGTCGGTGCCCGGCGCGCCGATATCGACGCCCAGGTTGGGCCGTTGGCTGGCGCGCTGCTTCATCTCGATCAGGGTCAGGCTGTGGTCGACCAGCACGCAGATCACGATGGGCAGGCCCTGCGCCGACAGGGTGGCCAGTTCTCCAGCCCCCATCTCCAGCCCTGCATCGCCGACGAAGGCCAGCACCGGCACATCGGGCCGCCCTAGCTTGGCCCCGGCCGCCAAGGGCACCGCGCAGGCCATGGTGCAAAGCCCCGAGGATTGCAGCATCAGGCGCGGAGCCGGGCAGTCCCACATCTGGCTGACCAGAATCCGGTGCGCGCCAGAGTCGGCGGTGATGACAGTCTCGGGCGGCATCGCCGCGCGCAGGGTGGCAAAGACCGCATGCGGGCCCCAGATCTCGGGGCCGGTGAACGCCGCCTTCAGCGCCGCGCGGGCAGTGGCGGGTTGACCCTCCGTCCAGCGGGCAGGAGCGTCATGCCGCAGCGCGTCGAGGGTCAGTGCAAGGTCGCCGATCAGGGGAATATCGGACCGGTGCATGCCATGGTCGCGGCGGATGGGCGCGATGTCGATCACGGTTTGATCCGCGCCAAACGCGTTGCGCCAGCCAATGCGCATTTCGATAGGGTCGTATCCAAGAAGCAGGATCGCATCGGCCTCGGCGATCAACGGCATCAGGACACGGTCAGCGCGTGGCGAGAGGCCCGCTCCACCAAGGCAGAGGGGGTCACCCTCGGGCATCAGGCCCTTGGCCTTGTAGGTGGTGACCAGCGGAATGCCATGCGCCCGGCAAAAGCCGGAAATCGCCAGCCCTGCGCCTTCGTTAACCGCATCAACCCCGGCAATCGCCAACGGGCGCTTGGCAGATTTCAGCGCCATCAGTGCCTCGGCCAGCGCGGCAGGCGACGGCAGGCCGGGCGATGCGGTTCGAGGCAGAACCATGGCTTCGGTCGCCAGCGCCTCGGCCACACCGATGGGCACATCCACATGCACCGGCCCCGGCTGGCCCGAGGTTGCCAGCGCGATCGCGCGTGCCATGCCCGCGCCCACGGCTCCCGTCGCCAGACGGAAACTGCCCTTGACCACCGGGCGCAGCATCGCCTGATGGTCAAAAATCTGATGGGTATAGGTCGCGGCCTCGGCTTCATCGACGCAGCCGGTCAGGAAGATGAGCGGCACCCGGTCCTGCATCGCGTTGGCCACGACATTGACCGCATTGGCCACCCCCGGCCCCAGCGTCGCCACCAGCACCGGCAGACTGCCCGTCATGTGCCACAGCCCCTCGGCCATGAAGCCACCGCCGTTTTCATGCTTGACCAGCACAAAGCGCAGACCGCCTGCGTCCAACCCCTGCATCAGGGCCAGCACCTCTCCTCCCGGTATGCCGAAGGCATGGGTCGCCCCGGCCCGAGCCAGAGCCTTGCCGATGATATCCGCGCCGGTTGTCATGCGTCCAGTTCTCCAGAAATCACACCTGCCGCCGCCAGTGACGAAAGCTCGGCCTGCGACAGGCCCAGTATATGCGCCAGCACCGCACCGGTATCGGCCCCAAGCGCAGGCGGGGACTTGGCATAGGTGACAGGGGTTGCCGACATCTTCAACGGGGTCCCGATCAGATGGGCCGCCTGACCCGAGGCCAGCGTCATCTCGACCCGCATGCCCCGCGCGGCGACCTGCGGGCTGGCGAAGACCTGTGCCAAGTCATTGACCGGACCGGCGGGAATGTTCGCGGCTTCGCAGGCGGAAAGCCAATCCCCTGCGGGCCGACCCGCCGTCAGCGCGGCGATCAGCGGGATCAGCATCTCACGGTTGCGGACGCGCGCCGCATTGGTCGCAAAGCGTGGGTCGGTCGCAAGTCCGGGCGCACCGGCCAAGGCAACAAAGCGGGCGAACTGGCCGTCATTGCCGATGGCCAGGATGAAGTCTCGGTCATTGGCCGGAAAAGTCCCGTAGGGCACGATGGTCGGATGGTCGTTGCCGCGCCGGGGTGGGATCTTGCCGTCGGTCAGATAGCCGACACCCTGATTGACCAGCATCGCCACCTGCGCATCCATCAGGGCCAGATCAATGTGCTGCCCCCGCCCCGAGACCTGCCGCGCCGTCACCGCCGCAAGGATCCCCACCGCCGCATACATCCCGCAGATCAGATCAGCAATGCCGACGCCTGCCTTCAGCGGTGGACCATCAGCGGTGCCGGTCAGGCTCATCAACCCGGCCTCGCCCTGCACCAGAAAGTCATAGCCCGCCCGATGCGCATTCGGCCCGGTCTGCCCGAAACCGGTAATGCTGCAGTAAACCAGTCGGGCGTTCACGGCCGAAAGGGCCGCATAGTCCAGCCCATAGCGCTTCAGATCGCCGGGCTTGAAATTCTCGACCACAATGTCCGATTGCGCGGCCAAGGCCTGCACCAAAGCCTGCCCCTGCGGGTCAGCGATGTTGACGGCAACCGAGTGTTTGCCCCGGTTGGCCGACAGGAAATAGGCGCTTGGGCCGGTCTCTTCGCCGCTGCCATCCGTCACAAACGGAGGACCCCAGCCGCGCGTGTCATCGCCTGCGCCAGGACGTTCGATCTTGATCACCTCGGCCCCGAGATCGGCCAGAAGTTGCGTTGCCGTGGGTCCGGCAAGAATCCGCGACAGATCAAGGACGCGCAGACCCGACAGGGCCTGCAGGTTTTGGGTCGGAGAGTTGCATGCGGTCAAAACGCGGGTCCGATCAGTTGGCCACCGGCGCCCCGGACTTGAAGTTCGGGATCTTGTCGGTCGAGGCGGCAGCAGGCTCCAACCCGCCCCAGTTTTTTTCCGACTTCTTCAGATTGCCCGGAATGTCTTCTTCCCAGAAGCCCACGACGTTCTTGCTGATATTGAGGTAAAGTTTGCCATCGACAATCCGCCACAGGGTAGGGTTGCCCGGAACCTTTCCACCCTGCGCGACGCCATAGGCGCAATGCCCGTCGTATTGCGGCATGAAGGCCTCCGGGTTGATGGCGAACTTGTCACGGTTGGCTTCGGACGCGAAAGCGAAGCTGGCTCCGTTATACTCGGCCGTGATCGCGGCGCTGCCCGGCAGGGGGGATTGCTGCGGCTGGCCGATCTTGGACTGCGACAGGTCGAAGTAGGACACGACGTCATAGCCTGAGACGGCAAAGCCGGTCTTGTCGATAAACTGGTCGCCCGCGAAGACCGAGCCGATCATTCCGGCGGTGAAGGCAAGGGCAAGGGCAGTCATCTTGAACATCGGGAAACTCCTCTGGTTGGTGTGCGTCCCTTCGCGGACCAGGACCCGGCCGTTACCGACATGTCAGCCCGGTCGCGGCGACGTGATCGACTGCCCTTCAGGGCCCGAGTTGGCTTGCCGCTGCCTGGCAGATCGCGTCGCGCTGCAGGGTCATGAACGTCCGCGCCGCGTCTTCGGTCGGGTGAAAGGGGTCCTTCACCTTGCCCGAGGCCTGGCGGCGGAAATTGGCAGCATTGCCCATGTTCTCGGCCACCGTCTTGGCCGTGAAACCCGGGACAAAACTGCATTGCCCGCCCACCTTGGCGAAAGCCGCCTCGATATTGTCCTGCGCCTTCTGCCGCAAACGGACAGACTTTTCCCCATAAGGCGGGGCCGAGGTCATGAAGATGCAAGGCTGCCCCTTCGGCAGGTCAGCGAGGAACGACCGCACATCCTGCAAAGCCGCCTCCGGGCTCTTGGCCCAGCGGTCGGTCGCGTTGCCCATCAGGAAGATCAGCACCAGCTTCGGGCCGTAGTAGCCGTCATGAAACATCGCCTGCAGCGGCGACCGCTCGGGCGAGCAGAACTGGAACTGGTCTCCCCGACCGATCTGGACGTAAGGATTATCGCCCTGCGACAGCGTGCCATAGACCCCGGCATTCACGTTCCATTTCGGATCAACATCGCAGATCGCGCCCTTTGCAGTCTTCCCTTGCGAGGTCCAAGACTGCAGGGTGCTTGACCGCACGCCGATCACGCCAACCGTCGCGTCCTTTGTCAGACCGCAGTTGCCCCTTAACCTGGCAAACAAGGCGACAAAGGCCTCTCCGGCTCCGAACGACAATTGCGAGTCGCCAAGAATCAGAATGTCTGGCGAGCCTTGGACCTCGGCCTTGACCGGCTGGTTCAAACACATCCCAAGTATGGTTGCGGCGAAAGCCATGGCTCTTATCTTCATGCTTGCCCCCCTACAGCACCGGCGTCCAGATACAGGTCTGGTCACAGTCCATTCGAAGTAGAAAACCGCCTTGTTACAGGGACGATGAAAAGGGGAAGCAGGCTTCCGAGGACCGACGCAAAACATACTTGGTGTCCGAAAGAGCCATCTCAAAGTCGGCAGGAAATTCTGCGTGCAAAGCACACACGCACTGGCCCGAGGATGAAAAGGTGGCGCTGCGTTTTATCCTCGACCAGGCGCAGGACCTGACGGACAAGCCGGGGTCGGCGCAAGACACTGCAATCGAATTGCAGGCTACGGGGTTGCGGATAGCCCTCAACTGCCCTGCCCCAGC
>Ga0105048_10018528_pt1 | contig 10702 bp, 5 predicted proteins | sample MAT05_FD_78382 | JGI IMG/M metagenome (GOLD analysis project Ga0105048, IMG submission 78382) | Freshwater microbial communities from Lake Fryxell liftoff mats and glacier meltwater in Antarctica - MAT-05 | ecosystem: Environmental > Aquatic > Freshwater > Ice > Liftoff microbial mat | place...
ACACAACGAACTGCCGTTTTTGCCAATCGAACCGCTCTGGAACGCGAAGACAACTGGTGGACCGAACAAATCAACGCAATCCCTTCCGGCTATCTGCTGTCGATCAAACCCAAGGAGTTGATTGAGGAGCTTCGAAAACTCCATTCGCTGACAGCTGACAATCCTGCGCTCGCCTGGGGAAATTACTTGTCCAATCAAGACGCGACAGAGTACGTGACGGCCGTTCGACAGGAGCAATCCACCGGCCTTTTCCATACCATCGCGGGCGCTCTTTCAAGTCAAGGATTGAGCATTCTATCGGCTGAGGTACATACGCAACCCGGGCTACTCGCTTGGGACCGATTTGTGGTTCAAGATGCAGACTACGAAGGAGCCCCGCCCACTTTGCGCATCGAACAAATCTGCAAGCATCTTTTACAGTCCGTCGACCCGCGACACGCGAAACCGCCTATCTTTCGTCGTCTTTGGAAATCGCAATCGACATTCGACGCGGCCAGCGCCCGTATTCAGCCTACACAGATTCGATTCGACAACAGCACTTCGGAAACCAACACCATCATTACCGTTTTTGCCTACGACCGAATCGGGTTACTTTACGATATCTCAAAAACAATTTACGATTTGAACTTAGACCTTCAAGTGGCCAAAGTCAGTACTCACCTGGACCAAGTCGTGGACGTTTTTTACGTGACCGATCTCAATGGCGCTAAGGTCACTGAACCAACCCGGCTGTACACGTTGCGGCACAGCCTGCTCAGAGCCATCGAAATTGACGAATCACGGTCGTAAGGGGATTTCCACAACTCTGGGCTATCCATTATTCCGGCATATCAATGTGGGCTTTGCTAGCTGCAGCCCGCAGCTTATCAAGCGCACGGGCTTCCAGTTGGCGAATACGTTCTTTGGTCACACCCATCTCTTCGCCTACTTCCTTGAGGGTTAAAGGCTCAAAGCGATGATCCAAACCGAATCGGCGAACGATGATTTGTTGCTCCCGTTGATCCAAGGTGTGAAGGATCTTTTGGATCTGATCGGTTCGTACAGCTTGATCGATCTCGGCCGAAAAGTTATCGGCTCGCCGATCTTCATGGCCCGTGAAGACCTCCTCCGAACTGGTTCGGAACCTATCGCGATGCTTGAATTCATCCGGAATCGTCCGCGCAAAGTTCTTCATGATGGCCCACGACGCGTACGTGCTAAACTTATTGCCCCGAGCATAATCAAACTTTTCGCAAGCTCGTATCAGCGACATGTTTCCATCGCTGATCAACCCGAAGAAATCGTCGTTCGGATCTACGTGCTTCTTGGCGATCGAAACCACCAATCGCAAATTTGCTTGAACGATCTTATTCTTAACGGCAACTGATTGCTCATACAGTTTTTCGATTTGGTCCATAAGAGAAACCAGAGGAGCCTTCGGATCGAGTTCCGAGCGGAGCTTGGTCGCAACATGTTTCAGGTAATTCATCTTGCGGAACAGGTGGTACTCTTGTTCACGATTCAACAGCGGGACATCGTAGAGCGAGGCCAGATACGGAGGCAAGCCGCTCGGAGCCCGCGCTTTGCGAGCCAGTTCCGATGGGACCGGTAGGTCGGCTGTCATTTCGTCTATCTTGGACAAATCATCGAACTCAGCATTGGGCATAAAGTCCAACGGCAATTCGAAGATCTTCGTGGCCCGCTGCTCGTTGAGTATGCGAACGATAGTGCTGCGAATCCGGCCATAGCGTTTCGCCAAAACGACAGTCGAAACACCACGGTTGTGCTGTTGAAACATGGCGCGCCGATCCTCGTCCGACAACACTTCGCGTTGATCGGGGAAAACGGCCATCTTGGGAAATTGGCGATCGAAGTTCTTGATGGTGTAACGAATCGTTTCGGTGCTGCGATTGATTTCAGTTCCGACAGTCCTCGCCACCTCAGAAAGGTTAACGCCGGTCGCGGCAATACGGCGGGCTCGGTCGATAATGTCGTCCCGTTCCACATCCGAGATTTGGCTAAAGCGCTCGCCGCGTTCTACTCGCTTCTTATTCTGAGAAACGAATCGATCGACGCTCGAATGGAGGAATCCGACTCTTTTGCGACCGTCGGCGAGAAAACGACGTGACACCAACCCCTGATCGCGCCAACGCGAAATCGTCTTGGTGGAAACGTTGAACATCTTGCTGAGGTCCTCTACCGTATGGACCGGTTCCTTGGCCTCGTCTACTCGAAGATTCATGGAGTCCGTGATATCCTCAACGAATAGGCGCAAATCATGAACGGCATCGTCGCCTTTGATCAGTCGGAAACCGGCTGCATCGGGCCGAACTTCGGTAACTCGAAAAAAGAGATAGTCGTATGGGTAGTTCTTGCCAGGATCCAGCTCAGCCAATAGGCTTTCGGCGCGATCCGCTTGCTCGTGCCGTTTGGCCCGCGGTGCAAACCGTACCTGTTGGTCGCGAAGTTCCCGAATAAGTGTAATGCGATAATCTGCGTTCATTTTAAAGCTCCCTGCTGCTGAGTCGAACCCTTGTGCTTTCCATGCGGCTACCAACCGCTACAAGCGACTCGGCGATAGGGTACGAAGTTCAATCATTGAACTTCCTTTCGTCTCGCGTCGGGCATTGTTCGATCGGATTGCCACGTTGACAATCGATCTATCGCCCCGACCGTTGACTAGTCTGGTCATCCACAACCGTATTCTGACGTTTTTGGGCAACCACTGGTTCACGACATTCATGGTCCGCAACTATTGGGCCACTTCGGCAACTTAACTGGGCGCGAAACGGTCAAATTTGCCGAAAAAGCTTGCAAACAAAGGCTTTACATTCTTTTCGACAAGTTATTCGGGGCTGTGCAATCGAGATCGATGAGTAAACTTTGTCCACCCAGAAAACCGTTTCGGCAATTTTATCGCTTCACTCTGTCACTTGGGCAGCGTAGACCTGTCCTATTTCCGACCTAATTATTTCAAAACGATACAAAGCGTTCTATCCTATGACAAACATCGGAATCGTGGATTACCAGATGGGAAATCTACGCAGCGTCCAAAAGGCCATCGAGCATATCGGTGGAGGGGCCATCATCAGTAGCGACCCGCGTGAGCTCGGCCGGGTTTCGCACTTGATATTGCCTGGCGTTGGGGCCTTCGGTGACGCAATCGCTGAACTTCGGCGACGCAATCTCGTCGATTTCCTTCGAGAATGGTGCATTAGCAGAAAGCCCTTCCTAGGAATCTGCCTCGGGATGCAATTGCTTTTCGAGGAGAGCGACGAAGGGGGGAGGCATGAAGGGCTCGGAATTTTGCCAGGCAAAGTCGTGCGATTCGAACGTGCAAGTTTGGGCGCTTCGTGCAAAATCCCTCACATGGGTTGGAATCAGGTCCAAAGCACGATTGCAGACGATGCGATGATGGAGGGAATCCAGGGAGCCCCCTATGTGTACTTTGTGCACAGCCACTACGTGCAACCCGCCACCCAGGAGCTCGTCTGGCTGGAAACCGACTACGGACCTCGCTTCTGTTCGGCCGTCCGTCGCGGCAACGTACTGGCGACCCAATTTCATCCCGAGAAGAGTCAGCGGGATGGCTTGCAGTTACTGTCGAATTTCTTGAAACTCGGCGTTTAGTTTAATTTGCCAATCGCATCGGTTGAAGCCCAGCCGGGCAAACGCACGTGGCCTTGGAGGACCACGTGCGGTAAGTCAAACCATTAGCGAGTTAGGCCACTTGTTTGAGAAAACCCTCGAGCATTTTCGCTCGAACAGGATTCTGTAACTTAGCAACCGCTTTGGCTTCGATTTGTCGAACGCGTTCTCGAGTTACCTTGAAAATACGGCCGACTTCTTCCAGCGTATAGGAAAAACCGTCCGACAGACCATAACGCAGTCGAATGATCTCGCGTTCGCGATACGTCAGCGTTTGCAGCAGCGAATCGATGCGATCGCGAAGCACTCCGTTGCTCGCATTTCGAACGGGGTTGTCGCTTGAGGGGTCTTCGATAAACTCACCGAACGCATTGTCCTCGCCTTCGCCGACCGGTCGGTCCAAGCTGATCGGACTGCGGCCAATGTCGAGGACGCGTTGCACTTCCTCAATCGTCATTTCGGCGACTTCTGCAATTTCGTACATGCTTGGCTCACGTTTAAAGTCCTGAGTTAGCTTCTTTTGGATGTTCCGAAGTTTGCTGAGAACGTCGATCATGTGCACCGGGATTCGGATCGTTCGGGCTTGATCGGCAATCGCTCGTGTGATGGCTTGACGAATCCACCATGTCGCATACGTCGAGAATTTGAATCCCCGTCGATACTCGTATTTGTCGACCGCTCGCATCAGGCCGGTGTTACCTTCCTGGATCAAATCCAAAAAGCTCATTCCTCGATTGCGGTACTTCTTTGCGATCGAGACGACCAACCGCAAATTTCCGCTGGACAGCTGTCGTTTGACTGCTTCGTACTCCTTGAAATTTTTCTTAAACTCGTCCACTCGAGCTTGAAGCGAGCGAGGGCTCTCTTGCGTCGTCATGATCAAATGCCGAAGCTCTGAAACACAGCGATTCAGTTCGGCCGATGCGCCGTTGTTCTCTCGCAAGTGCGAGATACGTCCTTGGAGGTAACTCATGCGTTGGGAGAACTGTTCCAATTGTTTCATGAGCGGAATTACCCGTCGCGATCGCAGGGAGAGTTCCTCGACCAAGACCAGCGACTTCAAGCGACGGCGTTGATAGTTGCGACGGGTATCAGACTTTTCCATTTCGGTCGTGCTCTTGCGCACAATGCGCTGGAACTCGCGGCGATTCTCCTCGATCAGATTGTCGAGCGTCTTTAGATTATAAGGCATTCGAGCACCGACTTGCTCTTTGGTCAGTCGTTCGGTCAGCGAGACCTTGATCGTGCGATCGAACGGCAAGATGCCAGCAGCTACCTTGCGAAGGATCTCGACGGTTTGTCGCAACGCAAAGTCATTGCCGAGAACGGCCCGACGGAACTTGCGTCGAGTGATTTCGATCTTCTTGGCCAGGGAGATTTCCTGTTCGCGGGAGAGCAAGGGAATCTCACACATCTGACTCAAATACAAACGGATCGGATCGTTGGTCAGTTTCGGCACTTCGGTGGGAGTCGATGAAATCGCATCGTCACCCGTATAAACACGTAAGCTGCTGCTGACTTCGGTGTCAACCTCGTCGACGATATTCACTCCGGCTCGCTCCAGAGCGACCAAAAGATGATCGAGCTTCTCGGCCGTGTTGGCCTCATCTGGCAGATACTCATTGACCTGATCGTAGGTCAAGAAACCCTGTTTACGACCGACTAACACCAATTGTTCCAGATCCAAAGATTGTGTTTCCACGAGATCAACTCCTTTTGACAGTGGTACTCTGTTGTTACCGACCGTTCATCCGATGAACAGCCGACTGGGTCAACAACATGAATGCTTTTGTAGTCGAGAGGGACTCGACGTTGTAAGTGAATTCAACTCATTGCGGCGGAAACAACCCATGCCTAACTCTGGCTTGTTGAACGATGTCGTGCAACACCAGGAGGGAGGCCTCCTCATCAAGTTGTTTCGTTTCAAGCGATTGGATTTGAGAGCGACGTTGAGCCCGATCTTCATGACCACTCAACCTTTCGCAAAGCGAATGCAATCGCTCGTCGGCAGTCATCATCGACAACGGTGCTTTGAGAGTCGCTCGTTCCACGATGCTCACCAGAACACTTTTGAGGCTTGGATCCTCTGTCACCGACATGACACTGTCAAAGTCTAACGCGTGTCCTTCAAGTTCCAAGTCCAAAACTAACTGAAATAACTTTTTTGCGGTGGGTGTGCTTAAATTTGTAACGGGGAATCTCTCGATCGCCATCGGTGCTAATTCAGGATGCATGGCCATGATTTCGAATAGCTCGCATTCGGTCGGCGTCATTTCACTAAAGGTGAATGCGATATTCGCCGGTGTAACGGTTTGTTCGGAAAAGCGCATGCTGGATGGCGATGCATCCGAAGACTCCTGGTTCGGTTGGACAGCTCGAGCCGCTTGCTCCTGTCGAAAGGCTTGTCGCTGTTTCTCGCGATCCGCCGTCTGTCTACGAATGGAGTCGAGTCGCATTCGGATTTCCGATTGTTCGATCCCAAACTGACGTGCCAATCGAGCGATGAGCTGGTCCTGTCTGAGACGCATCGCTTCGTTGGACAATAGTGAGCTGTGGGAAACATGGGACATGGTGAGCAACACATCCTCGAGCGCTGAGTTGGCTCGGTGGGTGTCCAGCAACGGATCGAAACCCTGGCAGACTAGGCGCAGTTTATGTTCGAGAGCGTCGACCGCGCTGCGGATCTGCTCTTTCAACTTGTCGCCGTTGTATTTCAACAAGTAGTCGCATGGATCGAGCGCGTCGGGCAACGTTAGGATACGAAGGTCCATTTGAGCATTGACGAACAACTCTAGGATTTGGCCGGTCCGCTTTTGCCCGGCATCGTCTCCATCGAGCAGCAGTACCACGGAATCGCAATGGCGCTGAAGGAGCTTGATGTGGCTTTCGCCCAGCGCCGTTCCGCAACAGGCAACCGCGTTGTGAATGCCATGCTGGACAGCCATGATGACGTCGGTATATCCCTCCATAACGACCGCTTGGCGAGACTTTGCTATGGCATCGCGGGCCAAATCCAGACCGTACAGCTGGTGGCTCTTTTGATAGAGGCGTGTCTCGTTGCAGTTGATGTACTTGGCGGAATCGGTTGCCGCGCCAGGCAAAATGCGCCCGCCGACTGCTATTGGTCTGGACTGTACGTCTGAAATGGGAAACATAGCACGTCCTCGGAATCGGTCATACCGAGAACCGCGTTCGTTCTTGATGAGTAGGCCCACTGCCTCGAGGACTTCGGGTTTCCACGATTTAGCAGCCCCGCGGTCGATCAACCAGGACCAAGCGTCCGGTGCATACCCAAGCTTGAATCTAGCTATGCTTTCCTCGGTGATACCGCGATCTGACAAATAGCTCCGGGCTTTTTCGGCCTCAGGTGATTGCAGCAGGCATTGATGGAACTCGTCGACAGCCCATTTCATGGCTGCAAGCAGCGATTTTTTGTCGTCGTTGGCGGCCCGGCCACCGCGGGTCTTGGGTTCGTCGATTTGGATTCCAGCTCGCTCGGCCAGCATGCGGAGCGCCTCGGGGAAAGGAACGCCCTCTTTTCGCATGACGAAACTGAAGACATCGCCACCGATATCACACACCCAGCATTTCCAAGTCTGCCGATCGCTATTGATTTGCATACTCGGGCGGCGATCGTCGTGAAACGGGCAAACCGCCACGAAATTGCGACCTTGACGCCGCAACTCCATATAGCTGCTCATCAGGTCCACGATGTTGATCGCAGATCGGACTCGGTCTTTGACTTCATTGTCAATCGCGAAGGACACAGGTCTCTCCTAACGCGGGTTCAGGAAATGCTGTTGGGAGCAAAATTGGCTTGGCACCGCAAGAGCATTTGAGCCGTCCATGACTCGGGGTAAGAGTATGTGATGCTCCGGCCCACAGCGTCAACCTCAGTTTTCTCGAATGTTTGCGTTTCCCCTCCTCAGTCGGGGCCTTTCATAGTAATCTTTTGGTCCGAGTGTGCAAACTGCTAATGAAACCCAGCCAAACACAGTAGCATGCCGTCCCCTTCGACGGATTCACCTTTATTCCCATTCTATTCCCATTCCATTCCATTCCTTTCCTCTCCAATCCACCATGTTCGAATTCCTGCCTGTAGCTCCGCCTGATTCCATTCTGGGCCTTAGCGATGCGTTTGCCAAAGACCCTCGGCCCCATAAAATCAATTTAACTGTGGGTGTTTACAAGGACGAACAGGGACGCACGCCCATCCTGGCAACCGTCAAAAAAGCGGAAGAACTGTTGCTTAGAACCGAAACGAGCAAAGGCTACATGCCTATCGAAGGGCATCCGGAGTACCTCAAAGCCGTGGTGGATCTCGTTTTCGGTACAAGCATCGATAAAGCTCGCGTGGCTGCCGCTCAAACCCCGGGTGGTACAGGCGCTTTGCGAGTCGGAGCCGATACCGTATCCAAGCATTTTCCTGGTACCCGGATGTGGTTGAGCAATCCGACCTGGGCAAATCATGGCTCGATCTTTCAAGCTGCCGGGCTCGAAACAACCGTCTATCCTTACTTGACCGCCGACAAAACATCGCTTGATTTTTCTGCCATGATGGGCGAGTTAAAAACCCAAGGTAGACGTGGAGATCTAGTGTGTCTTCATGCGTGTTGCCACAACCCAACGGGTATAGATCCAACCCTAGAGCAGTGGCACGAAATCGCTTCTCTCTTGGCCGAAAAGCAGATGATTCCGTTCGTCGACTTTGCCTATCAAGGGTTCGGAGATGGACTGGCTGCCGATACACTCCCGCTGCATGCCTTGCTGGAGAAAAATGACGAAGCGATTGTTTGCAATTCCTTTTCGAAGAACTTCGGACTCTATTCGGAACGTGTTGGCGCCGTCATGTTGGTCGGCAAAGATGCGACGTTGACCGAAGCGGCTCTCAGCCAAATCCGGCAATCGGTCCGCTGCAATTACAGCAACCCACCACGCCATGGAGCCGCGACCGTCGCAGCCGTGCTCAACGATCTCACCTTGCGAGCGGAATGGCACGCCGAAGTCGATGCGATGCGAAACCGTATTTCCCAAATGCGAGCCATGTTCATTCAGGGTATGAACGAGACCAAGGCCAATCGCGACTTCGGTTTTTTGAACCGACAAAAAGGAATGTTTTCCTACAGCGGACTCAACAGCATGCAGGCAGACTGGCTAAAGAAAGAGAAAGGCATCTACATCGTCGGCACGGGCCGAATCAACGTTGCCGGCATGTCAGCATCGACCATGCCAACCCTGTGCGCGGCCATTACAGAGTGTCTTCAAGCATGCTAGAATGAGCGCGCCGAGAACGTGAGCAGAGAACCATTGCCTGGAATGTAACTCAGATTCGGAAGCAGCCGCGATGGTACTTGTCATTGGCATACCAGAGTTGTCGTACTTCTTTCAAATAGCGATCTGTGTTTTCGTCGCTTCGCTGGCTGTAGTGGGTGCGGTAGCTATTGTTCAGTACTGCACAGGCCGAAAACCGAAACCACATCGAGATTCCTCCAAATTGATTGTTGCCGAGGATGCGCTGCGAGCGAGTGAAGCTCGATTCGCGTTGACAGTCGCAGGAGCTTCGAATGGTTTATGGGATTGGGATGTCCGCGCTGGAACGGTCTACTACGCCCCTCGTTTCAGGGAGTTGCTTGGGCTTGGATCCGACGAATTAGGCAACTCGTTCGATGCTTGGCAAGGGCTACTTCATCCTCAGGATGCCACGGCTACTCGAACTGCATTGGAGGCGCACTTAAAAGACAAACAGCCATTTAGCCATCGGTGTCGATTGCGCTGCAAATCAGGCAACTTCCGTTGGTTTGACGTTCGTGGACAAGCGCTCTGGGATGACTCCGGTACGGCGACTCGGATGGCAGGCTCCATTATGGATATCTCCGACCAGATAGACGCCGAGCAAGCGCGCGAGAGTTCGCAATTGCTTTATCTTTCGTTGGTAGAAAACTTACCGGTATACCTCATGCGAAAGGACCTTGCCGGACGCTTTACCTTTGCCAATCGGGCGTTTTGCCGATTGCTCAATAAGTCGCTTGACGAAATTCGTGGCACCACGGATTTCGATCACTATCCGGACGAACTCGCCGAGAAGTATAGACGCGATGATGTCCAAGTTGCGGAAACAGGAGAGCTATTCGAGGACATCGAAGAAAACATCGACAGTTCGGGACAACATTATTTTGAAGTTTTGAAGACGCAGGTGGTCGATGGGCTCGGTACGGTAATCGGGACACAAGCGATTTTTTGGGACGTAACCGACCGAAAGATGGCAGAGAACGCGTTGCGTGAGGCAAAGATCGCGGCTGAACAAGCAAACATAGCTAAGAGTGAGTTCTTGGCGAACATGAGTCATGAAATACGCACTCCGATGAATGCCATTATTGGCATGACTGAACTGGTTCTAGAAACGCAACTTTCATCGGATCAGCGCGAGTATCTCATCCATGTGATGGAAGCAGGCGAATCGCTACTGACCATCATCAACGAGATACTGGATTTTTCGAAGATCGAAGCGGGGCGAATGGAATTGGAGTCTCACCCGTTCGAGTTGCGCGAGATGTTAGGCAGTGCGCTGAAATCGCTCGGAGTTCGAGCGCACAAAAAGGGAATCGAACTTATTTGGCAATGCCAAGAGGATGTGCCGGACTGGATCGTTGGCGATGCAACGCGTCTCAGACAGATCCTGTTCAATCTCGTTGGCAACGCGATCAAATTTACAAACGAAGGAGAAGTATTGCTGAGTGTGCACCAACGATCCGAGAACGAAGTATCCGTGGAACTTGAGTTTTCGGTTGCCGACAGTGGGATCGGGATCGAAGCCAGTCATCACGAAAAGATCTTTGATGCTTTCCAGCAGGCGGATACCTCTACCACTCGGCGCTACGGCGGTACTGGCTTGGGGTTGGCTATCTCGCGAAGGCTGATCCATTTAATGGGAGGAGAAATCAAAGTCGAAAGTGAAATTGGAAAAGGCAGTACCTTTCGATTTCAGGCTTCGTTCGGTCGCGACGCGAGCCATGTGGGTAGTTCCGTTTTGGATACCGAGCAGTTTCAGGATACGACTATCTTGGTCGTGGACGAC
>Ga0105048_10018529_pt1 | contig 10702 bp, 5 predicted proteins | sample MAT05_FD_78382 | JGI IMG/M metagenome (GOLD analysis project Ga0105048, IMG submission 78382) | Freshwater microbial communities from Lake Fryxell liftoff mats and glacier meltwater in Antarctica - MAT-05 | ecosystem: Environmental > Aquatic > Freshwater > Ice > Liftoff microbial mat | place...
GAGAGGAAAGCCCATCCGGGATGGGCGTGAAGTTCATTAAGATCAATGAGGAAGCACAGGCTCTGATCCAAGATCTGACGGGGCGGCGCAGTGCTGCCGGTGCGTTTGAAGCGGGCGGCGGGGATGCGGATGTTGATTCGTTGCCTACGCCGGGAGCACCGGGCGGGTCAGCTCCGATGGGCCCGCGCAAAGGGACCATGCTGGGTCTTGGGAGCATCTCAAGCGCCGCCGAAAATTTGAGTCCGCCCGAGAGCGGCAAGGATACTAAGTTTTTCCCCGACAGCGGCTCCTCGGAAGCGGACATGCCAGCCCCCGAGGATCGCACTGTAATGAAGCAGACCGCCGAGCTATTGCGGGATGCCCTGCGCGAGGCGGGAGGTTCCGAGGCTGAGCTGGGTGCGCCCGCGCAACCTGCAGTGGCCGAGCCTGCCAACGCAGACAGCGCAGGCGATACTGAGTCAGCTAGCGGCGGCGCCGTTGCGAGCAAGCCTCAGAAATCATTGAGCCAGCCTCCGCCCAGTCGCTCACAACAGTCTCGGGATGGACGACGTTCGAATCGTCCGGGCCCAGCGTCGTCGCCTCCCCGATCTGCATCTGCAAATTCCACCGTCCCGCCAGCTCGCAAACGTAAGCCCCTAGGCTCAGCCGCAGCCCAACCGGTCAGCTCAAAGCAAGAGTCGACTGGGCAGGCGATGCTCGGCGCGATCATCCTTGGGTTAGTCGCCTTGGGCGCAGTTGTTTACTTCCTCCTGATCAAACCTGCTGCCCCGCCACCTCCAGTTCCCGTCCCCGCCGCGCAGGCCGCACCCGAGCCCACACCTCAGGCCGCCACGGAAAGCGCTCCAGCACCCAGCGCTCCAGCACCCAGCGCCCCAGCCCCCAGCGCACCGGCACCCAGCGCAAACCCCATTCCGGCTGCAAGCCTCCCCTCAACCCCGGCCACCCCGATACCTGCAGTTGTCGCACCCAAGGTGCCACCAGCAACGCACGCCGCGGCACCAGCCGAGAAAAAACCTGCGGCTGAGCCAAAACCTGCGGCTGAAAAACCAGCGAAGCCACCAAAGGCACCCAAACCCCCTGCGACGGATTCGGACAACCCCTACTAAGCCGCGTTGCCCCCTCTGGCCGAGCGGAATCGGCCCGTCTCCCCCAAGCCTGTCGCTTCGCTCCAGCCGGGGGAGACCCGTACAGAAGAGAAAAAGTAGTTCGTATGCTTACTATCTAAAATCGCTGCGGAGGCATACTCGTGCCGCCCCCTCAAGCCAGAATCGGTACGGAGGCATGCGCGGCCGCTTCTCGAAGCTCCTGCACTTGGCGTGAATCATTTCGCGTGAATCATATCGCGTGCTGGAGCCGCTCTTGCCGCTGGCGGAGCAGCGCGTCCACGGCATGTTGTAAAACTTCTAACGGCACCAGCCCCTCGATCACGAAGCCGTTGATCACGAAGGTTGGTGTGGCGCGGACTCCACTCACGCGAGCGCGCTCAATGTCCTTGCTTATGCGCGTGGCGTAGCGATTCTCGTTGATAGCTCGCTCCACCAGCTTCGCATCCAGCCCGAGTTGGGTGGCGTAGGCTCCGAGCTCCGCGTCTTCCAGCTTGGCCTCACCTGAGCGCATCTGCACTGCGAACAGTAGATCGTGCATTCGCCAGAACGCGAGATTGCCTCCTTGCTCGTAGGCGGAGAACATTGCATTGGCGGCAGGCTGTGCGCGGGCGTGAAACTCGAGGGGAAAATTCCGCCAAACGACGCGGACATCGCGTGGATAGAGTTGCTCCAGCTTTCGCAAGACCACGGCTCCGCGTGCACAGTAAGAGCACTCAAAATCACCGTAGGTTTCGATCACGATCGGCGCATTTGCCGGGCCTCGGCTGGGAGGCTCCGAAAAGCCGCGCGCGGCTTCCACGGGCGCCGGCTTTGCCGTTTGGGCACGCGCGCCAGGCCGTGCGCCCAACGGGCCCTCGCTCCGAGGACCCTGGGCGGCTTCTTTCATACACCCAAAACACAGCCAGCCAGCGAACAGGAGGTTCGCCAGCAGGGCTGTGGGGGGTGCTCTCAACGAGCTTCCCCAAGTGCGCGCTTGATGACCTTGTTGAACGCCGCAAACGGTTGCGCACCGCTCAAGAAGTAACCGTTGATCACGAACGCGGGCGTACCTTGGATGCCCGCGTCTTGCGCAACCTTGGAATCGCGATCGATATTCGCTTTGTACTTGCCTGTGTCGAGCGCTTGCTTGAACTTGGCCATGTCGAGGCCAAGATCAGTGGCAATCTTCTCAAGCGCCGGGCGTTTGATTTCTGGCAGTGAGGCAAAGATTGCATCGTGGAATTTCCAGAAGCTCGCGTTGCCTTTCTGCGCATAGGCTTCCTGCGCCGCTTGGGACGCCAACGGGGCATCTTCGTGGAACGGGAGTGGCATGTGCCGCCAGACGAGCTTTACCTTGTCACCGTAGGTTTTCTCGATCTCCGCCAAAGTCGGTCCAACGCGCTTACAGAACGGGCACTGGAAATCAGAGAAAATCTGAATGGTGACCTTGGCCGAAGCTGGACCTTTGGTCGGGGAATCGGCAGCGGGAGCGGCCACTTCCTTCTTCTCAGGCGGAGGCGGGCGCTTGGCTTCCTTCATCAATTCGTTAAACACATTCGCGCGCGCAGTGCCCTTGGCAACTAGGCCTTTGGCGATAGCGAGCTGAGTGTCGATGACGGACTTGAACTTCTCGAAGGGCTGAGCGCCAGCCAGACGAAAGCCATTGATGAAGAAGTGGGGAGTGCCGCCGGCGTTGAATTCTTGACCGACTTCTTGGCTTTCTTCGAACTTCTCGTTGTGTTTGCCGCTGTCGATCGCGGCCTTAACCAGCGGCCAAGCAAGGCCAATGTCGGTAGCTATCTTCTGATAGGTTGCCTCATTCAGCTCACGCTGGTTGGCGAAGAGTTGGTCGTGGGCCTTCCAGAATCCGGCGTCACCCTTTTGCTTGTAGGCTTCGCGCGCCAAGTTAGCTGCCGGCTTTGCGTTCTGGTGGAAGGGGAGGGGGTTATCCTTCCAGACGATTCGCACGTCATCACCGTAGGCTTGCGCCACTTTCGCGATGGTGTCGGCGCCGCGTGTGCAGAAGGGGCACTCAAAGTCTGAGAACTCAACGATGGTAACGAGAGCATCGGCTTTGCCTTTAACGGGATCGTCCTTCATGACCGGTACGCCCCAGATCGTCGTATCCTCGGCGGGTTCTTGGGGCTTGGCAGAAGGCGCTGCGGCCGGCGCTGCCTGAGCGTTCTTTTTGGTGAGCGTGGTGTAGATCGCTGAAGGCTTGGTGCCTGAAGCGATCAGCTTTTGTGCCTCCGCGAGCTGAGCATCGATCACTTCTTTGAACTTGGGGAAAGGCTGCGCGCCGCTGATTTCCACGCCGTTCACGCGGAACGCCGGCGTGCCGTTGACACCGACTTTGGCACCTACCGCCAGATCTTCATCGACTTTGCTCGCATACTTCTTGGCAGAAAATGCCGCCTTGAATTGCGCAACGTTCGCACCCGCTTGGCCAGCCCAGGCTTCGAAGTTTGCATCAGTCAGGGCGGACATATTTTGGAAGGCTAGATCGTGAAACTTCCAGAACGCCTCGCTGCCGGCTTCAGCGAAGACGGTGGCGGCGGCTTCATGTGCTGGCCGCGCCTGCTGGTGGAATGGGAGGGGATTGTGCTTCCAGATCAACCGAACCTTATCGGGTCCATATTCCTTCTTGATCTGCTCCATGGTGGGCACCACCCGACTGCAGAATGGGCATTGGAAGTCACTGAAAATGACGACCGTAACTGGTGCATCGGCTTTGCCCCAGCTTGGATCCTTGCCGGTGACGGGAACCGGAGAATCGCTCTGGTCCACCATGGCTCCGGAAGCTGCGGAGTTTTCGGCGCTGATGCTCACGCCGTTTCTGCGGTCAACGCCCCACATCAGGAACATTCCCGCGAGGAAACATATGAAGAAGCCAACGATGGCTGTGCCTTTATTGATCATGATTCAAGCTTTCATCAGGTATTAAAAGTCAAACGAGAGAGTGAAAACGAGCGCCCAAGGCCCCCCAGCGCGATTGGAGCTGCGCTCAACGGGGAGGGCGATAAACCGAGCCCAACACACCTTGCGAAGCGCGTTCCGGGTAGATCGGTAGTAGCCAAACGCTAGTCAAAGCGGGAGCCAGAACGAGCGTGCTCGCGCTCGGTAACATGCGGAGCTGTTGAGAGTCCGGCTCGCTCGGGAGCGAATTCGGATCAAGGGGGAGCGGAGTCGCTCCGCGGCGGTGAGAAATCGTGGTGCAGCTACTGGCGGTGGCTCCGCTCAGGGCTCGCAGGGGCGCTTCGGCAAAGGCGCTTTGAGCGAACAGATTGCACACCGGAGCGCCCACAGCCCTCGCCATTCCGGTGTGCAGGCTCACCGCGAATAGGCAAGCTATCAATAGTAGGCCACGGTAGATCATGAGTCTGAGCCGGGCGGCAGCAGACGCGCTGGCTCTGGCTGGGCATGCTATCGGAGGGCGGAGCGTCATGAGCGTGGGCGCGCAGAGTTTAGTCTTCTGGCCTCCACCAACAACCCCGGAGCGGATCTATTCGCTCCGGTTTCTCAAACTCCCTGGCATGTAAGTTTTTTGCCTACCTTGTGCGAGCCTGTCACCATCAGGGGGTGATGCTCGCTGTTAATGAAGTGCTCGAACCCCACGAACCACCCCGCAAGGAGGATCCCAGCCTACGGCTGCCGCTTCCGTCGGAGCTGCCGTTGCCTCGCACGCTGGGGCGCCTCGTGCTGCTGAAGCAGCTCGCTCGCGGCGGCATGGGCGACGTGTTTCTCGCTGCCAGCGGCGCCATTGATGGTGCGGAACGACCCTGTGTTGTGAAGACGATTCGCCGGGATCATGCGGACGATGAATCTTTCCTCGCACGCTTCCTCGACGAAGCACGGATCCAATCGCAACTCCAGCATTCTGGTGTGGTGCAAATCCTGGAAGCGGCCACGGACGAGTTTGGTAAGCCCTACGTTGTGGTGGAGTTCGTCGAAGGGCGCAATCTGAGCGAGCTTCGTCTCCGCGCGGCGCAGCTCAATCTGCGCATCGGTTGGGAGGATGCTGTGGCAATCGCGATTGGGATGGGCGAAGGATTGGCCTACATCCACGAGTGCTGCGATTCGAATGGCAAGAGTCTCGACATTGTGCACCGCGATCTGAGCCCGCAGAATGTGATGCTCGGCTACTCCGGTGACGTCAAGCTCATCGATTTTGGTACCGCGCGCGCAGAAAACCGACGTTGCCGAACGGTTGCGGGGATCGTGTTCGCCAAGCCAGGCTACGTGGCACCGGAAGTCGCGAATAATACTCCGGGCGGTATCCCCGCGGATATCTATGCACTGGGCGTGATGCTGTGGGAGCTGTGCGCCGGGCGTCGCTTTCTTTACGGTGATCCGGCCCAGCACATGGCCGCAGTCGGAGCCGGTAAGCGCTCCCCGGCTCGCCTCGAAAAAATTACGGGCAGCCCGCCCGAGCTAGACAACATCATAGCCAAGCTGACTGCAACGCTGATTGAGCAGCGTTATTCCTCAGCGCGTGCGGCCGTTGTTGACCTGGTGCAGCTCCTGGCGAGTTCAACCAGCGTCGCGCCGGCCGAAAGCACCACACCAGCGCGAGTGCGCAGAATCATGAATCAGCTGTTTGCCGGCGAGCCGCAGAAGACCCGCTCGGAGTTTGCCGACCTAGTGCAGCGCGCCAAGAGCTTGAAGTTAGACGCTGTTCAACGCCCGGCGGAAGCCTTCATCGAGCCCAGCGTCTCGGCACTGCTGTCCGGAACGCGCTATCGCCTGGCTCGCGAGCTCGGTAGAGGAGCCAACGGAATCGTGTATGAGGCCTTCCACGTGGATCTCGATCAGGTGTTTGCGCTGAAGCTCCTCCGTCCTGAGGCTTGCGAAGAGGTCGAGGCCAAAGAGCGACTGCGCGCCGAGGCGAAGTTAGTCTTCGGATTCGAGCACCCGAATTTGGCCAAGGTGCATGATTTCGGCTTCTGCGCCGATGGGCGTCCGTTCTTCGTGATGGAGCGGCTCTTGGGCGAGACTCTCGATAAATATCTCGAGAGAAAGCGTGGCATGGACTTTCGCGAAGCGTGCCAGCTGGGTCTCCAGGCACTTTCCGCACTTGAAGCCGCCCATGATCGCGGCCTCGTGCACCGCGATATCAAGCTCCAGAATTTGTTTCTCACTGAAGACGGCGTGCTCAAGTTGTTAGACTTTGGAGTCGCAAAAGCGACAAGCGAAGTGTTGGACGCTGAGGAGGGGACCCTCCACGTGGTTGGCACTCCAGAGACCATGTCTCCCGAGCAGGCACGCGGGCAATCCGGGGACGCTCGGAGTGACATCTACTCGCTCGGTGCGGTCTTGTACGAGCTAGTGACGGGACATCCAACGCATCAAGCAGAAAGTTTTGCCGCGTTGCTCCGGGCCAAGAGCTGCAAAGATGCGCTCCCCATCCGGGAACGGGCGCCCCAGCGTGGCCTCCCGCGAAGCCTTCAGAAAGTGCTCGCGCAAGCCTTGGAGCGCCATCCCGAACTCCGATTTTCGAGTGCACGCGCCTTTCGAGAAGCGTTGCTCGACGTGCTCAAGGGATCCCAGCGTAGCGCGCGTCGGCAGCGTACCGTCATCGTGATGGCAGCAGCAGCTTGCTTATTCGGCGGTACCGCCCTGCTCGCGGTTCATAAAATGGGCGCGGAATGGCTCAATAAGGCAAATGTCGAAGCATTCACCAAGGCAAATGTCGAAGCATTCACCAAGGCGAATGTCGAAGCACTCACGGAAAACCTCATGGCCAAGGTTGTCGGTGCAAGCGCCACCCCACCCAGTGCGCAAACTGTGGCTATAGCTCATGGGTTAACGCTTAAAGCTGCCTCACTCCCGCTCGAACGGTTATCGGTCCAGGCGTCAGCTTCGTCGCAAGTCGCGCCGAGCCAAGGTGTGGCGGCTCCTGAGCTGGCGGCTCCTGAGCTGGCGGCTCCTGAGCTGGCGGCTCCTGAGCTGGCACCTGACGCGGAACGTGAAGCCCCGAAGCCTTCGCTGAGCCACGCTGAGGGCCAGCTTGAACTCGAGCTAATCGCTGGAATGCTCAAGCGAGGCAATGTCGTGAGCGCCCTTGGCGCTGCCCGTTCGCTTGCTAAAAAATACCCTGCCGAGCCGCGAGTGCTCCGGGCTTGGTCGGAGACGGGTGCTAGGGCGAAGGCCTGGGGTGAAGCGTTGCGCGCGGCGCGCCGTTGGGCCGCAATTGACGCTGGCCCGGACGCAGAACGCAACCTGATCCGTATGCTTCGAGCCGTCGGCCGTACCGAAGAAGCCGCGCATCACGCCATCGGATTAGGCGACGCTCAAACTGTTTCCATGCTGGATTGAGCTAAAGTTTGCGCGGCTACGCACCGCCCTGGTCCAGGATAGCCATCACCTGGGCGGCACAAACCGCTTGCAGAGTTGGCGGAATCGGCCAATGAAGCTGGCTCAAGTTTCGCTGCAATGGCCTCACCTGCCTCCACTCATCGGGTCAACATTGTTACGGTAGGATCGCCGTACTCAGTTGTCCTGAAAATCGCGACCCCCACGGTGTTCGCCATGGTCACGCAGAGCGTGGTCAACGAGATCGACATCATATTTTTCTCATGGCTGCCTTGCCCGGAGTCCTCCACGGCACAGGCGGCGCTCTTCCCGTCGCTCGTTCTGCTCTGGTTATTTGGTGGCTCACTCAGCGCGATCTCGGTGGGTACTCAAGCCATCGCCGCGCGTCGTTTCGCTGAGGGTAAGAACAAGGATGCCGGTGCGGTACTCGTCAACTCCTGGGTGTTCTCGCTTGTGGCGAGCGTCCTACTCACGGCTGTCGCGTACCTTGCTCTGCCTAAAATCCTAAGCGTTTGGCTGAGTGTGCCGCACGTGCGTGACGCGGCGCAGGAGTACCTCAATTGGCGTCTGCTTGGCATCGCCTCGATGGTGATGACCTTCTCGTTTAAGTCATTCTTTGACGGCATTGGTTCGACACATGTGCACATGGTGAGCGCTGTCGTGATGAACGCACTCAACATAGTGCTCTGCATGGCCCTCATTTTTGGCAACTGGGGGTTCCCGCGGATGGGGATTGCCGGCGCGGGACTAGCCGGCTTCATCGCAACATGGGTTGGGCTGGTGATTATGGTGGGGTGGGCGGCACGCAAGCGTGTCAGAGGGCCGCATGCGCCGTTCGATTTCAACGCTCTCTCGCCCAAGCTGATGACAGATATCCTGCGCCTTTCCGTGCCAAGTGCCGTCGCGACGCTAGCTGTCATGACGGGCTTTGGATTGTTTGCGGGTATTGTGGGGCACTTGGATGCCATCTCCCCTGCTTCCGTGGTTCAGGGCGCATGCCTGGGAGGCGAGCCTGAGGCGGTCAACAGCGCGGCAACCACCGTGATCGTTGGCATCGTGAAGCTCACCTTCACGGCGTGTTTGGCTTTTGGTACAGCCACCGCAACTCTGGTGAGTCAATCGCTCGGTGAGCGAGATGGGGACAAGGCGGAGCGTTTTGGCTGGGTGTCCGTACGCCTGGGTGTCGTGATTTTCGGAATTATCGGGCTCCTGGAAGGTTTGGTGTTTCCACGCGAGATCTTGGCGTTTGTGAGCCAGAGCCCAGCCGTTCGAGAAGCGGCGCTCGTGCCGCTGCAGTTGATGGGCGTGTGCACGCCGTGCATCGCGGTCGGCATGATTTTGACCCAAGCGCTTTTTGGGGCCGGTAATGCGCGGTTTGTGATGGTGGTGGAGCTGATCCTCCACTTTGGATGTCTAGTGCCGTTGGCCTGGCTCCTTGGCGTTACCTTCGGTTTTGGATTGGTCGGTATCTGGAGTTCCGCCGTCGTGTATGCAGTCCTATTGACAGCGGTGATGTTTTTCAAATTCCGTCGTGGGGACTGGAAGACTATCCAGATTTGAGTCGCCAGAGCGCTGCTAACGTTGCACGATTTCGCACGCGATGGAGGCTCGAACCCGAGGATGCTCATCTGCGAGAGCAGTTGCAACTTCAGAATAACGATTCAAGTGTAAAAGTGCCAGCGCTGCTAGCCGGCGATGCTCCACGCCATCCTTCGCGAGGTGCTGGTTCAGCGCCAGGGCGACGCTCTCATCTCCAGCTCGGGCGAGCGCCTGCTCTGCAATGAACGCCGCTTCATCCTTGCCGCCAAGGAGCTGTTTCAGCTTCTGCTTTGCCTGGGCCACCTCTGCCGGGGCGCTCAAGAGCCGGCTCAGGGCTGAGGCGCGGAGGGCTAGCTCGGTGTCCTTCGCGCTAGCGCGCCAGAGCGCCACTACAATCGGGGCTGAATCGAGTGGAGCCAACGCGATGGCCACACGCCGCTCGCTCGTTGTGCCCTGTTGGATCAACCGGAGCAGCACGGCAATGCCAAGCTCTCGTTGCTTTCCAGCGTGCCGCAAGAGGCCGGCTGCGGCGCTGAGCGCGGGAAGCCCGTCGCCCGTTTCGGCGAGCCAGACCAGCATGGCTTCGCCGCCAGCCGCCATCGCTTTGGGTAAAGACCAGGCTTCGGCAATCGACATCTGGGTCGTTTCGTCGGCTTGAGCAAAGCGATCTCGCAGCACACGCACAGCGCGCAGAGTGCCCAATTGCCCGAGTCCCCGCAGGGCTAAGCTTCGGCAGAGCGGGTCAGGATCAACGCGCGAAGCCTCGAACAGAAGCTCGGTGTCTTTAGGATCACTCTCAGCTAACGTCGCGCGAAGCGCGCCAGCACGCACCTCCGGATCGGGATCCAGGAGCAAGCGGCGGCGCAGTTGACCGTACTCGGAGCCTACTGCCGCTTGGGCGGCGACAGCGCGAAAGGCACCTTCTTCCGAAGTAGCGAAACGCTTCATTGCCTCTTCTGGCGAAAGCTCGCCGAGCCCCAAAAGCAAGCGATCAGCGGCCGCAGCAACCTCACCGCCAGTTCGCGCGCGGCCTTCAAGTGCGGGCACTACATGCGCTGCGCAACCCGAGAATGAGGCCAAAAGCGCGGGTGCATAGGCTCCGTGGAGCGAGCTTATCTCACGTCGCAGAACGGCCAACGCCAGCTCGCGCACCGTCCCTTCATCCAGCTCACCTCGCTCACGGGCGGCCGCCACATCACGCTTGAGCGATGGCAAATCCCCCTCGAGCGCAGTCTTTACGACTCGCGGCGACGAGCAAGAGAACGCGAGGCAGCCAAGCCCGAAGAGCGCGAGCCGTCCGAGCATTAGTTGATCGTGCTTCCCTGCGTGATGCTACCTTCTGCGCGTTGTGCTCCGCTCTCACTGGAGGCGCGGATGGCGTCCCGATATCGCAGGGCCGCTGCGACAAAGCCCGTGAAGAGCGGGTGCGCGGCAAGGGGGCGACTCTTGAATTCCGGATGGAATTGACAAGCCACAAAGTGGGGGTGGTCTTTCAGTTCAATCATCTCCACCAGTCGATTGTCGGGGCTTGTTCCGCTCAAGATCAGCCCGCCGTCACTGAGTGCCTGCCGATATTCGTTGTTGAATTCGTAGCGGTGGCGGTGCCTTTCCGAGATTTCACGCTTGCCGTAGAACTTAATGGCCAGCGTGCCTTCGCTGAGCACGCACGGATAAGCACCAAGACGCATCGTGCCGCCTTTATCTTTGACTCCGAGCTGATCAGGCAGCAGATCGATGAGCGCATGTGCGGGATCCTTCCCAAACTC
>Ga0105048_10018530_pt1 | contig 10700 bp, 7 predicted proteins | sample MAT05_FD_78382 | JGI IMG/M metagenome (GOLD analysis project Ga0105048, IMG submission 78382) | Freshwater microbial communities from Lake Fryxell liftoff mats and glacier meltwater in Antarctica - MAT-05 | ecosystem: Environmental > Aquatic > Freshwater > Ice > Liftoff microbial mat | place...
CGTGAACATCCTGCTCATCGTCGGCGACGCGTTCGGACGGCCGCTCCTCGACGAGCTCGAGCGCGCCGACTACGACCTCTCCCAGATGCTGATGCTGGTGTCCGGTGGGGCGGCGCTGAGCGCTGGGGTCAAGCAGCAGTTCCTCACGAAGCTCCCGGCGATCGGCATCATGGACGGGCTGGGCGCCTCCGAGACCGGACAGCAGGGGACACAGGTCACCGGCGCCGGCTCCGAGGCCAGCACCGGAACCTTCACCCCGGGCGTGGGCATGTGCATCGTCAGCGACGACCTCACCCGGGTCATCCCCGCCGGCGACGACGAGGCCGGCTGGCTGGCCCAGCAGGGACGGGTGCCGCTCGGGTACCTCGGGGACCAGGCCAAGACGGAGAAGACCTTCCCCGTGATCGACGGCGCCCGCTACTCGGTGCCCGGCGATCGGGCCCGCGTCAACGCCGAGGGGCTGCTCGAGCTGTACGGCCGCGACTCGGTCACCATCAACTCGGGCGGCGAGAAGATCTTCGCGGAGGAGGTCGAGGCGGCGCTCTCCCACCACCCCGCGGTCTACGACGTCATCGTCGCCGGCCGCCCCAGCGAGCGCTGGGGCAACGAGGTGGTGGCGGTCGTGCAGGTGCGCGAGGGGTTCGAGGTGTCCGAGGCCGACCTGCTCGAGGAGTGCGAGAAGCACGTGGCGCGCTACAAGCTCCCCAAGGCTTTCCGGTTCGTGGACCACGTGGTGCGCAGCCCCGCGGGCAAGGCCGACTACCGCTGGGCGCGCGAGCAGGCCATCGAGGCCTGACCGCGCCGGTCCCACGGGGCCGCTCAGGTTCCGACCGGGACCACCGCACCGGAGGCCGCGACGCGCCCGGCGCCCGGGTGCGGCCACAGCGGGCCGACCAGCAGCGCCCCAGTCGCCGCCGCCTCGGCCACCAGTTCGCCGAGCACCTGGTTGGCCTTCTCGGGCTCGCGGTGAAGACCCGGGCAGACGCCCGTAGCAACGTGGAGCGGGCTCACGGCCAGGTGACCGACCAGGATCGCCTGCTCGTCACCCGATCGGACCCGCACGACGGCGTGCCCCGTCGAGTGCGCGCCGGTGAGCTCGAAGCTCACCTCGTCGGTGACGGCGTGGTCGCCCGCGACACCGTCGACGACACCCTGGGCCGAGAGCTCCGCCAGGATCGCGTTGCCGTTGACGTCGACGGATCCCGGATCGGCCAGGAAGGCGAGCTCGTCCCGCGTGAGCACCACGCGGGCGCCGGGGAACGCCGGTGACCACCGGCCCTGGTCATTCACCACCGCAGCGATGCCGATGCCGTCGAGGTGGGTCAGCAGAACGATGTCGATCGCTGCGGCAGCGAACCCCGCGGCGGCGAGCGATGCGAGCATCGCCTCTTGGTGGGTGATGGCCTCGGGCCCCGTGCGCAGGAACGCATCGGAAGCACCGCAGGGGTCGACCACGATCGTCGTGCCGCAGGACTCGACGACCCACATGGCCTGACCCACCAGGACCTGGCCAGCCGGCGTGGCCCAGGTCGGGACCGCCCACTCGACCCCGGCGACATCGTCGCTGGTCAGCGCGACCCCGTCGGGGTCGAGCGCGATGTCGAAGTACTCCACCCGGGTGAGGACGACGTCGCCCACCGACAACCGCACCGGATCAGCCATGGACCGAGTGTGTCACCGTCGGTCGCTCGAACCACCGGAGGTTCCGCGAGTCCGATGCGGCGCTGACGTCATCGTCGATCGGTCACCCGGGCCGTACCGGTGGCGGCGTCCACCATGACCCGGTCGCCGGTGCGGATCACCGTGGTGGCCGCCGAGGCGCCGATGACCGCGGGGAGCCCGAGCTCGCGCGAGATGATCGCGGCGTGGGAGAGGGCGCCGCCCTCCTCGACGACGAGCCCCGCCACCAGGGGCAGGACGGCGTTCCAGGCCGGGTTCGTCGAGCGGGCGACGAGCACCTCGCCCGGCTCGATCTCGGCCAGCGCGACCGCCGGGTCGAGCGCCACCCGGGCGATCCCCTCGACCGATCCGGATCCGATGCCGGAACCGCTGACGTCGGTCCGATCATCGGCCGCGGCACGGTCGGAGGAGGTGAGTCCGGTGTCCTCGGCCAGCAGCACCTGGGCCTGGGTCAGCAACGCCATCGCAGCCGGAAGGACCGACGCGTCGGGCAACTCCATCGGGCGGCCGAGGGCGAGGGGAGCCTGCGCAGCCGCCGCGGCTCGCCGGCGCTCGGCTCGCTCGGCCACGGCGTCGGGTCTGAGCGTCGGGCCCGGTGCGTCGTCGTGTCCGCCGCGGAGCAGCTCGGCCACCTCTTCAGCGAGCAGCTCGAACACGTGCTCGGCCCGGAGGAGGCGTCCCGATTCGTGGAGGCGGCGACCAGCCTCGAGGTAGGCCCGTCGGGTCAACCCCACCGGCCACGCGCCGACGATTGCGCCGTTGTCGTCCCGCAGGCCGTAGGTGGCACGGGCGTCACCGAGCAGCCGGTCGAACTCGGCCCGGTCCTCGATGGACACCTTCGCGCGGAGGCGACGGGCCACCTCGTCGCTGGCGGCCCGAGCCTCGGTGGGATCGGACGTGGAGCCCGTGTCGGTGATCCGGGCGACAACCAGCTCGGGTAGCTCGATGAGCGCTCGACCCTCGAGGTCGTAGGAGGTCACCATCCGCCACCCGTACCGCTCCAGGTGGTCGTCCAGCGCCTCGGCAGCCTCCTCGCCGAGCGAGCGGATCTCATCGAGCGTCCGCGGCGGCGCGCCGTCGCCCACCGCTGTCGCCACGGCGGCGCGGAGGGTCCGCAACGTCTCGTCGTGGCCGACCGATGCCGGCGACCAGCCGGTGAGGGCATCGAGGAGCTCGTGGCGGCCCAACCCCAGCTGCTCGCCCCGGACGAGGTACGCCGCAACCGGCAGCTGGTCGGAGCCGTGGTACTCGAAGTGCACCACGTAGCCGTCGTACCAGGCCTGCCGGCACGCCAGCAGGTGCTCGGCGAGCTCGTCCGGCGTCGCGGCCGCAAGATCGGTGTGCTGGAGCGCGACGTTGCGGGCGATCCACGCCGGACGGACGGTTCGCTCCCAATCGTCGACCACCGCCAGCCACGGCCGGTCGCGCAGCGCCCGCTCCGCGGCGCTCCGGCAGGCCCGCAGCTTCGGGTGGAGCCGAGCCCCGAGGCGCAGCAGCGCTGCCGGTGGCATGGCCCGCGCGTTCGAGCCCACCAGTGGGACCGGACGCAGGTACAGGTAGCCGTGAACGCTCGCGCCTTCGATCCCTGCCAGCGGAATCCCATAGCGCGACGCGAGCGTCGCGTTGGCGGCCGACATGGTGGGGATCCAGGTACGGGCGTACTCGGGCGTGACCGGATCCGGGAAGTGGTCGGCGAGGAGGAGCCACGATCCTCGGCCGGGCGGCTCGAAGCGCAGGGGCTCCTCCCCATCAAGCATCGGCGCGTCGGGGGATCGGGTGCTGGTCATCGGGGACCTTCCTCGGGAACGGTGTGCTCGAATGGCGACCGCCGGGCGAGGTCGAGCTCGGTGGCATCGAGCAGCACCCGGACGGCCCAGGTCACGACCGCGGCGGCCTCGTCGACCGGGACCTCGATCTGGTCGTGGAGCTCGAGCAGCGCGTTCGACGATGCCAACAACTCGATGAGCACGAGCAGGCGCTGCGTGGCGGGGTCGTCGGGGTCGAGGCCGCGGTCGCGCACCGCGCCGATGAGCAGGCCGCGCTTCATCGCCCGCCGCCGCTTGCGCAGCTCGCGCCCGGCCGGGGACTGCTGCTGGTTGCGCACGAGGGGCAGGTGGTCGGCGAGCTCCCCGAACGACCGGGCGATGAGCTCGTCGATGGTGTCGTCGGTGACCACCTGGCCGGCGAAGTCGGCCATCGTCTTCTCGCTGCCGATCTCGGCGCCGGCATCGAGGAGCTCCTCCTTGTTCGGGAAGTAGCGGTAGACGGTTGCGACCGACACGCCGGCGCGCCGGGCCACCGCCGGGACCGAGATCGTCGCCGGGTGCTCCTCGGTCACGAGGTCGGCGACAGCGGCCACGATGCGGTGGCGGGTGGCGGCCTGCTGGCCGGCGCGCTGCGACGGCACCGATCCGGGCTGGTCGGGAGATGGATCCTCTCGCCTCATGAGATGATTCATCTCATGAGTTTGGCCGCGCGTCAAGCATCTCTTCGGGACGGCCGTTCGGGCGACCGTGGGCGTCGACGAGCAGAGGCCGCCCTGCGAGTCGAGGCCCGCCCCCGTCGTTCACGGCGGTGGGTCAGGTTCGGTCGGAACCGCACCACGTGGGTGGGGCCAAGCGGTCGTGTCGATGGGGTGGCGTGGCCGGCGCCAGCCGAGCGAGGGCTCAGGCGGGAGGGCGCGTGGCGGCCAGGACTATCAGCTGATCGACGCGTTGGGCGTCGGCGGTGTGGCCGCAGTACGCCAACAGGTCCTTGAGGGTGCCCGCCGCCGCCACGCCCTCCGGACCCATCAGCACGAGCTCCTGGACGACGGGGGTGACCTGGCCGCTCTGGGCGATGGCGAGCGCCGCAAGGGCCTTCGCCCCGACCACGGGGTCGTGGACGAACGCCCAGGCGAGGGTGGTGACCCCCTCGGCGGTGCGGCCCGACGCCAGGGCGAGGGCGCCCCGGATCGACGCGCTGGGCGCGCCACCGTCGGGCATGGTCACGACGAGGTGCTGGGCCGTGGCCGGGTCGCCCTGAGCCAGACGTGACCAGGCGACGAGCTCGGTGGCCCACCCGGCCCGCTCGGCGCTCGGCTTGCGGACCATTGCCCGGCGCGCCAGCTGCTCGGCGTGTACCGGGTCGTACCCGATCAGCGCGCGCAGGGACTCGCTGAGCTCGCGATCGGCATCGTCGCCGCGCGCCTTGGTGAGGTCGCTCACGTTCAACCCGATGAGGAACAGGGCCATCACCGGAGCCAGCACGTAGCCGATCGACACGGCCCAGATCGCGACCGCGATCGCGATGACGATCGAGATCACGTTGGCGATCCGTCGGCCCTTGTCCCGGGCGAAGATCTCGAACACCGCCGCCACCACGTTCCCACCGTCGAGGGGGAGGACGGGCAACAGGTTGAGCAACGACCACCCGACGTTGATGTACACGATCTGGCCGAGGATGATCTCGGCGGGGTCGAGCGACCGTCGGAACCCGAGCGACGTCCACGGATCGAAGCCGTTCGCTTCGGCCAGGAACAGCGCCGGTAGCCCGAGGAGGACGAGCGCCGAGAGCGGCCCCGCGAGGCTGACGATGATGTGCCGGATGGGGGTGAAGTCGTCGGCGGCGTCGTCGGAGGAGTCGGCTGAGGTGAGACCGCCGAAACCGACGAGGCTCACGCTCGGTCGCAGCCCGAACCTCCGGAAGGCGATGGCGTGCCCGAACTCGTGCAGCAGGATCGACACCGTGGCGATCGCCACCCACGTGACCAGGTACACGGGCGTCTGCAGGTACACGAAGCCCAGCACCAGGATCACCGCGAAGAAGGCCGGGTGGATCACCACCGGGATGCCCGCAACGGCGAAGGCGGGACGTTTGGCCATCCCCCCACGCTACCGCCGACCGCCTCCGGCTCCAGGGCGGGAGCGGATAGGGCGTGTTCGAATCGGCGAGTCGGGGACGTTCACGGCAAGGACACGACGAAGGACCCCTTGTTCGCGGGCGGCGAGGACACCGACGCCGCCGTGGGCGTCATCCGGCCGGCCCGACGTCTGGGACCATCCGCTCGGGTCCTCAGGCCGGACCACGGAAGATCCGGTCGTGGCTCGCCCGCCTTGTCGTGATCCTCTTCCACGACCGTACGATTGTCCCGTGACCACCTCCCAGGACCTGCCCGTGGCCGAGTCGCTGCCCGAGGGCGAGGAGAAGGTCGCGGCGGTGCGCAACCTCTTCGACACCATCGCGCCCCGCTACGACCTGGTGAACCGCATCATGACGTTCCGCATGGATGTCGGCTGGCGGCGGCGGACCGTCCGCGAGCTGCGCCTCGGGCGCGGGTCGGTGGTAGCCGATCTGGCGGCCGGAACCGGCGACTTCTGCCGTGAGCTCCAGGACCAGGGTCTCGATCCGGTCGGGTTCGACCTGTCCTACGGGATGCTCGCCGCGGCCCGCACCACCGCGCCGCTGGCCCAGGCCGACGCCCTTCAACTCCCCCTCGGTGACGGCGCGGTCGACGGGGTGACCTGCGGGTTCGCCCTGCGGAACTTCCGGGCGCTCGACCCCTTCTTCGCCGAGGTCGCCCGGGTGGTGCGTCCGCACGGCCGCATCGCCTTCCTCGAGGTCGCCGAGCCCGCGAACCCGGTGCTCCGCTGGGGCCACGGGATCTACTTCGGCAAGGCGGTGCCGCTCATCGGCGGTCTCCTGTCCGACGCGCCGTCCTACCGGTACCTGCCCAAGTCCGTGGCCTACCTCCCGCCGCCCGACGAGATGCTCGACTCGTTGCGCGCGCACGGGTTCGACGACGTCGAGCGCACCCTGCTCTCCACCGGCATCTCGCAGCTCATCACGGCCACCCGATCGCCGACCGGGACCCGATGACGCCCGGCTCGTCCGGCGACGTCGTCGTCCGCACCGACCGGGAGCCCGGCGCCGGGCCGGTCGGCGCGACCGGCGGCCCGGCACCCGGGTTCGATCCCGAGCGGTGGATCTCCCGCACCGTCCGCCTCGACATCGAAGTCGACCTGCTGTCACTGGCCGGTGCGGACGGGACGCTCTTCGAACAGGGCCGGCGCGGCCTGGCGGGCCTCGATCCCCTGCCCGAACGCCTGGTGGTGCCCCGCGACTCGCCCGAGGTCGCCTCCGCGGCGGTGATGGCCGCGCTCTCGGCCATCGTTTCGGACGACCGGGTCGGCCGTCCGGGGTGCGGTCCTGTGGCGATCGGTGCGCTTCCGTTCGACCCCACCGCGCCGGCCTCGTTGGTCGTCTCCCGCGCCACGGTCGGGCGCGCCGAGGACGGCACCCGGTGGATCACCACGCTGATCGACCGCGACGCACGACCGGATGACCACGACGAGCTGGTCGGCCACGTGATCGAACGGACGCTCACCGGGGGCCCCCGACGCGGGGACACCGATCCCGTCGCGGCGCCGATCAGCGACATCCGCATCACCTCGTCGCGTCCGCCCCTCGACTGGTGCGACGCGGTCCGAGACGCACGCGACGAGCTGCGCCGCGGTGCGGCCGACAAGGTCGTCCTGGCCCGAGAGGTCGTCGTGCGGGCCGACGCCGATCTGTCCCGCACGGCGATCCTCGACCGGCTCCGCCGCGCCTACCCGTCGTGCATGCTCTACGCCGTCGACGGTTTCATCGGGGCGACGCCCGAGCTCCTGGTGTCGCGCCTCGATGACAACGTGCGCTCGCACCCCATGGCCGGCACCACGCCCCGCAGCGCCGACCCGACCACCGATGCCCGCCTCGCGGCTGCGTTGCTCGCGTCGACCAAGGACCGCGAGGAGCACCGCATCACCATCGACATGGTCCACGACACCCTGCTGCGCTACTGCTCGTACATCGACGAGGAGGCCGAGCCCTCCATCGTGGCGATGGCCAACGTGTCGCACCTCGCAACGCTGGTCGAGGGGCGCCTGTCATCGCCGCCGGCATCGGCCATCGAGCTCATGACCGCCCTGCATCCCACCCCGGCGGTCTGCGGGTCGCCGCGCGACGCGGCCCTCGCGCTGATCGCTCGCTACGAGCACCTCGACCGGGGCCCCTATGCCGGACCGGTCGGCTGGGTCGACGCGGCCGGCAACGGCGAGTGGGCCGTCGGCCTGCGGTGTGCCGAGCTCGACGGTCCCACGGCCCGGCTCTTCGCCGGCGTCGGCGTGGTGCCCGACTCCGACCCCGACGCCGAGCTGGCCGAGACCCAGGCCAAGCTCCAGGCCATCCTCGCCGCCGTCATCCGTCCGTAGCACTGCGACCCCGCTTGCCCACTGGGCACCGGGGACGGCACCATGACCCCGCCTGCCCATTGGGCAAGCGAGAGCCACCACCGCGCCGGCCCGATGGGCAGGCGGGACCACCAAGCGATCCCGGCTGCCCGATGGGTGTCGATCAGGCCGTGGTCGGCGCCAGCGCGGCGGCCACCGCCGCGTGGAGCTCGTCGTGGACGGCCACGTTGGTGGCGCGGTCCGTGCGGGTGACGAGCACCTGCACGCCGCCCGAGGCGATCGCGGCGTCGACGGCCCCTGCGAGCTCGTCGGCGCGGTCGACCCGCGTGACGTCGAGCCCGTGGGCCGCAGCGATGGCGCCGGGATCGACGCCGTGCGGGGTGCCGAAAAGCAGCTCGAAGCGCTCGTGGGCGAGCGCGCCCGCCTGGGGGAGGAACGAGAAGATCCCGCCGCCGTCGTTGTCGACCACCACGATGGTGAGATCGACGCCCCGGGCGGCCACGCCGAGCAGGGCGTTGGTGTCGTGCAGGAAGGCCACGTCGCCGATGAGCACCGCCGTCGGCCGGCCCGAGCCGAGGGCGACGCCGACGGCGGTGGACACCACGCCATCGATGCCGTTGGCACCGCGGTTGGCGTGGATGGTGACCCCGTGGCGGGGCGCGGCGTACCACTCGAGGTCGCGCACCGGCATCGACGACGACACCACCAGGTGGGCGCCGTCGGGAAGGGCGGCGAAAAGGTCGCGGGCGATCGCCGGCTCGGTGACCTCGTCGTGGTGGGCCAGGCCGGCGACGAGCGCTGATGCGGCCTCGGCGTCGGCCGCCACCCACGCCCGGTAGAGCCCAGCCGGGCCGGCCGAAGACGAGCCACCGTCGTGGTCGGCACCGACCAGCGGGTCCCGGTCAGGGTCGGTGTCGGCGTCGGCCGCGGACGGCCCGTCGAGCGGGGGGCGCACCTCGTCGGCGAGGCGCCGGGCGAAGGCACCGGGGTCGGCGGCCAGGAGCGCACCCAGGTTGCGGTCGGGATCGAACCGGGTGCCGTCGGCGTCGACGCCCACCTGCCAGGCATCGAGCGACGCCAGCCACTGGCCGAGCACCTTCGACGCGGGGAGCGAGCCCAGGCGCAGCACGATCTCGGGCCGAAGCGCAGGCCGGTCCCCCGCCGAGCGGAGGATGGCGTCGAAGTGGCTGATGGTGGCCTCGCGTGGGGTGCGGCACCCGCTGCGCGGATCGGCCAGCACCGGCCAAGCCAGCAGCGAGGCCAGGGCATGCACGCCGTCGGGATCGGCGATCCCGCCGCCGGCGACGATGACCCCTGTCCGCCCCGCGACGGCGTCGGCCAGCGACCCCAGATCCAGGTCCACCGGCTCGGGACGGACCTGGACGGCGCCGTGCCAGGACGCCCCGTTCGGTCGACCCGCCGGGAGCGGTCCGGCGTCACCCACCAGGGGGTCGCGGAACGCGAGGTTGAGGTGAACGGGGCCCGGCGGCGAACCGATCGTGTGACGCAGCGCCTCGGCGGCGATCGAGCGCCAGCGCTCCGCCATGGTGGCGTCGGGAACACCGGGCGCGGCGAACCAGCGCACCGCGCCGCCGTAGAGGCGGGTCTGGTCGATGGTCTGGGGCGCTCCCACGTCCTGCAGCTCGGGCGGCCGGTCGCCGGTGACAGCGAGCAGCGGGACCTTGGCGTGGTGGGCCTCGACGATTGCGGGGTGCAGCTCGACGGCCGCGGTGCCGCTGGTGGTGAGCACGACCGCCGGCCGACCCGTGACGACCCCGATGCCGAGGGCCACGAACGCCGCGGCCCGCTCGTCGTGGTGCACGTGCACCCGTACCCGGTCGTCGGCGGCGAGGGCCAGGGCCATCGGCGTGGACCGCGACCCGGGGGACACGACCGCGTCGGTCAGCCCGCCCCGTACCCACTCGTCGACGAGGGTCGCGCAGAACGTCGCCGCCACCGTGGTCGTCATCCCGCCAGCCTACGGGCCACCGCCGATGCCACTGCCCACCCCGCCGGCGCCTTCCGCCCGCGAACGTTTCCTCTGAGGGGACGCCTCGGAGCGACTGGGGACGCCGGTCGCAGGGACCGGGCGGGCCTGCGTGGCTCCGACCGCCTCGAAGGGCATCGTCGTTCGCCAGAACGGGGAGGATCGGTAGCCTCGGCGCGGTGACGACCGGCTCGCGACTCGACGGCAGCGCCCCGCTGGCGACCCAGGCGACCGGACGCGGGGATCGCGTCGTGCTGCTGCACGGGTTCACGCAGACGGCCCGGTGCTGGGGCCCGCTGGCGACCGCGCTCGCGGAGGACCACGAGGTGGTGGCGGTCGACCTCCCGGGGCACGGCGGCTCCGCGGCCGTCGAGGCGGGCATCGAGGCCGGCGCCGACCGGATCGCCGCCGCCAGCGGGGCGGGCACCTACGTCGGCTACTCCCTGGGTGGCCGCTTCGCCCTGCGCCTCGCCCTCGACCGGCCCGAGGTGGTCGAGCGGCTGGTGCTCATCGGCGCGTCGCCGGGGCTGGCCGACGCCGACGAGCGAGCGGCCCGGCGCTCGGCCGACGACGCGCTGGCAGCGAAGGTGGAGTCTGTCGGGGTCGCCGCGTTCGTTCACGACTGGCTGGCCCTCCCGCTCTTCGGCGGCATCCCGGATCCTCTGCGCTTCGAAGCCGAGCGGTGCACCAACACCGCCACCGGTCTGGCGTCGAGCCTCCGCCGCGCCGGCACCGGCGCCCAGGAACCCCTGTGGGACCGCCTCGGTGAGCTGACGATGCCGGTGCTCCTGGTGACCGGCGCCGACGACGCCAAGTTCACCGCC
>Ga0105048_10018532_pt1 | contig 10699 bp, 13 predicted proteins | sample MAT05_FD_78382 | JGI IMG/M metagenome (GOLD analysis project Ga0105048, IMG submission 78382) | Freshwater microbial communities from Lake Fryxell liftoff mats and glacier meltwater in Antarctica - MAT-05 | ecosystem: Environmental > Aquatic > Freshwater > Ice > Liftoff microbial mat | place...
AAGGTGCGCCGTGACGAGAACCACTACCGCAGGTATTTAAGCGGTGCCTATGGCGGAGTTCCGCTGCTCGGATGAAACGCCGCGCGCCGCATATTCCGCTCCGGCGACCGGTTTACGTCGGCTGCGAAGGTGCGTCGGAAGCGAGTTACGCGAACCTGCTGCGAGATCTGCTACACGACGCGCAGTTGCCCGTTCACCTCGTCGTTCAGACATTGGGACAAGGTGCTGGCGATCCGCTCGCGCGCATTGAACTGGCCGCGATAAATCTCGCCCATTTGCGCCGGACGCGCACTGCGCCGGAAGACCGCTTCGTGCTGCTGGATTTCGACCAGGCCGAACGCGATCCAAAGCGGGCCGATCGGGCACAGGTTCTGGCGGGAAATCACGACATCACGATCCTGTGGCAACGGCCTTGCTTCGAGGCAGTGCTGCTGCGCCATATCGAGGGGTGCGATACGCATCGACCGCCCGACACATCGACTGCTGAAAAGGCGTTGCTGAGACAATGGCCGGAGTACGCGAAGCCGATGACGCGCGCCGCACTCGGTAAACGGATCGATCGCGCATCCGTCCTGCGTGCAGCCGCGGTCGAGCCAGGACTGGACATCTTTCTGCGCTGTGTGGGACTAATTTCTACGGCCTGAATTGTCGTGCTGTGCGAGGGAAGGCGAGTCAATGGGTGCACGGCGAATGCTTGATGTAGTCCGAAAGGAATACGGCGCAGTCTGAAAATCTCAGATCTGGCCCTGCTCAATCGGCACGCGCACCAGATTCTTTCACGATCGCTTTCCAGCGGGGAATCTCGGCGCGGATCAGCGCTGCGAACGCCTCTGGCGTGCTCGATACCAGGTCGATGCCCTGGCTGCCGAAGCGATCGCGCAGTTCTGGCGAAGCGACGATACGCACCAGTTCACCGTTGAGCCGGGTCAGCAGCGGCCGGGGCAGGCCGGCAGGCGCGAGCACGCCGTACCACGGTGTCATGTCGTAGCCGGGCACACCTGCCTCGGCGACGGTCGGAATATCCGGCGCGCTCGCCGAACGCTTGCCGGTCGAGACCGCCAGTGCCCGCAGCTTGCCGGCCTTGATGAACGGCCCGGAGGTGAGCAGGTTGGAGAACATCATCTGCACCTGGCCACTGACCAGGTCGGTCAGTGCCGCGGCATTGCCCTTGTACGGCACATGCACGATATCGATCTTCGCGCCGCTCTTGAACAGTTCGGCGGCGAGATGGGTCGGGCCGCCAGTGCCGGCCGACGCGAAGTTGAGCGTGCCCGGCTTGGCCCGTGCAAGCGCAATCAGCTCCTTGAGATTCTTCGCTGGTACCGATGGATGCACCGACAGCGCGAGCGGCCAGGTCGCGACCTGCGTGATCGGCTGGAAGTCGCGCACCGGGTCGTAGTTGACCTTGCCATACAGGGCCGGGTTGATCGCATGCGTGCCGACATGGCCGATCATCAACGTGTAGCCATCGGGGGCGGCGCGGGCCACGATCTCGGTGCCGACCACACCGCCGGCGCCGCCCCGATTGTCCACCACCACCGGCGTTCCCAGCGCATTGGACAGCGGCTCGGCGAATGCCCGCGACAGGATGTCGGTCGGACCGCCCGGCGCGAATGGAACGATATAGCGGATCGGACGGTCCGGATATTTGCCTTCAGCAGCCGATACCGGAGGCGTGAACGTAGCGAGCAGTGCGGTGCCAAGAAGCGTGAATTCGAACGGAGCGGCGAGTGCAGCCGTCAGGGCGCATCGTTTCGATCGGGACATCGGGAGGACTCTCTGAATGGGGGGCAACTGTGGATGATCGAGTACTGCAAGGCGTGCGATCGTGAAGGCAGGAAAAAAAGGGGAGGAAGGGGACAGGCCCTGGGAGAACCCCTTTTTAAAAAGAGGTCTGTCCCCTGCTTCGGTCGCCGTGCCTTTCAACCCCGCACGAGACTTCGCTCGTCCTGCTTGACTACAGTGACTCTGTCAGTCGACACGCGCACCCGATGTCTTCACGATCGCACGCCAGCGCGGAATCTCGGTTCGAATCAGCTGTGCGAACGCCTCCGGCGTGCTCGACACGAGGTCGACGCCCTGGGTGACGAAGCGCTCGCGCATGTCCGTCGAGTCGACGATGCGCACGATCTCTCCGTTCAGGCGGGCGAGCAGCGGTGCAGGCAGCCGCGCCGGGGCGAGCACGCCGTACCACGCGGTGACGTCGTAGCCGGGTACGCCGGCCTCGGCCACGCTGGGCAGGTCGGGCGCCTGGGGAGAGCGTTTCGCCGTGGACACCGCGAGCGCGCGCAGTTTGCCCGCCTTGATGAAGGGCGACGCGGTCAACAGGTTGGAGAACATCATCTGCACCTGGCCACCGACCAGATCGCCGAGTGCTGCTGCATTGCCCTTGTACGGCACATGCACGATGTCGATCTGCGCCGCACTCTTCAGTAGTTCGCCAGCGAGATGGGTCGGCCCCCCGTTGCCGGCCGAGGCGAAGTTCAGTGTCCCGGGCTTCGCGCGCGCCAGTGCGACCAGTTCCTTGACGCTCTTCGCCTGTACTGACGGGTGCACCACCAGAGCCAGCGGCAGCGTCGCGATCAGCGACACGGGCTGGAAGTCCTTGATCGGGTCGTAGCCGATCTTGCCGTACAGCGCCGGGTTGATAGCATGGGTGCCGACATGGCCGATCATGATCGTGTAGCCATCGGGGGCGGCGCGCGCGACGATCTCCGCGCCCAGTCCGCCGCCCGCCCCGCCGCGGTTGTCCACGACCACCGGCGTTCCGAGCGAGGAAGACAGGCGTTCACCGATCGCGCGCGACAAGATGTCGGTCGGCCCGCCCGGCGCGAACGGCACTACATAGCGGATCGGCCGCTCTGGCCAGCTGCCGGTGCCGGGTGCAGCGGCATGCGCTGCGCCAGTTGCCGCCAGCCCTACCGCCAGACCCACCGCCAGCCAGGGCGCGATCAGAAAAGCGGCGCTTCCCGTCCGGGCTCTGCAAATCGAATCCAGCATCGCGTCTGTCTCCTGTTCCGGGGGCAATGATAGCGAATTGATACACTGAAACAGCCTCGGGGAAAGGGGGGGGCAGAGTCGATTTCCGCCGCACATGCGTTCATTTCCTTGCGGCTCGTACGGCAGAAATCGACCTTGACCCCACCTTGACCCCTTTTTCTGCCTTTACTTCCGCGGTCCATCCTGTCCGGAGCAACAAACGCGCCCATGTCTCGACACCTCGTCTGCCTGACCTTCGATTTCGACGCTATTTCGGGTTTCATCGCCCGCGGCACGCCGACCCCGTCTGCCATTTCGCGTGGCGAGTTCGGCCCGCGGGTGGCCGCGCCGCGTCTGCTGAAGATGCTCGGCGCACGAAACCTGGCCACTACATGGTTCGTCCCGGGCCATACCGCCGAGACCTTTCCGGATGCGGTGGCGGCGGTTGCCTCGGCCGGCCACGAGATCGGCCATCACGGCTGGAAGCATGTCTCGCCGGCAGCGATGCCGCGCGAAGAAGAAGAGCACGAACTGGTGCGCGGAATCGAAGCGCTTGCGCGCGTCTCAGGTGCACGCCCGACCGGCTATCGCTCGCCGTCCTGGGATCTGTCGCCGCACTCGATCGAACTCATGTTGAAGCATGGCTTCAGCTACGACAGCAGCATGATGGGCGACGATTACACGCCGTACTTCGCGCGCCAGGGCGACGTGATCGAACTCGAGCAGCCAGCGGTGTTCGGCGCGCCCTCGGCGCTGCTCGAGATGCCCATCAGCTGGTCGACCGACGATGCGCCGCATTTCGAGTTCATGCGCTATCCGAACGCTATCCGCGCTGGCAACATGAACGCGAACATGGTGCTGGAGAACTGGCTGGCGGACTTCGACTATATGCAGCGCGAACTCGACTGGGGCGTGCTCACCTATACCTGCCATCCATTCATCATCGGGCGCGGCCATCGGATCATGATGCTGGAGAAGCTGGTCGATGCACTGCTCGCGCGCGGTGCGGTGTTCCTGAGGATGGACGCAGCGGCGGCGGAGTTTCGGGCGCGGATATCGAACGCTGCGGAACACGCTGAAGTCGCCCCGGGTTGAGGCCGGAGTTTCGCCGTGTGCGTGCCTCAGCCGACCTGTTCTGACCCGTTGCGGGTATCCTGAGCCATAGAGGCCGCAGATCTTTTTGCAGCCATGACTCGAGGAGGTTCCGATGCCCAAAGGCCAGCAACGCAGCAACAAGGAAACAAAGAAGCCGAAGCAGACCAAGAAGCCACTGCCCCCGGGTACCACTGGGTCGGTGATCCCTGCGGCCGGATCAGGCGCGAAGCGGGGAACCCCCCCGAGCCGCTGATCCGGCGGGGATGCGCGGGCGGAACAGCGCCTGGCTGCGATTGTCCTGGCGCGTCGCCTGTCCCGTCGCTGTCGCCGCCTACGCCGGCCAGCGCTGGCGGCCCGATCGGATGCATCGTGGCAGCAGCGTTCATCCCGACTCCAGCAGTCCGGGATTCTTCGGATAGCGGTTCCTGATCACGTCGGCAGCCCGGAAGGCCAGCGCTCCGGCCAGGCCAGTCGGCTGATGCGCGCGATTGTGCGGGAAGACATTCGCGCAAAGCACGAAAAGATCGTGGGCATCCCAGCACTGCAGCCAGCGGTTGACCTCGCTGGTTTTCAACCTCGTACAGCTATAAGGCCGAGCGGTCGCGCAAGTGACGTTGTTGGTCGACACCAGCGTATGGTCGCTGGCGCTTCGCCGCAATGCTCACGTGCAGCAACCCGAGGTTCAGGCGCTCAAGCACGCGCTGGGTGGCGCAGACGTGGTCGTTACTACAGGCTTGGTTCTGCAGGAGCTTCTGCAAGGCTTCCGCGCCCCAAAAGCAGCGTCAGCGATCGTGGGGCGGTTCAGCGCGCTGGCACTGGTTCACCCGGAACGCGACGACTACCTTGCTGCCGCCGCGATCAGAAATACCTGCCGGCACGGCGGTGTTCAGATCGGCACTGTGGATGCACTCATCGCACAACTGTGCATCAGCCACGATCTGACGCTGCTCACCACGGACAAGGATTTCTCGCACGCCGCGAAACACTGCAGGCTGAAAGTCTGGTCGTTCAACGCCTGAACGTGAAACCCTGTCAGGGCGTCGGAGCCAGGAACGCCGCCGCCGCCAGACCCGCCGCGTCCAGCGCCACCTTCAACGCTGCCCGCGGCGCATCATGCGCTCGAAGCCGAGTTGAAAAGCCTCGAAATGATGCGCCATGGCCTGCCTTGCCTGCACGTCGGCGCGCAGCTTCACCGCTTCAGCCGGGCTCGTGTTGCTGTCCTTCATGAACGAAACCGGCTCGTGGGCGCCAATGGGGATGATGGCCAGGTCGAAGCCGCCGTGCTTGCGCCCGATCTCGCGGAACAGCCGCCCGTCACCGTAGCCCGAGTCGCCGATGTGCAGCAGCTTCAAGCCCGCGGCCTCGATGACGAACGCAGCCCACAGGCGCCGCTGCTGGCCGAAGGGTGTGCGGCCGGAGCCGTGCAGCATGGGCTCCAGGTGCACCTTGACCGGGCTGGCGCCTGGCACGGATACCGTATCGCCCCAGTCGTGCTCGCTGACGGTGCTCGCGGGCATGGCTTGCGCCAGGATCGCGCGATGGCCAAGCGGCGCCAGCACACGAGGGCGGTCGCGGACATCGAGTCGCCGCAGCGTAGGCAGGTCCAGGTGGTCGAAGTGGTTGCTGGCGCGTTGACAGTCAGTTGAGAAGCTACTGCGGGGCCGCGTACGTCGTTACGCGGTGCTCGCTCCCACGCCTACCGACCTGGTAGACGTTGGTCCCTGGGCGGCGCGCGCCCAGCATCTCACCCTCCTCGCTACGCTTTTCGACGAACTAAGCAGCGAATGCGTCGAGGACAGCGACCGGCGCGCCGGCTGCGGCCTGGACCGCCACCTCGTCACCGCGCTGGCCGAAGGCGACTTGCGCTCAACGGCGAGTCGCTGCGCCGGGCCAAGGATCGAGCCTGACGGTATCCGCGCCCCGCCAACCCCCTGTTCCCGGGGTCTTCACCCGACGGATTGAGGGACCGCTCACCAAGAACAGGCTAACAAGTGGGGTGGGGTCCACATTAGTGAAAATTCGGACCTGCCCACATTCCGGTCGCGGCCCCTCCCCGCACCGATTGCCGTCGCTGCATGTCCGGCAGGGTTTGCTGTATCACAGGCCAACATCCGCCCTCCATACGCCACGCGCCGCCTCAGTCGATCTTGATCTTTGCCGCCTTGACGAGCTTCGCCCATTTCGTGAGCTCCTCCTGGAGCATTGCCGTGAACTGTTCCGGCGTGTTGCCACCGGGATCTCCGCCCTGGCTCATCAAACTGGCGCGCGTGTCCGGCATCTGTAGCACCTTCGCGATGTCGCCGTGAAGTTTGTTGATGACGCTCCGCGGCGTGCGCGCGGGGACGAGCACGCCCCACCAGCTTCCGGCTTCGTAACCGGGCACGGCCGCTTCCGAAACGGTCGGCAGCTTGGGAAATATGGTGGAAAACGCGCTGTTGCGTTCGAGCGACGTGACGGCCAACGCACGCATCCTGCCGGCCTTGATCTGCGGTAACGCAGACACCGTCGTTGCGAACATCACCTGGACGTGCCCACCGACAAGGTCGACCTCGGCAGGCCCGCTCCCCTTGTACGGCACGTGCAGCATGTCCACCTTCGCCATCGTCTTGAAGAGTTCTCCCGCGAGATGCTGTGGCCCCCCCGTGCCGCTGGATGCGTATGCGATCTGTCCTTTGCGGGACCGCGCGAGCTCAATCAGCTCCTTGACGGTGGTGACTGGCAAGGACGGGTGAACGACCAGCACGAACGGTGACGTGCCGACGAGCGTAACGGGTGCGAAGTCGCCCATGGTGTCGTACGGGATGTTCGAGTACAGGCTCGGGTTGATCGTGTGATTCGTGGACGACATGATGATCGTGTAGCCGTCTGGAGGTGCCTTCGCCACGATCTCCGAGGCGATCATCATGCTGGCGCCAGGACGGTTCTCCACGATCAACTGCTGTCCCCACATCTCCGTGAGTTTTTGCCCGACCAGCCGCGCGATGAAGTCCGTGCCGCCCCCCGGTGGGAACGGCACCAGCATCCGCACCGGTTTCGACGGATATGTAGGCGCCGATGCAGTCTGTGCACGTGCAAGTCCGCACACCGCCCAAAATGCACTAACCAGAACAATGAACCGCAACGTGCAAGTGTTCATGCGTAATCTCCGTCGATAGAACGCCGCTAGCCCTACGTTCTCATCTCTTGGTCATAAACAGGTGCTTCGCCCCTTTTCCGAAAGTCGGGCTAGGCCGGTGCCGCCGTGGCCCGTCTGCTGGAAACGGCTTCAGTGCACTGAAGCGGCGGGACCTGCGTGTGCCACGTCGTTTCGCGCTGGTACGCGTCGCCGACCTTGAACAGCAGATCCTCCGCGAATGGCCGGCCGACCAATTGGAAGGAGACGGGCAGGGCACTTTCCGAAAACCCGGCAGGCACGGCGAGCGCGGGCAGGCCCAAAAAGTTGATGGGCCGCGTGTTGCGGGTGATGCGCGCGAGCATGCTCATCACCTCTCCGGTTCCGCCGGGCTCGGTCTCAGCGAGTGTCGGCACCGACATGGTCATGACCGGCGTGTGCAGGACGTCTATCTTGTCGAAGACGGCCCGCACGAACTCGGCGGCGATGCGCGGCCGCGCGTTGAGCGCCTCGACATAGCTCACCGCCGGTACGAAGTAGCCGGCCTCGGTGCGGGTGCGTACCACGAGAGAAAAATCCTGCGGCCGCTCTCGCATCCACTTCGCGTAAATCGTCGCCGATTCGACCTGGCCGATGGCGTTCGTGAGGTGGTAGAGGTGCTCCAGGTCGGGCAGCTTGACTCTGACGATTCGCGCGCCGAGCTTCGCGAGTACCGCGATGCTATCGTCCATGCGACGGCGCGCGTCGTCGCTGATTTCGTCGTAAAAATGATTCTGCGGCACGCCGACCCGCACGCCCTTGATCCTGCCGTCGAGCAGCCGTTCGTAATTCGGCACGGGTTCGTTACTGGCGGTCGAGTCGCGCTCGTCCGCGCCGGCGATCACACGCGTGATGCGCGCGCAGTCGCGCACGGTGCGTGCGAGTGGCCCGACGGTGTCGAGCGACCACACGCGCGGCAGGACTGAATAACGGCTTACCCGCCCATACGTCGGCTTGAGTCCCACGACACCGTTGGCCGCAGCGGGAAGGCGGACCGAACCGCCGGTGTCCGAGCCCAGTGAGCCGTAGCAGGCGCGGGCCGCGACCGCCGCGCCCGAACCGCTCGACGAGCCGCCCGTGATGTGGTCGGTGTTCCACGGATTGCGGCAGTGGCCCCAGTGTTCGTTGTGCCCGGTGGGGTTGGCGGCGAGCTCGGCCATGTTGAGGTTGCCGAGCCAGATCGCGCCGGCTGCGTCCAGGCGCTCGGCGACGGTGGCGGTGGTGGTCGGTCGGTAATCCCTGAGGATCTTGCTCCCGCCGGTGGTCACGCGGCCTGCGCGATAGAACATGTCCTTGTGCGCGAGCGGCACGCCGTGCAAGGGGCCGAGCTTCGCGCCGACCTTGATTGCGCGATCGGCTGCGCGTGCGGCCTTCAGCGCGTCGTCTTCTTCCAGGGCGATGAAGCAGTTGATGCTCGGCTGCACTGCACGCGCCCGCGCGACGCACGCACGAGTCACTTCCAGCGAGGACACTTTCTTGCGTCGTATCGCATCCGCGACTTCGCAGAGGCTCAGATTCAGCAGATCCGAAGCGCTCATGATTTCAGTGCGGCCAGCATGACGGCGTAGCGGCTTGGCTCGTCGTTGAAGCCGTTGTCGGCCGCAGCGGAGCGCGCGGCGTCGTTCACGCGCGCGACTTCTTTCGCGAGCTGCGCTGCGCGCTCCTCGCTCACCTCGAGCCCGCGCAACTGCTGAGCCATGAGCCGGATGAGCTCAGTCGTAATCTCGTTCTGCAACGGGTTTCCTCCTCGTGCATGCCGGCGCGAGACTCGCGCCGATTGAATCTACTCGATCTTGATTCCAGTCTGCTGCACGACCTTGCGCCAGACTTCCAGCTCGTTCCGGATACGCGCGCCGAACTGTTCCGGCGTTGCGTTCGAGGGTGAGATGCCGTCGTTCACGAAGCGCGCGACCATCTCCTTCGAGTTGAAGGCCCGCACGATCTCTCCGTGTACTTTGGTCACGATCGCGTTTGGCACACCTTTCGGCCCGATCAAGCCTTGCCAGAGCAGGACTTCGTAGCCGGGGACGCCGGCCTCGTGCAGCGTGGGGATGTCCGGCGCGGTCGCGATACGCTCGCGCGTCGTGACCGCGATCCCGCGCAGCTTTCCGGCTTTGACGTGCGGCAGGGTGGGCGGCGCATCGCCAAAGAACATCGCAACCTGTCCGCTAACTGTATCTATGAGCGCGGGCCCGGTGCCTTTGTAGGGGACGTGGACCAGCTTTATCCCAGCCATACCTAAAAAGAGCTCGGTGGAGAGGTGAGTGATGCTGCCGGCGCCGCTCGACGCGTAGCTCAACTGGCCGGGCTTGGCCTTCCCCAGCGCGATCAACTCCTTCACGGTTTTCGCCGCCAGGGCGGGATGCACGGTGACAATGAAAGGACCCTGCGACGTTTGCGCGATGGGGGTGATGTCGTTGACGGGGTCGAACGAGAGCTTATAGAAGGCCGGGTTGACGGTGTAGCTGCTGCCTATCAGCGTAAAGGTGTAGCCGTCGGGCGCGGCGCGCACACCCGCTTCGGTACCCACGATGCCACCTGCGCCCGGCCGGTTGTCGACGATGACTTGTTGGCCCCACGCTTCGGCCAGCTTCTGCGCCGCGATGCGCGCGATGAGATCGGTGCCACCGCCGGCGGCAAACGGCACGATGATCCGGATCGGTTTCGAAGGGTAAGCCGTGCCGGCTGATTCGGCAGCCGGTGCCTTCGCAGAGGTGGCGAGGAGAAGCGACGCAGCGAAAGCGCCAAGACAGCGATACATCGTGTCTCCAGTCGATTGTCAAGATCCGGGAGCGCTTCAGTCTAAACCGGATATTTCACCAGCAGAGGTCGGCAGCCTCGTGCGTTCGCGCGTTGTTCCTCGGTGACGAAGCCATAAACAACCGAGGACTACCGATGCCAAAGTGTACCTTGGTGGAGACCTGAGTAGCGACGGTGTCTTGATACTGCTGCGTCAGGTCGATCCCGGATCTTCTCGAGAACGCTCTGGAGGTGAGCGGTGAGCGTACAAAGAAGGCCGCAATGACGAAGGCTCTTCAGGAATTCATCGCGCGCCGCCAACAACGGCGTGTCCTCGATCTGATGGGCAAGCTGGATTGGGATACCTCGTACAGCCATAAGGCCGAGTGGTCGCGGAAGTGACGATGAACGTGACACGGGCACTGGCAGCGCGCAAGGCGGCTTGCGCAAAGGGTCGGGAACGGCGCAGCGGCCTCGCGGTAACCTTCGCTTCATCGTGTGCGCTATGCGCCGGGTGCCGTGGTGGGTCGACTCATGCGCGTTCTCTCGAACGTCTGTTGAACGATCTGTGCATCGAAACTGGCCCGATGCCGGGGGGAACGCTGCTCGGCCAGCACGACGTGCTTGGTGTCGGTCCATATGGCCATCTGCTGCTCATCGAGAATCATCTCGAGCGAACTCAGGGTGAACTCGCAGCGCATCGCCGCCGCCTCGAACAGGCGATCCAGCCAGGGC
>Ga0105048_10018533_pt1 | contig 10699 bp, 4 predicted proteins | sample MAT05_FD_78382 | JGI IMG/M metagenome (GOLD analysis project Ga0105048, IMG submission 78382) | Freshwater microbial communities from Lake Fryxell liftoff mats and glacier meltwater in Antarctica - MAT-05 | ecosystem: Environmental > Aquatic > Freshwater > Ice > Liftoff microbial mat | place...
CCAAATGTAGATTGTATAGATGTGCCTGCGGCAATACCTGTTGTGCTAATGGCAGCTCCGGCATAATAGACATTACTGGCTGCATCGCCGGCAAGTCCAAGCACATAATCTTGATCGGTACCGCCAATATAAGTACCCCACACACCTGCACCAGTAAGGCCATTTAGTATTAAAACGAAACCATCGTACTGATCTACAGGGCCACTGTAGGTTGTCTTATAACCACCGCCAAAGGCAATACCCGCTGAACTGTTTGTAACACCACCCAGTGCCAGGTTGCCATTGGCCAGCATCTCTGCGCAGAAAGTGTAGTCTGCCGCACCATTTCCAGAGATATACGTGCCCCACATGTATGCCCCGGCAGGCGACATCTTAACCACATAACTATCATATGTGTTGATTACTACTCTAGTTGGCTGGTACACACCGGCGCTTGTTGTAAATGAAGAAATGAACGTCCATATTGATGCATAGATATTATTGCTGGCATCAAGCGATACGGTTGCACCGATATCATCGCCGGTACCACCTATAAATGCCGCCCAGGTTTTTACGCCAGCGGCGGTATATTTTGCCACATAAGCATTACGATATAATGGCGATTGGTTGGTGGTATAGATAACCCCCGCTGTGGATACACCACCAGAAGCAATACCCACATTGGAAGTAGTGGTACCTACAACCACTACGTTGCCAAGCTTATCTACTTTTATTGAGCTAATATGATCGGCTTCGTAGTTGTTACTGGTGGTGCCCTGGTTAACCCCACCCAAATAAGTAGCCCAAACTATAACTGGCGTTGGGTCTATCACTAGTGTTTTGGTCCTGTCGTAATCCGGCACGTTGAAGGCGTACATGTTTGCAGCTTCGTCATCTGTCTTATACTGCACTGCCAAAGTTTTTCCGGTTTGCAGCAGGTAGCTGGCAGGTATCTTTTCTTTTAAGGTACCAAAGGCCAGGTCCATAACTATTTGGCCCTCCTGCAACTTTATATTTTTCGCCCCGGCATACTGCATTTTTATCAACGATGCATCAGCACCGGGATGGATGATAAAGTTGTACTCCACTGGTTTATCCGTGCCTTGCCGGGCTTGAAATTCTAAATCGATCCCGGGATAAATTTCTTTATACGTTATTTTCTTGTAACTGTAAATATCCCTGTAATTTTCAATGCCATCCATTACAGTAACAGCGGTTGGCAATGGCAGGTCGGTGCTCATTGCTGCATTTGGGTTAGCACCTAGTAGCTCTATATCTACCCGGTGGAACCTGATGCTGGTTCTCTCATTGATCCAATCTTTGTTTACACCAGGCAATGAAGGCAACTTCGTAAGGGCAGTGTTTTTGTTATCAATTACTTTTTCCTTCACCCAGGTATCATAACTAAAACCGGTAGCCCGTAGTTGAACATTAAGCCCCTGCATGTTTAGCAGGTACTTTACGGCGGGGTTGGGTTTGCCATCTTGGTCTTTTATCTGCCCTTTGTTTTCGGTAAAGCCGGTACGGTCGTCTTTTAACCAGGCTTCGGCTTTAGCTAACAGTGCCGGGTCGTTGGATGCTGGCTTGGCGGTTTGGCCCATAGCTATATGGCCAAAGAGCAGTAATAGCAGGCCTGCTAGTGTTTTAATGGAGTTGGGTGATTTTTTTTTCATAGTTCTTATTTTATTGGTTTATAGATGCAATGTGGGTTATTTATATCGCCTTGATCTTACATTTTAAGGAAGGAAAGGGCATAAGGGTGCTAGTCTCCAGGTGGCGTTAATTAAAAAACGATCTATGGTACAGATTACTTTTTTACAGGCGGGTACTGTGGTTTTAAAGGCGTTACTTAATAATAGATGTAGATTAGGGTTTAAAAAGCTTTAGGGCATCTCTAAAAACGGATTTTTTTTATTGGCCGCGCCTTTATCCCCTCCAAAGTAGGGAAAAGGATGTTTTTAGAGATACCCTTTAGTTAGATAGAAATATTATAAAACAACTTACACAACTTCCACGGGCATTTTGTAAGCAAGCGATTGTATTTATGTACTGGATCCGGTTTTTTCTGAAATAAAATATCTGTGTAAAACCACCTGCTCTGCTAGTGTACCACCAGGCACTATTGCAAACAAAGCATCTTTTAATGGTCTAGTAAAAATGGTGAACTAAAATAAAAAAGTTTGTAGGCAGATATACTCAATGTTTGTAGAGAGTTTACTACTGTTTGTAGAAAAATAATACAATAAGATAGGTTGTGGTAGGCTGTTTGTTTATATTCGTTAATACTTCTTGTAACAGCCACTACGCATTTTTAAAAAAACTAACTGAACTTTTTTTTAAACACGCTACAATGTATTGTGCAGGTTGTGATTGGCTGAAAAGCTATACCCTAATTCTACATCTAAGAAATACTACCTGTTTTGGTTCATCAAATAAATCCTTGTTTAGGGCCGCTGCCCCGCTACAGGCAGTTTCATAAAACAGCGTTCTTGTTTTTACTGGCATCTATTTTTACTGCTTACACCCAAGGCCAGCCAGCCAACTATGCTGTTGCTGCCCATTTTACCAACGATAATGGGCTTCCACAAAACAGCATTAATGGATTGGCACAAGACGAAAACGGCTTTGTGTGGCTAAGTACATACGGGGGCCTGGTACGTTACGATGGGCAAAATCTGCGGCTGTATAATGCCGCCAATACGCCTGCTATTAGTAATAGTAGCCTCGGCTATGTGGCATATAATAACCACCAACTGATAGTAACACCCACTACTGCTGGCGGGCAGCTTATTAAGGTAACTGGCAGCCAGCATTTTAGCCCATACGCTACACCGCCCAATACAGTGTATTGTACCACCCATGCCAATGAGGTTACCAACTTTGGTGGGCAGGTACCTAATTTTTTAAAAAAACTTTTACCAACCCTGGGCAATACCGAAAGGGCTGGTTTTTTTGCTTGGCGGTTGCGGGTAACGGCCTGGCCCGGAAAGCAAAATGGTTATGTGGAAACAGGCGATACTATCTGGTACTATAATGGAGATAAGGGGAATATTTGCCTGAAAGGCGATGGTATAAATAAAAAGCATTTTCTTTTTGATAACAGGCTGTATGTATTGCAGCCTGGCAAAGGCCTCACTATGTGGAACGGTGGGCAGCTAGCAAAGGCTATGGTGCAGCCTTTCTTACAGCGGTTACTTGCCGATAGTAAGGTAATTACCCGGGTTTTTACAAGGGGTAGGTTCGTTTTTATAGTACAGGGAGAAAACCTGTATCAGATAGAAGATTACAAGGGCGTATTACAAGCAACGCTGGTAAGCAGCCATATTACCATGGCCGACATAACGCATATTTTGTACCTACCCGAACAAAGCCTTTTATTAATTGGCACTACCGCTACGGGTTTGTTTGTGCTAAAGCAAAAACCCTTTACAAGCCTGCTGTACCAATACCCCAAAGACTTTGTAAGTTACTTGCCGCAAAACAGTTTGTATGCTCTCTATGCCATTAACGATAGCAGCCTGCTTACCACTTTTGGCATCATTACTACACATGGTACAAGTAAGGTGTACAAAAATTTTGAATGGAACCTGCGGACTTTTGTAAGGCTGCCCAATGGCACTGTTTTATTATCGGGCGGTAATAAAATATACCAAACCAACGATGCATTTGAAAATCTAAGGCCACTTACCATGCTGCCCGCTGGCACCATGAGTACTTTTTTATTGCAACAAGATACCCTGTACATGGCCCTGGATACGATTTTGGTAAAGATGATTATAAAAGACAGGCAGTTTATAAAGGTTGCACAGCTTTTGCTACCGGGCCACACCATTACCAGAATACTAAAAACGGGGAGCAATGAGCTGCATGTAGCCACCAGCGACGGGCTGTACCAAATGCAGTGCAACCTGCAAAAAGCTAGTCTGGTAAAGGGGTTGGAGCATGCCAGCATCACCATTTTATACAAAAGTATCGTTGGAGATATCTGGCTGTCCACCCTGGCAAATGGTGCATACAGGTACAATAAAAATGGGTTGGTAAAAATGCCTTTGGATAGCAAGGGCTACCTGGCAAGGGTACATGCTTTTACCGAAGATAGCAGTGGTTATATGTGGATGCCTACCAATAATGGCATGTTTAGGTTTTTAAGCAGCGACCTGCACCGTTACGAAAGCACTGCTACCAACTGTAGCCTTTTTTATAACTATTTCGATAAAAGCTATGGCAGTATAACCAGCGAATATAATGGCAACTGCACACCCGCAATGGCTGCAATGAAAGATGGTAGTTATTTTTTTCCCAGTATACAAGGGCTGGTACATTTTTACCCTAATAACATTGCTTTAGAGCAACCTAATAAGGCATTGATACTGGAAGATATTTATGTGGACACACTTGCTATAAACGAGGAAAACCCCTTAATTAAGGCTGGCTTTAATACGATGAACTTGCACATAACTACATCCTTTTATGGTAACCGTTATAACCTGCAAATGGAGTACCGGCTTTCTGGTGGTGCTGCCAACTGGACCCGGCTGGATGATAATGGCAATATCCGTTTTAGCCGCCTGGCACCAGGCAATTATACACTTACCGTCCGCAAATTATCGGGGTATGGAAAAGACAATTGCCCATCTATAGAGTTTACATTTGTGGTAGCCCCTTATTGGTATCAGAAGCTGTGGTTTGCTGTGCTATTGCTGGTTGTTATTGGTCTTGGCTGCTTATTTTACATAAGAAAAAAGGCCAAAAAAATTACGGAACAAAACAAATTATTGGAAACCAAAGTGCAAAGCCGCACCCTGGAACTTAAGCAAACCATGGAAGCCCTTGGGCAAACGGTAAGTGAACTAAAAACATCGGAAGCCAAGCTGAAACAAACAAGTGAATTTAAGCAGCAGGTTACATCGCTGGTACTGCACGACATTAAATCGCCGCTCAACTACCTGGATAAAATTACCGAAAGCATGTATGCCTCGTCTAAAACAGTAGCACCCGAAGCCTTAACAGAAAAGTTGCATGACCTTCATATCGGTGTAAAGGAAATATCGGGTTATGCACAGCAACTTCTTACTTGGGTAACGCTACAGCAAGAGGGTTTTATAGTACGCAAAACCAATATTAACCTCCATGCTTTGCTTCAAAATAAAATAAACTTTTACTCGCCGCTGGCAAGTCAAAAAGGCATTTGTATTTATTTTACCTCCCATACGAACTTAACTATTAACACACAGCCAGATCTGCTTAAAATTATACTGCGAAACCTGATAGACAATGCCATTAAGTACACCGAAAAAGGGCATATCCACTTATCGGCTGTTGCCGATAATAACAAGATTCTTTTATCTGTTGCCGATACAGGAGTGGGTATGCCTCCGGTATTGGTTCAGCAACTGTTAGCTACCGATTGCAACCTTACCATGGATCAGCAACCGGGCCTCGGTTACCGCTTTATTAACGACATATTGAAAAAAATGGAAGGAAGGCTGTTTATTGATAGCGAACTGGGGCTGGGTACTACAGTTAGGATTGTGCTGTAACAGTCGGTTACTGGTCATTCTTTTGTGCTTAGTAGTCAATAGGTCATTGGTCAGAAGTCATTTACCATTGACTTACTGACTATTGATTAAAGGCCATCTCTAAAAACCTGTCTTTCCCCCTCCTTTGGAGGGGATTTAAAGGGGAGGCCATCTCTAAAAACCTATCTTTTTCCCTCCTTTGGGAGGGGATTTAAAGGGGAGGCCTGCAAAGAAAAGCGGTGTTTAGAGGTGTCCTAAAGTAAATTTCCCACTTAGGAAATTTTATACTGTGCTGCCAATTGCCCAAGTTCATGCACATTTTTTACATTAATTTTTTCAAATAGTCTTGTCTTGTAGGTGGCTACAGTGCTGGATTGAAGGTTCATAATATCACAAATTTCGGTATTGCCGAGGCCATTAATAAAATGCATAGCTACTAGAAATTCATTTTTAGAAAGGATCGAAAATGGATCGCTGCTTTTGCCGTTTTTTAAATGATCGGCCATTAGCTCCACCACATCGTCGCTCATATATTTTTTACCAGCGGCTACTTTTTTCATAGCCTTTCTAAATAATGTATCATCACAATTTTTTTCAATATACCCATAAGCTCCAGATTTAAGGCAGCGGAGTGCGAAAATACGCTCGGGGTTAAAAGACACGACCAATATCTTTAAAGCGGGGTCGTTATCCAGCGCATTTTCAAGTAAATCAATGCTGTCGGTATCTGGCATTCTAAGATCCATCAGCATCATATCAAATTTCTTATTACGCAGCGCTTTTAAAACGGCGGCGGCATTGCCGGCCTCCGTTATACTCACCCCCGGAAACTCCTCGGAAAGAATAAGCGAAAGCCCCATGCGGACTATTTTGTGATCATCTGCAATCAGTACATTCATAATATTGACTTTTGTGACCCTCAACAGGCACTATAGAAATTTGGATGTATCGTTCTATTACCCAAAGTAATAGAATATGAAAATATGTAGCAACGCTAAAATGCGATGTAGGTATATTATGGTAAAGATTGTAGAGATTTAGCTACAATAAAAATTAAATGATGATCGGTAGTTAAAAATAGATATTGGCAACCATTTTTATAAAATACCTAAGCGCATGTTGCCAACTGAAATCAAGCATTTACAAAGAATGATTAGAATCTCTCTCATCTAATCAGGGGTCTGCTCAAAAACTCAGCCTCCATAATGACTGCTCCAAAAACTACCCTGCCACCGCGAACGGCCTTTGGGCGACTTAAACTACAAATGATACCTGCCTAAGATTGTATCAAAGGGAACGCAAGCCTGGAGTGCTTAACCAAGCGGTTAGTATTGGTTAGTTTGGGCAAAGGTATTTTAAATCCGTAAAGTGTCAGTTGGTTAGGGCTTACATATTTACGAGTTGATGCACCCTTCTCTTTTCTTTTAATAAATTCATTTGCAGCAGTTATTAAAAAAATACCTGCACATGTAGTCCAGTTGGCCATTTTATAGTTACTGCGCAAACCCTATTTAAGGGTACGTCTAAAAACCAGCTTTTCTTTGCTGGCCTCCCCTTAAAATCCCCTCCAAAGGAGGGGAAATGGAAGGTTTTTAGAGGTGTCCTTAGGAATAAACTTGAAATTAATGGATCTACTAGATTACCTCACACTCAGTTTAAAAATATTTGTTAGTGTTAAAACAACAACATCAACATGCCGTTCCAATAATTTAAAGGAGACGATTTTAAGTCCATTAATCTCGAACCCTTCTATTCAGTTTTGAATATAAGATTCAATAAAACAAGAGCTGGCAAGTTTTATTTGCTTAATACCTGATATCCATACCAGGCATATTCTTTTTTAAAATCTCCCTTTGGCCTGCGGCAAAACCATTGCCCACCAGCATAATGGTACGTAATTTTTTAAGTGCGTATACGCTGGGTGGTAGTGTTTGGATATTGGTATAACTCAATACCAGGGTCTCTAAGTTTTGAAGGCCGCCAAGGTTGGCCGGCAAACTGCTAAGCTGGTTGTTACCGGTAAGGATAAGCACCTTTAAATTTTTAAGTTCGTTTATAGCAGCAGGCAAACTCTTCATTTCATTTTTTTCCAGGTTGAGCACTTCCAGCATTTGCAGGTTTTTGATAGTAGATGGTATTTCTTTTATCTGGTTGAACGAGAGATTGAGTTCTTTTAATTTTTTAAGGTTTCCAATTTCAGGGGGTAACCTAAAAATCGCATTATTTGATGCGTTGAGCAAATTAAGACCCGTCATGGTGTAAAAGCAGCTATCAAAATGGGTAAAATTGTTGTTGGCAATCTCAACGATTTTAAGGTTTTTCAGTTTTCCAAATTCGTTGGGTAAATCGGCCAGTTTGTTTTTTTTCAGTTGTAAAACAGATAAGGTTTTAATGCTTCCCATGGAGGCTGGTAACGAGCTAATAAGGTTTTGATCGGCTATGCACTCTTCTAGTTGTTGCAGGTTACCCATGCTTTGGGGCAATGTGGTTAGGCTGTTTTTCATAACGCTTAAAAACACCAATTTCTTTAAAATGGCTATTTCATCGGGCAGTACGGTCAGGTTTTTTTGCCGCACATTAAGTATGTAAGCACTATCTGCATTGGCCAGTGCATCGTTCAGGTTTAAATAAGAGACCCGGTTTTTTGCTGTTGTTTTTTTTACCTGGGCAAAAAAGGCGGTTTAACTGCAAATGCCGCTATTACTATCCACAATAATTTCTTCATATTGTTTTTGTTATTTACAGAAAAAGGGCTGCACCAATATAAGTGCAACCCCTGTTATTAAAGTCCGTTTTTATTTTGTTATCTGCACTACCTTTTTCTCCGACGCTGACTGCGTACTTAGAAAATAAACTCCTTTGGCAAGCGGTGCCAGATTCAGTACCACATTGGCTACACCAGTGGCAACTGTCTTTTGCTGGGAAAATACTTTCTTGCCGTTTACGTCTGTAATGTCGAAGGCTATTTGTTCTACAGCATCAAGGCTTACTACAATGCTTAAATTGTCTGTAAAAGGATTGGGGTACACATTGCCAAAAATGAACGTGCCATTGCCAATTTTTACAAACTGTACACCTGTATAGCTCACCTTGCCTGCTTTGCTTACATACTTTATGCGGTAATACAATGTGCCGTTGGGTACGTTGTTATTGCTGTAATTGTACACCTGTTTGGTACTGCTGTTCCCTTTTGCATTTACTGTGGCAATAGCGGAGAAATTAATACCATCCAGAGACCGCTCTACTTCAAAATAATTACTGTTTTCTTCGGTAAGTGTTTCCCACTGCACACCCACGGTTTTAGCGTCTATTTTCCTTACGGTAAAATCGCCAAATGTTATGTTCAATGGCGTAGAGCCCAGGCTATTTTTGTTGGCAAATACAATTGTGGTGTGGGTGTTCATCACTACACTTGTGCCAGATGCATCAATTACAGCGGTTGCATTGGATCCACTCGGATGCTGGAAGGATACAAAACCAAATTTGTAATCTGGGGTAAATGTGAGGCCTGTGGGTTCGCTGCCAGCAGGTGTAGTGGCAAACAAATCTACTTTGGGGTTGGCCGGTGTATGGTCGGGCCGTATTACCCAAATGTGATTCCGGCTGCCGTCTTGCTGCGCCCAAAGATTTCCCTTATCGTCGAAACAAAGGTTGTCAATACCACTTGCCCATGTTTCGCTGGCGGTGCCGGTGCCATAATTAATGCTGTAGGCCACTGCAGCATTACCCACATAATTCTCAAAATTGCTAACCGTAGTGCCGTTGTCGGTGAACCTGTAAATGGTGCTGTTTCCTTTTGATGTAAAGTATATCATACCATTTACCGGGTTGTATTCCACATCCTCAAGCCCATTAAAATTGGTGCCACCAAGCCCGGATATTATCGATGATACGGTGTTTTGCTGCGTTTGTGTGCTATTGGGTACCGTAATCCAGGTACCGGTACTGCCGGTACGTTGCATTACATAAAGCGTGCCTGCATCGAACCTCATTTTTTGGTTTGCCACAAATTTGTACAAACCCTGCGAGCCGCCGTCTTCGCCAAAATAGGCAGTAAGGCTGTCGGGCATCAGCATCACATTTTCGTGGCTCATACGGCCCATAGCCCAAAGTTTATCTTTAATGCCATCGTTGTTGTAATCGGCCACTTGCCTTGTCCACGGGTTATATTCTACATGCCAACCTACATCGGTATAGCCATCGCTGTTTGCATCACCTGTATTGTAGCTCTCTTCCGATGTCATAATGGTGCCCCACGGCGTAACACCGCCTGAACAGTTACGGATGGTTTTTACCAGCCCGGTTGCGGAAAAACTAACCGCACCGCTGGAGTCTTGACCCCAAAGTTTGGTGGTGGTATTGTAATTCATGTAAAAAACCGAAACACCACCTGGGTCTGTTTCGTGGTTTACCCCCAATGCCCCTTCGATACTGCTCGTCATATTTTTCGGAGAGAAGCCTGTAAAGTCGTTATTAGAGCCAACCGTGCCGCCAAATGTAAGAGCATCGCCAGTTTTGGCTATGCGCTGAAAAGTGTGCGTACCCTCGGGTAGGCGCAGGTTTTGGGTTTGCGCCATTGGCTGTACGGAGGTAAAGCAGCCTATATGCTCCGGCTCGGCACATGGGTTAAATGGCGTGGGATTTTTGTATATCCAAAAACTGGCATCTGTTGTATCGCTTACCAAATTATTGGCAGCATCGGCAATGCGGATAAGGCTCGTAGATGCATTAACATTTGGTACCGCCCAACTATAGCTTTGTGTAGCAGCGGGTATATTATTGGCAATGGTGGTATAGCTCACACCATTGTTTACAGATAGCTGAAGATTTACATTGGCAATGGATAGCTGGTTGCTCCAGGTAATATTATAATTACTGCCAGCACTTACTGAACTACCGGGCATTGGGTTGATGAGGGATAAAGCTGTTGTGTTCTCTTTTAATTCCACGTCAAAACCAAGGTCGCTACTTACGCCGTCTCGTTGGTGAATCTTTACCCCAACAGTATTAAGTCCGTCTATTAATACGGTTTTAGGTATAGCAAACTGAAAGTAAGCACTCTCATCGGCACCGCCTATTGTGGTACTTGAAAAAGTGAGGTAATTAATGGCACCTGCGGGCATATTGTCCCTTAAAACTTCTACGCCATTAATATATACTACTGCGCCATCGTCTCGTAACAGGTTGAGCGTAAGGTTTCC
>Ga0105048_10018536_pt1 | contig 10698 bp, 9 predicted proteins | sample MAT05_FD_78382 | JGI IMG/M metagenome (GOLD analysis project Ga0105048, IMG submission 78382) | Freshwater microbial communities from Lake Fryxell liftoff mats and glacier meltwater in Antarctica - MAT-05 | ecosystem: Environmental > Aquatic > Freshwater > Ice > Liftoff microbial mat | place...
CCGCTCGGTGCGGCCGAGGACTGGGTCGCGACCACCTGCCCGTCCTGCGGGGGAGCGGCGACCCGCGACACCGACACGATGGACACGTTCGTCGACTCGTCCTGGTACTTCCTGCGGTTCTGCTCGCCGGGCTACACGGAGGGTCCGTTCGACCCCGAGGCCGTGCGCGCGTGGATGCCGGTCGCGCAGTACGTCGGTGGCGTCGAGCACGCGATCCTGCACCTGCTCTACGCGCGCTTCTTCACCAAGGTGCTGCACGACATGGGGATGCTCGACGTGACCGAGCCGTTCTCGGCGCTGCTGAACCAGGGCCAGGTCATCAACCAGGGCAAGGCGATGAGCAAGTCGCTCGGCAACGGCATCGACCTGGGGCAGGAGCTGTCGCGCTTCGGCGTCGACGCGGTGCGCCTGACGATGGTCTTCGCCGGTCCGCCCGAGGACGACATCGACTGGGCCGACGTCTCGCCGGCCGGCGCGGTGAAGTACCTCGCCCGCGTCGCCCGGCTGGCCGAGGACGTCGGTGGCCTGCCCGCCTCGGACGTCCGCGACCTGGCCGTGGACCGGGCCGTGGCCAGGACCGTCGACGACGTGACCCGGCTGACCGAGGCGCAGCGCCTCAACGTCTCGGTAGCGCGCTTCATGGAGCTGACCTCCGCGCTGCGCAAGGCGCACGACGCCGGGGAACCTCCGAGCGCCTCGCTGCGGGACGGGGTGGAGTCGCTGGCGATCATGCTGAGCGCGTACGCGCCGTACACGGCCGAGGAGGTCTGGTCGCGCCTGGGCCACGACGTCGACGCCGGCGACTCGGTGCACGACACGACGTGGCCGACCGCCGACCCCGCGCTTCTGGTCGAGGACACCGTCACCTGCGTCGTACAGGTTTCCGGCAAGGTCCGCGACCGCCTCGAGGTGCCCCCGGACATCGCCGAGGCCGACCTCCAGGCCCTGGCCCTGGCCAGCGAGGGCGTGGTCAAGGCCCTGGACGGCCGCGACGTGAAGCTGGTCGTGGTGCGCCCGCCCAAGCTGGTGAACGTCGTCCCGGCCTGACGCCTGGCCTACGAGGCGCTCGCGTCGGGTCTGGCGCAGTACGTCCACGACGCGGTGCAGGCGAACTCCGCGCCTCGCTAGCCTGCGCGGATGAGCAGCCCCGTCGCGGTGGTCACCGACAGCACCGCCTACCTGCCCGACGGGGTCGCTGCGAGGTACGGCATCGGCGTCGTCCCGCTGCACGTGGTGCTCGGCAGCCGCTCCGGCACCGAGGGTGACGAGGTGTCGCCGCACGACGTGGCCGAGGCGCTGGCGGCGCGGCGGCTGCACGTGTCCACGTCGCGGCCGACGCCCAACGAGCTCGCGGCGGCCTACCGCGCGTCCGGGTCGAGCTGCGTGGTCTCGGTGCACCTGTCAGCGGCATTCTCGGGCACCTACGACGCCGCCGTCCTGGCCGCCGCCGAGGTCGCCGCAGAGGGCATCGACGTGCGCGTCGTGGACAGCCGGACGGTCGCGATGGGACTGGGCTTCGCGGTGCTCGCCGCGGCCCGGGCCGCACGCGACGGCACGGACGTCGAGGAGGTGGCGGCAGCGGCGCGCAACAGTCGCACCGACGTGCTGTTCTACGTCGACACCCTTGAGCACCTGCGCCGGGGTGGCCGGATCGGCGCGGCCGCAGCCCTTCTCGGCACGGCCCTCGCGGTCAAGCCGCTGCTGCACGTGACGGACGGCCAGATCGCCGCCCTCGAGAAGGTGCGGACCGCGTCCAAGGCACTGGCCCGGCTCGAGGACCTCGCGGTGGAGCGTGCGGGTGACGGACCGGTCGACCTGGCGGTCCACCACCTCGCGGCCCCGGACCGGGCCGCGCAGCTGGCGGACCGGCTGCGCGCTCGGCTGCCGAAGCTCGCCTCCCTGCACGTCTCGGAGGTGGGCGCCGTGGTCGGTGCCCATGTCGGCCCGGGGCTGCTCGGGGTCGTCGTCGCGCGCCGATGACCGGCGTGGTGCTCGTCGCCTCGGTCGTCGGCTACCTGGCCGGCGCGCTGTCGCCGGCGACGATCTTCGCTGCGCGCAGGGGTGTGGACCTGCGCTCGGTGGGGTCGGGCAACCCGGGTGCGTCCAACGCCGGACGGGCGCTGGGCCGCCGCACAGGGATCCTCGTCGCCGTCCTTGACGTCGCCAAGGGCGCCGTCCCGGCGGCCGCCTTCGGGGCGGCGGACCACCGGGCCGGACTTGCGGCGGGGCTGGCGGCGGTCGTGGGACACGTGACGTCCCCGTTCCTGCGCGGGCGCGGCGGCAGGGGCGTGGCGACCGCCGGCGGCGCGGTCCTCGGGTCACACCCGCTGTGGGCGCCGGTGGTTGTCCTGGTGTGGGTGCTCGTGCTGGCCACCTCCCGCTGGATCGCGCTGGCGTCCGTGTGCGCGGCGGTGTCGGTCCTCGTCGTCGCCGTGGCGGTGGGGGAGGACCGGCTGTGGGCGGCGCTGCTCGCCGCGGTCGTCGTCGTGCGCCACCAGGCCCATCTCACGAGCCGGACCGCGCGGCCACGCGGACCCGGCTAGCGTCGGCACCGTGGCCGTCCTGCGCAGCCTGGCGTTGTTCGTCCTGGCCGCTGTCGCCGAGATCGGCGGCGCCTGGCTGGTCTGGCAAGGCGTACGGGAGGAGCGCGGGCTGCTCTGGATCGGTGGCGGCGTCCTGGCCCTGGGTGCGTACGGGTTCGTCGCCACCCTTCAGCCCGACGCCGACTTCGGCCGCATCCTGGCTGCCTACGGCGGGGTGTTCGTCGCCGGGAGCCTGCTCTGGGGAGTCGTCGTCGACGGCTTCAAGCCCGACCGGTTCGACGTCGTCGGTGCCACGGTCTGCCTCGTCGGGGTGGCGATCATCATGTACGCGCCCCGTGCAGGTGTGCTGGAGGGGTAGGCCGCCTGCGTCCACAGGTCCGCGTCCGTCCACAGCCTGCTCGTGGGCCGCAGACCTGACGCCCGGGGCTGCCTAGCGTCCGTCGGGTGCCGCGCCGCTCGCCCTCCGACCCGTCAGGGGTCCCGCCGGTCGACCGGGTGAGGGGCCTGCTGGAGCGCCCGCCGGGCTGGGTGCCGCCGCCCGAGCCGGGCGCCGTCGACGCGCCGCTCCCGACCGAGAGGGGACTGGGCGACGACGGCCTGGGCGACGGTCCGGCGTCCTGGAGCCCGCGTGGCCACCACGAGCCGGCTGCGCTGCCGCCGGGCCGGCTGGCCTCCTTGCTCCCGGTCGCCCTGGCAACCGGACGGCTGGACCCCGGCCGGCGCGGCGCCGCGGCCTTGGTCGTGGTGGCGCTGCTCGCCGCCGTCGTCGCCGGCGGCGTCGTGCTGCGCGGCCGCCCCCAGGAGGTTCTCGTGCCGGAGGTGCTGTCCAGCGGCGCGCCGCTGCCCGGGACGACCGCCGCTGCGGGTAGCTCAACACCGCCGGCCCCCACGGGGGAGGTCGTCGTTGCCGTGGCCGGCAAGGTGGTCCGCCCCGGCCTGGTCCGGCTGCCCGTGGGGAGCCGGGTCGACGACGCGCTGCGGGCGGCCGGTGGCCCGCTGGACGTAGCCGCCCTCGGTCTGCTGAACCTCGCCCGAGTCCTGGTCGACGGCGAGCAGGTGCTGGTCGGCGTCGACCCGCCGCCGGGCGCACCCCAGGTGCCCGGGCAGGGGCCGACGGCGGGCGGGCTGCTGGATCTCAACACCGCGTCCACGTCGGACTTCGAGGACCTGCCGGGCATCGGACCGGTGCTGGCGCAGCGCATCGTCGACTGGCGCACCGACAACGGCCCGTTCGCGAGCGTCGACCAGCTGCGCGAGGTCAGCGGGATCGGCGAGACGACGTGCGCACGGTAACCTACGGGTGTGACCCCTGCAAGATGCGCTGGCATCTACGTCCGGATCAGCGACGACAAGGCCGAAGACGCGGCCGGTGTCGGCCGTCAGGAGAGCGACTGCCGGGACCTGGCGGCCCGGCTCGGCTGGGAGGTTGGCGGGGTCTATGTCGAGAACGACACCTCCGCGTTTAAGCGACGCACGGTCCGGCTGCCTGACGGCACCACCGGGCTGCGCGTCGTACGGCCTGCCTTCCGTCGACTGCTTGACGCCCTGGCCTCCGGGGCAGTTGATGCGCTCGTCGGCTACGACCTGGACCGGGTCGCCCGCGACCCCCGCGACCTTGAGGATCTCATCGACGTGGTGGAGGCCCGCGGCGTGCCCACCCGGGCCGTCACCGGCTCGCTGGACCTCTCCAGTGACGCCGGGATCACGATGGCACGCGTGATGGTGGCGGTGGCCAACAAGAGCAGCCGGGACAGCTCGCGCCGCATCGCCCGCAAGCACCAGGAGCTCGCCGAGCAGGGACGGGTCGGCGGCGGCGGCATCCGGTCCTTCGGCTACGCCCGCGATGGCGTGACGGTCGACGAGCAGGAGGCTGCGGTCCTGCGGGACCTGGCCGCGCACGTGCTCGATGGCATGTCGCTGTCCGCTGCCGCTCGGTGGCTGACCGAGACCCGTGTGCCGACCGTGCGCGGCGGCACTTGGCAGAGCCGGTCCGTGCATGCCGTGCTGACCAAGCCGCGGGTGGCCGGCCTGCGCGAGCACCGCGGCGAGATCGTCGGGAAGGCAGCGTGGCCTGCGATCCTGGACCAGGACACATGGGAGCGCGTCTGCCTTGCCCTTGAGGGGCGGGCAAGTGGGAGCGTCAACGCCATGCAGCGGTGGCTCACCGGGGTCCTGCGGTGCTCGAGGTGCCAGCACGGCCTGAGCGGCTCTCAGCAGGCCGGCGCGCGCGGCCCCCGGTACTGGTGCGCGACGCCCCGAGGAGGGTGCGGAGGCGTCGCCGTGGACGCCACGCAGAGCGAGGCTTACATCGAGGCACTCGTGCTGGCCTACCTCGCTCGCCCGGACGTGCTGGCCGACCTGCGCGCCGCTACCTCGTCGCAGTCGACCGAAACGGCCCGCCAGGAGGCCGCAGCTGACGAGTTGCAGCTCAAGGAGCTCGCCGGGCTGTGGGGGGCCCGCAACATCACGACCGCCGAGTACATGACCGCGCGCAAGGAGATCGAGGGGCGGCTGTCGCGCTGGCGGGGTCTGCTCAGAGCCTCGTTGCCGGGAACGGTGCGTCAGCTGGTCGAAGGGGATGTGTCCGCGCGCTGGGAGGCCTTCACGCCCCCGCAGCGCCGCGAGGTCGCGCGCGTCGTCTTCCCGAGCGGGATCCGCGTCGACCTAGCCGACCGCAGCCGCATGGGCGTCTTCAATGCGGGTCGGCTCGTCCCGGTGGACTGGGAGTCTTTACGGTGAAGGTCCTCCGGGTACGGAGCACTCCCTGCATGCGCCGGGACCGTCCGCAGCACCCCCGTAGCCGCAATGCGCTCAGATCACCGTCCCGGGACTGGTCCTGTCTTCCTGTGGCTCTGCGGGGCACCCCTGCACGGCGACGAGTGGTCCGCTTGCAGGGTCTCCCGGTGACCACCGGGGGGCCGTGACAGGAGACCGGGCAACCGGACCACCGCTGTCCGGACGACAAGCGCGACGACCCCGCGACGAGGATCACCGCACCGCGCACCGGACTGGGCCGCCGCAGGAGGAGGGACCGCGCCCGCTCGTTCCTATGGTTCGCCCACCGTGACGCCATCGGTGAGTGTCTCGTGCCGGAACGCGTGCAGGCGGCATTCGCAGTCCGACGGGCGCCGACCGGCTTCCATTTCCATGTCATCGAGCCTCGCCACTTAGAGATGCTGGACGCTTAGCGCACGTCGCGGACGGTAGCGCCCATGACCTTCATCGTGAACGCCATCTACGTCGCGACAACGCCGCAACTCGTGTACCTAGCGGGTCCTCACGCAGGCTCTGGTGTGACAGCGTCCAGGCGGTGCCGCCGATGACGTGCCCGCCCGGGTGTGCGGCCCGGAACGCCGCGAGCTGCGGATAGGTCTGCGGCTGGGAGAACTCGACCGGCAGAGCCGGGTCGGGCTTGTTCGAGACCTTCTTCGCGGTCGGCAACGCCGGCTGCCAGGCGGGGTTACCCGGTTCGCGCCGGCCGGTGCCTGCGGGCAGCGCGTTCTCGATCGCCTTGTGGCTGTTGGAGCAGACCCCGACGGACATGCCGCGTCCGACCAGGTGCCGGATGAGCTGCCCGGCCAGGTAGGTCTTGCCGGCGCCGGGCGGGCCCTGCACGGGCAGGCATGAGCCGTCCAGGGCGTCGACGACGGCTTCGAGCACGTCGCCGGAGCCGCCGTCGCCGGCGGTGCGCGGCAGCGGCGCGCCGGCGAGCAGCCGCGGCGGGCGGCGCAGCAGCAGGTCCACCCCGGGCAGTGCCGGCAGCTCAGGCAGGGTGGCGACGACGCGTGCGGCGAGCTCGGCGACGGCGGCGTCCTTGGGCTTGGGGTTGACCGGCGGTCCGGGCAGGACGGCGACGGGCAGCTCGGGCCCGCCGCCGTCGCGGCAGCTTTCGGTGATGGTGAGCTCGACGCCGTCGACGGCGTCGAGCTTGCCGTCCCGCACCAGCGGGCTGGCTCCGGCCGCCGCTGCGTACAGCAGCCGAACGGCCTCCCCGGCCCGGAACGGGTGCGGCTGCTCGCTGTCGCACAGCGCGGTCAGGGTCCGCTTGGACAGCCGGGACCGGCCAGCCGGTTCGACCCACGCCTCGGCATGGACCTCGAGCGGGACGGCGCAGTTGCTGTCGCCTTCAAGCTCGGACAGCGGCGCGGCGGCCATCCGGAAGTGCTCCCACCAGGCCGGCAGGGTTTCCCGGCGGTGGTAGCCGACGGCTGCGGCCAGCAGCGCCCGAGCGGACTGCTCGGCGTCGAAGTCGTCAGGATTGTCGGGCAGCCCGGCGGTCAGCGGTCCGGTCAGCGCGGAGGTCAGCGCTTCGAGCTCGGCGCGGCGCTGCGCGCGGGCGGTGTCGTCAGCGTCGACGGCCGGCGCGGCGAAGGCGATGCCGCGCTGGTCGCGCAGGCCGAGCAGCATCGCGTACAGCCGGGCGGTGCTGACGCAGTCGTCGGTGTTGTAGGCCTCGATGTCGGCCAGCACGGCGGCGGCGGCGACCTGCTGGTCCTCGGCGAGCAACGCCAGGTAGCGCGCGTAGGCTTCGATGGAGGATCCGGCGTTGGTCACGTCGCCGTCGCGAGCGTCCATGTACAGCGGCTCGAGGTACTTGATCGAGTACGAGCGCTGCGAGACCCGCAGGCAGCGACCACGCTGATCGTCGCCGCGGAACGGGAACGGACCCGGCGCAACGAGCCGGCCGGGCAGGGCGGTGCGTTGACCGGCCTGCTGACCCGGCGCGACGTCGTCACGGTGCTCAGCACCGCCCCCGGCGGCGCCGGCGGCGATCTGTGCCCGGTCGCGGTGCTGGACGGCATAACCCGAAGGGGGTACCGTGCTGGGCCTACTAGGTGAGACGAGTTTCGTGGGCCTTGCCCCTGCTCCGGTACCCAGCCCCGTTGGCCTACCGTCCCCAGGAGACCCCATGACGATCGACTTCACCATGTCCGAGGAACAGAAGAAGCTGCAGTACGACGTGCGCGCGTTCGCCGAGAACGTGCTGGCCCCCTGCGTCACGGAGGCCGACCGACAGCCCACCGCCCTGGGCTCCTTTGCCGCCACAAAACCGGCGTACATCCAGTCGTATCGGGCCGGCATCGCTATGTGCATGCTGCCCAAGGAGTACGGCGGCGGCGGCGTCTCCTGCGTGGACCTGGTCGTCGCCGCGGAAGAACTGTGCGTCATCGACCCTGGGTTCGCCTGCACCGTCCTGTGCAACGGTCTGGGGCTAATGCCGGTCGCCTGGTATGGCAACGATGAGCAGAAGACCCGCTTTCTCACCGCCGCGACTTCGGACCCGACAGGGGAGTACCTCGGAGGCTGGACGGCCAGCGAGCCGCCGGGCAACCCCTCCGGAACAGCGAACTTCGACATCCCGCTGCCCCGGCCGGCCGGTGTGGGCCTCACCGCCATCCTGGACGGCGACCACTATGTGCTGAACGGCCGCAAGTACTGGCCGTCCTCGGCAGGTTGGGACGAGCAGGGTGTGAACGCCCAGTGCGTCATCGTCCGCACCAACTCGGAAGTTGGCGGCACCGAGGGCCTCTCGGCGATCATCGTGGAGCGGGGCACGCCCGGTATCACCTACAAGCACCTCGACAAGGAAGGCCACCGGCTCGCGTCCAACTCGGAGATCATCTTCGACAACGCCCGGGTGCCGGCGGCCAACCTGCTCCCGGGAGCCGCCGGCAACGGCGACTTCGTGATCAACCGCAACTTCGCCTGGTCGGGCCCGGTCGCCGCGATCGCGGCGGTCGGGGTCGCTCGCGCGGCCTACGAGATGGCACTGGAGTTCGCCCGGGGAAATACCGCCGGCGCGCTCAAGCCCATCATCGGTTTCCAGAACGTGGGTTACGTCCTCGGCGACGTCGCCTCCAAGATCGAGATGGGACGTTACTTCTCCTGGCGCGCAGCGGACTACCTGGACAAGCACGACCAGCACGCCGAACTGGTCGGCGCGATGAACAAGATCCAGGTCACCGAGATGATGTTCGACTGCGTCTTCAAGTGCATGCAGATCGTCGGCGTCAACAGTCTGGAGAAGAAGAACGGGTTCGGCAAGCTGCTGCGCGAGGCCTCGGTCCTGCCGATCTACGACGGCGGCAACATGGGCATGCAGCGCCGGCGCGTGCACGGCATCATGGCTGACCCGCTGTTCAACCCGCGGGCGATCATGGAGGACGACCTCGTCAGGTTCGAGAAGAGCCACGAGGCGATCGACACCCTCGTCAGCTGAGCCCGGCGCACGGAGGCGGGCCGCGGCTCGCTGCGCGGGAAGGTCGCAAGGGCTCGGCGTTCAAGCGACGCGTAGCCACTGCCTCAGGGCCTCACGGAGATGGGTGTTCGAGGTCGCCGGCGCGGGGGGTTTCAGCGGTTCAGACAGGTGCGGACGCACGCCCCTGTAGCGCTCCCCGCGCCGCCGCGCTCGGGTTCGACGCTCACGCCCGTGGAACCCGGTTGCCGGCTCGAAGCCAGGACCATCACGAGGGCCCAGACTCGGCGGCGAGCCCCCCTCATTCGATTTAGGTGCGGCTCTCTTGAAGGGACACCGGATCGGCGCGCTTCCTGCCGGTCTTGCTGCCTGAGCGTCTGCTCGCAGGTCTTCCTGAGCGGACTCGCCGCGCCAGCGTCCCCCGTTCGCATGGGGTCTCCACGGACCATTGCCTGTAGGTAAACAGCCTACAGATTGAGGTAGTGTCATGGTGGTGGACCGGCGTCCGGAGGCAACCGAGCCAGCGCTGCTGCGCGGGGTGCTGTTCACGCTGCGGCGCAAGTGCGGCAAACCCAGCTGCCGGTGCGCCAGCGGACAGGTGCACGAGAGTCCGGCGTTGGCCTATCCCGCCGGCGGCCGGACCAAGACGATGACGTTGACCGAGCAGGACCTTGCGCGGGTGAGCGCGGCCCTGGAGCGTTACCGCATCGCCCGGGAGGCCTTGGACAGCGCCGCGGACGCCGAGATCGTTGCGCTCCAGGCGCACGTCGCGGCTCGGCGGCTGCAACGGCGGGACTGACGGTGGCGCCGCAAGCAGCCCTCGACGCCGTGGTGACCGCGTTCACCGACTCGCGGAACCGTTTCGAGGCGGTGCTGTCCTGGCTGGAAAGCGCCCCCGCCAGCGCCCTGAGCCACGGTGAGCTGGAGGACCGGTTGCAGGTCGACGCCCGGGAGCTGTTCCGGCAGCTGTTGCAGGACCATCTGGACCTGCGGGCGCAGTCCGAAGCCCGCATCGCCGAGGTGACCGACGCCGAGCAGGTACCAAGACCGACCGCCGAAACCGGGCACGAGCGCGGGCTCGCGACGGTCTTCGGCCAGGTCGAGGTCCGCCGGATCGCCTACCGGCGGCGCGGCGCGGCGAATCTGCACCCGGCCGACGCGGCGTTGAACCTGCCCACCGAGAAGCACTCCCACAGACTACGACACCTCGCCGCCGTCGAGAGCTCCCGGGGTTCCTTCGACGCGGCCGTGGAAGCGATCGAGCGCAACACCGGTCAGCATGTCGGGAAGCGACAGGTCGAAGACCTCACCGGCCGCGCCGCGGTCGACTTCGAAGCCTTCTACGCCCAGCGGCAACCCCCGGCCGCGACGACCGGTGACCTGCTGGTGCTGTCCTGTGACGGCAAAGGCGTGGTGATGCGCCCCGGTGCGCTACGGCCGGCGACCGCCAAGGCGGCCGCGACGACGAACCCCAAGCTGGCGACCCGGCTGTCCAAAGGCGAGAAACGCAACCGCAAACGGATGGCAGAGGTCGGTGCGGTCTACGACACCACAGCCGTCCCGCGCAACACCACCGCCATCCTCCCAGGCAACGACATCGAACGTCGCGATGCCACCGCCGGACCGACCGCAAGCAACAAGTGGCTGACCGCCAGCGTTGTCGACGACGCCGCGACCGTCGTCGCAGCGATCTTCGACGAGGCCGACCGACGAGACCCCGACCACCTTCGCAACTGGATAGCACTGGTAGACGGCAACAACCACCAGATCGCCCGCATCAACGCCGAAGCCAAAGCCCGCGACGTCACCGTGGCCATCGTCATCGACTTTGTGCACGTCCTGGAATACCTCTGGAAAGCGGCCTGGTCCTTCCACCCCGAGGGCGACCCGGCGGCCGAGACCTGGGTCCGTCGGCACGCCCAGACCGTCCTGTCCGGGGGCGCCACCCGCGTCGCCGGA
>Ga0105048_10018538_pt1 | contig 10698 bp, 11 predicted proteins | sample MAT05_FD_78382 | JGI IMG/M metagenome (GOLD analysis project Ga0105048, IMG submission 78382) | Freshwater microbial communities from Lake Fryxell liftoff mats and glacier meltwater in Antarctica - MAT-05 | ecosystem: Environmental > Aquatic > Freshwater > Ice > Liftoff microbial mat | place...
CCTCAATGATGTATGCCAAGCAGCGAACCTCCATGCCGGGCAAGCCTGTCGTTAGGATCGATCAGGGCATTCAGGATGACATCATTAAAGGCTTCTCGAACGACTTTTTGGAGAAGGAATTGGTGAGCCTCAGCCGGGAGGATGGTGCAAAATCTGAGGACTACGCGAAGCTGCTGAACTTGATCGATGTGATGGGAAACAGCTTTTTCGAGCGCCTCGTGGATGAGAATCTCACGGAGCGGCGCGTCTTTTCAATCGCGCTCAGTGACCGCCCTAACGATGTCGTGGAGCGAATTTTGGATTTGGGAACAAGGGAGGGATTTTTCTATCGAGCGTCGCTCGGCGCAAAGCGCGGTGCCGCGAGGGTGGCACGCTACGTTCTCAGTAGAAGACTTGCTCCGCACTTCAAACTCGATCCCACAAGTTTCGCAGGCTATCTGTTCGTGACATCCGGTTCCTTGCGAAGGGCCCTGGAGAATCAGAATCACCGCCTACGTGAAACTGCCGGTGGCAACGAGGCGCAATTGGAATTTGTAATTCCATGAGTATGGAAACCGTCCAACTCGGCAATCTGCCGCAGTGGCTAACAGGAAAGGCTGATTGGTTCCTTTTCTCGATCAGCTATGAGGCGCGCAGTCCGATGGTCCGAACCAGCATTGCGAAAGCACCGATTCGATTTGTGGGCTTTCACAACGCAAACCATAGCTACAATTCGGATGCATTAGATTGCGCCAAAAAGGAAGTGAACGGTTTGATCGAAGTCGCGCTAAACAGTGATGCACCGCTGAAATCGCTGGATGCCATGCGACTGGCTGTTTCGACCCATATTGTCGGACAAGCACCAGCAAATGTCGTTATTGATATTACATGCTTCACGCGGGAGTCGCTTGCCATGTTGATTGTGACCTTGCAGCATTTACTCCTCTCCGGTAGCAGGATTCACTGCCTTTACAACGAGGCCAGCGGCTACGGGGAGAGCCCGAAAGATCAGGAACACCACGGATGGCTTACGCGCGGCATTGTTGGCATTCGCTCGATTCTGGGCTTTCGTGGGCGTGTTAGCTTAGTCGCAGATACTCATTTGATTCTGCTTCCTGGGTTTGAGATCGAGCGAGCGCATGAAATCATAGACACACTGCAACCGAATCGGCTGACGATTGGACAGATCGACCCAGAAGAGAGCATTCGCCCGGAATTCGCACCGGTAGTTGGAGAGATGAACGAACGGCTGGTGAACTACTATTCAGACCTGGCGATCTCGCATTTCAAATTTTCATCGCGTGATCCTGTTCTTACGCGACGAAGCGTTCTTGAGTGCGTTACCGAGTCCGAAAACACCGTCATTGCCTGCCTGAACACGAAGCTGGCGATGATGGGTGTCATCATGGCTGCACTATCGAATCGGGATATACAATTGGTTTATGCCCAGCCGGTGCAATACAACCTCAAGAGCCTGTCGCAGCCGAGCAATGAGGCGCTGGCGTTCGAAGTGCCTTTAGCTGGCTGAAGTATTTAAGCCCCTCGTGTCCAAACTGAGGGTTGGGACATGCCATCATTGCGGGGAGTTGTGCTTCGCGGAGAGGGCTGGCGGATATCGCGCACCGGACTCGCCTCCCGCCATGCAATGAAATTGCCCCCGCATCGCTGCGTTCCGAAAGCCCCACTTTCGGAACGAGGAGGAAAAAGGGCAGGCAACCGCCCCCGTTGTCGCCACCGCCGCGGTCCTGTTAGCGTTCGCGCATGAGTCTCCCGAAGCTCTACCTCGAAACAACCATCCCGAGCTACCTCACGGCTCGGCGGAGCCGGGATTTGCGGCTGGCGGCGCATCAGGAGGTGACGGAGGAATGGTGGAACGAACACCGGCACGAATATGATCTCTACACTTCCGCGTATGTCCGCGAAGAAGCCGCCGATGGAAACCCCGCTTTAGGGGCAGCGCGACTGGCTTTGCTCGACGGCATCCCGGTCCTGCCCACCACCGAGGAAGTGGAAAACCTCGCCGGAAAGCTGCTGGCAGGCGATTTGATTCCGGCCAAGGCGGCGACCGATGCCTTCCACATCGCCATCGCCGCCGTGCATCGCATGGACTTTCTCCTGACGTGGAACTGCACCCACATTCACAATCTCAGCATCGTCCGGCGTGTAGAGCGCATCTGCACCGCGGCGGGCTACGCCTGTCCGGTGATTTGCAATCCCGATGAGCTTCTGCCACCGTCCACACCATGACCGACAACGATCTGCTCGAGGAAATCCATCGCGTCCGCGAGAAGCTGGCGCGGGAGTGTGACTACGACGTGCATAAGATCGGCGAACGGATGCGCCAGCGTGAGCGCGAGGAAATGGCGCGTGGAGTGCGGTATGTTTCCTTCGCGCAACCGCGCAGCGCCGAGGGGGAATCGTGCGTGGTGCGAGAGGAGCCGGGAAAGCCCTGAATCCAAATCTGGAACTCACAGGCTGCAAACCGGCGAGATACTGGTGCTCGGCGTAAGCAGTGTTCGTAATGTTTCGTCAGGCTCGTCTTCCCCGCGGATAACGACGGTGATGTCTCGATGCTCCGCGAGATGTAGAGAATCAGTCGCTGGCGGCGGAGCTGCCGGTTGGTCATCGCACGCCAGTAGCGGACTAAGCGCTCGTTGCGCGATGATCCACATCGCATCCTCCGGGTCCCGGGCTAATCGCGCGCCAGTAGCGGACAAAGCGCTCGCTGCGCGTTCGGCGCGTCCAGGTGTTCGTCGCGCGCTTGGTCTCCTCGTTTTATCGAAGGAGTGCGCGCCGATAATCGGAGTCGCAAAACCATTGCACTTGGAGCCGCTGGTTGTCGCTCAACGACGCGAGGAGGACGGAGAGCTGGTGCTGGAACTCGTTCAATTCGCCGATCTGCCCGTTGTTGAAATTCGGCGGCTCGAAGATGAAGCCCTTGGATGCAAAGCCGCCCGCATTCAGCCCATTGAAGACCAACAGGTCGCGCAGGAGGTAACCGTTCGCCGGTTTCTCGACGATGGAATCAATTGGCCACATGGTCAGCAGGGTCGGTGTCCTTGAGCGGGTGTTTCGGCTGCGTTTGCGGGTTCGGACCGAAGCCCGCTCCATTCGTCCAGTAGTCCACAAGGTCGCGGTCGTAGGCGGGCGGCTTGCCCTGGCGAAATCCGAAGACGCAGATGAGCGTGAGTGCCAGCGGGATGAGGGCGATGCCGAAAGACTGGCCAAAGCTGCACCGCAGCGCGCTGAACAGGAGCAGCAGCGTGATGACGAAAATGAAGACACCCGCGACGACAAAGATCGGCAGCATGATGACGAATGTGACGACAAACATGTGTGGCACGCTGATGCCGGATTGCAGCGCGCAGACATCCGTGCGGCCGGTCTTCTTCGCGAGACGGTGGGCCAGCCACGCGTAATACATCGTCGATTCCGGTGAAGCCCCTCCGTCACATCGTCAGTCTTATCATCGCTTCGTCCGCGCTGGCCGCCGAGACCGTCTTTCCTCCACAGGACTCGGGGAATCCCGTGCGCGGCGAACTCGTCAGCGCGGACTTCATCCATCGCAGCGGCCAGTTTCGCACGGAGACGGGCGGGCTGATGGATTTCACGATGCCACCCTAACAGCCTGTTGAAAAACCCGGATAGACCTCACGTAAAGGACGCGAAGTGCGCAAAGTCCCCCTGAAGGAGTTCATCTTTGCGACCTTCGCGTCCTTCGCGTGAGGCTATTTCAACAGACAGCTAAGCGTCATCCACACGGTGCTCAGCGACGTCGAGCCTGGCGCCGGCATCAGCATCATTCCCGATAGCGTGGGCGCGCTTGGCGCAGGAGCGCCGCTCATTTTTCGCGCGCTCGTACTGACGCAGGCCGTCGATCTCGTCATGGTCTGGTCGGACGCTTCGCCTTCGCCCGCCGCCGCCGCATTTCGCGCGCACGTGGCGGAGTGGCTCAAAGGAAAGAAGCTCTGGAGAAAATGAACGATTGTCGTCTCCCGCACCACTGTCGAATCTCCGCCCAACATGAGCGCTGAAAACCCGCTGCCGCCGGTCGATTGCCACGTCCACCTCGTCGGCAATGGAAAATCCGGCAGCGGCTGCTGGCTGCGTCTCGGCGCGACGTGGTGGCAGAAACCGATGGCCTCATTCATGCAGCGACACATCGGGCTGCACGGGATTTCCATGCACGAGCCGGGATTCGACGAGCGATACGTCGCGCACTTGCTGAAGCTCGTGCAGGAATCCTCCCTCCACGCCGCGATCCTCCTCGCGCAGGAAGAGGTCTATCATCCCGACGGTCGGAAAATGGAGGGAGCCGGTTCCTTTCACGTGCCGAACGACTACCTGCTCCGCCTCGCGCGCGAGCATCCCGAATTTCTCCCCGCGGTGAGCATCCATCCCGCGCGGCCCGATGCGCTCGATGAACTGGATCGCTGCATCGCCGGCGGCGCCGTGATGCTGAAGCTCCTGCCCAATTGCCACAACGTGGACTGCAACGATCCGCGCTACCGGCGGTTCTGGGAGCGGATGGCCGAAGCGCGCCTCCCGCTGCTCGCGCACACCGGCGGCGAACACACCGTGCAGGTGATTAATGCTGCGTATTCCGATCCACGCGTGCTCACGCTGCCGCTCGAATGCGGCGTCAACGTAATCGCCGCGCACGCCGCGACGAAGAGCGGCCTCGGCGACCCGGAATACTTCCACACCCTCGCCGAAATGCTCCCGAAGTGGCCGAACCTCTACGCCGACACGAGCGCTTGGCATGTCCCGCTGCGCGGCCGCCACGCCCACCGCTGCGTGGAGCCGGAAGCCGGCCTTCTCGCCGAGCGCCTCCTGCACGGCAGCGACTTCCCCGTGCCGTGCAATGGCCTGTGGGCCGCGTTGCGCGGCTTCATCTCATTCGCCGACTACCGCCGCTGCCGGAAAATCACGAACGTCATCGAGCGCGACTACCAGCTCAAGCTCGCGATGGGATTCACCACGGAGCACTTCACGCGCATTCATTCGCTGCTCCGGCTGCCGGATTCACGTGAAGGCATAAGCTGAATTGCCGACGCGACACCAGTCGGCTTACGCTCGTCCATGCCGCATAAGGAATTCGAAATATGGCTCGATACGGTGACGCGTCTGCTGATTCGCCGCGAGACGCAGGGCGGGAGGATAACTGCGTTTGCCGTCGTGCTGCTGGCCTTCGTGGACGGAGGCTGGGTGGACATTGCCCGCTTTGACACCGCGCACGGCTGCCCACATGAGGATGTGCCCGGGCGGAAAGCCGGGTTGCTGCAAAAGGTATGGCATGATGACCTCGGCTATCGTCAGGCCTATGAACTGGCCATCGCCCGACTCTGAAACGAATATGAAAGCATCCGCAGAGACTACCTCGCTCACTGAGGCCGGGAAGGAGGCCAGATACGTTCCGGCGATACGGGCCGACGCGACGATCGAAGAACTCGATGAATGGGTGCGCGCGCTGGGTGGCCGGGAACTGACCCCCGAGGAATCCGCCAGGGTCCGGGCGGAAGTGCGCTGGCATCCGCGCACGGAGGACGTTCCGGAAGGCGTCTCTGACGAATCGTAGGATAGACCGCCTCCAAACGAAATCTTCGCGGCCGAAAGCCATCACAGCGTTACGGCTGCTGACGGGGTGACGCGTGACATGGTTTGTGCGCCGGGCACTTCACCATCGCCCGTTCGTCGCTTCGGCTGCCGGGCTAAGGAATTGTGACTTCGCGGCATTCGTTGTACACTTTGCCACAGATGAAAACCCTCCTCCTTTCTCCGATCAGCATCCTGGCCGTCTTGGGAGCGGCCCTGTCCTCGCACGCGGCTGAGCAAAAGAAGGTGTCCTTCAACCGCGACATCCGGCCGATCATGTCGGACACGTGCTTCCATTGTCACGGGTTCGACAAGAAGGCGCGGGAGGCCGGGCTGCGGCTCGATGTTCGCGAGGACGCCATCGCAAAAACGGAAAATGACATTTTTCCGATCGTCCCGGGAAAGCCGGACGAGAGCGAAATCATCAAGCGCATTTTCACGACGGACGAAGATGACATCATGCCGCCGAAGAAGGCGCACAAGGAACTCACGCAGGCGCAGAAGGACTTGTTCCGGCGCTGGGTCGCGGAGGGCGCGCAGTATGAATCGCACTGGGCTTACGCACCGCTCGTCAGGCCGGCGGTGCCTGCAAATGGCGCGGCGAATCCGATCGATGCGTTCATCCGTGAAAGACTCGCGGAGAAGAAAATCGAGCCGTCAGCGGAAGCGCCAAAGACGAAGCTGTTGCGCCGGCTTTCACTCGATCTGACGGGCCTGCCACCGGCGCCGGAGGAGACGGCGGCATTTGTCGCAGACGAATCGCCGGGCGCTTACGAGCGGCAGGTGGATCGGCTGCTCGCGTCGCCGCGTTTCGGCGAGCGCATGGCGGTGTGGTGGCTGGATGTCGCGCGCTTTGCGGACACCGTGGGATTTCACGGCGATCAGAATCAGCGAATCTTTCCGTATCGCGATTACGTCATCAACGCGTTCAACGCGAACAAGCGCTTCGATCAGTTCACCGTCGAGCAACTCGCTGGCGATTTGCTGCCGAATCCCACGACCGAGCAGCTCGTGGCGACAGGATACAACCGGCTGAACATGATGACGCGCGAAGGCGGCGCACAGCCGAAGGAATACCTCGCGAAATACGGCGCGGAACGCGTGCGCTCGGTGGCGGCGGCGTGGTTTGGAAGCACGTTCGGCTGCGCGGAATGCCACGACCATAAGTTCGACCCGATCAAGACGGCGGACTTCTATTCCCTGCAGGCGTTCTTTGCCGACGTGAAGCAGTGGGGCTATTACGCGGATGCGGGGTATGCGCGGAATCCGGAGCTTCAGGGGTTCGGGAATGAGCATCCTTTTCCGCCGGAGATCGAAGTCGAGAGCCCTTACCTGAAGGCGCGGAAACGTGAAGCCGAGGGCAGGCTGGCGGCGCACCTCGCCGCGGCGCGGACGAAAGTGACGAAGGATCCGAAGACTGCCGCACAGCTTGAGAAATGGATCGAGGAATCGCGGGCATTCCTAGCGGCGGAGCCATCGGGCTGGATGCAGCCGCCGGTGAGCGCGCAGCTTCTCAAGGATGGAAAGCCGGTGGCTGGAAACGAAATCCCAGTCGGCGAGGGAAATGTTGTGCAGTTCACGAAAGCGCCGAAGAAAGGCGAGAGCCTGCGGATCACCGCGGACCCGGGAGCAGTGCGAGTCGCCGCCGTTCGCTTGGATGTCGCCGACGGCGACCGGGCTGACGCGGACGTAGCAAAAGAAAAGAAACGCCAGGGACTGAAAGTGACTGCCAGTGTGGCAGCCGCGAACGGCAAACAGCGCGCGGTGCCGTTCTATTCTGCGGAAGCGAGCGTGAAGGAGCCGCGCTATGTGAACGGCATGGAAGTCGCGGGAGTGACCGCGGAATGGAAACTGCCGAACCGGAAAGGCGGCGGGACGCCTTCCGCGGTCTGGATGCTCGATCCGCCGGTGCAGCTCGGCGCAGGAGAGAAACTCGTCCTGACCATCACCACCGACAGCGCGGTGCCGCTGCGCGTATTCACCACGCCGTTTGCCGGCAGCGATCCTCTGAGGGTTGCCGACAAGCCGCTCCGCGACGCCTTGCTCGCGCAGCCGGAGCAGCGCACGGAATCACAGAAACAAATCCTCGCGGACACATGGCTGGTGAGCACCGCGGTCGATCGCGTTGCGTTCGAAAAATTCAAGCAGCTCGCTCCAAGCATTCGCGAGTATCGGGACGGCCGCACTTGGACCATGGTGACGAAGGCCAGCGAGCCGCTGACGGTCCGCGTGCTGCCGCGCGGGAACTGGCAGGATGAAACCGGGCAGATCGTGCTGCCGTCCTCGCCGTCGTTCCTCCCGGGCCGCATCGAGAGCACCGCGGAGAAAAGGCTCACGCGCCTCGATCTCGCGAAGTGGCTCGTGTCGAAGGAAAATCCAATCACCGCGCGCGCCGTGATGAACCGGATGTGGCAGATGTATTTCGGCACGGCGCTGAGCGCGGCGGTGGATGATCTCGGCTCGCAGGGAGAGCTGCCTTCGCATCCCGAGTTGCTCGAGTGGATCGCGAGCGAGTTCCGCGACAGTGGGTGGGATGTGAAGCACATGATTCGCCTCGTGGTGACGAGCGCGACGTATCGCCAGGGCAGCAGCCTGCGGCCGGAGCTCCATGACAGCGATCCCGCGAACCGCCTGCTCGCGTCGCAGAACCCGCGCAGGCTCGAGGCGGAGTTCGTGCGCGACAATGCGCTCTTCATCGCCGGCATTCTGAACCTGCGCGACATCGGCGGCCCGAGCGTGAAGCCGTATCAGCCCGTGGGCTACTACGACGCGCTGCAGTTTCCGAATCGCGACTACGTGGCGAGCGCCGACTCGGAGCAGTGGCGGCGCGGCGTTTACATGCACTGGCAGCGGACATTCCTGCACCCGATGCTCGCCAGCTTCGACGCGCCCGGCCGCGACGAATGCGCCGCGCTGCGCGTCGTGAGCAACACTCCGCAGCAGGCGCTCACGCTGCTGAATGATCCGACATTTGTCGAAGCCGCGCGTCTCTTCGCAGGCCGGCTGCTGAAGGTGCAGTCGGACGACGACGGTCGAATCGAACGTGCATTCCAGATCGCCGTCGCACGCCAGCCGACCACGAAGGAAAAGGAATCGCTGAAGCAGTTCCTCGAAGCGCAACGCGAGCAATACCAGGCCACCGGAGAGGACGCGCTGAAGCTGACCCGGATCGGACAGTCACCGCCAACCCCGGGCGATGCCGCCGAGGTCGCCGCATGGACGAACCTCTGCCGCGTCGTTCTCAACTCGCAGGAATGCATCACCCGCTATTGATTATGAAACCATTCGACCCCACCGCCCACGCGCTGAGCGTCAACCGCCGCGCCTTCCTCACGCAAAGCGCCTATGGCCTCGGCGGCCTCGCGTTCTCTTTGCTCCACGACAAGCTGAGCGCGGCGACGACCCTCGCGGACAAACCGGCCGGCTGGCATGGCGCGCTCAGCGAGGCGCATCTGCCGGTGAAGGCGAAGCGCGTGATTTTTCTCTGCATGGCCGGAGGCCCGTCGCAGTTTGAAACCTTCGACTGGAAACCTGAACTGAAGGCGCTCGATGGGAAGCCGTTCCCCGAGTCCTTCACGAAAGGCCAGCAGCTCGCGCAGTTGCAGAATGCCGAGCTGAAGGCGCGCGGTGCGATCACTGGTTTTCAAAAGCACGGGAAGGGCGGCGTTGAGGTGAGCGATTTTTTCCCGCACATCGCCGGCGTCGCCGATGAACTGTGCGTAATCCGCTCGATGCAGACCGAGCAGATCAATCACGACACCGCGCACGCGTTCATGAACACCGGCTCGATCATCAAGGGCCGGCCCAGCATGGGTTCGTGGCTGCTCTACGGGCTCGGCTCGGAGACCGATGATCTGCCCGGCTTCATCGTGCTCACATCGAAAGGGCGCACCGGTTTGCAGCCGATCTCCGCGCGGCAGTGGTCGAGCGGCGTGCTTCCGAGCCGCTTCCAGGGGATCCAGTTCCAGTCGCGGGGCGACGCCGTGCATTACATCGGCAATCCCGATGGCGTCTGCCAGAGCACGCAGCGCCAGGTGGTCGAGGAGATCAGGCGGCTCAATGGCTTCCTCGCCGAGGAACAGAACGATCCCGAGATCGCCACCCGCGTCGCGCAGTACGAGCTGGCGTTCAAAATGCAGTCGAGCGTGCCGGAGCTCACCGACTTCAAAAGCGAGCCCCAGGAGATGCTCGACCTCTACGGCATCCGTGAGCCGGGCGACGGAAGCTTCGCGTCGAACTGCCTGCTCGCGCGCCGACTTGCCGAACGCGGCGTGCGCATGATTCAGCTTTATCACCGCGCGTGGGATCACCACGGCCAGCTCGTCGATGGCATGAAATGGGGCGCCGAAGACGTGGACCGCGCGACCGCCGCGCTCATCAGCGACCTGAAGCAACGCGGGATGCTCGACGGCACGCTCATCCTGTGGGGCGGCGAATTTGGCCGCACGCCGATGGGCCAGGGCACCGGGCGCGACCATCACATCCTCGGCTTCAGCGTCTTCCTCGCCGGCGGCGGTGTGAAAGGCGGCACCACCTACGGATCGACCGACGAACTCGGCTACCGCGCCGTGGAAAACGTGGTGAGCGTCCACGACCTCCACGCCACGATGCTGGCGCTCATGGGCATCGACCACAAACGCCTGAACACGAAATTCCAGGGCCTCGACGTGCGCCTCACCGGCATCGCGGGCAAGGCGGTGAAGGCCATCATGGCGTGAAGGCACGCCCGTCGCGGACCTGCTAGCCTGCATTTCTCACACTCCGTGGATGGCAAGTGCTCAGTGCTCAGTGCTCAGTTTGCGTCCGAGACTGGGCACTGAGGACTGAGAACTGAGCACTTAAAAGAACCGCAGGCCGCGACACGCTGTCCCCCGTTTACCCAAGCGTGTGAGAAATGCAGGCTAGTAGCTCTTCGCGAAGACGACGCGGCGCGTGCTGGGCTTGCCGCTCCACACGCACTTGCCGTCCTCGTGCAGGGCGTCGAACGGAATGCAACGGATGGTGACTTTGAGCTGCTCCTTGATCTCGGCCTCGACTTCCGCCGAGCCGTCCCAGTGGGCGAGGGCGAAGCCGCCGTGGATCTCGGGCTTCGCGGGATTCTTCGCGGTGAAAAATGCGACGAAG
>Ga0105048_10018541_pt1 | contig 10697 bp, 9 predicted proteins | sample MAT05_FD_78382 | JGI IMG/M metagenome (GOLD analysis project Ga0105048, IMG submission 78382) | Freshwater microbial communities from Lake Fryxell liftoff mats and glacier meltwater in Antarctica - MAT-05 | ecosystem: Environmental > Aquatic > Freshwater > Ice > Liftoff microbial mat | place...
CCGCCGGGTGTACCAACAGGGGGCATTCGGCCGCATCGTGTTGCACCAATGTGCACTCTTGGCATTTTCGGGGGCGGAAATGACGATGGGCCCGACCCCCTAGAAAAGGTGGGGGCCGGCGCTGAAAAGCACCGGCCCGCATCGATCCGCACGGATGGGGCCTCTCGGATTCGAACCGAGAACCAAGGGATTATGAGTCCCCTGCTCTGACCGTTGAGCTAAGGCCCCGCCCGGACATTCTACACGGCCCGCAGAGAATACCCATGAAGTCCGCACTGATCTTGACCCTGGTGCTCGCGGCCGTGGCCCGGGCCGGCGATTCGCCGATCCCCCAAGCCCATTCCCACAACGACTACGAACAAAAGCGAACGCTGCTCGACGCTCTCGACCGGGGATTCTGCAGCGCCGAGGCCGATATCTTCCTGTCGAACGACGCACTGCTCGTGGCGCATACGCCCTTCGGGTTGAAGGCGGAACGGACGCTGCAAAAACTCTACCTCGATCCGCTCCGCGAACGGACCAGGGCCAACGGCGGGAAGGTTCACAAAGACGGCCCGGTGTTCTACCTGCTGATCGACGTGAAGATCGATGCGAAGACGAGCTACGCGGCGCTCGCCAAGGTGCTGGCGGAGTACGCCGACATCCTCACCGTGACCCGCGCGGGCAAAACCGAATTCAAAGCCGTGACGGTCGTCGTCAGCGGCAATTGCGACCGCGAAGCCATCGCGGCTGAGAAAGTCCGCTACGCCGCCATCGATGGCCGGCCGAAAGATTTGGAGGGGAAGAAGCCGGCGGCGCTGATCCCGTGGATGAGCGCGAGTTGGAGTTCGCAATATATGTAAATGGGACGGCAGCGGCGCGATGCCCGAGGCCGAACGGCAGAAAATGCGTGACACCGTGAAACTCGCCCACGGGCAAGGCCGGCTGGTGCGTTTCTGGGCCGCCCCGGACAATGCAGTATCTTGGGCCGAGCAAGCCGACGCCGGGGTCGATTTGATCAACACCGACAAACTCGCCGAGCTGCGCGGGTTCTTGGTGAAGCGGGCCGCGAAGAAATGAAAACCTCGGAACCGTTCACTCCTTCAGTTCATCCACGAAGCGCACCAAGGCACCGGACTCCTCGGCGTTGTTCGGCTTTTTCAGCGACGCCGGGATGTACAACTGCCGAGCGCCGCCGTCGGTGCCGACGGGCAGCCAGACCGGTTGCGACATCACCTCGGCGATGCGGCCGGTGACCTCTTGCACGCTCCGCGTCCAGTAGATTTTGCCGTCTTTCGGATCGTGGCAATAGACGCGGCCATCTTGCGTCACGGCGTAGAGCGCGGCGGTGAATCGCCCCCGGGCGTACGACACGATGGTCGGTCCCGTCACCATGGGCGTGCCGAGATCGATGTTCCAAATCATCTTGCCGGTGTCGCGGTTGAGCGCGTAAACCTTGGCATTCCGCGAGGCGAAGTAGACCGCGCCGGCATCGGCGCAGATCTGCGTGTGAACCGAGCGCGAGAGCGGATAGTTCCAAACTTCCTTGCCGCTGGCCGCATCCACGCAGAGTACCATACCGGCCGGAATCTTTTCGACCGGTTGCCCCGGTTCCGGCTCGCTCGACAAGTCGGTGGTCAGCGCCCCGGTGCCGAGCCCGAAGATGATGTTCTTGCCCGCGACGACCGGCGAACCGAAGGATCGCAGCGGTGTCTCCTTCCGCCAGAATTCATTCCCCGTTCTCGCATCGAGGCAGAACACAGCGAACGTGTTGTAGCCACTGCCGCCGTAAATTTTGCCGTCGGCGACGATCACCGGCGTGTCGATGTGCAACTTCTGCTCTTCGCCCCGGTAGTGCCAGACTTCGGTACCGGTCGCGGCATCGAGGCAGAAGAGGCCGTCGTCCCCGGCGGAAAAGTAAACCTTGCCGTCGTGGATGCACGGTGGACCTTCGTTGTGGCTCTTGGCCGTGAAGGCCCAGAGTTCCTCGCCGGTCGCCGCGTTCAAACAGTAGAGTTTGCAGTCCGAATCGGTGTGTAGGCCTTCGCCGAAGTAGACCTTGCCGTCGGCGACCACCGGCGTGGAGAAGATCGTCTTCACGCCCTTCTTGCCGAACTTCCACAATTGCTGGCCGGTGGCGCGATCGACGCAGACGAGCACGCCGTCGATGCGGACCCCGGCGAAGGTGCGGTAACCGCCGAAGTACACCCGCTGCTCCGAGAAGCAGACGCCCGACATCACCTTCTCCATGTCGGCCGTTTCGAACCAGATCCCGGCCTCGGTGACGGCGGGCGTGTTCGACGTCTGCGCCGCGGCGGCATCGCCGAGTTCGCCGGTCACCGCGATCTTGCCGAGGCCGGGGAAGTTCAGCACGAACAACACGAGGCCGAAGACGAACATCCCGGCGAGGCCGACGGCTTCGCCGGGGACGCTCATGCGCACCGGTTCGGGGCCGATGTCGTCGTCCGCCGTCAGCATGCGGTAGCCGGCGTAGAGGGTCGCCAGCAGAAGCCCGGCGCCGGCGGCGGTCATCTCGCGACCGGGGATTTTGAAGAGTTCGGGGAACTCGAAAAACCAGCCGATGACGAGCAACATCAGCGCGACGCCGAGGGTCGCCCCGGCGACGAAAAGAAATTCCTTGCCCGTCGGCGCTTCGGTGAGGCGCGGATCTTCTTGGGCGACGATGCGGTAGCGCCGCCCGGCCACGGCGATGCCGGCGACGAGGAACGCGAGCAGGAGCGCCCCGAAGGCCGTCTCGGAGGCGTACCAAGCATCGGGCAAGAACGACCGGGCGAAGAAGTAGACGGCGGCCAATGTGCTGTTGATACTGGTGACGACGAGGAAGACGCGCCAGCGCTGCAGTCCGCTGGCCAACCCCGCGAAGACGTTCGGGAAGATCGCCGCGAGGATCGCCAACGGCCCGATGAAGACGACGGTCGGGATCACGCCGAAGAGCGGCCCCGAAACGAAACCGGCCGGCTGGGGCCGGCCGTTCACTTGCGGTTCATCCTGCTTTTCCTGCTTCTTTTTCTCGTCTTCGACGGTCGGCCCGTAGCCGTGCGGTTCCTTTTCATCCGGCTCCGGCGGCTTCTTCTTCCCGCTGAGGGCATCTTCGATGACGCTTTTCAATTCCGCAGTCGATCCTTTGAATGTCCGGCGGAAATACGGTTCCGCGTGGAGGAAGGCCCAGCGCACGGCCTTCGTGTCTTTGTCGGTGCTGCCGGTCATCTGGAACCACGTGCCTTCGACGAAGCCGAACGCGGAGTAATCGCCGCCGTCTTCGGAGACGAATAGGATCAGCTTGCGCCCCGCCGCGAGGCGGTCGAGCATCACCTTGGTATGGCCGTCCTTCTTGGCGAAACTATCGCCCGTGAGGTTCACGGGCAGGCGTTCGAGCTTGGTCTTCCCTTTGAGGTTCTCGGTGTGTTTGAAGATCACCGAAGGCTTGTCCGGATCGACCTTATCGACCTCGACGACGAAGATGAACTGCACCGGCGTGACGACCTTGCTCAGCGGCGTCAGCACTTTGATGACCGCCTGCGCCGGGGAGGAGATCAGCACTGCGAATAAAGTGCTGGCGAGTAGTATGCGATTCATCCGGAAATCTCCGCGCGGTGGAACCGCAAACCCCAGTTGAATCTACGCCCAAGGCGACGCTCGCCCATCCGGAATTCGGACGGGGGGTAGTTTGTCAGTCCAGCGATACCCCCACACCTTCCGTCGGACTGACCCAAAAATGCTGGACTGACCGAACTTTTCTGGACAGACCAAGCACGCCTACTGACCAGCGGTATGCAGGCATTGCCACCGTAGGTCGGGCTGAGTCGTCGAGGCTCCCGCAGTCACCACCCGCCGAACGGCCTCCGAGCCATTTTCTCGAAACTCCAATTTCCTGCGACTGGCGGGTGGGTTAGGCTAGTACCATCTTGGATTCATCCGGAGTTGACGACATGCGGACAATACCCTCGTCGTCGTATTCAATTCCCTCCGACTGCTGGGCTACAAGCGTGACCTTTAGGTCGCTCCAACGTGAAGCCTATCTCTCGAAATATGAGAAGAAAACCGAATTCGGGCTTCGAAGTCGAAAGTCGTGACGTTCGGGGAGCCGGGTCGGCGGAAGTGATGTCACGTCCTCAAATCCCTCCGGGTTCAACGCGATCGTCCCGTAGCCCCACCACCATGAGTATGTTGTGGATCTGTGCCGCGTACCCTTCGGTGGTGTGGCGGGCTCGCGCCGCGACCCGGGCGGCTTCGCCGTGGCGCTCGGCCAAGTCCGGCTCTGCAGCGTAGTGCGCCATGCATTGCGATAGCTCCGCCGCGATACAGCAGGCCGGTTTTGCCGTGCTCGATCAACTCGGTGGTTCCGCCGCCGCCGTAGCCGATCACCGGCCGGCAGGTGGACATCGCTTCCACGGTCACCCGGCCCATCGCTTCGTTCGGGGAACACATCAGCGCCACGTCAGCCGCCAAGAACGCCCGCTCGGGGTCGGGTACGTAGCCCCAAAACTCGACGCGATCCCGCACCCCGAGCTCATCGGCGAGCGCCCGGCAGCGATCGAAGTAACCTTGGTCGCCGGTGTTTCCCGCGCCGCCGACGAGGAGCAATCGAGCATCGGGGAAACGATCCCCGAGCCTGGCGAAGGCGCGAATGGCGATAGCTTGACCTTTGCTTTCGCGGAAGCGGCCCACGAGTACGAAGGTGAACGGTTGGCTTCGCCCTCGCAAGTTCATGGCCGCGGTGCGGCGCTCATCGAAGACGGCCGCCGTGGCGACACCGTTGTAAACCACACGCGAATTCGACGGTGTGGCGTGCCCCAATTTCGCCCGCCGCAACGCCTCGGAAACGTAGATCGCGGCGTCGGCGGTTCCGTGAGCGAGGCGGGCCAGCCGGGAGCCGAAGTCGGGCCGGAGGTCGTAGTCGCGGTCGCCGAATTCGCGGATGTGCCAGATGTGCGGCAATTCGAGTTCCGCGGCCGCCATCGCACCGACGGCGAAGACGGACGAGTTGGAATAGACCACATTCGCATTCCAGCTCCCGATTTGCCGGGTGATGGCGCGGAGGTGCCGGACGTTGCGGATGAGCCGGGCCGCGACGCCTTGCGACTGCCGGTCCGTCGAGACCCACCACTCGAACGGCAACCGGGCCACCGGGATGTCGCGCCGGGCGAGAGCCGGCACCAGATCGCCATTGTCCGGGCAGATGACGTGGGATATGACCCCGTATTCGGCGAGGCCTTCGATGAGGTTCAACAGCGACAGATTCGCCCCGTACAATTCGGCGTAGCGGGTGAGAAACGCGATCCGCGGGATAATCGGCATGGTGTCGAGTCCGAAAGCGGTTCAAATCATGCGTTTTTCTACGGGAATCGCGGCACCCGACCCGCGAAACCCGATTGCCCGCATCCGCCGCCCGGCTATTGTGTATCCATCGCGATCGCCGAGATCCCCCGCCCCGGAGGCCCCGCCATGGGCATGGACAACTTCAGCGCACATCAGCAGAAGATCATCAAGCGGTATTACAACAACCTCGACACCATCCAACTGCAAAAACTGGCGGAGACGGTGACCGACCTATATTTAGCCGAAGGTAAGAAGGTCGAGAAACTGTGGAAGACCGCGGTCGCCGCGATGCAGAAGCTCGAAGTGCCGCAGCAGCGTATCGACCTTTTGGTAAAGTCGCAGAACCTCGAGCAACTGGCCAAGTTGGTGAAGGAATTGCAAAGCTGAGCGCGGCCCGCGACGGGATTTCCTAAGATGCCTCCATCACCGGGAGGCATCGTTCCATGCGCGGATTCTTTGCCATCGCTGTGCTCCCGCTGATTGTCGGCTGCACGAAAGACCTCCCGTCGAAATCGACTGCGCCGGCTCCCGCCTTGCCGGACGCGCCGATTCTTGTCTCCGTCACATCTCCGAAGAAGCAGACTCTGGCTTGGGGCATCGAGCAACCGGGTTCGATGCACGCTTACGAAAGCACGCCGGTCGTCGCCAAGTTTCCAGGGTACGTCGAGAAACTGTACGTCGATATCGGCGACAAGGTGAAAAAAGGGCAGCCGCTCGCGAAGTTGGCGATCCCCGAATTCGACTGGGAAGCGAAGCAGAAAGCGGCGATCGTCGAGATGGCCGCGGCCGAGGTCGGCTTGGCGAAGCGCAGCGCCGAAGTCGCCGCGGAGACGGCCCGCGCCGCCGAGCCGCCGGTGGCGGTCGCGATCGCGCTCGTCGAAAAAGCCAAGGCCGATGCCGCCCGTTGGGATTCGGAAGTCAAGCGGGCCAAGGACTCCTTCGCCAAGAAAATCATCGACGAGCAACAGCTCGACGAAGCGATCCGCCAAGCCGCCGCGGCGGTGGCCTCGAAGGTCGCGGCCGAGGCGAACGTTCTGGCCGCGCGGGCGAACCTCAAAGAAGCCCAATCGAAATTCGCTCGGGCCGAAGCCGAGATCGCCGTGGCGGCGAGCAAAGAAAAGGTCGCCGCGGCGTCGGCCAAGCTCGCTTCGGCGATGCTCGACTACACCGAAATCTGCGCCCCATTCGATGGCGTCGTCGCGTCTCGGCACGTTCACACCGGGCATTTCTTGTCCGGCGGCAAGATCGAACCGCTGTTCGTCATCGCCCGCCTCGACACCGTCCGTGTCTTCGTCGAAGTGCCGGAATCCCAAGCCGTCAATGCGAACGCCGGCGCCGCGGTCGCCATCCGCATCCCCGCTCTCGGCAACCGCGAAGTCGCCGGCACCATCACGCGTACCGCCGGGGTCTTATCCACAGACTCGCGCACGCTGCGGGTCGAGATCGACTTGCCGAACGCCGATGGCACCCTCCGGCCGGGACTGTATTGCAACGTGCGCATCGCGGCAAAAAGTACCGATGCCCAACTGGTGCCCGCCGCGGCCGTACTCTTCGCCGACGAAACCGCGTACAGCTTTCAAATCGAAGCCGGAAAGGCCGTGAAACTGCGCGTCCAAGTCGGGCGCACCGAAAAAGGGCATTTGGAATTGCTCGGTAAACGCCCCGCCGCCGCGACCTCCGGCGCTTGGCAACCGATCACTGGGGCCGAAGAAATCGCCGTGGGCAATCTGGGAGCGTTGGTGGATGGCCAATCGGTGCAAATCGAGAAGCCCGCTGCACCGCGCGAGTAGCGTTCGACTTGCAAGCCGATGGGCGGCGCATACTGTTTCAGCAACTTACCGAGGACTGTGGAATGACGAATCAAACGCTGATCTGCGGGCTGGCCCTCATCGTAATCGGGGTCTTCGGCTACACGAAGGGCTTGGAAACGGCGGACAACGACTTCGCCGCGCAAGTCGAAGCCCAAAAGAGCGATCCGGACATCGTGCCCTTCAAGAAGAATGTCAATACGGCGTTGATCCCCGCCGCGTTCGGCGGGTTGCTGATTCTCTGCGCCATCGGCGTGATCGTCAAACCGGACTTGCGGAAGCACATCATGCACTTGGCGGCCGTCATCGGGGTGCTCGGGTTGGTCGGCGGATTCGTTCCACTCATCCGCGCCGGGGATTTCGACGTCTTCAAGCCCGCGGCCCGCAACGGATTACTGATGGCGCTGATCTGCGCGATCTTCGTCTACTTCTGCGTGCAATCGTTCATCGAAGCGCGCAAGGCGCGGGAAGCGGCGGTTTGAGCGAAGGCGAGCACACAGATAGAGCGGATTTCGAGTTTCGTAGCGGCCAGAAACGACGGATCAACCTGGGTGCTCACGCACCTCGGCTCATCGTCACTTCCTCGCCTCCATCTCTCCGACCCATTTGGAAATGATCAGCGAATAGTAAACCCCGCTCATACTGCTCGGGCCGCCGGGCACCGTGGCGTAGCCGCCGTCTTTGTTGCGGTGCGACGCGGTAAACTTCTGGAGTTGGGCCCTGTCCTTCGGTTTCGAATCGAGCATTTTGAAGGCCCGCATGACGCGGTACGTGGTTTCGATGTCGGAGGCCTTTTCCCCCTTCTTCCGCCAGCCGCCGTCGGCACACTGGCCGGGCTCGAGAACCGAAGTCAGGAATAAATCGCGCACAAAATCGGCGATCGCGTGTTCGAACCGCAGACTGCTCACCGCGACTGCGGCGACCTCGCGAGCCGAACCATCTTGCGGATCATTGACCGGCGATTCAGCGGCTTTGTCGACCACCTCGATGAGCGGATTCAGTTTCAGCCCCTTCGCTCCCCAAGCCTCGACCGCCGCCGCAGCGATCCGGACTTCTTCGAATGTCTTTGCATTTTCTAGCACGTACCCCATCGCCTTCGGGAACACTTTTTTGTCGATACCCACTTCGCAGGCCGCGATGATGCCGATGCAGGTTATCGTCACATCCGGTTTGCCGTCGGGCTCGGCGAAGGCACCGGTCTTCGGGTCGCAGCACTTCAGAACGAACTTCTGGATCTTCTCGATCTCCGTCACCTTTTCGCCGAGCGCGCGGAGCGACTTCACCGCGCCGTTGCAGGCCTTCAGGCTCGGCTTGCCCTCGGCCGTGACCTTGTAGGCACCGGTCTCTTTGTCGCGCAGGCTTTTGATGTAGGCGATGGTCGCCTTCTTTTCTGCGGGCGTGAGCTCACCCCCCAACCCCCGCTCCGAAGCGGAGAGGGGGAGCAAGATCAAGACGAGCAGACGGGTCGTGCGCATGGGTCATGCTCCTTTGGGGCGGAAGGCCTTGACGACGCCGTCGTGCGTCGTGAGGGACGGCCCATCAATGAGGTCGATACAGTAGGGGATGGCGGGCATCACCGCCAGCAAGCAATCGCGGATGGCCGCGGGTTTGCCCGGCAGATTCACGATGAGCGTTTTGCCCCGGACGCCGGCGGTTTGGCGGGAGAGGATCGCCGTCGGCACGAATTTCAGGCTCTCGTGGCGCATCAATTCGCCGAAACCGGGGAGCAGTTTCTCGCACACGGCTGCGGTCGCTTCGGGCGTCACGTCGCGCCGGGCCGGGCCGGTGCCGCCGGTGGTGACGATCAGACAACAGCCTTCGTCGTCTGCGAGTGCCTTTAAGATCGACTCGATATGCTCCTGCTCGTCCGGGATCATTCGCGCCACGGCTTCCCACGGGCACGATAGCATTTCTCGAAGCGACGATTGAATGGCGGGGCCGCCAAGGTCTTCGTATTCCCCCCGGCTGGCCCGGTCGGAGACGGTCACGATGCCGATGCGAATCGGGCCGGTCATGCGGTCACTCCTTCAGTAGTTGGCTTCGAGCATTGTTTCGCCACACACCATTCTCTCAGGAATACTCCTCCCAAGTCGGCGGCGGTCGCGGCGGACTTCCCATAGTGCTTGTGATACTCCGCTGGGACGCAATTCGTATAGTGGCTTCATGCTACCCAACTTCACCTTCCACTCGGCCGGGTCGCTCATATTCGGCCGCGATTCCGTGAACCAACTCGGCGAGATCGCGGGGCGGCTGAAAGCCCAGCGTATCCTCATTGTCACCGACCCGATCTTGGTGAAGGCCGGTCTCGTAGAGCGCATCCTTACTCCGCTGACTGCGGCCGGCGTGACCTGCGAAGTCTTCACGGGGTGCGTGCCGGAACCGCCGGTGGAAGTCGTCCGCGCCGGTGTCGAAGCGGCTCGCCAGTTCAAACCCGATGCCTTGCTCGGCCTCGGCGGCGGCAGCAATATGGACGCGGCGAAGCTCGTCGCGCTCGTGCTCGCCCACGGCGGCGACGCGACCGACTGGGTCGGCGATAGCCGGGTGCCGGGTCCGGTCTTCCCCCTGATCTGCGTGCCGACGACCGCGGGCACCGGCAGCGAAGTTTCCGCCGCCGCCGTGTTCACCGACACCGCGAAGAAGATGAAAGTCAGCACCCTCAGTCCGTATCTGCGACCGGCGTTCGCCATCGTCGATCCACTGCTGACAGTGGGCTGTCCCAAGCAGGTCACGGCCGATTCGGGCATCGATGCGCTCACCCACGCCATCGAAGCTTACACCGCTGTGAGCCAGACGGAATTCCTCAAACGGCCGGGCGGCCCGTCGGTGTATCAGGGGAAGAACCCTCTGTCGGACATGATGGCGCTCGAGTGCATCCGACTCGTCGGCCAGTATCTGAAGCGGGCCGTCCACGACGGCCAAGACTTGGCCGCGCGGGACGGCATGGCCCTTGCCGCAACGCTCGGTGGCCTCGCCTTCGCCAACGCCGGGGTCGCGTTGATCCACGCGATGGAGTACCCCGTCGGCGGGGCGGTGCACGTATCGCACGGTGCCGGAAATGGCCTGCTGCTGCCGTACGTGATGCGGTATCACCTCGACTGCCGGGGGCAGCAGATCGCGGAAATCGGCGACCGCTTGGGCGGCAGCAGCACGCCGGACGGCGCGATTGCGACCATCGAACGGCTGCGCGAAGACATCGGCATCCCGCTCCGCTTGCGCGACCTCGGTGTAACCGAAGCGATGCTCCCCGGCTTTGCGGAGAAGGCCTTCGGCATCAAACGCTTAATGCGGGTGAATCCGCGGATCCCCGAATCGGCGGACGAAATTCTGGCCATCTACCGCGCGGCATTCTAACTTCCCAGCATGACTCGCTTCCCCGTCGGCTTGGCCCTGCTCGCGGCGATTTTTGCCGTGCAAGGAGAGCGCGCCGTGCGGGCCAACGGGCCGACGTTCGACGAGGCCGCGCACTTCGCCGCCGGGTACTCGTACTGGCACACGGGCGATTTCCGCTTGAACATCGAAGACCCGCCCTTGGCGAAGCTGCTATGGACTCTGCCGCAGTTTCTGTTCGAC
>Ga0105048_10018542_pt1 | contig 10697 bp, 8 predicted proteins | sample MAT05_FD_78382 | JGI IMG/M metagenome (GOLD analysis project Ga0105048, IMG submission 78382) | Freshwater microbial communities from Lake Fryxell liftoff mats and glacier meltwater in Antarctica - MAT-05 | ecosystem: Environmental > Aquatic > Freshwater > Ice > Liftoff microbial mat | place...
GAGGACAAACTCTATCTGCTGCAAGCGCGTCCGATTACGTCACTCTATCCGCTGCCCCAGGCCACCTTTCCCGAGCCGATTCAAGTCTATTTCTCCTTTGGCGCAATCCAAGGCATGCTCGACCCCATGACGCCGAACTAATTGAGACTTTTCAAATCACCGCTGTAGTGTCAATTTATGCAAACAACATCTACCAGCGGTAGCAGAAATAAGTTTCAATTAGTTCGCCGCTAGGACAAGATGCCATTTGCACCGTGGCGATTGGGATGGGTCGACTCTTTGGGTATGATCTGACAATCGAAAGCCAGACTGCACTGTATCCAGCGGGGGAACGGCTTTGGATGCGCATGACGCAGATCTTGCACAACCGCATTGGCCGCCCCATTATTCGCAAAGCTCTTGGTGTCATTGAACCGAGTATCGGACAAGCAGTTGAACAATTGTTGCAAGAAGACGCGTTTGCCAGCGCCGGCCCGCCAGACCGCACGACAATCCTGCACTTTGCGCGCTTTGGTCGGTTGGTTTTGCCCAAATTGGTACGCGCGCTCGCTGCCCCCGATGCCGAACGCAAAATCGTTCAAGGATTAATGGCAGCAAGCTTGCAGCAAGCCAGCACCCAACTAGCAGCAGCCACCACCTTGGCCGAACGCATAGCCCTTTTTGAATCGATCATTGCCGGTGGCGTGCAATTTGCCGTGCCCAACCTCATTCCCAGGGTCGCGCCGGGTCTGCTGGCGATGAATCGATTGATGGCCTGGGCCAACGATGCCTTGACCTCTACCCAGGCTGGGCAACGCCACGCCCTAGAAATTGCGCGCGGCCTACCCCACAATGTCACGACCGAAATGGATTTGATGCTTTGGCAGACGGCACAACTGATCCGCAACGACCAAGCCGCCTTTGCCTTTGTCCAAACACATGATGCCGCGTTCCTGGCGGAACAGTATCTGGCGAACGCCTTACCGGCCGTTGCCCAGCGCGCGATTGCCGCTTTCCTGGCCAAGTATGGAATGCGTGGTCTGGCCGAGATCGATTTCGGGCGCACACGCTGGCGCGAAAATCCCGTCCAGGTTATGCAAATGCTGCAAAGCTATCTGCGCATTGAAGATCCAGCCCTTGCGCCTGATACCGTTTTTCAACGCGGCGAAGTCGCAGCCCAGGCGGTGCTAGACGATTTAGTGATGGCGCTATGCCAGCAACCCAATGGAGCCTTGAAAGCGCAGTTGGTAGCTTGGCTGACCAAACGCATGCGTGCCCTGGCTGGACTACGCGAAAGTCCTAAGTTCTTTATTATGAATCTTTTTGGGCTTGTGCGCACCGCGCTCCTCGAAAGTGGCCAGGAATTGGTCGCACAGGGTGTGCTCAATCGTGCCGACGATCTCATGTTTTTGCACATCAAAGAGTTGCAAGCAGTGGCCGCAGGCTATGCGATTGATTGGAAAGCGTTGGTGACAGAACGCCGCGCCATCTATGACCGCGAAAAGTTGCGCAACCAGATCCCGCGTGTGCTGGTGAGTGATGGGCGGGCCTTTTATGAGGGCATACGCGCGCATAAAGGAGACCGCGCAGGCGTGATCAGTGGCAGCCCAGTCTCGCCCGGGGTGGCCGAAGGCATCGTCCACGTCGTCTTTGATCCGCATGAAGCACAACTCGTGCCTGGCGAAATCCTCGTCTGCCCGGGCACCGATCCGGCATAGACACCACTTTTCCTAGCCGCAGGCGGGCTGGTCATGGAAGTGGGCGGATTGATGACGCATGGTTCGGTGGTCGCGCGCGAATATGGCATTCCCGCCGTGGTGGGCGTACACGAAGCCACCAAACGGCTCAAAACCGGCCAACGGATTCGGGTTGATGGGTCAAGTGGCGAGATTGTCCTGATCGATGCATAAAAATTGCGGATTGCTGGCCATGATCCAGGCAATCCGCAGTTGAGTTGTAAATAGTTATAAGAGTAGCCTAGCGATTGACGCCACTGAGGACGATACCACCGATAAAGTAGCGTTGGGCGACAAAGAAGATAACGATCATGGGCAAGGTCATCAGGAAGGCGATGGCCATCATATAATGCACTTGTGCGCCAAACTGGCTGTTAAAGAGATTCATGCCCAGCGCAAGCGTATACTTTTCGCGGCCAGTCAGATAGATCAACGGGCCGTAGAAGTCATTCCAGTTGGCCTGAAAGGTAAAGATGGCAACGGTGAGCAGCGCTGGCAGCGACAATGGCACAAAGATTCGCCACCAGATACGTAAGCGACTGGCGCCGTCAATATAGGCCGCATCTTCCAATTCAGTCGGAATTTGGGCAAAGAATTGGCGCAGCAGAAAAATATTGAGCGCACCCCCACCAAACCAGGCCGGAATAATCAGCGGATGAAAGGTATTCAGCCAGCCGATCTTGAAGAAAAGTACATAGAGCGGAATCAACGTGACCTGGGGCGGCAACATGACCGAAGCAATGGTTGCCATAAACCAGAAGTTGCGCCCTGGAAATTCAATACGCGCAAAGCCATAGGCGCACAGCGAAGAAGTCAACAGCACGCCCACCAACACGATGCCAGAAATGTAGACGGTATTCCACAGCCAGAGTGAAAACTGCATGTTGGGGTAATTCCACGCATCAAAGAAGTTGCTGAGCAGCACTTGCCTAGGGACAATGGTTGGCGGAAAGTACGCGACTTCTTGGGCGCTCTTGACAGAGCTGAGAATCATCCACACAAAGGGCAACAGAAAGATGAAGGAGGTGGCGAGCAAAATGCCGTAAACGATGACGGCTTGCAAGGTGCGATCCACCTGGCGGCGACGCGCATAGCGAACAGCCGATTGCTCGGTCGCGATTGGCAACGATTGGTGTATCGTCGTCATTTCTTCACCTCATAATAAACCCAGGCATCGGAAGAACGGAAGAGAATCAGCGTCAGTACCAAGATGATGGCAAACATCAACCAAGCCATGGCCGAGGCCAACCCCATAAATTGCCAGCGGAAAGCCTTTTCATAGAGATTTAGGTTATAAAAGTAGGTCGCATAAAGTGGACCCCCTCTGGTGAGGATAAAGGCCGGCACAAAATATTGAAAGGTGCCAATTAACCCCGTGATCAACACAAAGAAAACCGTAGGTGTGATCTGTGGCAATGTGATATGCCAAAAGAGCCGTCCGGCATTGGCACCATCGAGTCGCCCCGCTTCGTACAACACTTCCGGCACCCCTTGTAAGCCCGCCAGAAAGATGACCATAGTGCCGCCGATGCCCCACAAACTCAAAATGATTAAGGTGGGCAGCGCCGTACTGGGTTCGCTCAGCCAACTATACTTGGGCAACCCGATCCATTGCAAGGTTGCGTTCACCAAGCCTTTTTCGGGGTTGAGCAGCCAGCCCCAGACAAACACCGTTGCCACGGCAGGGACAATTGTAGGGATGTAGAGCATGGTGCGAAAGATGCGCATACCGCGCAATTTCTGATTGAGTAACACAGCCGCGCCCAGCGCGGCGGCCATGGTCAACGGCACCGAGGTCAGCGCAAAGGACATAGTAACCCACAACGATTGCAAGACGCGCAACTGAGGCCGATTGAACATATCTTGATAGTTACGCAAGCCAATAAAGACTGGCGACTGCAAGACGCTATATTCGGTAAAGCTAAAGTAGAGCGATACGACCATGGGCCCAAAAACAAAAAGAATTAACCCAAGCACCACTGGCATAATAAAGAAGTAGCCTTGGAATGTGTCACGCCAGTAGAGCGCGCTACGTTTTTTTACTGCAAATGCCATATGTACCTCAACGTATTGCGTGATAGATGATCGCTGCATTGTGCAAGAATTTTCATGCAACACCGATCATCTATCACGTACTTAAATCGCTACATCACCGTATAACACTGACTTGTAACGCACTTGTAACGCTAACGATCAAAAACACATTGGTTACCGCTTATTGAGCTGTATCCAAGCAAGCTTGAATTTCAGCATCGACATCGGTAAAGGCTTGGGCAACCGTCTTGGCACCCCGAATCGCTTCTTCCAACCCCGTGCGGATGGTCTGATTGATCAGACCCGCGTAGAGGCTGCCACACTTGGACGGGTAGCCCATGGGTGGGAAGATACCAATTTCACCACCAGCAATGAAGGCCTTGACATTGGTGGGTGGGGGAGCCATTTCGGTAAAGATCGGTGAATCGGCCATCGACTTCAAGAAGGGGATACCCACATAACCACGCAGCAATTCGCCCTGGGCTTCAGCCGAACCGAGATATTTCAGCAATTCCCAAGCTTCTTGTGGGTGCTTGCTATTCGCACTGATACCATAGCCAAAGGTCCCCATACCCGTCGCATGTGCAATCGGGTGGGAAGGAGTAACCGCCACATCCCACGTAAAGTCGGTAATTTGCTCACGGAAGGTTTTCATAAAGCCAGGAATGTGGAAGAAGACAGCACAGCTCTTGCCCACAAAACAACCTTGGCCACCACCGGGGTAATCGGTGCCCAACGGCATCATCACATCATGCACAGTCCACAGATCCACATAGGCTTGCAGACCCGCCACAGATTCTTCTGTGCTAAAGGTCGATGTTGTGAAATCTTCGCTCACAGGTTCGCCACCGTAGCCAACAATCCAGGGAATCATATAGGCCCACCAATCCCAGCCGCTGACGCCACCAATGGAAATGCAGTCCACGGCATCATCCTGCGCTTGGATCGTCTTACAAGCTTCGATCAAGTTATCCCAAGACCAATCGTCGGTGGGGATCGGCGCGCCAGCAGCCTCGAACATGTCCTTGTTGTAGTACATCTGCACGCTGTCCCATGAAGCGGGGATCATGAAGGTACCGGCGGTACCAGCTACCTGGCCCAACCCCAGGATGTTTTCGTAGATATCATCAAAGGAGAAGGTTTCGTCGGTTTCGGCAAAGGTCTCCAAGTCCACCAAGACGCCATTTTCCACGAAAGGCACCGTGAAGAGATCGGCCGAGAGGACGACGTCTGGCAAATTGCCAGCAGCGGCTTTGGCGAAGATACCTTCGGCATAGTCGCCCTGGGCGCACTCAATGTTCACCTTGACATCGGGGTTGGCTTTATTATAGTTCTTGACCAGTATGTCAACCACTGCATCCGTCACCGGACCACAACTGTTGAGAATTGATAATTCAATTGGGCCTTCTGTGGCAGCGGGGGCTGCGCCAGGGACGACACAGGCGCTCAACAACATGCTGAACACCATGATACACGTCAGTAATTGCCAAATCTTGTGTTTCGGTTGCGCGGACAACATAACCGGAATTCCTCCATTGTAATGTAATTCAGTTAAAAAATTGTGGACCAGCTAAAAATGATTCTGGGAGTCGGACAAAGTCAGTGGTTGTTCAGAAAAACAGAATGGAAAGATAATTTCAGACACGCACTGCATCAGCCGAGTTTTCACTCTACCATTTTGTGGTTGGCTTGTCAAACCGCTAAAATTCAACGATGCATAACCAAGCGACCAACACGCATGACAGATCGCCCCGGCAAAGATCACAGACCAGACAGATCACAGACCATTTCTGTAAAAAAGTGACCTTACCGACAGAGGCAGGCGCATGGATGCTGGATAATATAACATTCACTTAGCGGTTTAATTTACGGCCAGTCTGTTTCTAGGTATACTGATTTACCGGTTTGCTTGCTTGTAAACTTGGTTGTGCTGATGAGTCATCCAGTCGCGCGTTGGATGCTCGGTGTTCGTTGTTGTAAGGGAGTCCCCGTTGCATGAAGAAAGTTGACCAATCTGTAGCCGCCGCGGTGGCTTCGGTTCGTCCTGCGCAAGCGGCCTTGCTTGTCGTAATTGCGTTATCGCTTGTCGCGTTGCTGGTTTCTTTTGCTATCAATCCATTGTTGCAGCGCATCCTCTTTCCCAATCGCCCGGTAGCCAGTGAACCGTGGCCGGACGTGCCGCCCACCTATGTCGCCCCTGTATTAGCGGTCGATACCGAGCCCAGTACACTGGCCACCCCCATTCCACTGCCCGCGCCGGTTTGGCAAGAATTGAGTTATCTCACCAGTGTAGAATTTACAACCTCTAGCGTTGTCCAGGAAGAACGCACGGCCGATGTGCCCTGGGTGGGCAATGTGGTGAGTGATCGCCTGTTGATGAAAGTGGTGGGCAAAGTGCAAGTGGGCATTGATCTGGGGCAGGTTGCCAATGTGCAAATTGAAGGCAAAACAATTCGCTTCACCGCGCCCAAGCCAATGGTGACAAGTGTTGAATTGCTGCCCCAGGAATCACAGATTTTCGAGCGTATCAATGTCTGGCTGCTTTCCCAATATCCAGGCTTGGAAACCGCCGCGCTCGAACAGGCACGCCAGCAAATGCGCGCCGACATTACGAACAATGAAAGTATGATGAAACTCGCCCAAGAATTTTCGCGGCTTCAGCTCACCGAATTCTTGCGTAAGACCGGTTTTAGCGAAGTAGAGATTGCGTTTCAGTAAGCAGGAGCAGCCGTTAGTATGAGTCGATCAATTTACGAAACCGCCAAGGCGATTACCATTCTCCCCCCCGATGAGGTGAGCCGCCGAACACCGCCGCCGGTTGCGCCCCAGCCATCACTGCTGCGTATGCTGCTCAGCTTCTTGGGCTGGCTGCTGCTGATCACGCTGGTGCTGGCCTCGGTTGTCACGTTGGGCAGCGTCTGGTTGATGAGCAGTAGCGCACGCGATATTTTCAACTTTGACACGCGCACGACCATTGTCAGCAGCCAAGCTGTGGTTGAATCGATCAAACAGGTGAACAAGCAAATTTTTATCGAGCATTACAACACAGTCGATATTGATTACACCGAAGCGCCCGAAGGCTGGCTGAGTTGGCTCGGCATTGACCAGAGCTTTGTCTTGTTGCTCAAGGGGCGCGTGCCTGCCGGCTTTGATCTCACCCAACTGAGTGAAGCCGATGTGTGGATCAGCGGTGACGGCAAACGTGTCCAGTTAGTCTTGCCTCCGCCGATGATCTTTGTTGATAACGTCAACATCGATTTTGAACACAGCCGCATCCTGGCCCAGCGCGACACCTGTCCTACCGGAATCTGCCAAGACCCCATCAACGTATTGCAAGAGCAGATGATGCCCGAAGGACGCCGCTTGTTGATGGAAGCCTCCCAGCGCAGCGGCATCCTGACCCAAGCAGCCAACGATGGCAAGCTGTACTATGAACAGTTGCTCAAATCGCTCGGCTTCGAGGAAGTACAGGTGGTCATCCGCGGCGAAGTGGGATAGGGTTCCAGCCACAAGGTACGCAACTGAATCACACAGAGAGAAGCCGGGGATATTACTCATCCCCGGCTTCTCTCTGTCTACATGGCGCGGGTTAGGCTAGCAAGCAACTTGACCGCACAAGCTTACAGGAAAGTAACAGGTTATGAAACCAATTTTTATAGTATAGTACGAGCAAGAAGGTACGCGGTTACATAGATGGGCGGCGCGGACCACGTGCATGCTGTCTATGCATCATCGAAAGGATTTTCATGAAAGCGATCTGCTTGTTCGTATTGGCACTAGGTCTATTCGCCTTGTCAATGACCCATACGTCAAACCCCCAGATTTCAACAGCACGCGCGGCTGATGAATCGATATCACATACGCAGCTGGATCAGGTAGAAGTCACCTGGGATCCGCAACTGCAGCATCCAAGTTTTTTGCGGGGTCCCATGCCTTTCCCCGATGGCGTGCAAAGCGCGCAGATTGATCGGGCAAGCGCGGCCCGCGCTTTTCTGGAAAACCATAGCACGATGCTGGGCATCAACAATGTACAGCGCGAACTCGTTGCCACACAAGTTACCACGGATCAGGTAGGGTTCAGCCATGTCACATTGCAACAGGTCTATGCCGGAGTAGCGGTCTATCAGGCGCAGATCAAAGTTCATATGAACGCGGCAGCGAATGAAGTTGTCGCGCTGAGCAACGGCTTTATCCCTGATATTGCACTCGCCACGGTGCAACCGCAGATCGAAGCAGAAACGGTAGTTGCCGCCGCCCATAAACTTTTGCCGCAGGCGATCCGTCAACAGGAACCGACGCTGGTTATCTATCCGGGCACAGGCAGTGGGCGTGCGGCAACTCCTGCCCGCTTGGCATGGCTGGTAGAGCTATTCGATACCAGCCAACCCACACGCGCCATCTATGTGTTTGATGCCAATAGCGGCGAGTTGATTGATGTCCTTAACCGGTTGTATCAAGCCGCAGCTGATCAACCAGCCAATGGGACCATCCCACCACCGCCACCGAATTCCACAGGCGCAACGCGGCTGGCGACCTACAGTGCCCACAATACGGCCACTACGCCCGGCGAATTGATGCGCATCGATGATGCCTTGCCAGTGGGCGATGCCGATACCGACAAGGCCCATGACTTTGCGCAAAATGTCTACGACTATTATCAAACCGTTCATCAGCGCAACAGCTATGACGACCAAGGTGGCGTGATTACATCTACCGTACACTATGGCGACAATATGCCCAACGCCTTTTGGACAGGCAAGCAGATGATCTACGGCGATGGATTTCCGGCACTCGATATTGTCGGTCATGAACTCACCCATGCAGTCATCTTTCATACGGCGAATCTGGAATATCGCTGGCAAGCAGGTGCGCTGAACGAGAGTCTTGCCGATATCTTTGGTGCTATGGTCGATCGTGAAGATTGGCTAATTGGCGAAGATTTGGCCGAGCAGCTAGGCCAAGCCGCGATTCGTGACATGGCAATTCCCGAACGGTTCAATCAGCCCAGTCACACCGCCAACTGGATGAAAACCTGTAGCGACGAAGAGGGTGTACACATCAACAGTGGCATCTTTAACAAAGCCTATTACAATATTGCCACGGCGCTGGGGCTGGAGAAAGCCGAAAGAATTTTCTATCGCGCGCTAGTTACCTATTTTACGCCTACCACAAGTTTTGCCGATGCCCGCGCTGCCGTATTGCAAGCCACCGATGATCTCTACACCAGCGCCGAGCATGATGCCGTTATCAACAGTTTTGATGCCGTGGGACTGAGCAGCAGCTGGCAGCCGCCAATCAACGATTGTGAATGCAGCATTGGCACCAGCCTCGATCCGCAAGCCGCAGCGACAGTGAGTGATGCGCTCTATCAGGTACGCGACACACACTTGGCGAGCACAGATATCGGGCGGTATTACAAAGATTTATATTACGAACATACGGCGCAGATTAGTCTGCTGCTGTTGGCCAAACCAGCACTGCGGGCGCAAGCGGCCCATCTGTTACAGCTCTCCAATCCTGGCTTTCAACAGCTCGGCATAGGCAGTGGCGATCCGGTCGTGGTGACAGCAGAAATGGTCACCCGGTTGCATCGCTTTGTAGCGGACCTAGCACAAGCCGCAACTGCCATTGGCGATGACGATTTGGCACAAACCTTGGCGCGTGAACAAGCGCGCATCGACTGGAGCCAGTTGCCCGGCATGCATTTTGACCAGGCGTGGGCCTATCTGAATACACTGAGCGGGCCTTATACGATCTATCTGCCGACCATTCAAGAATCATCAGCGCGCTGAGATCGTTGAATCTGCGTCGTTGCTATGCAAGGAAAATACGAACCATGCCCATGTACTCCAAAGAATGGCACCGATTGACCCTACGGCTTGCCAGCATTGTGCTCGGATTGCTCCTGTTTCTCGTGGGCTACGGCGCTCAGATCAGTATCGCCAGCAATCCGCCCGCCGCCACACTTCTGCCACCGACCCTCATCGCCGCCTATCGGGCGAGCGTTGATGAGCGCGATATCGATACCTACCCAGCCTTGGCCTATGATGCTGCCAGCGGGCGCTATCTTAGTGTGTGGCTGAGCCTCCGTCACGCAACGGCAAGCAATGCCGGACTCACGGTTTATGGACGCTTTCTTGATCGCAATGGGATGGCGCTTAGTCAGCAATTCCCTATCTCTGATATGGATAACGCGGCACGCAGCAACGCGCCAACCGTGACGGCAGGCGCAGATGGCTTTGTCGTTGCCTGGACCGCACGGGGGGAACAATGCCAATTGTCTGTCCAACAGGTGACCGATGCTTCGGCCCAACCGGATCAAATTTTGCCGCTTACCAGCGAAGCCCATCAACATTCGCCACAGCTTGTCTATCAGGCACCACGCCAACGGTATGTGGTCACCTACATCGCTGGCGATGATTATCTACCGCCGCTGCTCTGGGGCACCGATATCACAGATGTAGCCGATTGTGGAAACAATGCGGACAGCAGCAGCGAAGTGCGCGCCAGTGAATTTCACTTTACCAATGGTCTGCCGACGGTTGACAGGACGGTTACCGTATCAACCGAGCAAGGCGGTGCTTTCCGCCCAGCCATTGCCTACAGTGCGGGACTTGATCAATATGCTGTGGCCTGGGAAGATCGCCGCAACGCCAATACCGACGCCTACACATTCGATGTCTATGCGCAACAATTGACCGCCGATCTAGGTCTTGCCGCAAGTAATCTCAAGCTTGCAACGGCGAATTATCAAAACTTGGACAACTCGGCCACGTGGACCCCACGCCCAACACTGGCAGCGAGTGAAACCGCCTTCCTCGCCACATGGTTTGAACGTACAGTTTCCGGCAGTGCTACGCTCTGGAGTGTACAAAGCCGCTTGCTCGCCCCAACAGGTCCCCCCGGCGACAAATTTCCCGTCATGCGGATGACCTTTGCCCAGCCGCA
>Ga0105048_10018544_pt1 | contig 10696 bp, 10 predicted proteins | sample MAT05_FD_78382 | JGI IMG/M metagenome (GOLD analysis project Ga0105048, IMG submission 78382) | Freshwater microbial communities from Lake Fryxell liftoff mats and glacier meltwater in Antarctica - MAT-05 | ecosystem: Environmental > Aquatic > Freshwater > Ice > Liftoff microbial mat | place...
CGGCGACGTGATTCGCATCGCCCAGACCGAGCCTCGCGGCGACGGCCTGTCACTGACTGATCAATCGACCGTTGAAATTGTCGCCAATGCCGGCCGCCCGGTGAACAAGCCAAGCTCATGAAACTCCAGCTCCTCGTTCCCAGCATGGTGCTTTCGCTCTCGTGCGGTCGCAGCCCGCTCACCAAGGTCGTCGCGCAGGTTCCGATCCCCATCATCGACCCAACCGAGATCTCGACGACGGTCGGCGAGCTGGTGGTGCTCAGCGGTGGCGGCAGCTACGACTCGCTCAAAGAGCCCCTCACCTTCAACTGGCGCCTCGCTTCGGCTCCGACCGGCCACGCGACGACCCTCGACATCCGGGGCGAGAGCCTGGCGCGGCTGACGCCAGATCAAATCGGCAAGTGGGTGGTCGAGCTCACGGTGCATGCGGGTGAAGGTTCGAGCGACCGGGTGAGCGAACCGGTCACCGCCACCATCACCGTGACCGACCCCTCGCGAAATCGGCCTCCCGATGCGCGGGCCCCGTCGAGCCTGACGGCTGTTCGCGGCACCAGGGTCAGGCTCGACGGCTCGCTGAGCAGCGACCCCGATGGAGATGCGTTGACCTTTCGCTGGCGAGCCGTCTCTGCGCCCGCGGGCACCTCTCTCATGCTGACCGATGCGACGAAAGACATCGCAAGCTTCCAGGCCGAGACCGTAGGGAGCTACGGCTTCGAACTCACCGTCACAGACCCGGGCCTTTTGACGGGCTCGACGCGATGCAACGTAACGGTCACCTCCACCAGCACCGGTGTCGACTCGGGGGTGGTGGTCATCCCTCCGGTGGGCGACGCGGGCATTCTGCCCGGCCCGCTCGACCCGTCAGAGGTGTATCTGGCCGGCACGTTGTCAGAAGGCGCGTGTTACCTCGACGCGCTGACCCACTGGTCGACCCCCAACGTCGCTTCGACCGGGTTCGACTGCTACTTCGACTCTCAACGCGCGGTGATTCGGCCCACCGACGGGCGGCTGATCTACACCAACGTCTTCGAAAATGTGGTTCGCGAGTACCACTGCGACGACTGTCTGGTGACCAAGGGCTCGATGTGGAAGTACCCGAGCGGCGTGCTGAACAACGACACGATCATCACCACGCCCTGCCCCGGTACGGCCCCCAAGGTTGCGAGCTTCAAGATTTCTCCAGACGGTGAGCTGCTCTACCAGTGCCAGTACAACAGCCCGGAGTGGCGCGACGCGAGTGGTGCAGTGGTCTACAACTCGATGACCGATGGGCTGTTCGCGACCGGCGCGAGTGGGTGGGTGCTCACCGCCACGCGGGTGATGAACCTCAAAACCTCCATCGCCAACACCATCACCGGGTTGCCGCACCTGACCTCGAGTTGGCGCGCAATTCGGTGGACGACGGATGGGTTCTGGGTGTCGGTCGCGTTGGGAGGCTCGGGCGGTGCGGCGCAGCTGTGGAAGATCTCGACCTCTGGCGCCGCGCAGCTGGTGGGCGACTACCCGCCCTACCCTCCGATGATCAGCGCGCGCTACGACTCGAAGCTCGACGGCAGTGGCAGGCTCTTCTCGATGGCGAGCGACAACAGCGAAACGTTTCTCGACGTCATCGTGCGCCGCGAGCTTGGCAAGAGCACCGAGGTCATCTACTCGGAGAAGAGCGACCCGCTGGTCAAGATTCACATCTCCTACCTGGTGACTGGCCCATGAGCCCACTGCTCCTCGCCCTCGTCGTTCTTGCGGCGCCTGATGCGGGCCTCGAGCCCGACACCACGCTGGCCGAAATTCGCCGCCTGGCCGTGCCGCTCGAGGCGCACGTGAAGACGCCGTGGGTGAAGAAGTGGGCGCACGCGGCGAATGAGCTCAAGCCGGTGCCGGCGAGCACCTGGTACTGCAGCAAAACCGAGTGTGCGGCCGAGGCGTTCGATGGCGGCGTGCGATGCGATGTAACCGACGAGCTCTACTACGCCCGCATCGCCGACCCGCTCGGCTACGCCCGCCCGTTCGACGCGCTCGCTCAGTACGGAGTCACCCTCGGCAAAGGCAGCAAGCTCGGCGACCTGGGCTACGGCAGCATCGGTCAGTTGCAGATGCTCGCTACACTCGGCGTCGAGGTGACCGGCATCGAGGTGAGCCCGTTGCTCCCCGTCATGTACACGCGAGCCGAGGGGCCGAAGCTGCACATTCTTCACGGCTATTTTCCGCAAGATGCGGCGCTGGTGAAGAAGCTGGGCACCGGCTTCGACGTGTTCATGTCGAAGAACACGCTCAAGCGCGGCTACGTGCACCCCGACCCCGAGACCAATGCGAAACCGCAGATCGACCTCGGCATGAGCGACGACGCCGCGCTGAAGATCATCTTTGGGCTGCTCAAGCCGGGCGGGGTCTTCTACATCTACAACTTCAGCCCACCACCAGCGCCCGCGGGGCAGCCGTTCATACCCTGGAGCGATGGTCGGAGTGCCTTCACCCGTGAAGCCTTCGAGCGCGCGGGGTTCGAGGTGCTCGCGCACGACCTCGACGACTCAAAGGCCGGCCGCGCGGCGGCGACAGTGATGGAGTGGAACAAGAACGACACCTCGGGCAAAGACACCGAGACCACCGTCAACGCGTTCTTGACCCTGGTTCGGCGCCCGAAGCGCTGAGCGTTACCGCGCGTACCAGCCAGCGACTTTGGGGTTCGCTTTCACCGCCTCGACCACCCCGAGCAGCTTGGGGAACGGCGCGAGCGTCTCGGCGGGAATGTGGTCGATGCTGCCCTTCAACAGCGGCGAGAGCACCACGAAGAGTTTGATATCGGCGACGCTGATCGCTGAGCCACCGACGAAGGGGCCGGTGATCTGCTTCTCAATCTGGCCCGCCCACTCGGGCATGAAGCCCTTGGCGACGCCTTCACGGGCGAGCTTCTTCTCGCCGGGGTCTTGAATGCGGTTGATCGGGCCGAGCTTCGCGCGCAGCTCTTCGACCGCGCACATGATGCCCTCGTGGCGAGCTGACTCCCAGTGGTCGGCGGGGAGCAGGCCGTGCTCGCTGCCAAGCATGCGGAGAATTGCGTTCGACTGCGCAAGCGGCGGGCGGCCTTCGACGCTGTAGATGGGCATGGCGCCGTAGGGCGAGGTGGCTTTTCGGGCCTCCCACTGCGCACGGCTGAGGCGCTCGTCGGTGAAGGGCACGCCAGCGATGGTGAGCGCGAGGCGAATCTCTTCGCCGCGGCTGGTGGGAATGTCGAAGTAGGTCAGGGTCGGTTTCGTCATGGCGCCGGTCATACAGCTATTCGGCCCTCAGTCGCATCACGACCGTTCTTGAGAGGGCCTTCGGCGTCACACCGAGAATGGCTGAGAACGTGCGCGGAAGATGCGCCGAGTCGGTGAAGCCGGCCTCGTGCGCAGCTTCGGTCAGCGTGGCGCCACCGTGCAGGCTCAGTGCTTGGCGTCACCCAGCTCGAGGGCGACATCGATGGCTCGCGCGGCCATTCGGTGCACGTTGTCGACCGCGATGATCAGTTGCACTCGCTCGGCGAGGGCCCGAATGCGACCGACGTGAACGGTGTCGTCGTCAGTGGTGAGCATCGGCATCGGGAAGACGTTCTGATCCGGCGCGTCGATGACCTTGAGATCGCTGTCTTCTCTCAGCAGCGCGCGCACCCCGTCGGCGTCGACTGGCCGTCGCAGGTGTGCCGAAACCACCATCACTGTGCCGTGATACGTGGGCACCCACACCGTGGTCGCGGTGACGGCGGGCAGCTCGGGGCCGGCCCACAGGCGAGCGGTTTCGACCATCAGGTTGCGTTCGTCTTGCGAGAAGCCCTTCGCATCGAGCTCGCCCACCGCGGGAATCAGGTTGAAACCAAGCCGGTGAGGAAACAGCTCGACCTCCGGCTCTTTGCCGTTCATCAGCTCGGCGGTCTGCTTGGAGAGCCGGTCGACGCCCATCTGACCGGCCGCCGCAGCGCCCTGCATCACGGTGACATCGGCGAAAGCCAGGCCGAACTTCGCGCGCAGCGGCTCGAGCACCGAGGCCAGGGCCTGGGTCGCGGGGCTGGCGAGGGTCACGACTCGACCCGAGAAGGGCCGATCGAGCACGCCATCATTCACGCCCGGCACGACCAGCGGCACGCCCGGGTCGAGCCGAAACGCGCCCGAACAATCGACCACCCACGCGCCCGATTGTTGCGCTTGAGAAGCCAGCAGCCGCGCCGCGCTCGGAGGCACCGCCAGAATCACCGCCTTCATCCCCCGAAACGAATCAGGGCCGACGGTCTCGACGGTTACCACGTCGTCTTCGAAGTCGAGCTCTGCGCCGTTCGATCGCTCGGTCGCCAGCAGATGCACCGCCGCCGCGTCGTGCTCTCGCGACGCAAGCGCAGCGATGATCTGTCGCCCAAGCAGGCCCGCACCAACGACGGCAATCTTCATGTCCGACATGGTCAATCTTCTTTCAAGCGCGCCACTGCAGGCACGCCAGGCAACGGAGGAAACTTGGGGTTCTCTTCTGCGCCAGACCCACGCAGGTAATGCGGCTCGAGTGCGAACACGTCTTCTTTGCGGTACTGCGCGGGCAGCCGTGCCAGTCGCGAGAGCATCACCGCCGATGGCACCGTCGGCCCGTCGAGCAACTGCCCGGGAGGCACCTCGAGACGCAGCAGCTCGGCCCGGTAGTCGACCAGCGCCGGCCCAACGGCCACCGACCCCGAGGTCGCGCGCAACACCTCAGCCAGCTGAGCGACCGTGAGCGAGCGCTCAGGCGAGAGCAGCTCCACGCCGCTCTCTGTTCGACGAAAGTGCCCGACGTACAGCTCGCCCCGCTTCACCACTGCCAGCGCGAAGACCTCCCCACCCACCGGGGTCTCCATCGCGAGGGCGGCGAGCGACGAGACGCCCACCACTGGCCGCTCGACGGCGTAGGCGAGGCCCTTGATCGTCGCGAGGCCGATGCGCAAGCCGGTGAACGAGCCCGGGCCCAGACCCACCACGAAGCCGTCGAGTCGCGCGAGGGGCAGCTGATGCCGCGCGAGCATCGTCGCGATCACCTCAGGCAACATCTCGCTCTGTTTGCGCGGCGGCCCTTCGAGCACGTGCTCGACCACTTCGGCGCCGTTCATCAAGGCGAGCGAGAGAGTCAGACACGAGGTGTCGAGCGCCAACTGCATGGCGTGGCCTGTACCCCACCGCGTATGGTGCCGGCCATGACTGTCTTGACCCTTCGTCAACCCGACGATTGGCATCTTCACCTGCGCGACGGAGACCTCTTGCGCTCGGTGCTCCCCTTGAGCGCGCGCACGTTTGGCCGCGCCATCGTGATGCCCAATCTCAAGCCGCCCATCACCACGGTCGAGGCGGCGATCGCCTACCGCGAGCGGATCATCGCGGCGCTCCCGGCCGGCGCCCGCTTCACGCCGCTGATGACCGCCTACCTCACCGACAGCACCGACCCCGACGAGCTGGAGCGCGGGTTTCGCCAGGGCGTCTTCACCGCCTGCAAGCTCTACCCCGCCAACGTCACCACCAACTCAGCCGCCGGGGTTACTGACCTCGCGCGCCTCGAGCCCGTGCTCGAGCGAATGCAGCAGCTGGGCATGCCGCTGCTGGTGCATGGCGAGGTCACTGACCAGACCGTCGACATCTTCGATCGCGAGGCCGTGTTCCTCGAGCGGGTGTTGACGCCGATGCTGCGCCGCTACCCCACGCTCAAGGTGGTGCTGGAGCACGTCACTACCGAAGAGGCGGTCGAGTTGGTCAAAGCCTCGGGCCCGCAGCTCGCCGCGACCATCACGCCGCATCACCTGGTGATCAACCGCAGCTCGCTCTTCGAAGGCGGCATTCGCCCGCACCTGTATTGCCTGCCCATCGCCAAGCGCGAGAAGCACCGACTCGCGTTGCGGGCCGCAGCCACCTCGGGCTCGCCCAAATTCTTTCTCGGCACCGACTCGGCGCCCCACCCCGTCGGCGACAAAGAGACCGGCTGCGGCTGCGCGGGCATCTTCAATGCGCCCCACGCGCTCGAGGTCTACGCGCAGGTCTTCGAAGACGAAGGCGCCCTCGACAAGCTCGAAGCCTTCGCCAGCGAATTCGGTGCGAAGTTCTACGGGCTCCCGCTCAACGAAGGGCGAATCGAGCTCGCGCGGGTCGAACAGGTGGTGCCCGAGCGCTTCGACACCCTCACCCCCTTTCAAGCGGGAGCGACACTCAGGTGGTCAGCGCGTCAGTGAACGACGCACTCGCAGTCACACTCGCCGCAGGTTCGTTCGACACAGCGGGCGGTGCACTCCAAGCGCTCGCCCGGCTCGCAGGTCATCACCGGGCAGTTGACGCCCGGGCAGAGAAAGCCGTCTCGCGGAATGGTGTCGGTGGGGCACGCCGGTGACGCCCCGTCGCACTTCTCGACGATGTCGCAGGTCGGGTCGGCAGCTGGGCGGCACACGGTGTTCGCGCTCGCCGGAATCACCGCATCGGCGGGGCAGGCGCTCGCGCTGCCGGTGCACGAATCGGCGATGTCACAGGGCCCGTTGATGCCCCGACACACGGTCGAGGCGTTCGCATACCCCTCGGGCGGACAGTTGATTGAGAACCCGCTGCACACCTCGGCCACGTCACACGCCCCGTTCTTCGCCCGACACACGGTCGCCGGCCCCTCGACGATGTCGGTTGGGCAGGTCGGTGACGAGCCGGTGCACGACTCGGCTCTGTCGCAGACACCCATCTTCGATCGGCATTGCGTCGAGACGCCCGCGTAGCCATCGAGCGGGCAGCTCGGCGTCCCGCCAGGGCAGTAGTCAGCCACGTCGCACTCTCCGTTCTTCGGGCGGCACTCGGTGGTCGAGCCAGCCGTGGCGTACCCGTCAGTCGGGCAGAGGCTCGAGGTGCCCGAGCAGATCTCCGGCACGTCGCACAGGCCATTTTTGATTCTGCACACCGTGTTCGCGCTCGCCGGTATGAAGACGTCATCGGGGCACGCCGCGGCCGCACCGGTACAGCGCTCGGGCTGGTCGCAGACGTTCGGGCCGGCGCGGCAGACGACGGTGTTGTTCACGAAGACGTCGGCCGGGCACGGCTTGTTGGTGCCGTCGCACTTCTCTTCGACGTCGCACACGCCGCCGACGGGTCGACACGTCTCAGCGCTCGTGCGAACCGTGTCATTGGGGCAGGCGCCCGAAGCACCGGTGCACGACTCGGCCACGTCGCACGCGCCTCCGCTGGGCCGGCACGTCACGCTCGAGGTGGCGAAGACCTCGATGGGGCAAGCAGCCATGGTGCCGGAGCACACCTCGGCGATATCGCAGTCGCCGTTTTTCGGTCGGCAGGTGGTGTTGGAGGCCGCCGACACGAAACCATCGAGCGGGCACCGGGCCGAGCTGCCATCGCACTTCTCGCTCACGTCGCACGGGCCGTCGGGTGGGCGGCAGACCACGGCGTCGAGCACCGTGGCCACCACATCGGTGGGGCAGCTGGGCGAGTGGCCATCGCAAAAGTCGGCGACATCGCAGGGGCCATCGACCGCTCGGCACACCACGCTGGTGTTCGCCACGACGTCTGCCGGGCAGTGACGGCCGGTGTCGCAGAGCTCGGCCAGGTCGCAGACCCCGTGGCTCGGGCGGCACTCGGTGCCAGGAGTGCACGGCAAAGGCTCGCCAGCGTCCTCCTTACCGGCGTCGAGCACCTCACCCGCATCGAGCACTTCGCCCGCATCGCTTTGACCGAAGCCGCCGTCGAGCGTGCCCGGGCCGGCATCGATCATCGACACCACGCCGCCGTCGCCGACACCTCCGGGAGGCTCGACGCACAGGCCAGTCTGGGCGTCACACGAAAGCGGGAGCGGACACCCTTCAGCGCATCGACGAAGCACCGCTTGGCCGCAGGTCATGCTCAGCGACGCGAGCAACCCGACCGTCAGACCTCCGAGAACCCACCGAGCACGCATGACGCGGGGCCATACTCGAAATCATTCGGCGTGGCCACACCCAGTGGCCACTCAAAACCAGCGCGAACCTCAGAACCGCTCAATCTGAAAGTCATCGTCACCACCGGGCGCCGCTGGAGCTGGCGCGGGTGCGGGCGGTGGCTTCGGCGGCGCTTGCGTGGCTGACGACGGCGCTGAGACCGGCAACGCTTGCGTTCTCTGCACCGCCGCCGACGGAGCCGATGGCGAGCGTGCCGACATCGGAGGCGGGGGCGCCGGCGACTGATTCGCCTGCGAGTTCATCTGCTGCACGTACGCCGCAGAGCCTGGCGCGGCGCGAGGCTCGTTGGTCTTGTTGTCGAAGTCGTCCCACTTCGAGTCAGAGGTCGACGAGACACCCTGGTACCGCAACGCGAAGTCGTCGGGGTTCGACGCCTGCCGCAGGGCCTCCTGGTAGGTGACCATCTGGTTGCGCACCAACATCATCAGCGACTGATCGAAGGTCTGCATGCCGTAGGCGACGTGCCCCTGGGCGATCGCGTCGGGTATCTCCTTGGTGCGGTCCTTGTCTTCAATCAGCTCCTTGATGCGAGCCGTGGTCTTCATAATCTCGACCGCCGCCACGCGACCCTTGCCGTCGGCCTTGGGCACCAAGCGCTGCGAGACCACCGCCCTCAACACCGAGGCGAGCTGAATGCGAATCTGCTTCTGCTGATGCGGAGGAAACGCCGAGATGATGCGGTTGATGGTCTCGGCCGCGTCGAGCGTGTGCAGCGTCGACATCACCAGGTGACCCGTCTCGGCGGCCAGCATCGCCGTCTCGATGGTCTCCATGTCGCGCATTTCGCCGACCAGAATCACGTCGGGGTCTTGCCGCAGCGCGCTCTTCACCGCTTGGCCGAACGACATGGTGTCGACGCCGACCTCACGTTGATTGACGATCGACCGCTTGTCGCGAATCAGAAATTCGATCGGGTCTTCGATGGTGATGACGTGGTTGGTCTCGTTGGCGTTGATGTGATCGATCATCGCCGCCAGGGTGGTCGACTTGCCGGAGCCAGTCGTACCAGTGACCAGAATCAACCCGCGCTCTTCGAGGGAGATCTTCTCCAGCACCGGTGGCAGCGAGAGTTCTTTAATCGACATGATCTTGAACGGAATCACGCGAAGCACCGCGCCGATGGTGCCGCGCTGCTGAAACACGTTCACGCGAAAGCGGCCCAGGCCGGGCACGCCGTAGGCCAGGTCGACCTCGTTGGCGGTCTTGAACTTCTCTTTCTGAAACTCATTCATGATGCCGAAGGCCATGCGGGCCACTTCTTCGGGCGGCAGGCGCTTGCCGTCTTTGAGGGGCACCAGAGAGCCGTCGACGCGAAACATCGGCGGCAGGCCCGCTTTCAAATGAATGTCAGAGGCCCCGCCACGCAGCGCGATCTGCAGAATCTCGTTGAGCTCCATGGGCCCGACAGTAACACCCGAACGCAGAAAAACCGTGAACCCACATCGGGGCCACGGCTTTCGAGCACTGCAACAAAAAAGCTTTCAGCGCTTGGAGAACTGGAAGCGCTTACGGGCGCCGGGCTGACCCGACTTCTTACGCTCGACCGCGCGAGCATCGCGGGTGAGGAAGCCGGCCTTCTTCAGCGGCGGGCGAAAGGCGGGGTCGAGGCGGCAGAGCGCTCGCGACAGACCGTGGCGAATGGCGCCGGCCTGACCCGACAACCCACCACCGCGCACATTGACCGTCATGTCGACCTTGCCGGTCTGCTCGAGCACCTGCAGAGGCTGGTTGATGATCATGATCGAGGTCTCGCGCCCGAAGTACTCATCGAGCGGGCGGCCGTTCACCATGAAGGTGCCCGTGCCGGCCTTCAACCACACGCGTGCGGTCGCCTCTTTGCGGCGGCCCGTTGCGTAAAACCCATCAGTTCCTGACTTCGCCATGGCTTTGTCGTTTCTCTTATCGAAGGTTTGAAAAAGGAATCAGGCCTTCACGGTCTTCGCAACCGGCTTTTGCGCGCCGTGCGGGTGCTTGTCACCGGCGTACACCTTGAGCTTCGTCATCATCTGACGGCCAAGCGCGTTGCGGGGCAGCATTTTGCGAATCGCGTTGAAGAGGATCTCTTCGGGGTGGGTCTGCTGAAGCGTGTCGTACCGCACTTGCTTCAGACCACCGGGGAAGCCGGCCAACGTGTGGCGGTAGTACATCTTCTGCACCGCTTTGGTGCCGGTGACGCGCACCTTCTCGGCGTTGATCACAATCACGTGATCGCCGGTGTCGATGGAGGGCGTGTACATCGCCTTGTGCTTGCCCTTGAGCAAGGTGGCGACCTGGCTGGCCAAGCGGCCCAAGATCAGGTCCGACGCATCGACGATGTGCCAGTCGTGCTGAATGTCTTTGGCTTTGGCGCTGTAAGTTCTCTGGTGCGGCATGCGACCCTCAGGTTGCCTTGAAGCCCAAAAGGGCGATCAGGAAAGGGCCGCTCTGCTACCTGTCCCACACTCGGGTGTCAAGGAGCGAACTTCGATTCGCAACCTTCTGATGATCACGAGCCAGGCCCGGGGGCTTTGCTGGCCTTCAGGCGCTCTCGCAAGCTCGCGAAAAAGTTCACCTCTTTCTCGCTGGGCGGGCCGGGGGGTGGGGCTCCCAGATCGATGACCTCGGTCAGCTCCTCGGGGATGTCGGCCAGAAAGCGACTGGGGGTTCTGGGCACCTCTTTGCCCCGCTTGATGCGGGTCGCGGCGCGGCTCCTCTCCAGGCGCTCGCGGGCGCGGGTCAGGCCCACGTAGCCGAGGCGGC
>Ga0105048_10018545_pt1 | contig 10695 bp, 6 predicted proteins | sample MAT05_FD_78382 | JGI IMG/M metagenome (GOLD analysis project Ga0105048, IMG submission 78382) | Freshwater microbial communities from Lake Fryxell liftoff mats and glacier meltwater in Antarctica - MAT-05 | ecosystem: Environmental > Aquatic > Freshwater > Ice > Liftoff microbial mat | place...
AGAATCGCAGTGCGGTTCGTCTACGAGTGCCGAACGCCGGAAGGCGTGTGGAAGCGGGCCCTGGGCAACGAGCAGTGGGAGTTCGATGATCAGGGTCTCATGCGACGGCGCGAGGCGAGCATCAACGACGTCGCCATCTCAGAGGAGCAGCGCCTGTTCGCCTGGCCGCTCGGCCCGCGCCCGCCCGAACACCCCGGGCTGAGCGAGCTGGGGCTCTGAGAGAGGAGAGTATGTCTTCACACGACGCAAATCCCGTCAGCGACGTCGCGGATGTCGGCGCACCGAACACCGGTGCGCTCAGCCGATCGTCCGATCCGCGTTCCTTGAGCCAAGGATCGACGATGCCGTGCGTTCAACGAGCATGAGGACCTCCCTGCTCTTGCTGCTCGTCGTCGCACCTGCACACGCCTCGGAGCTCGGCGCGCGGATCGAGGGGGACGATCTGATCCTCAGCGGACCGCCCAGCGCCAAGGTGCGCCTGCTGGACTCCGGCGAGAAGCAGATCGGACGCGGCCAGCTCGATGCGAACGGCACGCTGGTCCTGGTGAAGCAGGGCGCGGTCGATCCGATGGTGCGTATCCTCGAGGTGGACGGACGAAAGATGGCGCTGTCGTCGCTGTTTCCGGAGGTCGAGCTGATGGCGGTGCTGCCGCCGACGCTGTCGGCCGGGCTGCCGATCACCCCGCATGTGCGGGTCAGCGCGCGGCGGGACGGGGCTGCGGCGAGCGGGATCTCGGTGTCGGCAGCGCTGCTGTGCGCGCGCGACCCGCCCCGGGTGCTCGGCACGATGGTCAGCGACGGGCTCGGCGTGGCGACACCGACGGCGGAGACACCGCTCTTGGTCCCGGCCGACGTGCGCGGCAGCTGTCGGCTGGTGCTGCGCGGCGCGGGCGCGGAGCTCGGCGCGACGGTGAACGTCGTCCGCGGCGCCCGCCTGGTGCTGTCGACCGATCGACCGGTCTACCATGCCGGCGACGTCATCCACCTGCGCGGCCTCGCGCTCGACGTCGGCACCGGACAGCCGCTGGCCAAGGAGAAGGCGACGGTCGAGCTGCGCGATCCGCGCGGTGCAGTGCTCGCCCGAAAGGAGCTCCCCACCAGCGACTTCGGGATCGCTTCCGTCGATCTGACCATCCCCGCGACCTTCGATTCGGAAGCGGTGATCGCCAGCTTCGCCCTCGGGGGCGAGCGGGTAGAGAAGCGACTCGAGGTCGGCGTGTATGCGCCGCCGAAGGTGCTGGTGACGGTGCGTTCGCCGGCCTCGGTGCGGCTCGGCGAGACCTTCGCGGTGCGCGTCGACGTCGCGCGGCTGGACGGCGGACCCGTCGCCGGCAGCCGGATCGAGGTCTCGCTCCTCGATGGTCTGGGGCAGGTGCTGTTCTCTGCCGTCCGCGCGTCGGATGAGCGCGGCCTCGATCTCGCGATCAGGGCGCCCTCCGCCGCCGCCGAGATGCATCTGTCGGCCCGCGCCGAGACCATCGGCGGTGAGGTCGGGCGCGTCTCCCAGCGGATCCCGATCGACGATGGCAAGCTGCGCGTCTTCTTGATCCCGGAGAGCGCGAACGTCGTCCCCGGCATCGAGAATGGGTTCTGGGTCGTGACCACGCACCCCGACGGCGCTCCGCTCGGATCGGAGATCCAGCTCGACGCCGGCACGCAGCGCTCGAGCGGCCGCACCGACGCCGAGGGGCTGGCCTTCGTGCGCCTCACCGTGCCCGCCAAGACCAGCAAGATGACCGTGAGCGCGAGCTCCGGCAGCCGGCGCGGTGAGCAGAGCCTGCTCCTGGATTCGAAGCAGGTGCACGGTCTGTTGCTGCGGCTCGACTCGGCCGTGGCCGTCGCCGGCAGCACGGTGTCGCTCTCGGTGACGGCGCCCGGCCGGAGCGGCGTGGTGATCGTCGATCTCGCGCAGGGCGAGCACCCGGTCAGCGCGATCGCCATTCCGCTGGTTCGCGGCGCAGGCAGCGCCAAGCTGCGACTCCCCGACGCGGCCTCGGGCACGGTGCGGGTCCACGCTTGGAACGCCGACATGCTGCACCCGATCGTCTCCGACACGCGCCTCTTGCTGGTCGAGAGCGCTCGGGACCTGAGCATCACGCTGACCGCCGACAAGGACACGTACGCGCCGCGCGGCCAGGCGCGGATCTCGGTCGCGGCGGTCGACGCGAGGGGTGCGGGCGCAGTGGCGGCGATCGGTCTGACTGCGGTCGACGAGGGCCTCCGCGCGTTGGGCCTCGAACAGCCGGGTCTCGAGCGGGCGTTGGCCCGGCTCGGCACGGCCTGGGACAAGCCCGCCGCTGTAGTGCCCGACTGGGTTGCGCGGGCGCTTTACGTCGCGCATCAGAATCGCCGACTGGCGGTGCTGGCCTCGGCGATGGAGCCCGAGCTAGAGCTCTCCGCACCGAGGGAGACCGGCCCCGGCCGGATCGAGGCGGCCCGCGGGGCGTTCCAGGCGGGCATCACCCGGCGCGCCGCGCGAATCGCCGAGGCGATCAACCGCTGGTATCGAGAGCATCCGCGGAAGCTGAAGATCGACGTCGACGTCGCGACCCTGCTCGCGGCGCGCCTGGTGACACCGGAGGACGTCGCCGATCCGTGGGACCAGCCGCTGAACATGGAGATCCGGCGCGACGCCGGGTGTTGTGAGAGCGAGATCGCGATCGCCTCCGCCGGCGTCGATGGCCGGCGCGGCAGCGGCGATGACATCACGGCGACCGCCGCGGTGGTGATCGGTCCCCGGCAATGCGCCTGCGGGTACGGGTTCGGCGGGAGGAGCGCCCGCGGGGTCGGCTTCGGAGGCGGAGGGGCCGCTTTCGGGACGGGGGCGGTCTGGGGTCCATCGCATCGGGTCCCGCTCCGCACCGACTTCCCGGAGACGCTCTTCGTCGCGCCGGAGCTGATCACCGACGCCGACGGCAAGGCGACGGTGACCATTCCCCTCGCCGACAGCCTGACGCGCTGGCTGGTGCAAGCGCGCGCGGTCAGCCTCCGCGGCGGCCTCGGGAGCGCCGAAACCGTGCTTCAGGTGACGCTGCCGTTCTCGGCCGACGTCAGCCTGCCGCCCTCGCTGACGCGCCTCGATCAGATCGAGGTGCCGATCGGCCTCACCAACAACACCGATGCGGCGCGCACCGTCTCGGTTCGCGCGACCGCGAGCGGTGCGCTCGAAGGCGGCGTCGAGCGGAGCGTCATCGTCCCCGCTCAGGGGAGCGCCTCGATCCCGCTGATGTTGACCGCGGCGCGCATCGGCGAAGGCGCGATCGAGATCCTCGCCGGCGAGGACGCGATCCGTCGCACGCTGCAGGTCGAAGCCGATGGCGTCCCGGTCGAGATCGTACGATCCGGCGCGGTCGCCTCGGGCTCCCCGAGCACGGTCGCGCTCGACGTCCCATCAGGCGGCATCCCCGGCACCCGCAAGCTCACGCTGCGGCTCTATCCGTCGGCCGTGGGCGCGGTGGTCGAGGGACTGGAGTCGCTGCTCCAGATGCCGTCGGGCTGCTTCGAGCAGACCTCGGCGACGACCTACCCCAACGCGCTGGTGCTCGAGTACCTGCAGAAGACCAACCGGGCGAGCCCGGAGCTGGCCGAAAAGGCGCGCGCGTTGCTCACCGCGGGCTGGAAGCGGCTCGTATCCTACGAGGTGCAGGGCGGCGGCTTCTCCTGGTTCGGTGAGGCGCCGGCGAACAAGCTGCTCAGCGCCTTCGGGGTGATGGAGTTCGATCGCATCGCAGCGGTCATGCCGATCGATCGCGCCATCGCCAAGCGCACGCGCGCCTGGCTGCTCGCCCAGCGAAAGCCGGACGGATCGTTCGCGCCGGACGCGGCCTATCTCCACGCCGACTCGTGGGGTCGGCTCCAGAGCGCGTCGCTGGCGGTCACCGCCTATATCGCCTGGGCCCTCGGCGGCGCCGACGCGGGCGCAGAGCTGACACCGACCTTGGCCTGGATTCGTGCGCACGAGAGCGAGGCGCAGGATCCGTACGTGATGGCGCTGGTCGCGCTGGCTCTCGGACGGTCCGACTCGCGCGCTCGCCTGGCGTCGAAGGCCAACGTCGACGGCGAGGCCGCGCTGTGGCCGACGGCGATGACCACGGCCACCTATGCCGGCGGCAAGACCGCATCGCTCGAGACCAGCGGCCTGTCGGCGATCGCCATGCTCGCCGGAAACGACCAGCTCGCGCTCTCGCAGAAGGCCATCACCGGCCTCCTCGCCGAGCGCTCGGCCGGCGCGGGCTGGGGATCGACCCAGGCCACGACGCTGGCGCTCTCGGCGCTGCTCGATTCGGAGGCCAAGAACAGCGTGCCCGCGAAGGGCTCGGTGCGGGTTCGACTGGACGGCGCCGAGGGCGGCACGATCGCCGTCCAGCCGGAAGACTTCGACGTCGTCCGCACCGTGGCGCTCGACAGCGCGCCGGGTCACCACGCCCTGCAGCTCGCCCTCGAAGGCGAAGGGCGCTTGAGCTGGCAGCTCGCCGCGACTCGAAACGTACCGGCGGAGGAAGCGCCGCGCGATCCGAGCGGGCTCCTCGAGCTGGTGGTGACGCCGGACCGAACCACGCTGGCGATCGGCGAGACACTCCAGGTCTCGGTGCGTCTCACCGCCAAGGCCGTGGTGCGGATGCCGACGATCACCATCGGATTGCCCGCCGGCGTCGAGCTCGATCCCACCCGCTTCGCCGCAGCGAAGGTGGCCCGGCACGAGGTCCTCGGGCGGCGAGTCGTGCTCTATCTCGAGCGGCTGGGGGCCGGTGAGGTGTTCGAGACGACGCTGCCCCTCACCGCGCGCCGGGCGGGCAAGGTCGCGCCGGGCCTGGCCAGCGCGTGGCCCTACTACGAGCCGGAGCGCATCGTTCGGATCGAGCAACCGCGGCTGACGATTCTGGCGGCCGCCGCGTCGCTCTGACCGTCACTGGGCCCCTCTTCGCCGCGCTCTCTGGATCAGACTTATGCGCTGTTCTGGCAGAAGCTCTACCCCACGCGCGCGGGAATCGCCGCGAGCGCGAGCGACGTCGTATCGATGCACGAAGACGATGGGTTGTTCGAGACCCTCGCTCTGTTCGATCTCGACGCCCCCACCGAGACGGCCTTCGCCGCCATGGCGGAGACGCGAGGAACGAAGAAGACCTTCCAGATCGCGACTCTGATCGCCGGTGCGGGGCTCGGCGCGGCCGGCCAGATGGACCTCGGACAGGGCCGACGGCAGTCGGTGCGCCATTCGACGAAGACGTCGATGTCGATGTCTTCCTGGTGCTCGGCGGGCAGGCGGCAGACCGCGTAGCCGCGATGCTCAAGGCCCGGATGTGGATGTTCGTGTCGGGGCGAGACTCCGGGTACTGCCCGGCCGGCCGCATGCGCTGATAGAGGAAGGGGGCGTCGATCGTGCGGCGGGGCAAGCGGGAGAGCACCCAGCCGGCGGTGAAGGTCGTGCTCGTCTCGGTGCCGCACGGCTCGTCGAGCGACTCCATCAAGATCGCGCCTTCCTCGAGCGCGCCGGCGCACGTGCGGCGCGTGCACGCGAGCGAGGCAGGTGCAGAAGTTACAATTGCCGTCGACGAGGTAGCGGTCGCCGACCGTGTGGCCCTCGTCGATGCAATTCACCGCGGCGTCGGCGCCCGGCGGCATCGAATCCGGGAGATCCACGCGCCCGTCCGGGAGAGCAAACGCGGCGTCTGGACGCGCGTCGCCCGGCAGCGCGTCGAACGCCGGAAGTGCGTCCGAAGAAGAGCGCGCGTCCGGCGAAGGCGCGCGCGCGTCCCCAGAGCTCGCGTCGGCCGCCCCGCTGGTGATGGGGTCGCTACAAGCGAAGACATCCGATCGAGAACAAGACCCAGTACCGCAACATCGACCAACTCTCGGCGGACGGTGCCCAAATGTCGATACTCACCTCCGCAGGCGCTCGAAGGAGACGGGCGTGAAGGTGCCGTCACCGGCGTCGATGAAGCTCGACCCGTCGCGGGTGAACGCCACGACCCGAGGTCCTACGACCGCGAAGTCGACGACGTCGACGTCGCCGGGGAGGCGCATCGGGAGCTGCGTCGCGCTCGCGCGAAACGCCGGCGCACCCTGCTGGTTCTCGCCGGAGACCTTGCCGATGGTCGTCGCCCACAGGGCGCCGTCATCGAACAGTACGAAGGTCGTGTAGCTCGAAGCGAGCGTGGATCCGTTGATGTCGCTGGCCTGACGCGGCGTGCTGGCCATCTTTCGGGCGGGCACGTCGTGGACGATCGCTTCGCCGAAGTACACGATCCCGTCGGCGGACTGGATGAACCCGCTCGCCGTCACCTCCGCCACGCCCAGCGCGAAGACATGGGTCTCGGAGGTGTTGGGGAGCTGGCCGGAGAGATATACGACGACGTCTTGCAAGAGCACCGTGCCGTTCTTTTGCAGATAGTATCGCTGCGCTCGGCTGTACTGCCCGCCGCCCGAGATGATGAATTGCTCGAACCCCGACGCTCGGATGGCGACGACGTCGGCGACCTCGGGGACGAGCTGCATCGTCGCCAGGTCCATGACCTGACCGTCCGCCAGGAGCGCAAAGGCGCCGTAGTCGGCGTTCACATCGGCCACCGCGTCCAGGATCTTCATCGGCGCTTGGCTCGGATCGGTCGTGTTCCAGCGGTAGAGGTCGCCGGACTGCGTGACCGCGTAGGGGATGGCGACCGACTTCACGTCGACCAGCCCGGCGACGGCGACCGAGGGGGCTGCCAGGCCATTGCGCTGCATGACGGTGCCGTCCTCGGTGATCCACACGATCAGCGCGAGGTCGCTGGAGCTCGCCCCGCCCCCGACCAGCGTGGTGGGGCTCCCCAGGCCGAGTGAGAGCGGGTCGGTCGGTCGCACGTCGGGCGCGACGACGGGCGGCGGGCCCTCGGATGGCGGCGTCTCCGAGCACGAGGCCATGGCGCAGATCGTCAGCGCGAAGCAGAAGGTCACTCTCATGGCTGTCCCTCCAGCGCCAACCGCCAGATCCCGTACGAAAATGAGTTACCACTGCCCGTGCAGCCCGACTCACAGGCGCCGAAGATCATCGTACCGTCTGCGACGAAGCCTCCGCCGTACTCACCCAGTCGGCTCGGACCCGCGTTCGAACCATCCGCCTCGCCCGAGAACGCCGGGACCGCAACGGTCCAGGTCAGCTCGCCCCGACCGACGGAGACGATGTCGCCGGGCCCAAACGCGGCGCCCTCCGGGACCAGCGCGGCGTCGTCGGCGATCGCTGCGTACAGGCGATCGTCCCGCCCGAACCCGAAGATCGTGCGCAGCGCCGCGTTCGGCTGCCCCTCGTCGAACCGCGTCCAGCTCTCCAGCGCGCCCGACGCGTTCACGTGCTCCACCAGAAACGGCGTCTTGACGATCGCGACGCCGCCCATTCCGTTGTCGACCCGCTGGGCCGCGGCCGGCGCGACGCGATAGCGCTCGCCCTTGAAGTCGAAGGTCTCGGCGGTCGGCTCGGGGATGGTCTGGATCGTCGCGCCATCGAGGAGGCGCAGCTGCCTCGCGCCACCGGCGAGCCCGGTCGACACGTAGACGCTTCCGGCGAAGTCGGTGATCAGATCGTGGACCGCGTTCGTCTCGAGCGCGATCGGCGTCCAGGCGCTGCCGCCGGCGAGCTGCACATAGTATGACTTGGCGGTCCCCGGCGCGGCGAGCTGGGGGTTGGTCTGGGCATAGACGTTCTGGCGACTATCCTGGGTCACCGCCTCGATCAGCAGCGCGCGGCTGCCCTCCAGCAGCGACCAGGGCGCCTGCGACGATGCGCGGACATAGATGCCGTAGGTGCTCGCGAGCTCGCGGCCGTCGAGCGCGACGAAGTATCGGGCGCGAGCCCCAGGCATCGCCACGCGCCGCCAGCTCGCGGACGCTTCGTCGAGCACGAGAGCGCCCGCCTCCGTCGAGGCGTACGGCTGTCGCCGCGCGTCGATGCCCGAGAAGCTGCCGAAGTCGCGGAAGACGGGATATCTCCGCCAGGTCCCGCCGGAGCTCGCGTCGCACGCAAAGGCCGAGAGGACGAGGAGCCATCGAGCGCCGTAGAAGCTGCGTGTCCCGGCTGGCATTGGCGACCAGCAGTATCATGAAGTCGCGACCCCGCTCTCGGCCTGGATACCCGCTGCAGGGTGGATCTCTTGATCAACGCTTTCGCCGAAGCTAGACCCTACAATCTGACAAGTCCGGCATGCGCGCGCCCCGACCCATCATCTCCGCCCTTCTGGCGACCGCCGGCTGCACGTCGCCGCAGCTCGCGCTGGAGCTCGAGAGCCACGCGTCCTACGTGATCGCGCAGCTCGGCGCGAACGACGCCGTCATCGAGCTGCACGCCTACGACAAGGTCTCGGCCCCCATCGCGCACTTCGACGTCGACGCGAACGACACACGCTTCCGCGTGCTCGCGTACGACGCCTCGCTCACCGCGCTGCGGATCGAGGTCGACACCGAAGGACGGGTCGCGCTGGCCGAGGCGGGATGGCCGCTCCCTCCGCCCGTCGCGGTCTCCGATCATGGCGACGGCGTCGATCAGCCGACGAGCGAGGCGGTCGCCGTGTGGCTCGGGACGTTCGAGGTCGCCGAGCCGCCGTGCTTCCCCGAGCCGCGCGTGCGCACGATCGAAGGCCTCCCCGTGGGAGCGGACATCCACACCGCGTTCCCGGTGGGTGAGGACGTGGTGGTCGGCCTCACCGACCGCGTCACCGTGACGATGCCGCAAAGTGTGCGTTCGGTCTTCCGCATCCACGACGGTCAAGCGACGCTGGTGCACACGCGCGAGCTCACCGGACCTTACCGGCAAGATCCGCTGGGCTTTCTCGACCAAGGAACGCCGTGGATCGTGCTGTCGGGGACCGGCACGATCACCGCGACCTACGATCTCGTGAACGGCCTCGACGGCACGATCGTCCCGACCGCGATCGATCCGGCGCTGGGGGTCTTCGAGCTCTGGAGCGTCGCGTCGGCGCGGGTCGACGGCCAGCGCGTGGTCGTCGGGCGCGGGACCTCGCGCGTGATCCTCCCGGACAGCACCGAAGATCCGTTCCTGCGCGGCACGATGATGCGACTCGATGAGCAGAGCGGGCAATGGAACGCCCTCGAGCCGCGCGCCGAGCAGCCGAGCGTCTGCGATCCGAACCGCGTGCTCCAGGCGCTGCAGATCGACGCGCAGGGCATCGTCACCACCCCACGCGCGGACGGGCCGATGTCGACGTTCGACGTCGCGGTGCAGCCGATCGCGTGGATGAGCGTCCTCCCCGAGGTGCCGCAGGTCTGCCGCAGCAGCGCCATCCGCATGGAGAGCGGGATCGACATCATGACCGTCACCGCCCCCCGCATCATCGTCGGGAAAGAGAACCTCGCCTGGCGCTTCCCCGGCGGCACCTGGAACGTCCGAAGAGAGGTCGAGGTCGATGGCTACGGGCTCGGGGCTGTACCGGGCGGGTTCGCGTCCGCCGGGCCGCGCTACGGCATCTTGATCTACGAGGTCTCGACCGCGCGCAGCGATATCCCACCGCGCCTCTGCCACACCAAGACCCTAGGGATGAAGCCGCAGCAGATCTTCACGCTGCCGAGCGGGAGGGTCTTCGCCGGCGGCTTCGCCGAGCCCCTCGACGACGGCAGCGCCGGCCCGACCGCGATCTACTTCGATTTCTGACCGCCTCGAATTCGATGTGGCCGATCTCGACAGCGCGGTCTCTCTAGGACAGGACCAACCGGCGGATGGCCGACGACCCGGAACGCATCGAGCGGGCCAAGGCCGGCGATCCACTGGCCTGGCGGGAGCTGTACGACGCCCACGCCGGCGCCGTGCGGAGGGCGCTATCGGGGTGGGGCAACCTTTCGGCGGCCGACGTGGAGGACCTGGTGCAGGAGACGTTCGTGACGATGGTGCGCTCGCTCGATCAGCTCCGCTCGCCGGACGCGCTGAGGCCGTGGGTGCTGACCATCGCGCGATCGCTCGCGATCCGAAAGAACGCGCGGGACAAGGCCGAGGGAAAGAAGCGCGCCGATCTCGGGGACGAGATCCCCGAGGCGCCGATCTCCATCGAAGACGATCGCGCCCGCGAGCACCGCATCGCCACGGTTCGTGCGCTGATCGAGGCGCTGCCGCCGGGCGCCGAGCGCGACACGGTCCATCTCTTCTACGTCGAAGGGAAGCTCAGCGCGTCGGAGATCGCGGAGAAGCTCGGGGTCGGGAAGAGCACCATCACCATGCGACTCGAGCGATTTCGCGCCAAGGTGAAGCGCAGATTGATGGCGGAGATGTGAAGCACCTCGACGCCAGCATCTGGTCGGCCTACCTCGACGGGTCGCTCGCGCCGGGCGAGCGCGCGGACGTGAAGGCGCACCTCGCGGAGGACTGCGAGATCTGCGAGGTCCGGATCGCCAATCTCGCCGGCGTCGATCGCCTCGATGGGTTGGTCGATGATGCGCTCATCGGCGACCTGGACAGCGCGCCCGACGAGCTCGGCTTCGCGCGCGTGCGATCGAAGCTCACCAAGAGCCGCGCCTGGATCCCGGCCGTCGCGATGATCGCCGCGCTGGTCGTGGCCTTCATCATCCTTCCGAAGCGCGAGGAGGAGCGCCTGAAGGGCCCGCATGCCGGCGCCAAGCTCAGCGTGCTGCGGGTCGAATCGAGCCTCGTTTTCCGCGTCGATCTCGACGCCCCGACCTGCCTGGTCCTGTTCGGATCCGAGAACGGCGAGCCTCGCG
>Ga0105048_10018546_pt1 | contig 10695 bp, 6 predicted proteins | sample MAT05_FD_78382 | JGI IMG/M metagenome (GOLD analysis project Ga0105048, IMG submission 78382) | Freshwater microbial communities from Lake Fryxell liftoff mats and glacier meltwater in Antarctica - MAT-05 | ecosystem: Environmental > Aquatic > Freshwater > Ice > Liftoff microbial mat | place...
CCAGTTACTACGCGGCCAGCGTCGTTCGCGGGACCGAGTTGCAACTGGTCCGGGTGGTGAACGGCCAAACGACGATCCTGGGTCGAATGAAATCGGCCGACTGGATCAGCAACCAGTGGGTGACGGTGAAAATTCGGGCCGAGGGCACCGCGTTATCGGTTTTTCTGTACCGGGGCGATACCAACCAATACCTGGACACCAATGGCCGGTGGACGCGGCAACCAGTGGCCGCCCTCACCGCCACGGACTCCGCCATCCGGAGCGGCGGGGTGGTCGGGGTCGGGCGCGGGACTGGGGCGGCCGGGCCGGTGGCCATCGACAGCGTTCGGGTTGGGCCGCCCGGCGACGACGCCAGTTCCCCACTGCGGCTGGAACGGTTCGACGAGCCGATGCCCGACGCGGTGCCGCCCGGTTGGAGTACCTGGGTGGGGGCCGGACAGGTGCAGTTCGCCACGGCGATGGACGAGACCCTCCGCATCACCGGGTCCAGCACCGGGCAGGCGCGGGTGTGGATGACGCAGCCGGTGCCGACCGACGCGCAGGTGTCGGCGTCGGTGTTCGTGGACAGCCTGGCCACGTCCGGCCTGTTCGCTCGTGGGTCCGGGGTGAACGGGTCGCGGCCGACGTACTACGCCCTGACAGTCAGTCGCGGGCTGACGGTGGAGTTGTCGCGGGTGGTGAACGGCGTCAGCACCACGCTGGGGAGTTTGACGACGAAAGGCTGGCAGAGCGGGTTATGGCTGCAAATGTCGTTGGTGGTGAAGGGGAATCAGTTGGCGGTGCAGATTTACCGGTCGGACACCGGCCAGTACCTGAGTGCGAACGGCACCTGGGGGCTGTCGCCGGTGAACGCCCTGCTCCGCAGCGACTCGGCCATCCGGAGCGGCGGGCTGGCGGGTCTTTCGCGGGGCACCGGGGCGGCCGGCCAGTTGTCGTTCGACAACTTCATCGTCACTCCCGCGCCGGCGGACCTGAGTGCCCCGCGCCCGCTGCCGACCGGGGAAGACAAGCCGAACGTGCCGCGCACCCCGTCGCCGGTCGTCCCGACTCCGCCGACGGTGCCAACTTCGCCGCCACCGGTTCCGCCACCGCCGCCGCCGCGGCCAACCTCGCCGCCGGTGGTGACTTCGCCACCGGTCACACCGCGACCCACCTCGCCCCCGGTCTCTTCGCCGCGTCCCGCCCCGCCCGCGCCTCCGACGGTGACGCCGAGCGCCGGCCTGCCGAGCGTACATCAGAACATGAGCTGGATTCGGGTCGCGCAACTGGCGTACTCCGGCACCCCGCTCACGACGTTCGAGCGGAACCTGTTGAAAACAAGCGTCGATTTAGTGATTCCGAACTTGCGCATCGTGGACGATATCGCGGCGATCAACCCGAAGACCGCGCAAGTTATTTACACGAATTACTCGAACATTTACGGCAGCCTGCTGACCGACTGGAACGCCTACGCCGACGCCAGAGGAATTAACCGCGAGGCCGCCTTTTATCACGTCAACCGGGCCACCGCGTTCCAGGGACGCAGCGCGTCGGCGGTGCCGGCCGATCAGTTCTGGGCCATCCACCGAGGAAGCGACGCCACCGGCTGGGCGTATGTGAACCGCAGCCCGACCCCGACCGACCTGCCCTACCCGATGGCGGCCGTCGGGCAGTCGGTCGCGGTGGCGTACCCGGAGAAGTTCCGCGAGATCAACGTCGGCCTCCAGACGGCCGCCGCCGGCAACTGGAAGGGGACGTGGCAGTACGTCCAGGCGGTGGGCGCGGCCGGCAACCCGACCCGGTGGGGCACCCTGCCGTTGCTGTCCGACACCACCAGCGGGTTCAAGAAGTCCGGACGGTTCCTGTTCGACCCGCCCAAGGACTGGGTGACGGCGTCCGTCAACAACACCGCGCGGATGTACTATGTGCGGTTCGTCACCACCACCGGCGGCACCGCCCCACTGGTCCGCTCCCTGCTCGGCAACGACTACACCAACTTCAACAACGCCACCCTGACCGGCACCACCCCGGCGTTCGACGCGACGGCCGACCGGGACGGGGACGGCTACCTGAACGACGCCGAGTACGCCAGGCGGCGGAGCGGGTCCGACGCCCGGTTCGTCTACCAGTCCCGGCTGACGTTCCCGTACTACGGGTCGAACCGGTTCGCCACCGACCCGTCCTCGACGCCCTTCCGCGCGTGGGCCATCGACTACGGCAGGCGGGTGCTGGCGTCCCTGCCGAACGTGTCCGGCTTCTTCGTGGATAACTCCACCGGGCTGCTCGACGTGGACCCGACCGGGCTGAACGAGTCCCTCGCCAACTACGCCCAAAACTACGGCTCGCTGATGGGGGTGGTGAACGCCGCCCTCGGCTCGAAGTGGCTGCTCACCAACACCGTCGGCGGGCGGACGGCGGTCGAATCGCAGTTGCGGAACGGGGTGTCCAGCCTGGAGGAGTTCGCCCTCCGCCCGCAGTACGCCAACGCGACGCAGTTCCAGGACTTGGCCGCGACGGTGTCGTCGCACCTGAAGTTGTCCGCCGGCAAGGCCTACGTCGTGCTGGACAGCTATCCGACGAGCGGGGTGGACGCCGCCGACCCGCGGTTCCAACTGTCCGCCCTGGCCATGTATTATCTGTTGGCCGACCCGAAGTTGACGATGCTGATGCTCAACGGCGGGAACGAGCCGGCGACCAGTTGGACCCGCCACTGGACGGACGCCATCCGGTACAACGTGGGCCAACCGCTGGGCGCGTTCACCACCTTCGCCACCGGGCAAGACCCGGCCAACCGGAGCGTGTCGTACAGCATTTTCCAGCGGAAGTATCAGAACGCGCTGGTGCTGCATAAGCCGGTGTCGTACACGCGGGGCGTCAACGGCACCATCGCCGACAACACCGCCACCACGCACGCCCTGGACGGCCTGTACCGCAAGCTGAACGCCGACGGCACCCTCGGCCCGGCCGGCCGCACCGTCACCCTCCGCAACGGCGAAGGGGTGGTGCTGGTGAAGGCGTAACGGGTGGCCCGGACCAGAACCGTCACTCACGCCTTCGCCGTCAGGACGCGGTGAAGGAGCTTGTACATCTCCTCCGGCGTGTCCTCGCTCTCGGACAGCTTCAGGTATAGGTGCTTCTCGTCCACCGCCTTGAGCCGGCCTTCGGACCGCGCCGCCAACTGCCCCGCTTTGGCCGGGTGGTTGTGCGTCAGAATCAAATTGCGGCCGTCGCGGTGGACGCTGTTGATCTGCCATTTCACGCATAGCAAACGGATATGTGTCGTGCGCAACAGCCACTCCACCGGGTCCGGCGGCGGGCCGTAGCGGTCGCGCAACTCCTGGCGGAAGTCCGGCAGCTTGTCCGGGTCGCGGAGGCGGGACAGGCGGCGGTACACGTCGATGCGCAGTTTCTGGCCGGGAACGTAGACGCGCGGCAGGATCGCCGGCCACGGGAGATTAACGTTCACCTCCACGGCCACGCGCGGCGGCTGATTCTTCAACTGTCGCACGGCGTTTTCCAGCAGTTGACAATACATTTCGTACCCGACGGCCGCGATGTGCCCGCTCTGTTCGGTGCCGAGGATGTTGCCCGCGCCGCGGATTTCCAGGTCCCGCATGGCGATCTTGAAACCGGCCCCCAGGTCGGTGAATTCTTCAATCGCCTTCAGCCGCTGTTGCGCCGTGGGCGACACCAACTTCAAAGGATCGACGATGAGGTACGCATACGCGCGGAGGTTGGTCCGCCCGACGCGGCCGCGCAACTGGTGCAGGTCCGCCAAGCCGTACAGATCGGCTTCGTCGATGAACATGGTGTTCGCGCTGGGGATGTCCAAGCCGCTTTCGATGATGGTGGTGGCGACGAGGATGTCCGCCTCCTTGCGGACGAACTTGAGCATGGCGGCTTCCAACTCGCCGTCGGCCATCTGTCCGTGTCCGATGACGATCTTGGCGTCCGGCACGATGTATTGCAGCTTCGCGGCCACGTCCTTGATGTCGTACACCTTGTTATGCACGAAGTACACTTGCCCGCCGCGGTTGAACTCCCGGTGAATGGCGTGCTTGATGAGCTGCTCGTCCCAGCGGATGATGCGGGTTTCCACCGGGAAGCGGCCGAGCGGGGGCGTCTCCAGGTTCGAGATTTCCCGCACGCCCAACAAGGCCGAGTGCAGCGTCCGGGGGATCGGCGTCGCGCTCATCGTCAGGATGTGGACGCTGGTCCGTAGTCGCTTGAGCTTCTCTTTATGCTCGACACCGAACCTCTGCTCTTCGTCGATAATGACCAGCCCCAAATCCTTGAACTTCACGTTGTCCGAGATGAGGCGGTGCGTGCCGACGACGACATCCACGCCGCCCTCGGCCAGATGCTTGATGACTTCCTTTTGCTTCTTGGCGGACTTGTACCGACTTAAACATTCGACCGTGAATGGATACTCGGCGAGGCGGTCCTTGAACGTGCGGTAATGTTGCTCGGCCAGCACGGTTGTTGGCACCAATACCGCCACCTGTTTGCCGCTGTCGATGGCCTTGAACACCGCGCGGATGGCGACTTCGGTCTTGCCGTAACCCACGTCGCCGCACAGCAACCGGTCCATCGGCTTCGGCCGTTCGACATCGCCTTTCATCTCGGCGATGGCGGTGATCTGGTCCGGCGTCTCCTGATACGGGAACGCGGCTTCAAACTCGCCCTGCCACTCGCTGTCGGGCGGAAACGGGTGCCCCGGCAGGCCGGCCCGCACCGCCTGGACGCGGATCATGTCGGCGGCCGCGTCCATCACCGCCTCGGCCACCTGGCCTTTCTTCCGCCCCCAACTGGTGCCGCCCAATTTGGACAGCGGCGGGTCCGACTTGCCGCCGCCGACGTACCGTTGCACCAGATCGATCCGCGTGGCCGGAACGTACAGGAACACCGCGTCGCGGAACTCCAGCATCAGGAACTCCTCCTCGGCGGACTCGGTGTGGTTGTCCTCCTCGCCGGGCATTCGCAGTTCGGTCCGTTTGCCCTTTTCCAGCATCCGCATCCCGCGAAACCGGGCGATGCCATGCGCGATGTGGACCACGAAGTCGCCGTCGTTCAGGTCGAGGAAGCTGTCGATGGCCCGCGACTCGATCTTCCGCCCGCCGGCTGTCGGGCCGGTTTTCACGCCTGCGTTCGCGGTTAACTCCTTGTGGAAGAGTTGATGACTGCCGATGACGACGGTGCCCAGTAGTTCCCCCACCAACCGGAATCCGGCCCGCACATGTCCCAGCATGATCCGCAGGCGGTCGCTCTCGGCCAACTGCCCGGCCTTCAGAACCTCCGTGAGCCGGTGGACTTCCGCATCGGACTGGCAGGCGATCAGCACCCGATCCGTGCGGGCGATGGCGTCGAGTTCGTCCCGCACTCGCTTCACGTCGCCGCTAAACCGCTCGACGCTTTCCACCCGGAGATGCGCCGTGGCTTCGACACTGGGGCGGGGCATCGCGGAGACCGTCACCGACCGCCGATGCAGCAGTTGCGCGAACGCGCCGTTCACCGTGAACAGTCCGGTCGGGTCGGCCACGCGGTCCAGGAAGTGCTTGCCCTGTTCTTTCAGGTCGTTCGGTTCGACCAGTGCGACCACGGTTTCCGGTGGGAAATAGTCCGACACGAACCCCCAACTGGTGCCGGTCGGCGGACGACCGTCGGCCGAGGCGTCGATGCTCAACACCAGCAACTCGGCTTTCTTTTCCAGGCTCCGCTGGCTCACCACCGTGAACACGCGAATGGAATCCAGTTCGTCGCCGAAGAACTCCAACCGCACCGGGTCGGTTCGGTCCGGCGGGAAGACGTCCACGATGCCGCCGCGCTTGCCGAACTCGCCGGCCGCTTCGACCGCGTCCACCCGCTTGTACCCGGCCCGGAGTAGCCACGCGGCGAACTCCTCCGGGTCGAGGGTGTCGCCGGCCGCGATCCGTCGCCCCCGGCGGGACAAGTCCTCCCGCGGCGGCACCGGCTGCATGACGGCCGCCATTGGAGCCAAGACGATTCCCCCCACCGCTTGTAAGACCCGCAACCGCTGACCGGTTTCACTCGTTAGACGGCCGGCCTTTTCCACCACCGGCCACGTCTCGAACGCGGGGAACACCTGCGGGCGGGTGCCGTGGAAGGTGGCCAAGTCCTCAGCCCACGGGGCGAGGTCGGTGAGGTTCGGTACGACAACTAAGATGGGAGCGGAAACCGTCCGGGCGAGGGTCGCCACCGCGAGGGCCGACGATGACCCCCAAGCGCCATCAATACCGCCGCTGTGGTTCGCGCGCAAGGCTTCGTGGAGTGGCTGCCACGGGGCTGAAATTCCGATAGAATGGGAGAGATGGATAAAATCGACCGTGCCAGTTGGATCAGTTGGCGGTTTCACGGTTTCCTTCCCGGATGTGGCAAAGGGGCGAACTTTCACAACGTGTTTACTAATAGATGAATTCTTGCCGTTCATGCGTTTTGACGCGCTCTATTTTATCGTTACTATCGGCGGAATAAAGACATCCGGCGAAATTTGACCAGGCGAATCGGAGCGCGCCGGGCTTTGGGCGGTCTGCGAAACTCGCCGAATTTATCCGGTGCGGTTGCCGTCTGCCGGGTATGCTTCCATAACTAACGTGGTTGTCGAGGTCGGTAAGGCTCGGACTTTTCAGTTCTCGAAACCGCCACCCGACACAACCATTCCCCTCGCGTGGCCGACCCGCCGCCGTGATGCGCTTCCAGGGAGGACGACTCGCCCGTTCAGGATGGCCCCACACCACGAGTAATCACCGTCGCGTTCCACCAGGAGATTCGCCCGATGTCCGGCCCGTTTTCCCGTCTGCTCTTCGGCACCCCGTCGGCCCCGACCGTCGCTCCGGCCGCCGTCGTCCGCACCGGGCCGACCCTGGAGGGGGTGGGGCTGCTCCGCTCGTTCGGTTCGGGCGAAGGTAAGACCTACGCCATTCAGAACGTCTCGCTGGGCATGGACCGCAGCCAGATGAACCTGCTCATGGGGCCGAGCGGGAGCGGGAAATCGACACTACTGGCCGTGCTGTCCGCGCTGCTACGGCCGGAAGGCGGGCACGTCCGGGCGCTGGGGCAGGACGTGTGGCGGATGTCCGAGCGGGAACTGGAGATGTTCCGCCTCCGCCACTGTAGCTACGTCTTCCAGGGGTACAACCTGTTCCCGGCGCTGACCGCCCGGCAACAGTTGGAGATTGTACTCAAGTGGGGCGAGGGGTGCGGCGCTCGGGAGGCGAAGACGCGGGCCGAGAAGGTGCTGGGGCAACTCGGCCTGGCCAGGAAGATGCACCTGCGGCCGGCGCAACTGTCCGGCGGGGAGAAGCAGCGGGTCGCCATCGGCCGGGCGCTGGTGAAGAACCCCAGCTTCCTGTTCGCCGACGAACCGACCTCCGCGCTGGACTGGGAGAACGGTCAGCAAGTGATCGAACTGCTCAACGGCGTCGCCCGTCAGCAGTCGGCGACGGTGCTGGTGGTGACGCACGACCACCGCCTGCTGCCGTACGCCGACCGCGTGTTCGAAATGGCCGACGGCAAGCTGGCCTCGGCCGACGGGACTGTCGAACTGACCCACGCCACCGGCCACCACGCCCCCGCCGCGCCGAAGTTCGATCATCCCACACCGTTGCCCACCGGCCCCCGCCTCCGGCTGCAGGAGCCGCGGCTTGTCCTGACGTGATGGGAACAATTTTTGGCGAACCCCGTCGCCCGCTGCCACCCATGTGCCGGGCGATTTTCGTTGGCCTTTTCCCATCTCCCCCGTCGGGTATACTGTCCGGCGTTCCGTTCCGGCCCCTGGTGACTCATGACCCGATTGTTCGCGACGGCGGCGGTGGCGATGGTGGCGGTCGCGGTTTCGGCCGTGGCTCAGGAGACGCCGGCGGCTAAAGCCGCGAAGGCGCTAAATGGCAACTACACCGTCAAGGATGTGAACTTCGACGGACAAGCGGGGCCGGCGGAGATCGTCAAGGCGATCACCGGTGTGGAGATCAAGGACGGCACCATCACCGTTCAGTCCGCCAAGAAGGACGACCCCGCCAAGTTCGTCGTGGACGCGACCCAGAACCCGGCCACCATCGACATCACCGCGAAAGCCGGCGAGAAGGCGAAGCCCGGCCTGTACAAGGTGGAGAAGGACGAGTTGACCATCGTCTTCTCCGACAAGGGAGTGCGGCCGATCGACTTCAGCACCGGCGAAGGGGTGCGGAAGCTGGTACTCTTGAAGAAGAAGTAACTCCCACCCCCGCGAAGAACTTCACCATGATCCGCCTCGCGTCCGTCGCCCTGTTGCTCGCCGTCGCCCTGCCCGTGGCCGCCCAACCGGACCCGGCGAAAGCGCTGGAAGGTAAGTACACGCTCGTCTCGCTGACCGTCGCCGGGAAGGCGCTCGACCGGCCGGCGAAGGACCGCGAGACGTTCGTCCTCCGCGACGGCAAACTGTTCGCCGTCAGCGCCGACGGCAAGAAGGAAGACCCGATGACGTTGAAGTTCGACGGTGCGAAGGTGGACTTCACCGAACCCGACCGCAAGGGCGGCCCGCACATGGTCGGCGTGTACAAACTGGACGGCAAGACGCTGACGTTCTGCTTCGTCGAGTCGGACAAGCCGGCCGACCGGCCGAAGGACGTGACCGCCACCGGCGGCGGCGTCGTCACCCTGGTGTTGGCGCGGGTGGCCGACGAGAAGAAGTGATTTCAACCGAGCCGGAAGCGTGAGCGACGGTTCTTGTTCCCGTCGCTCACGCTTCCGGCTCGGACAACACGCTCCGCCGCCCGATCCCCCGTGAAATGGAGTTCCGCACGATGAAGCGCCAGATCTTGTCGGTGGCCCTGTTCGTCGCCGCGACGACCGCCCCGGCCGCCGAGCTGAAGGACTTGGCCGGCACCTACAAAGTGACCGCCATGCACAGCGGCGGGGCGGCGGTCCCGGCGGACGCGCTCAAGGCGTTCGAGTCGTTCACCATTGCCGGCGACAAACTCACCGTGCAGCGGGCCGGTACGTCGAAGGTGGCGACCATCACGAAAGTGGACGTGGCGGCGAAGCCGGCCGAATTCGACCTGGTTTACGAGGACAACAAGGCGGCGACCCTTCTGGGGGCCTACTCGCTCGACAAGAACACCCTCACCCTGGTGTTGTCGCACGGCAGTGTTCGCCCGAACTCGCTCGACGGCAAGGGCGCGATCGAGGTCAAATTCGTGTTGGAAAAAGTCGGCAAGTGACGCCGGCGAACGACCGCGACCGGGGAAAACGGGGGCAACCGCCCCCGTTTTCGTTTTCCCCTCGGCGGAATAAGGTACCCCTTTCGTTGGTGCCTCCGCCCGCCGGATTCCGAGGATGACATCGTGAAATGGGTGTTGCTGTTGGTCCTTCTCATGGCCGTGTTCTTGGCCGGCGGGGTGGCGCTGGTGAACGCCGCGCATACCGGCGTGGAGGATTTGCCCGGCACTTACACCGTGACATCCCCGGACGGCCCCGGCACCGCCGACATCGAAGGCTCCCGACTGACCATCCGAATTGGTGATTCGATATACACCGGCAACCTCTTGCTCACCGCCCCGCGCAGCACGGAACCAGTGGACTTGAGGGGCAAAGCGGGGCCGGTCGCCGGGCGGTTTTATCCGTGCCTCGCCCGCTGGGTGCGAGGGGAATTGACGCTTGCCCTCGGCGTGAGTGACAAACCCGATGCGAATGGGGAACGTCCGGACGACATCGCCACCACCGGCGACGGCGTTCGCCGGTTCGTCCTGACTCAGACCGGCGGCAGCTTCGTCGTCCGCGCCGGCCGCACCCTGGGAAGCATCGTCACGAACCTCCGCAACCCGGACGCCTGGAAAGGCACCTTCGAGCGACCCGAAGTGTACTGGCCGGCCGTCGCCGTACTGGCTCTCATCATCTTCGCCGAGACCGGTCTGCTGGTCGGCTTCTTCCTGCCCGGCGACTCGCTCCTCGTCACCGTCGGCATCGTGGCCCGCGTCGTCGGGTGGGACATCGCGCCGCTGCTGGTCATCCTCTGTATCGCGGCCGTCGTCGGGGATACCGTCGGCTATTGGGTCGGGGTGAAGGGCGGGCCGGCCCTGTTCCGCCGACCGGAGTCGCGGTGGTTCAAGGCCGAACACCTGCTCACCGCCAAGGCGTTCTTCGACCGGCACGGCGGTAAGACGCTCATCTTCGCCCGGTTCATGCCGTTCGCCCGCACGTTCGTGCCGGTGGTGGCAGGCGCGGCGCGGATGAACTACACTTGGTTCTTGACGTATAACGTGATTGGCGGGGTGGCGTGGATCGTATCCATGTTGATGTTCGGCTATACCGCCGTGGATTGGCTCGACCCGCTCTTGAAAGGCGTGTTCGGCCCGCAATTCAAGTTGGAAAAGAACATCGACATTTTGGCCATCGTCATTATCGCGCTGTCGCTCGCCCCGATGGTGATTCACTGGCTCATGACGCGCGGCAAGAAGCCGGCCCCGGCCGTCACCGCATGAATCCGGCACGGGGTATGCGACGAATATCGGACCATGCCCACCTTCAATGTCGCCCGCGTCCGCAAGGTCAACGACCGGCCCATCCGCGACGCCGGTGGGTACGTCCTGTATTGGCCGCAGATGTATCGGCGGCTGGCCCACAATCACGCCCTCGATTACGCCCTCGCCGCCGCCCGGCACCTGAAGAAGCCGCTCGTCATCTACGAAGGGCTTCGACTCGATTACCCGTGGGCGAGCGCGC
>Ga0105048_10018547_pt1 | contig 10694 bp, 8 predicted proteins | sample MAT05_FD_78382 | JGI IMG/M metagenome (GOLD analysis project Ga0105048, IMG submission 78382) | Freshwater microbial communities from Lake Fryxell liftoff mats and glacier meltwater in Antarctica - MAT-05 | ecosystem: Environmental > Aquatic > Freshwater > Ice > Liftoff microbial mat | place...
GTGCTCAAACCCCGCGAGATGCGCGATCTCATCGAGTTCCTGATGACGTTGAAGTAACTCGATCGTATAGCCCTGGTCGGGAAAACTCATTCTTGGCGAACCCGGCCCGCAAAGGCCGTGGGTTTCTGGTACTGACACCCACGGCCCTTGCGAGCCGTGTTCGCCATCACACGCAGACTTCGAGCATCAGGAAGTTGTCGGGTTCCTTCTGATACAAATCGCTCGCCTTACGCAACGTCTTGATGCGGTCGATGTGCCAGTGGTTTTCGAACTGCGGCACGGAATCCATATAGGGGAAGTCCACGAGAACATCTTGGCGGACGAGCATGGCCCGCACTTTGCGAATGCGCTCGTCGCCGACGACTTCACACGTCAGAAATAAGGCATATTTGACAATCGCGACTCGCTCGCCAGCATCTCGTTTGACGTGCCCGGTGACAAAGTGTTCGGCCACCGCATTGAGTACGAAGTTTAACAAGAACCAGCGATCTTCCTTGGGCACCGGCAGCATTGGGTTGTCCGGCGTGCAGTTTCTCGCGGCATGCTGGATCTTCTCGATGGCAATTGGGTTCAGGAATACTTCTTCGATCGATCGCTCGAGTACGGTGCGGATGCGGAGGAAGCCCTCGGCGAAAATGTTCAGGCTCACGATCACGCGGTTCATGAACTCTTTCGACTGCCACTCGCGGTGCGCCTTGTAACGACCGTAGTAACGGCCAAATAAGAACGCTGCTGCGGAGGTCACCACCGACACCACGACCGTGATGATGATCTTCTTGCCGGATTCACTGATGAAATCTCCGTCTGCCGCGAAGAGGGTGAGCATAAGCACTCCTTCAATTTAGCCGCGAGGCGGAGCCGAGTGTTGATACTGGATCAGCGCTCGGCTCCGCCTCGCGGATAAATGACGCTACTTCACTTCAATCAATTCGATCTCGAACACAAGGGTTGCGTTCGCTGGGATGGAACCACCAGCGCCGCGGGCACCATAGCCAAGTTCAGAAGGGATCAGCAACCGACGGACGCCACCAGGTTTCATGCCGGGTACGCCGAGCGTCCAGCCTTTGATGACTTGATGCAGCCCGAAGCTGATAGGTTGGCCGCGTTTCTTGCTGCTATCGAAGACGGTACCGTCGGTCAGCCAGCCGGTGTAATGCACTTTCACGGTTGCCTCGGCGGGGCATTCGCTGCCGGTGCCAACTGTCACGTCCCAGATTTTCAGGCCGTTCGGTTGTTCTTTCCAGCCAGCGTCATCGAGAGAGGGCAGGTCAAATGGATCAGCCATGGAGAGCTCAAGTTAAGGGTTGAAGGTTAAAAGTTGATTCGACCTCTTGTTAGCCCGACGCGCAAGCGAGGGTAGCCATCATCAGATACCCTCGTTTGCGCGTCGGCCTAACATGAGAGATATTTCTGCGGTCCCAGTTACTTCTTCACTTCGATCAGTTCGATTTCGAACACAAGGGTCGAGTTGGCTGGAATCTTCTCGCCCTTGTCCTGGGCACCGTAGCCGAGTTCGGGTGGGATGATCAGCCTACGGACGCCGCCTGGTTTCATGCCTGGTACACCCACTTGCCAACCTTTGATGAGGTTCGGCAAGGGAAACGTAACCGACTTTTCTTGCAGCTTACTGCTGTCGAAGAGTTTGCCATTCGTTAGCCAGCCAGTGTAGTGAATGGTCACCGTGGCACCGGCTGGGCAGGCGGTTCCCGTGCCTTCTTTCACATCCCAAATCTTCATGCCGTTGTCGAGTTTCTTCCATTCTTTGGCATCCAGCGGGGGCGCTTTCAACTCTGGCTTGTCTTCGCCATAAGCGGGAAGCACGAAGGCCACCAGCACGGCGGCGGTTAGCACGCGAATCAATCGGTTCATCTTGGTCATCCTCTGACGGGGAACGGGAACAGGGAAACGAAGTCGAGCGGCTCAACGGGATGCTTTGAGCAACTTCACTTCGAAGATCAAGTCCGTATTCGGTGGGATTTTTGGTGGCGAACCACGTGGGCCATAACCCAAATCGAATGGGATGTAAAGTCGACGGATACCTCCCGGCTTCATGCCGGGAATGCCTTTCTGCCAGCCTGGGATCAACCTACCTAGCGACATGTTCAGAGGGTCGCCACGAGTGACACTACTGTCGAATACTTCGCCGTTTGGCAACCAGCCCGTGTAATGCATGGAGACGGTGGCCCCCTCTGGGGCGGCCTCGCCATCCCCATCCTTTACGTCCCAGATTTTCAGCCCTGCGCCGATGTCCTTCCATTCCGGGCCATCAACCGGCGGTAGGCTTTTGGACATATCGTCCGTGTCGTTGTTAGTGTTCGTTTGGCTCTTGGGTTTAGCTGGGTCAGGGCTATCGTTGCCGATCAACAAGATCAAGCCAACGAGTAGCATGACGCCTGCAATCGCCAACACCGGCACCAGGACCTTCTTCAACTGCTGCGGCTCCATACCCCATGCCTCCGAACCAGACAAACGGAATCGTCCGGGCATTGTACGCAATGCACCGCCGATGGCGCGGTCGGACGACTTACAACTCCGCGACGATTTGTCGCACGAGGGCACGCACCTTGGGTTCAGCCGATGCCGCAGCCTCGAGAATATCCTGCAAGCTGACCGGGTGCAGGCTATCGGCCAGGCACATATCCGTGATGACGGATATGCCCATGTTTCGCATACCAGCATGGACCCCGACAATCACTTCCGGCACGGTCGACATACCGACGACATCGGCCCCGATGGTTCGCAGAAAACGATATTCCGCGCGTGTCTCCAGGTTCGGCCCGCTGACCGCGACATACACACCCTGCTGGACGGGGATGCGTTGTTCGATGGCGACTTTGCGAGCCAGTTTGAGTAACTCGCGGTCGTAAGCGAAGCACATATCGGGGAAGCGTTCGCCCAGTCGGTCATCGTTCGGCCCGATCAGCGGACTACTACCCAGTAAGTTAATGTGATCTTCGATCAGCATGACATCGCCACGTTGATACTGCGGATTCATGCCGCCGCAGGCGTTCGACGCGATCAGCACCTGGCAACCGAGCGCATGCATCACCCGCACGGGGAAGGTGATTTGTTGAAGCGTGTACCCTTCGTAGAAGTGAAATCGCCCTTCCATGGCGATGACTGGCTTACCCGCCAGCTTGCCGCAGACGAGCCGACCCTTGTGGCTGGGTGCCGTCGACCGTAGGAAATGAGGCACCTCTTCGTAAGCAATTTCGGTACGCTCGGTAATCTCGTCGGCGAAGTGGCCGAGGCCGGTGCCCAGGATGATGCCGACGAGCGGAGTCTCGGCCCAGCGTTTCCGCACCACGGCGGCGGCTTCCTGAATCTGGTCGTAAAGCATAGTCATAAGGCGTAAACTCCTGAGTGAAGTACATTTTGTTAGCCCGACACGCCAGCGAGGGACATGGGATTATCGAGCAGCAGCAGGTTGTAGTGACCCAACGTCCCTCGCTTGCGCGTCGGGCTAACAAGAAGATACCTGCGAGGTAGTGTATGGCGATCGGCCCCAACTCTGGACAACGGCGAGGGAATCGAACGGATTTTGTGCGCCACGCCCGACATCCTTCCGCCTTCGCACCGACTGCGGCAGAGATACTCGATCCAGGCCCGTTCTCGCCTCCCGGCCCTCCCACAATGGACGCGGCCGAACGTGGACTGTTAGATGATGTACTCGCCAATCCGGACGACGACGAGCCACGGTCGCGCCACGCCGAATGGCTATCCAGCAAGGGCGACCGACGCGGGCAATTCATTCATCAACAATTAGAAGCGGCGATGCAAGGAACAACATCGCCAGCGCCCGATCCGGCATGGCTGGCGGTGTTCGCGCCGTGGAGTGCAGAAGATATTGTCTTCCGCCGGGGCTTCGCCGAGGAGATGTCGCTGACCGGTCGCTCGTTCATCAGCCTCGGTGCTGGCTTGTTTCAGACAACGCCGCTGCGAAGCGTCCGTTTTGTGGCCGTGCAGCATATCTTCGCGGAATTGATGGCATGCCCCTTGTTGGCCCGGCTGCGGCGGATCGATCTATGGGGTAATCAGATTGGCCCCGCTGGAGTTGCCGCTCTCGCAGCATGTCCGCATCTTGGTGGGTTGCGGGAGTTGAATCTGTCTCGCAATGGGTTAGGTGATGAAGGTGCTTTGCAAATACTGTCGGCACCTTGGTTGCGACAGCTTACGCATCTGGACGTCAGCGATAACAACCTGACTGAGGCAGTAGAGAATCGTCTTGGTAGGTGCCGCGAGCCGAGCGGCACTCAAACTTTACAGAACCAACATCTAACATGATCAGCTCAGAACTCCTATCACGGATGTCCCGCTCGGCTCGCGGGACCTACCAAGAACACTCGGCTAAATGTGTCACTTAAATAGCTTCACACCCTTCGGGCTGCTGACGACATCTTCTTCCTTTACGGTCGGGTTCTTGGCGAACGGGTTATAGAGCGGGTCGCCGACGAGCACGGTCATCCAACTCGTGAAGAGCACGGTGCGCGAGTATGTCTCGACCAGTGTGTATTTGCCCGTGGCCAGTAAGCCGAAGAACTCGGCTGGTTTCGGGAAGCCGATGGTATACGGCTCGGCGACAGGGCCGATCGTCGCGGCGACGCCCGCCTTCAATAAGTTCGGGCACCACACATTCGATTTGCTATCGCGTAGAGTCACGGCTTCGGAGCTGGCAAGGTGCCAGGCGACGGCACCCTTCACATATTTGCCGCTGTCGATGAACTTGCCATGGGAGTACCAGCCCGCGTAGAGTGCTGCATCCGGGCAAGATTGTGGCGCGAACAATTCATTGCGGTCGTCGAGCGTTACATCGAACCCGTTGGCTTTCAGCAAGGCCGCCATTTCGCGGAAGGATTCATCGTAACCGCCGTAACCAGTGCCGCCTTCACCCTTGCCGAGTTTGATGCCCCGAGAGTCGACGTATACCTTTCCTTTCAACCCGACCTTTTCCACATCGATCGCGTCGTCGACGAGCCGCTTGGCGATCTCCGGCGTTGGCCCATCGAGCCGGCACGTCATCAACGTTGGCTTCGCCTTGGCTCGTTCGGCTGCGGGAATCTGCCAGTAGAGCACGTTAGGTTGCCAGCGTGCGAGGTTGTATTCGCCCCACCAGAGCAGCATCAGTTCGCTATCGACGCAGGCGTTCGATTCGTTGTTATTAAACCGCTGATTCCGCTGCCGCAGGTAGTCGACGCGCTTCTGAGCCGTGGCCACCTTGGCGGCATCCGGCGGGGTCGCGGCCTTCTCGTCCGCCAAGTCTTTCTCTGCCGAGGTCAGTTCCTTCGCCGCCTTCGCAGCGATCTCCGTCTCCTCTGTGGTTTGCACTTTATGACCGACCCGCAGCGGCACGCCGTACACGGTGAGCAGGCATTTCACTTTGTCTTTCTTGTCCGCAAGAGCTTCACGCAAAGGACCAGCGAGCTTTTTGTCGTAGTCGGCACGGTCGATGTTCTCGCCGGTAGGCAGCGACAACGCGATGACGTTTTCTTTTGGCACGCCGCGGCTCTTGACGTAATGTGCCGCCACGTCCATCGACTCTTTCGAGTCTTTGTTGGCGACGATGACGATTTCCTTCGGCTCGAGAGCGAAGGCGGGGAATGCTGTGAGCAAGAGAATGAACGTGGCGAAACGCATGTGGTGGTAACCTTGGGATTTCATATTCTGATGATACGCTGACAGCCAATTGCTGTCAACATTGCGAGATCTGACGATAGCTGTTCTCCGCGGGTTCATCCGAGGGGCCCGGTACATCTAAGCGATTCGCCCTATGCAACATCACAATGAGGCAATCATTTCTTTGAATGAGACTACACTTCGATCTCAACGTTAGGCATGTGGAGCATTGGCTGAGTTCCAAAGTATTTTTTTCACCACAGAGAACAGAGACACAGAGAACAGAGAAGAATTTCACCGCAGAGAAAGAAGTGGGCTATGAGATCCCAGCCGGTCTTCTGGCATATTCTTCGATTTCATTTCTCCGCGTTCTCTTTATTCTCTGCGGTGAAATTCTTCTATCTTCTCTGTGCCTGTGTCTCTGTGGTAAAAACTCCTGGATCAGTGCTTGATTGAACCCGAAGAAGAAATCCTAGAAGAGCAGTAGACTTTGATCTGCCATGTTCAAGATTCCCATTAGCACATCATCGCCCATCTGAGTTCGGCGTAAGTGTCAACCGTCGTCGAAAGTGTCAATGCTGCCTACAATCTCGGGAACTATCGCTCCTCGTTTCCGAGTGCCTGCACATGCCTACGCCTACTGCCGACTTCGGTCTGATTGGCCTCGCCGTTATGGGCGAGAACATCGTTCTCAACGTCGAATCGCGCGGCTTCACAGTCGCCGTTTATAACCGCACCACCGCCAAGGTCGACGCGTTCCTCGCTGGCCGCGGCAAGGGGAAGAAGTTCGTCGGTGCCCATACACCCGAGGAATTGGTCGCCAGCTTGAAGCGGCCCCGCAAGTTGATGATGCTAGTGAAGGCAGGCGACGCAGTCGACCAGACCATCGCCACCGTGATGCCGTTCCTCGAACCCGGCGATGTGCTCATTGACGGTGGCAACACGCACTTTCCGGACACCACTCGCCGCATGGCCGAGGCCAAGAAGAAAGGCATCCTTTACGTCGGCACGGGTGTATCCGGTGGAGAAGAGGGCGCGTTAAAAGGTCCGAGCATAATGCCTGGTGGCGACCCCGCTGCATGGCCGCTGGTGAAGCCGATCTTCCAGGCCATCGCCGCCAAGGTGAAAGAAGGCACGACCGAAGTGCCCTGCTGCGACTGGGTCGGTCCGGAAGGCGCTGGGCACTTCGTGAAGATGGTCCACAATGGCATCGAATACGGCGACATGCAACTGATCTGCGAGTCTTATCACATGCTGTCCGGCTTGCTGGGGCTGACCGCACCGCAGATGCAACCCGTCTTTGCCCAGTGGAACAAGGGCGCACTCGATAGTTACCTCATCGAGATTACTGCCGAGATTCTTGGCCACACGGACCCGGAAACCGGCAAGCCGTTGGTCGACTTTATTCTCGACGCCGCCGGGCAGAAGGGGACCGGCAAGTGGACCGTCGACAGTGCTACGGACAACGGCATCCCGCTGACGCTGATCTCGGAAGCCGTATTCGCCCGCTGTCTCTCGGCACAAAAGGTGAAACGGGTTGCGGCGAGTGCCGTGCTTTCCGGACCGACGCCCGCATTCACCGGCGATCACACCGCGTTCACGCAAGATGTGGAACACGCCCTCTACGCCAGCAAGATCATCTCTTACGCACAGGGTTACGACTTGATGGCTGCCCAGGCCGCGGCCAGCGGTTGGACGCTCAACAACGGTGGCATCGCCCTGATGTGGCGGGGCGGCTGCATCATCCGCAGTGCCTTCCTCGGCAAGATCAAGGAAGCGTACACGAAGAACCCCGCGCTGCCGAACCTGCTCATGGACCCTTATTTCGCAGGCGAAGTCGCTCGTTGCCAGGCTGGCTGGCGGCGGGCCGTCGCGGCTGGTGTCGTGAATGGCATCCCGCTACCGGCGATGTCGTCCGCGCTGGCGTATTACGATGGCTTCCGTACGGGCCGCTTACCCGCGAACTTGCTGCAAGCTCAACGCGACTACTTCGGTGCCCACACCTACGAACGCACCGACAAACCCCGCGGCCAGTTCTTCCACACCAACTGGACCGGCCGTGGCGGCACCACCGCCAGCAGCACATATAATGCGTGATCCCGATTTAGCCGCAAGGCAAGCCGACCGCTGTTTACTGAATGCAGCTGAATTGATGCTATTCAGTTGCTGGCTTCTTCGGTTTCAACGTTTGCAGCCACTCGAGGGGCAGGATCAACTCGTCGCCGGGTTTGAGGCCAACGGTTCGAACGAGATCGGTCTCGCGGACGCCTGCGGTGGCCAGGCTGGCGGCGGCGCCGGCTGCGTACCCGGCGGCGATGGCCGTGCCGGTGTACGTTTTCCCTTCCATTGTTAACGATCCGGCGGTGTACACTTCCGGTTTCGTGCGCAACGTCACGCTCGGTCCGGCGCCGGTCATGCACGTTGGTTTCGCTGGTGTTCCCGTGCCAACGGCAACGGCCTGCGTCGAATCGCCAGGGACGGCGACACCAGCAGTCTGCGTCCAATAGGTTTCAAACTTCACTTGGCCCTTCATGGCCTGCGCTCCGTCGAGCATCTCGATCACGATGCGCGGGTGGAATTCGACCGCTTGCCGCAAAGACGGGATGACATCGCGCTCCACGTTCGAGCCCTCGACGCGAAAGGCGTAGACGCCGTCCATCGGTGCGGTCAGCTCGGTCGTGACCTCGTAGACACCGGAACCCGGTGTCTTGAGCAAGCGGATCGTTGGCCCTGCCGAACGGGCCACCTCGACGAGTTCATCCGCAGCCAAAGCTTTCCCTTCCGGATCGAGTTGCCGCATCACTCGCAATCGCATGGGGTAGGCGGGTTCTTCGGTTAAGTACTCGTCGCGGTTGTGCGGCTCGCGCCACTGCATCGAGATGCGAACCCGCGTGCCCGTGGGGATCGTCGCCGCCACTTTGCCATCTGACGTGGTGTAAGAAAGGAAGTTGAGTTCTCGGCTCCAGCGGTTCGCAGGGACCGGTGTGGTTGTCGGTGTGAACTCCATGATGCGGTTATTATCCGCATCGCGGAACGTGCCATTCCAGACTTGACCGACTGCGATGCTCGAAGCCTGCACCCACACTGGCGGCGGTGGATTCTTGTCCGGCTTGATCGCGGACTTCGAAGCGGAGGTGGTGTATCTGTCGTCGATCAGGCGGCTCAAGCTACTCAGGCCATCGTTGGGGTAGCCGCTCTCCCAGACCAGCGTGTTCACCACAACCCGGCTACCTTTCAAGGAATCGAGACCCGACTTCATGGCTACAAAGCGGTCGACCTGGTATTTGAAGACCGCTTCATCCGCTTGCAACTTCGACATGGCCGCGGCCGCATCCGAGCGGCGTTTGCGTGGGATTTCATCGTCGCTAAGGTTGGTAAACGCCTTGCGGTATTCGTCGACCACCTGGCGGCGACGGGCCAAGAGCAGGTCGGAGTTGACGCCACTATCTTCGAGCCGCGATTGAAGTGCAGCGGTGTAACCAGCCAGACCGACCACGGCCTTCGCGATGTCGAATATCTGGTGGAATGCAGTCGGATCGACACGCACCAGCAAGATGTCCGCACCGGGTGCAGCGGCCGACAACGCAACCGCGGATTGTGTGCCGTACCCGGGGCGATCCGCGTCGATTGGCTTGGACGTGATGGTCGGGCTGGCTTCACCCGTGAAGTCGAGCAGCCAGGCGGCAGGTAGCCCATTCGCACGCACGGCGATGAACCCCGCGTAACGCGGTTTATCTTCCTTCACCAATTCCAGACCATCGAAGGCACTGGCAATCACCACGGCGCGAAGGCCATCCCCGCGATAGCCAAGCGAGTGCAGCGCATCCAGGTTCGCGGCCCGCACGACATCCGATGGCTTCAGTGCGATAGGATCACTGGCAAGAGCTGGCCGAGCAGCTTCCGCACTGGCTCGCGGCATGCGAACAGCCTGAACCAGCGGGCTAAGCGACAGCCGGTCCAGCAACTTCGCCTTGGGGAGCCGCAGTGTGGCGATTGTGCCGGCGAAGCCTTCCAGTGTGGCACCCGCGCCCGTGGTGCGGAGTCGGCCGCGCGCTTCACGCGAAATCAGATCCGCGTCTTCGTCCAATACGACTTCGACAACCAGCGGCAGCTCTTGCCGGGCGGGGTCGGCAGCGATGGCGAGCACTTCGGGCGTGAACTTACCCATGAATCCGGAGAAGGGCAGCGGAGTTGCCTCGGGCAAATCGGGCAACACTTCGACAACGCGAATCGGCAAGACGTTCATCAATGGCGATGGCAAGAGTTCGCGGGGCTGCGCGGTCAGCAGCCAACCCGCTGGCACCGAGCGCAGATCCTTCAGCAACTTCGATACGTTGCCAGCAGGCAGTGCCCCCCGCACATTGGTGTAGCGATCGTGGTCGTAAGCAAGTGCTTCAACGAAGCCGAGTTGCCTGAGATGGGCGACGACCTGGCCGTGCAATTTCTGTTGTTGATCGGAGGGCAAACCGGTACCGAGATATAAGCGGACCTGAACCATTTTCTTGGCGTCGACCGCCATGGTACCGGCTGGCGTCAGGATCACCGTCTGGATGCTGGGTTGCTTCAGCAACTTGAATGCGTTGGCAGAGTCAATGGTGCCAACGAGGAGTTCCGCAGCGGGGTCGAAGATGTCGAGATCTTCATTGAGTTTCTTTTTGGCGGTGAAGCCGACCTCTTTGAGGTATCCCTCCATGGCGCGGAACTGCCGGATGCGTTCGTCGCGGTCCGTGCGGATACGGTAACGGAGTTGAACATCGTAGCTATCTGGTCGGGCGGGTCGCGCCACTTGGGCCGAAAGCGCGGGTAAACTGACTGCCATTAATAACAGCGCGAAAAGACAACGAACGCCCAACGACCGGGTGGACATGGCGATCCTCACATACGAAGCGTGACCAACTACATCTAGCATGACCGTGGCAAACGACGTTGCCAAGCGCGTATCGGGTAATATGCCACACTGACGAGTAACGTGCCAACCCACCAACCAGACTCGCATATAACCAGACCTGTCGTTCGTGCCGATCGTAACGATCCTGGCGATGACGCATTCGTTGAAAGTTCCGTAGCCGCGACCGCAGGGA
>Ga0105048_10018556_pt1 | contig 10691 bp, 10 predicted proteins | sample MAT05_FD_78382 | JGI IMG/M metagenome (GOLD analysis project Ga0105048, IMG submission 78382) | Freshwater microbial communities from Lake Fryxell liftoff mats and glacier meltwater in Antarctica - MAT-05 | ecosystem: Environmental > Aquatic > Freshwater > Ice > Liftoff microbial mat | place...
CGCCGAAACCGCACTCTCCAGATCGGAGAACGCCGTCATGATGATGACCGGCAAGGCCGGGCGCTCCCGCTTGACGCGCTCCAGCAGGTCCAGCCCCGAGCCACCCGGCATGCGGATGTCGCTGACCAGGATCTGCGGCCCGTCGTGTTCGCCGGACGACTCGAGCGCGGCCATCACATCGCGAATATTGGTGAAGCTGCGTGTGGCCAGATTCTCCCGCAGCAATGCCTTTTCCAGCACGAACCGGATGGACTGGTCATCGTCAACGATCCAGATGGGCTTCATGGTGAGGTCCGGCGCATCGCGCGCCAGCGGTAATGATGGTAATTGGACAAAATTCAGGACAGTGGTATGAGGATCTTGAAGTCGGTTCGCCCCGGACTGCTGTCCACCTCGATCAGACCATGGTGTTGCTGCACGAACGTCTGTGCCAGCGTCAACCCCAGCCCGGATCCACCATCCCTGCCCGACACGAGCGGATAGAAGATGCGATCCTTGATCGAGTCTGGAACACCAGGCCCGTTGTCGATGACATGCAATTCCAGTGCCAGTCTGTACCTGTGTTTGCCAAAAGTGATCTGTCGCGCAACCCGTGTGCGTAAAGTCAGCATCGCGTCGCCCGCTGTGATGCGTTCGTGCAGCGCGTGGCAGGCGTTCTGCGCGATGTTCAGAACGGTCTGAATCAGCTGCTCCCTATCGGCGCGCAGCTCGGGAATCGACGTGTCGTAATCGCGCACCACGCGCAGGCCACGCGGGAACTCTGCAACGATCAGCGAACGCACGCGTTCGCACACCTCATGGATGTTGACGTCGCCCACCCGTTGTGGAAAGCGGTGTGGCGCCAGCAGGCGATCAACCAGCGACTGCAGACGGTCCGCCTCGCGGATGATCACCTGGGTGTATTCGTTCAACCCACGCCCCTCGATCTCCATCTCGAGTAACTGGGCTGCGCCACGAATGCCACCCAATGGATTCTTGATCTCGTGCGCCAGATTGCGGATCAGCTCCTTGTTCGCCTGGGCCTGGTCGGTCAGGCGCTCTTCGCGCTCCTGCCGAGCCTGCTGCTCCTGGGGCAGCAACTCCACGACAATTTCGCGCCGCGACTCGGTCTGTGTGACGATCACATGGACCGGCATCGGCTCATGGTTGAGCCGTTTGAGCCAGGCGTCATAACGCATCGCGGCAAAGGCATTGCCACCTGCACCTTGCAGCGCGTGAAGCAAGGCCTGTGGCTCGGTGAAATTGTCGGAAAACTGCGACGCGACGATGGCGCGACGCGATACGCCCAGTGCATCTTCCAGCGCCGCGTTCGCGAATTCCACGATGCCGTCTTCATGCACGACTGCGACCAGCGTGGCCAACAGATCAAAGGATCTGAAGCGCGAGGGCAGGGTATCGGTCAGGGAGGAAAATCAACAGAACTCAAGCGCGCTATTTCGAACCGACAACCCGACCGAGTTCGCGTCGAATGCCGGAGATATCGCTTTCGTTACGTGCCAACGTAGCTTTCAAATCCGCGACACGATCCAGATACTTCTGGTAATTACGCGCCTCATCACCCCGCTTATCGGGCTCACCGTTGTTGTACTCTCGCAACAAATCAGTGTTGCGCGCTTCGGCTTTCTTGAGTTCGGCCTCCAGAATCAGCCGCGCATCGGAGTCGCGTGCTTTCTGATCCGCGGCGTCGACACGCGGCTGCGAAGGCGCTGCCGAGGCCAGACGCACGGGCGCGCCGGCTATTGGCGCGCCAGCAGAGCCGGATGGCGGTGCGGCCGTGGCCGGTGCCTTGAAACCCTGGATGATGGTGACGTTTCCGCCCTCCAGCAGCTTGCACTGGCCCTTTTGCGCGTCCGTTATCTTGTTGGTGTATTCATTGCCGCAGCGGTAAATCTGGGCTTGTGACGGGAAGGCCAGAACCAGCAGGATGGCAACCAAGGGAATCGACGACAAATGCATGATGCTCTCTCCACGCGTCTCAGGATGCAGGGACGGCTTTTGAGTATGCGCCAGTTGGCCCAAATGGCCAAACCAGCGACATATCCCCCCAAAAGAACAAGGGCGGTCGAAACCGCCCTTGTCGCAATTTCACCGGGCTCGCGTTGGCAAGCCTGGTAAGCCGCTATTACAGCGAATAGTACATGTCGAACTCGATCGGATGGGTTGCCATGCGCATGCGCGTCACTTCACCCATCTTGAGCTCGATGTAGGCATCGATCATGGTGTCGGAGAACACGCCACCCCTGGTCAAGAATTCGCGATCCTTGTCTAGGTACTCCAGCGCCTGATCCAGGCTGTGGCACACGGTCGGGATCAGCGCGTCTTCCTCCGGCGGCAAATGGTACAGGTCCTTGGTGGCGGCCTCGCCCGGGTGGATCTTGTTCTCCACACCGTCCAGACCCGCCATCAGCAATGCCGAGAAGCACAGGTAGGGATTGGCCAGTGGATCCGGGAAACGGGCCTCGACGCGACGCCCTTTCGGATTCGCGACAAACGGGATACGGATCGATGCTGAACGGTTCCTCGCCGAATAGGCCAGCTTGACCGGGGCTTCAAAGCCGGGCACCAGGCGCTTGTAGCTATTGGTGCCGGGGTTGGTGATCGCGTTCAGAGCGCGGGCATGTTTGATGATGCCGCCAATGTAGTACAGCGCGAAGTCCGACAAACCGGCGTAGCCGTCGCCGGCAAACAGGTTTTTGCCGTCTTTCCACACAGACTGGTGCACGTGCATGCCGGAACCGTTGTCACCCACGATCGGCTTGGGCATGAAAGTAGCCGTCTTGCCATACGAGTTGGATACGTTCCATACCACGTACTTGAGGATCTGCACCCAGTCGGCGCGCTGCACCAGCGTGCTGAACTTGGTCCCGATCTCATTTTGACCGGCACCCCCCACCTCATGGTGGAACACCTCGACCGGGACGCCCAGGGATTCGAGAATCAGGGATATCTCGGCGCGCAGGTCCTGCGTACTGTCGACTGGAGGAACCGGAAAGTAGCCACCCTTGGTGGTCGGTCGGTGGCCCCGGTTGCCGCCTTCGATCTTCTTGCCGGTATTCCACGGCGCTTCGTATTCGTCAATCTTGACGAAAGAGCCAGACCCGTCGGCACCCCAGCGCACGTCGTCGAAGATGAAGAACTCAGGCTCGGGTCCGAAGTAGGCAGTGTCGCCTATGCCGGAGGCCTTGAGGTAGGCCTCGGCGCGCTTGGCGATCGAACGTGGATCGCGGTCATAGGCCTTGCCGTCGCTGGGTTCGACCACGTCGCAGCTCATGAAAAGCGTCGTCTCTTCGAAGAACGGGTCAATATTGGCGGTGTTGGGGTCAGGCATCAGCTGCATGTCCGATGCTTCAATGCCTTTCCAGCCGCCAATGGACGAACCGTCAAACGCGTGACCGGATGTGAATTTGTCTTCGTCGAAATGCGAAACAGGCACCGTCACGTGCTGCTCCTTGCCCCGGGTGTCGGTAAAACGGAAGTCGACGAACTTGACTTCGTTCTCCTTCACCATCTTGATCACGTCTGCGACGGTCTTGGCCATCAAATACTCCTGTTGAGCGGTTATTGAAATTCGTTACGGGCAAATAAACGCAGTTTTTGTGCCAATCGACAAGCGCATGCGCCAGTTTGGCCCAACCCGTCATTTTGCCTGTTGTTTTGTCGGTCACGAGAGGGGCCGCAGCGATTACGGTGAACCCTGTGCGCTGCACTTGGCACCAAAAAAGTGCACATGCTCATCTTGGCACCCATTTGGTGCCTCCTAGTTTCGCACCATTTCAGGGCCCATGCGGACCGCGCGTTGCCGAAGTCCGTCAATCAGTGCCGCATAGGCGGCGTCGACAAAACGGGTATCCCCTTTGACGCCAAGCTCGATATGCCGACCAAACTCGGGATGATCGACGCTGGGCAGGCTGAACACCCGCACCTCGGAAAACTGGCGCTCGATATCCTCCATCAAGGGGGTCAGGGCCGCCTCCATGGCGCCAAACGCAATGACAGACTTCTCGACCGACGGGCAGCGGTGGAAAAAAGCGGCGTACTGGTTGTCGAGCACCGATTCGATCATCGGCCAGGCCATGATTGGAAAGCCCGGAACGAAATGCACGACACCAGCGCCGCGCCCCGTCAATCGGGCGGCATCGCAACTGAAACCCGGGATTTTGTTGTAAGGGTTCGGAATGATGTGGGCGCCAGCCGGAAATACCCCCATGTTCAATCGATGAACGTTGTCGGCGCGGCCGGGATCAAACACCTCGCCTTGTTCGCGTGCGAGATCACGCATGCGGTTCTCAATCAACAGCTGCGCCTGGGGATGCAGTTCGAGTTCCAGCCCCAAGGCCGCCGCGGCACATTGCCGCGTATGGTCGTCCGGCGTGGCGCCAATGCCCCCGCAGGAAAAAACCACATCGCTGGAGGCAAACGCACGTCGCAGTGATGAGGTGATCCGCGCGCGCGAGTCGCCCACGTAATCGGCATACGCCAACGCAAGGCCACGGGCCTGCAGGCGTTCGATGACGGCAGGCAGGTGCTTGTCAGCACGCTTGCCGGACATGATCTCGTCTCCGATGATGATCAGGCCAAAGGTCGGCACAGGGAGCCCGGGCTGCGGCGCGGCGTTGTCAGGGGCGTTCGTCATGGGGCAATATGGCAGAGGCTGGTGTTGACAAGGAGGCGTCATTGCCGAGGGCGCGCATGGCCTGCAGCGCCGACAGGCTGTAGTGGGCAAACCAGAGCGAGGAGAATGCAAACACCAGGGTATAGATCCAGATCGCGATCGGAACCAGTATCACAAAGGCCACCAGAAACAAGGCGCCAGAAGCCCACAGCAGGCTCGGTGCGGCCCCCATGAAGCCTGTGATCACGCCGATGGCGAACAGGGACGCGCGGTGGCATCGCAGCAATTCGACACGCTCGGCCTTGCTGGCGTGCTCGGCCAGCGCGTCAAACGCCATGACCCGGTAGGTCAGCCAGCCCCAGATCAGCGGAGGCAACACCAGAATCAGCGGCGGAATCAGCCACAGCGGCAACGACACCAGCAAGGCGATGATTGCGAGCAGCGTCGAGCCCAGCGACCACAAAAGGCTCGCCAACAGCGACCCGCCGTGCTTGCGTTCGAGCAACTTGAAGCGACGCTGCGCCACCATGTTTACCAGCGACGGTGTCATCATGATCGCGACCACCAGCAGCGATAGCAACACGATCAGCGGCGTGATGGCAAACACGACAATCAGCGGGGCCAGCACGGTCTTGAATCCTTCGGCGCCGATACCCTGCAGCCACTCGAACAGGGTCTCCAGCAGCGATGAGCTTTCCAGCTGGCCCCGGACTCCGTCGAGTGCGGCATCCCAGTAGAAATATCCCAGGGTCAAAAACAAGGCCACCATCAGGATCAGCGGCAGGATCGACAACGCGATCACCCGCGGACGCAGGCAGTCGGCGGCAGCGCGCCAGAACGAATCAAGAAACAGGTTCATTTGGCGAGCATACCGCGCGGCGCGAAACCGATCACGACTTTGGTTAGCATGCTGCCATGCCCAACGTCCCGATAGCTGATTCGCCGCTGGAGGCGCTTCACATCCCCGCGCCGATGCACGCTCCTGCAAGTGCGCCGCTGGTATTCCTGCACGAGGGGCTCGGCTCGGTGGCGATGTGGCGGGATTGGCCGCAGCGCCTGTGCGCGCAAACCGCACGCGCTGGATGGGTGTATTCACGTCGCGGCTACGGCCAGTCCGAATCGGTTCATGACGTACGGGGCCCGTCGACCGACGTCAACGGTGCGCGCAACGGTCGCATGCGACCGGACTACATGCACCACGAGGCCTGGTCGGTGCTGCCCGCACTGCTGGCCGACTGGGGAGTCGAGCGCCCGGTTCTGATCGGGCATTCCGACGGCGGCACAATTGCGTTGCTGCATGCGAGTCGATACCCGGTGTCGGCATGCATCGTCATGGCACCCCACCTGATGGTGGAGGAGCTGTCTATCCGCAGCATTACCCTGGCACGTGAGGCTTTCTTGCATGAGGATCTACGCTCGCGCCTGGCCCGCTACCACCGGGACGTCGATGGCGCGTTCTGGCAATGGAACGACATCTGGCTCGACCCCGCATTTCGCAGTTTCGACATCCGCGCCGAATGCCGGAACATCACGGCGCCGGTGCTGGCCTTGCAGGGTGCCGACGATCCGTATGGGACGCTGGAGCAGATCAACAGCATCGCACTGCCGCTGCAGCAGATCCGGCGCGAAGTACTGGCCCAATGCGGCCATTCGCCACACCGTGAACAGGCCGATCAGGTTACCGAATTGATTGCCGAGTTCCTCGCGTCGCGTGCGTGAGCGCGGGCGCAAGAGCCAACGCGCTCAGGCACGCAGATCCGACTTCGGGTTGGGCCGAGAAACGGTGCAGGCCCGCTCAGCCCGAAACCTGCGCCAGATCGTCTGCCTCCAGCCAGCGCCATTGCCCCGGCAGCAGGTCCGTCGGCAAGTCCAGTGCACCAATGCGGGACCGGTGCAAGCCTTCGACCCGGTTGCCAACCGCCGCCAGCATGCGCTTGACCTGGTGGTATTTACCCTCGGTGAGCGTCAGACTCAGATGATAGGCATCGTTGGCGACACAGGCAGCTGCCCGGACCGGCTTGGGATCATCGTCGAGCACCACACCGTGCAGCAGCCGGGCGACCTGGTCATCGTCCAGCGCGTGCTTGACCGTGACCTCGTAGACCTTGGGCACATGGTGTCGCGGCGAGCTCATGCGGTGAATGAACTTGCCGTCGTCAGTGAGCAGCAGCAGACCGGTGGTGTCCTGGTCGAGCCTTCCCACCGCCTGCACACCTTGCACCGCGGCTTTTTGCGGGCGCATGCGCAGTGCCGAAGGCAACAGCGCGTAGATGCTGGGATAGGTCGACGGTTTCTGCGAGCATTCGGTGCCCGAAGGCTTGTGCAGCATCAGGTAAGCCTTTTCGTGGTACGGCCAGTCCACACCTTGCACCCGCACACGCAGACCCAGTGCGGTCACATCGAAAGCCGCGTCGGTCACCAACTGCAGTGCGCCGGCGCCCGCCGGATTGTGAACCTGCACCAGCCCTTGTTGAATCAGCCCGGCACACACGCGCCGGGTGCCGAATCCCTGGGAATAAAGAATGTCCTGCAATTGCATAACGGGAGCGTGGACGACATCATCGTCACAAAAAAGTGACCCGACAGGTCAGGGTCGGGTCAAGGAGGGTGAGTTGGCAAAAACAGGGGCACTTGAACGAGGGGCTGGAACCGTTGCCGATATGCATTTTACCGTTTCAACTGTGCGGCTCTGCCCCCTTCAGTTCCCCATTTCGAGTGACCACGATCAGCTTGGCCTCGGACAATTGTTCTGCTCCATTCGTCTTGCAACCCGTGTGCAGACACCCTGCCCTCCCTCAAGTCGATCTCTTGCGTTTGGCCTCGATCTGCTGGCGAAGATCCTGGATCACCAGTTCCGCATTCGCCATGTTCGGGTTGACCTTGTGGGCGCGCTCGACCAACTCCAGCGCACGTTCGGGCTGGCCACGTTCGGCCAACATCTGTGCATACCCGGACATGGCACCGAAATGCTGCGGCACGCGCTTCAAGACCTCGTCGCAGTCCCTCATCGACAATTCGTACTGGTCGAGCATGTAAAACAACGTCGCACGTTTGTTCCAAGCCTCGGCGAATTGCGGGCGCTTGGCGATGATGTCGCTGAACAACAGCACCGCCTTGGGCAACTCGCCAGCCTGCATCATGTCCACACCCTGTTCGTAAAGCGCGTCGATGGCCGCATCACCGGAGCGACCCCAGACGCGCCATACCAGCACCGCGGCGAAACGGCGCAACACCGGATCCTCGTCGCGCAGGCGGGCCAGCGCGACATCCGAGTCGGCCACGGTTCCGATATCGGCCAGCCGGATCATGCCCTCGAGCCTGCGCGCGGCCTGCGCATGCTCAAGCGCTCGCACGGCTTGGTCATGGTTGATCAAACCCTGCGCGGCAGCTGGTGCATGGGCACTCAACATCAGAACCAATGCGACGACGCAGGCCGTCGCACAAGTGATTGGACTGCACCAGGAATTACGCGCCATGGCCACTCTCCCTCAACAGAAGCAGATTTCAGCTTACCGCAAAGCCGCCCGATTTTCAGATGTTAATGGCGCGCGCGCATGAGCGCCAGGCAAACGCCCTGCAGGGGCAGAACCAATCGCGACCTGGCAACCGGCCAAATCAGGTAGGTGGCATTGGAGCCGCAGAACCACCATTTCATACAGTACGCGCCCTAGCCGCTGCCGGGCCCCTGGCGCCACATGGACTGCTGAGGCGACTTGCGGTCGGGCCGCTAACCCACCGAAGTCGCGCCCGGTCCCGAACAGTCAACTCAATACGGTGAATCCGGCACATAGTACTTGGCCGCGTTTTCCTTGGTCACCAGAATCGACGGGATGATGGACTGTGCCGGCACCTTGCCGGTACTGGAAAGCCCATCGGCCGTCAGACGCATGGCGTCGGCAATCATCGTGGGCGCATAGGTCACGGTGGCGGGTGCCATCGCGTCGCCGTCCAATGCCTTCTTGATGTACTGCTTGGAGCCGCCACCACCCACGACCAGCTTGATGTCGCTGCGTTTGGCCTGTTCGATCGCGCGCTGTACGCCTACTGCCATGTCGTCGTCCGCAGCCCATACTGCATCGATCTGCTTGAAGCGGGTCAGGAAGTCCTGCATCACCTTGAAGGCGTCATCGCGGTTCCAGTTCCCGTGTTTGGCGTCGAGGATCTTGATGCCGCCATGCGATTTCATGACTTCAGTGAACGCATCCACGCGCTGGTTGTCGATCACGGTGGGAATGCCACGCAGGATGACCAGGTTGCCCTTGCCATTGAGCCGCTTGGCCATGTACTCGGCGGCAACCCGCCCGAAGCCTATGTTGTCGCCGGCAACATAGGCGTCCTGCGCCTTGGTGTCGGTCAGTCCGCGGTCGACGACCGTGATGAACACGCCCTTGGACTTGAGTTGCGACACCGGCAGCGTCAGGGCTGCCGACTCGAACGGCAGGATCACCAGGGTGTCGATCTTGTTGACCGTCTGCATGTCCTGGATCTGGTTGGCCTGCTCGGCGGGCGACGCGGCCGTCTTGACCATGATCTGCATGCCAGGGTATTTCTTCTGCAGTTCCGCCGCAGTCTCCTTGGCCCAATAGACGACGCCACCAGCCCAGCCGGCGGTGGCCGCCGGTATCGACACGCCCATGTTGACCTTGCGGGGCGTTTGGGCGGACGCGGTCAGCGTCAGCGCGAGGGTGCTGGTTGCGAGCATTATCTTGAAGATGGATTTCACGTTGTCTCCTTGGGTGGTGGTTCAGGGGTTGCAGAACAGGGGAAAAGACGTCCGATGGCAGGGCCGTGACTCAGGAGCGCTTGCGTTGCATGAACGCGACCGCGATGATCACGAATCCCTGCACGGCGGCGTTGAGGTACACGCTCAGGATGCTGGTCAGATTCAGGATGTTTCCGATCACCGACAGCAAGATCGCGCCGATCACGGTGCCAGTGATACGCCCATGGCCACCCTTGAGCGACGTACCGCCAACTATCACCGCGGCAATCGCCTCCAGCTCCCAGAGCAGGCCTGTCGTGGGTGACGCCGAGCCAAGGCGCGGCACATAAAGCAGAGTGGCGACTCCCACGCAGATGCCGAGCAGCGCATATGTGCACACCTTGACGAGATCGACGTCCACCGCCGCATACCGTGCCACCTGCTCATTCGAGCCGATGGCGCCGACATACCGGCCATATCGGGTGTGGTTGAGCAGCAACGCACCGATCACGGCGACCAGGAGGAACACCAGCACCGGTATCGGAATGCCGAGCAGACGCCCGTAGTACACCGGGCCATATGTGGTGGTCAGCGTGCCGTCAAGCGTGAGCGCGCCTCCGTCCGAAAAATAGGTGAGGTAGGCACGGTAGATGCCCAGCGTGCCGAGCGTCAGGATGAACGGCTCGATACGCCCCTTGGTGATCGCCAGGCCCTGCAACAGTCCGAATGCCGCGCCCAGGCCAATAGCCAACAACCCGCCCAGCAACACTGTCTGTCCGGCAGATCCGACATGCGGCGCCAGGGCATTCATCGCCAGGATCATGATGCCGGCAATCAGTGCCGCCATCGAGCCCACCGACAGATCGATGCCGCCAGAGATGATGACAAAGCTCATGCCCACGGCGATGATTCCGATAAACGCGGTACGGGTCAACACATTGAGCAGGTTGTCGACGGTGGCAAAGTTCGGATTGAGCATCGCCCCGGCAATACACAGCAGGATCAACCCGAGCAACGGCCCGCTTTGCGCGAGCCAACGCATCCAGTTGGCGCCCGCTGCAGGGTCAGAACCGCGCGGTGCAGAAAACGGGCCTGCGCCCAAGATGCCTGCGTCAGTGGGTGCCTGTGGCATGGGTTATCAACCTTTCTTCCGTTAGTTCGTCCGCATCAAGCGTGGCCGTTACGGCGCCAGCGCGCATGACCACGACCCGATGGCACAGACCGATCAGTTCGATCAGTTCCGAGGAGATCACAACGACGGCGCGACCGTTGCGGGCCAGCGCGGCAATCATGTGGTAGATCTCGCTCTTGGCGCTGACGTCGACCCCACGGGTGGGCTCATCGAGCACAATCAACCTGGGATCAGGGTGCAGATAC
>Ga0105048_10018557_pt1 | contig 10691 bp, 6 predicted proteins | sample MAT05_FD_78382 | JGI IMG/M metagenome (GOLD analysis project Ga0105048, IMG submission 78382) | Freshwater microbial communities from Lake Fryxell liftoff mats and glacier meltwater in Antarctica - MAT-05 | ecosystem: Environmental > Aquatic > Freshwater > Ice > Liftoff microbial mat | place...
TGTTAATACTGATACTGCCACGGCAATTGGATATAAAAACGCACTCGTTACATTCAACGTTAGTCCCAGCGTAGCAATGATGAACGAGAATTCACCAATTTGAGAAAGTGCCATTCCGGATTGCACAGATATTTTCAGCGGCTGACCCGCAATCAATGCTCCTGCTGTTACAAAAATTGGTTTACCAACTAGTAAAATGAGTGTTGCAATTAAAATTGGTCCGGCGTATAAAACAAGCATGTGTGGATCGATCAACATTCCGACTGAAACAAAAAAGATAGCACCAAAAAGATTTTTAAGCGACTTAATTCCGTGCTCAATTTTTTCAGCTTTTGTTGTTTCTGCCAATATAGATCCCATGATGAAGGCGCCCAACGCCGGTGAAAATCCGACACTCGCCGCCAACACAACCATTGCAAAACACAAGGCAACGGAAATGATCAGAAGCGTTTCATCATTGATGTATTTCTTTAACGCTTTCAAGAGCGACGGCAAAAAATAAATTCCTGCAATGAACCAACCCACTAAGAAAAAAACAAGTTTCAAAATCGAACTCATCATTTCTATTCCTTCAAATTCTCGACTCACCGAAACTGTTGTTAAGACAACCATTAGCACAACAGCCACCAAGTCTTCAATGACCAAAACACCCATCACAACGCCTGCAAATTTTTGACTCTTGACACCTAACTCATCAAAAGCACGAATAATAATTGTAGTAGAAGCAATTGCTAAAATTCCGCCGAGGAAAAGGCTATCCATATTATTCCAACCAAGCATTTTACCAGCAAAATAACCCACCGTCAAAGTCAAGCCAACACCCATTAATGCTGTTACAATAGCAACACCACCCACTTTGATTAATTTTCGAAAACTAAATTCAAGTCCTAACCCAAAAAGTAAAAAGAGAACGCCAATTTCTGCCCAGATTTTGATTCCTTCAATTTCAATCACTGTAGGAAAAAACGCGATGTTGGGTCCAACAATTAAACCTGCAATAATGTATCCAAGCACTACAGGTTGTTTGAGGGCTTTAAACAATAAACTAACAAGCGCAGCAACACCTAGAATAAGCGCCAAATCAGATATCATTGCTGGTAAATGTTGCATTTTGGTTTAAGGGAGAATTAGAATGTGTTTAAAGATAGGAATAAAGTTTTTTTATTAAGACAATAAACATGCGGCTAATCTATATAAAAAACACTTGATTTCTCAGACTTCTTTAATTGCAGGGGCCGGACTCCCTGTCTGCTTGGCGCAGTCAGGCAGGGAACCGACGGTCTGTTAGCTATCGGATAATGAAACCGATAACTTAAGCTCATCTTACCTCAATTTATTTCAAAAAAAAACGACAACCTTTTGAGTTATCGTTTTTAGTAGCGGGGGCCGGACTCGAACCGACGGCCTTCGGGTTATGAGCCCGACGAGCTACCACTGCTCCACCCCGCAATATATCTTTGTAAATTGAATGATTGCGTTTGCGGGTACAAATATAGCGCTAGTTTTTTGGCTGGACAACATTTGATGATAAAATTTTGCAGTGTTAGAAAAATAGTTAATTTTCTCCTTTCTAATTATAGTTATTGAGAATGATATTCATAATTCCATTAATCAAGATCTACGCACTTTAAAAACTCCAAAAACTCGATTTTTTGAATTAATTTTTCTTTGGTTTTTCTCCTACATTCTTTCTTATAACATCATAAATATCTTTTCTTCTGTCTTTTAAATTTCGTACACTTCCAAACTGATGAAGCTCTTTTAAAAGACTTAAATCAACATCAGAGATCAGAATCATTTCTGTATTTTATGTTGCTTCCGCTTTTATTCCGTTTGAAGGAAAAGGGAAATCGCATGGAGTAAAAACCATTGATTGAGCAAATTGAACATCCATATTATGCACGTTGGAAAGATTACCAACACTACCTGCAATTGCAACACAACATTCGTTTTAGATTGCTCTAGCTTGTGCACAATAACGCACTCGAGAATATCCGTTTTGTGTATCAGTGAGGAAAGGGACAAAAATAATTTCTACACCTTCTTCTGCTAAAATGCTGGATAATTCTGGAAATCTTGTAATAAATATTGTTCCATTGCAACAATACCGCATACTCTAGAGATGCAGCGTCGCCATTCAAATAATTTTTTATAATTCGAATCGGATAAAAATCATTGGAGATTTGGAAATTAAATACCGAATCATGAATTTCTTTTCTTCGAACTTTTTCTATGAATTCTTTTGGTTCTATTTTGTCGGCCTACTTGTGATAGTTTGGAATTCTTCCACCAAAAACAATGCTGCTCAAATTTAATTGTTCGCACAGGTTTTTTCTAAAATCATAAAGTCTTTTCCCTAAGCGTAGTCCTCTAAATTGTGGCTTAATAAACACATCAATTCCATACAATGTATCTCCTTCATTTGTATGTGTGTCAAAAGTAAAATCACTCGTAATATCTTTATAGGTATGCCTATCTTCAAAGTCATCTTTGTTTATAATAATTGACAAAGCACAGCCAGCAATTTGATTTTTAATTATCAAAACTACTTGACCTTGAGAAAATTTTTCAATTAGCGTTTTAATCTGTATTTCTTTCCAGAACGAGCTTGGCATTGTTTTATAAGCCTCAACCATCGTCTCTTTCAAGTCTTCATAGTCACTTAGTTTTAGAAATCTTAATTCTATATTATCTATTTCATTCGCCATTACAAGTGTATTTGTTTTGCAAAAATAAAATCCTCTTTTTAAAATTTTGGTTACATTAAAATCAATTGATTTAAAAACAACTTTCTGAAAAGTGTGTTGAATGCAGTACGTGTAAGTTGCAGATCATTTATTAAAGAAAACATTCATTCAAATTTACACAATTCTTGGCATCCCTTACATTTAAATAAGTTTCGTTTTATTTATCTGTACCTTTACCATCGATAGTGCAGAGGTCTGGTTGAAACACACTTTCAAACATTGTAAAAATTTATTCAGAAATTTAAATAAAAAAATAGCTCGTAAAAAATTTTACTCAAAATTAGCAACTGCGATTCAAATGAAATCAAAAGGAAAAAGTAGAAAAAATAAAATGCTCGCTGATAGATGGATTATAGATCCTATGACTCGGTTTCTGCGTAACCAATCAATGAGCGGGATTGTACTTTTTATTGCAGCTCTACTTGCTTTGATTCTCGCCAACTCTGCTTTTACACATATCTTTCATGATTTATGGCAAACCGAATTTATAATTGGTATTGGAGAACATGTCTTATCAAAAAGTTTGCATCACTGGATTAACGATGGTTTAATGGCGGTTTTCTTTTTTGTTGTTGGGTTAGAATTGAAACGAGAAATTGTTGCCGGACAATTGAACAATCCGCGAAATGCGATTCTTCCAATTTCAGCGGCCGTTGGTGGGATGATTTTTCCTGCGCTAATATATCTAATGTTTAATCAAGGTGAAGAGGTTTCACGAGGTTGGGGAATACCTATGGCAACGGACATCGCTTTTGCATTAGGTATACTTTTTTTATTGGGAGATCGTGTTCCTGTTTCAGTAAAATTATTTATTACCGTGTTAGCAATTGCGGATGACTTAGGAGCTGTAATGGTCATCGCATTTTTTTATACTTCGGAAATTGATTATTATAGTTTGTTGTACGCAGCCATTTTTTTAGTAATCCTTATCGTTGCAAATAAAACAGGTGTGCGCAACACATTGTTTTACGCAGTAGTTGGTATTGGCGGATTGTGGTTAGCATTTTTAATGTCAGGTGTACATGCCACTATAGCAGCGGTTATTGCTGCTTTCACAATTCCGGCATCTGTAAAAATTACAGAATCGAAATATTCAGAAAAAGCAGTTAAGCTTTTGAATGATTTCAAACAACTAGAACCAAACGGCAAACGCACCGTTTCTTCTGATCAATTAAAAGTTTTGCAAAAAATCAGAAATTTGACTAAAAAAGCATTGACGCCTTTACAAAGGCTTGAACATTCGCTACATTATTTCGTAGCATTCATCGTTTTACCACTTTTTGCTTTGAGTAATACTGGCGTTACTTTTGATAAAAATTTTTTTGAACAGATAAATTCCTCCGTTACTATTGGCGTATTTTCTGGATTAATCGCAGGAAAAATAATCGGAATTATTTTGACGGCATTTATTCTAATCAAATTAAAATTAGCTAAACTTCCTGAAGACATGAACCTAACTCATCTTATTGGTGTTGGATTTTTAGCAGCCATAGGTTTTACCATGTCACTATTTGTAGCTGAACTTGCTTTCGATAATGAAGTCTATATCAATCAAGCAAAAATTGGAATTTTGTTTGCATCCTTGATCGCAAGTATAATCGGTTATATTCTAATGCGAAAAGCTAGTAAACCTCTAATTTAAAATTCGGCTAAAAAAAAACGAAAATGTAAATAACCATTTGGTAATTGAAAAGTCAACTTCTGTTAGTTATCTTTGAACCATCTGGACAAATTCCGGATTATACTTTATGGAATTTGTAATAGCAATATGTATACTAATTTTAATTGCTTATGGTTTTGATTTAACCGCTGGACGCACAAAAATTCCTTCCGTTATTCTGTTAATGATTTTAGGATGGGGTGTTCAACAGTTTGTCCGGATTTTTGAAATTAAAGTTCCGGACATGGAAGATTTGTTGCCCATTTTTGGAACTGTTGGTTTGATTCTAATTGTGCTAGAAGGCGGACTAGGACTCACAATCAATTCTAGCAAAAAAAAGATTTTGCGTTCCGCTTTATTATCTGCTTTAATTCCACTAATAATATTGTTTTTTGGACTAGGTTTTTTAATTAGTTACATTAGTGGTGAGACATTAACCAATGGCCTTATTAACGCAGTTCCATTTTGCATAATTAGCAGTGCCATTGCCATTCCTAGCGCAGAACATTTGGGTGAATTCAACAAAGAATTTGTTATTTATGAAAGTAGTTTGTCAGACATATTTGGCGTTATTCTTTTTAACTTTCTTGTATCGCATGAAGTAATCAATTTTGAAGCATTCCTTTGGTTTTTTGGCCAGATAATTGTTATGCTTATTTTTTCTTTTTTTGCAAGTATTATGTTGGCCCTTTTAATAAAACGTATTGACCATCATGTGAAATTTCTTCCCATTATTTTGATAATTATTTTAATTTATTCCGTCTCCAAAATATATCATCTCCCAGCTCTTTTATTTATTCTAATTTTTGGATTGTTTTTGAATAATATGGACCAAGTAAAAAGATTTAAATTTGTCAGACAACTTGATCCAGAAAAGCTGACAATAGAAGTTAAAAGGTTTAAAGATTTGGTTGGAGAGTTTACCTTTCTTATACGAACTACTTTTTTTATTCTTTTTGGATTTTTAATTGATATTGAATTATTAGCAGACACTAAAATATTAGGGCTCTTAGCGGCGGCAGTCGGTATTATTTTCTTGATTCGATTTGTTCAGTTGAAAATTTTTAAAATGAAATTAATGCCCTTACTTTTTATAGCGCCAAGGGGTCTCATCACGGTTATACTTTTTTTATCAATCCCGGCCGCATACCAAAATGAGTATGTAAACCAAGCGTTGCTTTTGCAAATTATTTTGTTGTCTGCTTTAATTATGATGTTTGGATTAATTTTTCATAAAAAGGCAATAACGAATGATTAAAGGAGTCTGTTTTGGGATGGAATAAAAAGACAAGTTGCAAACAATTTTGACCTTTTTTCCAATCAATCTTTAACCTCTTCTCTAAAAAAATTAGGTTACTGCTTAGTTTAACTTCACACTTCTTTTTCGACTTGCCAAACCTTAGCTTTTAACATTTATTTAACCCTCTAAATGACATTCGTCACAAAGCAGTCAATACTTTTTATATACCTTTGTGTCGTGAAATTTATTAGAACCATAGCCTTTCTGACCGCAACTTCTATTTTGCTGTTGCATGCTGTAGTGCCGCATGATCACCATAGTTCTAAAGAGACTTCATTTTTTGAAAACACCCAACCTGCTGATTTGTTTGAACAAATAGCACTTGGTTTTCACCTTTCGCAAGCTGATGGACAGTTGGAAGATTTTTCAGTTGAAAACTCATCCATTGATTTAGATCAGCACCAACTTCTTGCTGTTCTTTCGGTGACCGTTTTTGGAATTTGCTCTTCGGATTTGCAAGCTCCTCCGTTAATTTCTACGGAGCAAAATACTTCGTTCAAATCACTGAACGTCGCCGGATTCTCGCATAGAGGGCCCCCAATCATTTAATTTCTTAATCAGCTTTCTTGCTGAACATGCGCACCTTTCAGAGGTGCTAAAATCATTTATTTCTGTTCAAAAAAAAATTAAACATGATTCATAAAATCATTGCATTATCTGTCAACAATAAATTTATAGTACTGCTTGGAGTCTCTGCCATGATTATGTGGGGAACTTACTCAGTGCTAAATATACCGATAGACGCTGTGCCCGATGTCACAAACAACCAGGTACAAATTATTACTACCAGCCGTAATCTTTCTACGCAAGATGTCGAGCAATTTTTAACGTATCCTGTCGAGCTAGAAATGGCCAACATCATGGGAGTTAAAGAAATTCGTTCCGTTTCAAAATTTGGACTATCCGTTGTAACCGTTGTCTTTGAAGATGAAATGGGCACTTTTCTTCCGCGACAACTGATCACGGAAAAATTAAAATCAGCCGAAGCAAATATTCCAACCGGATTTGGCACACCATTTATGGGACCTATTACAACCGGTCTTGGAGAAATCTACCAATATACACTAGAAGTAGAACCTGAATTCAAAGACAAGTACTCCATTATGGACTTGCGCACAATACAAGACTGGATTGTTAAACGCCAACTTTCAGGTTTGCCAGGAGTAGTTGAGATTAACACGTGGGGAGGTCAATTGAAACAATATGAAGTTGCCATTGATCGAATAAGAATGAACTCATTGAATGTTTCAATGAATGAAATTTTTACCGCTCTTGAAAACAATAACAGCGTAGGTGGTGGTGGATATATCGAAAAAGAAAATCAGGCCTATTTCATTAGAGGCGAAGGTTTAGTTGGTTCACTTGAAGACATTGAAAACATTCTCATTCGAAATCAAAACGGTACACCCATTTATATAAAAAATGTTGCTACTGTAGGTTTTGGAACCGCCTTGCGCTTTGGTGCTATCACAGGAAACGGAGAAGGTGAAAAAGTGATGGGCCAAGTGATGTTGCTGAAAGATGCGTCAACCAGCGCCGTTATAGCATCAATAAAAGAACGCGTTGCTGAAATTCAAAAAAATCTGCCCGAAGGCGTTTATATAAATCCATTTTTAGAACGCAGCGAGCTCATTGGAAAAACATCGTTCACCGTAGCTGAGAATTTAATTCTGGGTGCACTCATAGTTATTGTCGTAGTAATTCTTTTGCTCGGAAATATTCGTGCGGGACTTTTAATTTCATCCATCATTCCGTTGTGTTTGTTGTTTGCCATTTCTTTGATGAAAACCTTTGGTATATCTGCAAACTTAATGTCTTTAGGAGCAGTTGATTTTGGAATTATCATTGACGGCGCTATTATTATTGTTGAATTTGTTTTGTTTTCAATGAGCGGTGGCCGAGAAATGTTACTCGGACTTACCGGTCAAGAATTGCAGCAAACTAAAAATAAAATGGTCATAAAAAGCGCTAGCAAAATGATGCGATCTGCCATTTTTGGACAATTAATTATTCTTATTGTTTTTATTCCAATTTTAGTTCTCACAGGAGTTGAAGGAAAAATGTTTAGACCCATGGCACTCACGTTCAGCTTTGCATTAATTGGGGCAATGATTTTATGTTTAACATATGTACCCGTAATGGCTTCTTTGTTTATCAAACCGTCAAGTAAAGAAAAAACTATTTCAGATCGATTGATGAGTTTTCTAATGAAAATGTATGAACCCGTTATTAAAGTAGCGCTTAAATTCAGAGTTGCCGTGGTATCATTTTCATTGGTTTGGCTTGCTGGATGCATCTATCTTTTTACCACGATGGGCGGTGAATTTATTCCAACACTCGACGAAGGAGATATTGTGATTCAACCCATTATTCCAATAGGAACTTCTTTGTCAGAAACAATTGATTTAACAACCAAAATGGAAACCATTCTAAAAGATAATTTTATAGAGGTAGATCAAGTAGTTTCACGAATTGGTGCAGCAGAAATACCAACCGATCCGATGAGTATGGAAGAAGCGGATGTGATAATAAAATTAATTCCAAAATCAAATTGGGTGAATGCCGAAACAAAAGATGAGCTAATTGGAAAAATGAAAGAAAAATTAACTGTACTTGCCGGAATTGACTTTGAATTTACGCAGCCCATAGAAATGCGCTTCAATGAATTGATTACAGGCGTGCGCGCTGATTTAGCTATTAAAATTTACGGACATGATTTGGAAGTGTTAGCACAAAAAGCAAATGAAGTAAAATCATTGATTTCAAATGTTGAAGGCGCTGAAGATATATCAGTTGAAAAAACAGAGGGACTTCCGCAAATGTTAGTGCGCTATGATCGCCAAAAAATTGCGCAACATGGATTAAATATTGCCGAATTAAATGATCTAATTCAAATTGCATTTGGCGGTAAAAAAACAGGCGATGTTTTTGAAGGAGAGCGCAAATTTGATTTAGTAGTGCGCTTAAGTGAACATGACCGAAAAGATATTACCGATCTTCAAAATCTTTTCATTGATTTACCCTCAGGAAATAAAATTCCTTTGCGTGAAGTAGCCGAAATTTCTTATACAAAAGGACCTGCAAAAATATCACGAGACAATACTAAACGTCGAATTGTTATTGGTGTAAACGTGCGCAACCGCGATTTACAATCTGTTGTTGAAGAGATTCAAGGAATCTTAGCTGAGAAATTAAAATTGCCCGAAGGTTTTACACTCGATTATGGCGGTCAGTTTGAAAATTTAAATCATGCCAAAGACCGTTTGAGGATGGCCGTTCCATTAGCACTCGTTCTAATCTTCATTCTACTCTATTTCACCTTCAATTCAGTTAAAGAAGCATTGCTCGTTTATGCTGCCATTCCACTTTCTGCCACAGGAGGAATTTTGTTTTTATGGTTACGCGATTTGCCTTTTAGTATTTCAGCCGGAGTTGGTTTCATTGCTCTTTTTGGAATTGCAGTTTTGAACGGAATTGTTTTGATTGAGCACTATAAAGAAATGAAACACCATCATCAAGGCAGCTTAAAATCACTCATCATTCAGGGAACTAAACAACGAATTAGACCTGTATTACTAACAGCAGCTGCAGCCGCACTTGGATTTTTACCAATGGCAATATCAGATTCAGCTGGTGCCGAAGTACAACGTCCTTTAGCCACTGTCGTAATTGGTGGATTAATCTCTGCAACGCTACTTACCCTACTGGTGCTTCCAGTACTCTACCATTTAAGCATGGTTAAATCAGAATTGAAACGAAAAAAATCAAGACACGGCATGATATTAACATTGCTGCTTTTAGTCTCAGTAAATGCATTAAGCCAACAAAATTCAGGTACAATTGATGACGCTGTAAACATGGCGTTCACAAATAATCCCGCAATAAAACTGCGAAATCTGGAATCAGAACAAGTCAACTACATCAACAAACAAGCGTACCAATCTGATAAATTGAATGTGACTTTTGGCTATGGGCAAATCAACAGTTCTATGAATGATTATCAAATCAATTTGAATCAGCAATTTTATTTTCCAACAGTTTATGTTGCGCAAAAAAATGTGAATGACGAAAGGCAAAATGTTGCAGATGCTTTATTGCAGCTTTCAAAAAAAGAACTGGAACTGGAAGTACGTTCTACTTGTCATCAAATTCTTTATCTCACTAACCTCATTCAAACACTCACGCAGTTGAAAGTGGCCTACGCTAATTTTGAAAAGGTTGCTCAAATTAGCCTGGATGCTGGTGATGGAACGATACTTGAACTTAGTTTAGCGCAATCCAAAAAGGAAGAGATAGACATGATGCTACGCACGCAAATTAATAATCGCGGTATTTATGGAAATAATTTGCAACTATTAATTCGATCCAATCTAAAATTTGAATTAAGCGATTCTGCTTTTGCCTTAATTCAATTTATTCAACCAGATACTTCAAATCTTCAAACTAATCCACTGATAAATTATTACACGCAATTGGCAAGCATGGCCGAACAAGAAATACGACTTGCAAAATCTGCTTATTTTCCTGATATCAGCATCGGTTATACCAATCAGCAAATTGAAGGCGTAAAAGGTTTAAATGCCTACAGCGTTGGCGTTCGTATTCCACTCTTTGTCAATGAAAAAAATGCCGGTGTACAAGTTGCAAATCTCAATCATGAAATTTTATTGCAAGAAAAAGAAATGGTTTTGACTAAACTTCAGCAAGAAATTTATCAGCTCTTTGAATCTTACAAAAACACAACCATCTCTTTAAATTATTACGAACAAAGGGGTTTAAAATTGGCAGATCTTTTGGAGCAAACCGCAACAAAAAGTTATGCCGAAGGAGAGATTGGATACATTGAGTTTATTGATGGCATGGAACAATCCAGTCAAATCAAACAAAACTATTTAGTGACGATCAACAACGTCAATCAAATCATTTTAAGAATTAATTATTTAATGGGAAATTAAAATATAAACCTATGAAAACTAAAAATAAA
>Ga0105048_10018558_pt1 | contig 10691 bp, 11 predicted proteins | sample MAT05_FD_78382 | JGI IMG/M metagenome (GOLD analysis project Ga0105048, IMG submission 78382) | Freshwater microbial communities from Lake Fryxell liftoff mats and glacier meltwater in Antarctica - MAT-05 | ecosystem: Environmental > Aquatic > Freshwater > Ice > Liftoff microbial mat | place...
ATTCTCGACTTCATGCGCGCGGCTTGCTCCGCTGCCCTTCGGCGTCAGCCCGCCCCATCGCTACTCCCCATCGAAGTCCCAGCCGATTCACGGAGTCGCGCCGCGTAGGGCGTGAACGGGTACAGGCAGGCTCATCCTCACCGCGCAGCCTCACATGCGCGCGCCGCTCCTCGAGCAGCTCGAGCGACTGCTCGGCGACGTCCTCCAGGCGCAGGCGTCCGTACGCCTCCGGCTCGAGGTCGCGGCGGACCAGCTCGCGCAGAACCAGCTGACTCGCGCCCGGGATCTGCTCACGCTCGTGACCGCTGTGCTGGACCAGTTCCGGCACCAGGCTGCGCTGTGGCGCGGGCTCGCGCTCGACAAGACCGCGGCGCCGTGCCCGGTGGCGCTCGACGGTAGCGCTGCGAGCGCCGCCCCGGTGCGGCCGGCAAATTTCGCTGGAGCGGAGGCGGGCGCGAGCCGGGATCCAGAGGGTTTGAGTTGCAAGATCGACCTCGCTCGTCTTACCCTCCACTCGCCGGCCTTCAGGCTCAAAAGGTCGATCCCCCTGGCCTCAACCCTCTTGCCCCCCAAAGCAACCATGACTGATCTCTCCACCTTCCTCGTTACCCAGAAGTGGCCTGCCCAGCACCCTGACCGGCTGCAGCTGTACTCGCTGCCGACGCCCAACGGCGTCAAGGTGTCAATCCTGCTGGAAGAGACGAGCCTGCCGTACGAGGCGCACCTGGTCAGCTTCGAGACCAATGACCAGACCTCGCCGGAGTTCCTCTCGCTCAATCCCAACAACAAGATTCCGGCCATCCTCGATCCCGACGGCCCAGGCGGCAAGCCGCTGGCGCTGTTCGAGTCCGGGGCGATCCTGATCTATCTGGCCGAGAAGACAGGCCAGTTGATGCCGCGGGACGCCGCGGGCCGCTACGAGACGATCCAGTGGCTGATGTTCCAGATGGGCGGCATCGGCCCGATGTTCGGGCAGGTGGGCTTCTTCCACCAGTTCGCCGGCAAAGACTACGACGACAAGCGCCCGCGCGACCGCTATGTGGCGGAATCCAAGCGCCTGCTGGGTGTGCTGGAGCGGCGCCTTCTGGGCCGCAGCTGGCTCATGGGCGACGACTACACCATCGCCGATATCGCCACCTTCCCATGGGTGCGCGCCCTGGTGGGCTTCTACGACGCGGGCGATCTCGTGGGGATCAAGGATTACCCGAACGTCGAGCGGGTGCTGGCTGCGTTCGTGGCGCGGCCGGCCGTGGAGCGAGGGCTGGCGATACCGAAGCGGGGCTGAGGAGACAGCCGCGGAGGCGCGATGCTGGCTTATCCGCCGCTCGCGCCGTGCTCGCCGATCAGGGGCACGAAGCGCGCGGCGATGATCACCTCGACGCGCTCGAGCGTGGTCGCCGTCTTCCGGTACAAGACGATCTCGCCTCGTCCTTTCACGGCCAGGGGCAGGACCATCCGCCCCCCGATCGCCAGCTGCTCGACGAGGCACGCGGGCACGTCGCGGGCCGCCGCGAAGCAGATGATGGCGTCGTAGGGCGCCTCTTCCGGGAACCCCCGCGAGCCGTCGCCCAGGACCAGGCGGATGTTCTCGAAGCCGGCCAGGTTGCGGCCGCTGGCCTCGACGAGCTCGGCGATCCGCTCGACGCTGACGACGCGGCGGGCGAGGTGGGCGCAGAGCGCGGTCGAGTAGCCGTGGCCGGTGCCGATCTCCAGCACCCGCTCGGTGCCGCCGAGCTCGAGGGCCTCGAGCATGCGCGCGGCGCGCCAGGGCTGCGTGGTGAGCTGCCCCTGGGGGATGGCGATGGCGCGGTCGCGCCCGGCGAGGTACTCGGAGCCCGGGGGGACAAACCGCGCGCGATCGACGAGCCGCGCGGCGGCGAGCACCCGCGGGTCGCGGATGCCTTTAGCGGCCAGGGTGTCGGCGAGCGCGTTGATGTGGCCATCGAGGCCTCATCTTTCCGGGCGTGTCAACCCAGCTCTTCAGGAAAAAATGCCACTACCGACGCGGCCCTCACTGCGGGGGGCAGGACACCGGCTTGGTATCCACCACCAGGTCGTCAATCCACACGTCGAGGGGCGCTTTCATCGCATGGAAGCTCCAGGCGCCGACGAAGAGTTGGGTGATGGAAGGCCCGTACCAGGGGGAGTCCACCGGCGTGGGGGCGACACAGCCTTTGCCGTGATCATCGACGGACAGGATCGGGTCCACCGCGCCGTCCTTGTACATGCGCAGCTTGCGAGCGACCGAGTCCATTTCGAAGGAGACGCACGCCCAGGCCGAGGGCATCGACGTTTTGCTCTGGGACGAGCAGTCGTGGAAGCCGTCGGCTCCCTGGCTCTGGAGCCCGTAGACGAAGCTGTAGGTGTTGACACCGTTCTTCGGGAGCGAGCTCATGATGTACGACGCGTTGCGGCCGACAGCCGGCGAGCTCGGCTCGGCGTCGCCGTTCACGCCAAAGAAGGTCCAGTGAACGCTCGTGCCGTTGGGTTCGATGTACATCATCATTCGCCCGTAGACGTGGGTCGGCGTGCTGGCGAAAATCGGCTGAGCGCCGTCCGCGTAGAGTCGGCCGCCCGCGGTCACGGTGTCGTCGATGTGCACGTGGAGCGCGTTCGAGCCGGATATCTTGTGCATGCCGTCGAGGTCCATGGAGGCGCCTTGCTTGAGCGCGGCGTGCCACGGGCCGAATTTCTGCTTGTCGGTGATCGCCTTGACCCCGGCGTAGTCATCGAATTTCTCGCAAAAGAGCGCCGTGTCACAGGGATCGAGGGGGCCCGCGTCGGTCCCGGCGTCCAGCGCCGAGTTGCCGCCGGAGCCGGTGTTCGAGCCGTTCGAGCCGCCGGAGCCGCCAGAGCCACCGGCTGAAGTCGACCCCGCGGTCCCGGTCGAACCTCCAGAGCCCGAAGTCGAACCCGCGGTCGTGGTGCCGTTGCCACCACAGCTGGCCAGCGCGATCGCGCCGCAAATCAAGACCCCAGTGCAACTCGATCGTACGAAGCTACCCATGACGAACCTCTTGTGCTGACTACCCGCGGTGTCCGCCGGATCATCGCCCAGTTTCGCACGCTGAACAAGCCTTGGTGAGCGTGCTCGACATGAGGCGAGAAGTCGGGCAGACCGAGCGCATGCTTATCGAATGGGCGCGAGGACCGCGCCTCCAGCGGGTGCGACGCGACGGGTGCGGCGCCGCCGTGATGCTGGCGGCGGTGGTCGGGCTCGTGGGGTGCGGCGGGTCGCAGGCGGAGAGGAACGGGAGCCGGGCGCCCGGGGTCGGGGCGACGGCGGAGCGCGCGCCCGGGGAGGTGCTGGAGGAGGGGAAGGCGTCGTATTACTCCGACAAGCTGGCCGGACACCCGACGGCGCAGGGCGAGGCGTACGATCCGCGCGCGCTCACGGCGGCGCATCGGACGCTGCCCTTCGGAGCGATGGTGTACGTGGCGCGGCCCGACGGGCGGCACGTGATCGTGCGGATCAACGACCGCGGGCCGCACAAGCGCGGCCGGGTGATCGACCTCTCGCGACGGGCGGCGGAGCAGATCGGGTTGGTGAAGGAAGGAGTCGGGGAGGTGTCGCTGCGCGTGGTGTCGCTGCCGGGGAAATAGGCGAACGTCGCTGCCGGACGAAAGCCCCGTTGAAGTAACCTGCGCAGGTGACCTGGGATCTTTCCTTCAAAACGACGGTTGTTCACGTCTCCTTCTGGCCCTCGCTCCTTGCGCTCCCGGGGCCGGCGATCGTCCAGGTGGGCCGCTCGGCGAGCCTCACGCCGCAGCTCGTGGAGGTTGTCCCCGGGGGCCGCCCGATGGAGCGGGCCTTCGACGGGTAGACCGCGGCGCCGCTCATGATCACCGGCGATCACGCGGGCACGAAAGAGGTGACGCTGAGCGCGCACCACCGGGCGCTCTCCTGGCTCACGATGACGGCGCGCGTGCCGGTCCGGATCGCCGAGGAGCGCGGCGACGCGCGGTTTCCGCTCCGCGTCGGCAACCGCTGGCGCTACGAGGTCACGCGCTCCGACAAGGTCGCAGGGGTCGTCAAGCTCATGGGCGCCGAGGGGCATCGCGAAGTGCAAGCGCTCCAGGTCCGCGTTGAAGCCCCGGTCGAGATCGCGGGCGGCGGCTTGCGCGCCTTCCGGCTCGCGCTCGAGGGAGAACCCCGCGGCGAGATCCAGGTCTACGCGGGCGGCGGCGAGCTGGTCTTCCTCGACAAGGAGGGATCGCACCTGCCGCTCCTGTCCATGCAAGCCAGCGCGGGGACGCTCGAACCACCGGCCGCAGCTCCTGGCTTTGGACCGCTCCAGGGCGCCTCTTGCACGTTCGGTGTCGTCGGCGCGCTGCCAGGGCCCGCCGTTTGCCAGAAGGAGCTCGCCGTCCACAAGGGTTTTCAGCTCGGCATCGGGCTCCTCACGGCCGGTTTCATGGCGCCGGGCGACACGACGGTGGTGTGGAACCTCGTCGAGACCGCGGCGGGGCCCGCCGATGCGCCTTCCGTCGTGTCCTCCCGCGGAGGGTCGGAGAACAGCCCGCGCTGACGCCCGCGCGCCTTAGCCGATGCGCGCGGCGGCCACCGCGAAGCCGCTCGACGAGTACCCCTCGAGCGCCGACTCGAGCGCGTCGTCGAGCGTGTCGTTGCGAAACTCTTCGCTCGCGAAGGGCTCGACGGCGGTCGTGAAGAAGCGGCGATCGACCTCGAGGCTGGCGTGGCTCGCCGCGATCAGGGCGTCGCCCGATCGCAGGTCGTGCGCGCCGGCGCCGAGCTCGCGGAGGATGCCGTCGCGTTCGCAGTAACAGCGCCCCCCGCCCTTGGTGGCGACGTGAGCGTGGTCTCCGGCGAGCAGCACCACCGCGACGCCCGACGCGTACGGCGGGGGCGGCGCCGCAGCCGCCAGCTTGGCCGCTTCGGTCCCGTTCGCGAGCCGAGCGAGCTCGCCCTTGACGCTCTCGAGGGACGGCGTGGCGAGATCGCCGTGCACCGCGATCAGCGCGACCACGCGCGCGCCGTGGAGGGTCCGAGCCTCTACCGTCGACGCCGCGTCCGCTGGGCGTCCATGCACGAGGGCGCCGTACGAAGAGTGATTCATGACGCCATCGTCTCCCGGATCGGGGCGCCGGGGAACCTGCAACGACAGAGGCCTGATCCCATGGGGGAACCGGGGACGTAATCAGAGCTCGGCAAAGGCGGCCCTCGTGAAGGACGCGACCCGGGGGAGCCGCTCGGCCGCCTTCGCCAGGATGTGGGTATTCCACGGAGGGAATTCGAGGAAGCTCGCTCGCAACGCCAGATCATCAATCGTACAGCTCACGAACCCGCCGCTCCAGCGCTTCGATGATCCCTTGCTGCTTGAGAACGAGAGCGCGGAGCGCGGCGTTCTCCCGCTCCAGCTCTTCGATCCGATCGTCCCGCCAGTCCCGAACCACGAGGAGTCGAGCGTAGAACCCTGCGGGACCTCTGCAAGCTCAATCATTCATCAGCTCGAACGTGCGGTGATGACGCTTCTCCCCCTGAGCGAGCTTTGCTCGCGATTTGGGGGAGACGGACGCGCGCAGGGCTTCGCCCGAGCACGGCCGGAGGGGGCACCCCTCTCTTCTTTCAACGGGATGTTACGACATGACCACGTCATGCGATATCGATCAGTGAACGCTTACAGAAAAACGACCCACTACCCTCTCCCAGGCAGATAGGTATGGCGGATACGCCAGGACGCGAGAAGCCGGGCACAGGCCAGGCACAGCAACGCCGGGTCACCGCATCACGACCTCGGCGGTCTCGAACCTCGCGCCCGCGGCGAGGAGCTCTTCGATTGCCTGTCGCCCGCCGGCGGGCGTGACCGCGGCGATCCCGTCGGCGACCACGACCGTGCGGTAGCCGCGCTCCAGGAGCCCGAGCACGGCGCCCTTCACGCAGTAGTCGGTGGCCACGCCGTAGACGATGACCTCCGGCATGCCGCCCGCCCTGGCCGAGAGCTCGCGCAGGAAGCGATCGGTGAGCGGGTTGGCGAAGAGGCTGTAGACCTCTTTCTCGAAATAGACCGCCTGCGTGGCGCCGCTCCCGAGCTCATCGACGATGGAGGCGGTCTTTGCCTCCGCCACGTTGGGGATGAAGCGAAAGCGCGACGGCAGCGTGCCAGGGATCTTGAGCCAGCCCGGCGTGCCCTTGACGCAGTGATCAGGGAAATTGGGCTCCTCGCCTTTCGGGCCCACGTGGGTGTTGCTCGCGAACTCCCACGCGTCCCACGCGTGCGAGTCGACCGAGCCGAGGATGGGGATCCCGCGCTCGGCAGCGAAGCGCGTGAGGGCGCGGTACAGATCGTTGGGCGACCCCTGCACGTAGAGCGAGCCGCTCGGGTCGCAGAAGTCATGCTGCACGTCCACGGCGAGGAACACACGATCGATCGTCGTCTTCATCTCCGCATGCTCTCTTATCATGGGCGCGCCCACAACCCCGATCAGCTCGCAGGCTGACGCCGACCTGGCAATTGGCGATCTTGCCCGCCGAACCCGTGTATTGGCGCTGCACACTGACCGAACAGGTCCCCTGTTTGAGGAAGCCTGTGTCGTCGATGACCCAGGTCGTCACCGCCTCTCCACGCGCGCTCATCGCGGCGAGAGGGTATCTTGCGGCCACCCGCCGCACGGCGTCGTCGTCGCAGCTCGCACGCCCGAGGAAGTGGAGGAGCTTGTCGTGGGGGTGTTGCATCTCTCCAACGTCACCGCACGCGCGCCGCGATCGGCTCGACGCTCTTGCGCTCCCCTCGCCGAGGAGGCCGAGCGCGTACATGGCGAAGGATTCCCGCTTGCGCTTGTCCCGCAAACAGGCTCCAATTCGCGCGAAATACGTGTCGAGGCGTGTGACAGCACCGACGTCGAGCTGGTCGCTCATGCCCTCCGATCGCAGGGGTGGCGACTCCGGGTCCAATTCCCCGCGGTAGTGCCAAGCTCCCGGTGCCCACGGCAACCAAGCCCTGGTCACCGGCCGGACGCCGCGTAGCATGACGGGCTCATGGACACGCCCTCGTCGTGCTGCTGACCGCACCGCTTCGGCGAACCCTGGCGCGTACGGCTCGGCTCGCCCGCGAGGCCTGGCCTCCAGCACCTGGGCGAGCCCGGCGGCATCACCTGGGGCTTCCCTCCTCCGCCGAGGGAGATTTCGGCCTCGTTCGCCCCTCCTTATTTGGCGCGCGAGCCCGCTTTCCTCCCCCCAGCGGACACACGCTCGCCCTCTGGCTTCCATGCGGACTCAAGGTGTGCTATGTGGGCGCCGAGGCCCTTGTGATCGCTTACATCAGAAACTTTGGTTGGGTTTGGCTCTTGTTCCTGGTGATGTGGAACGCCGGATGCTCTTGCGCTTCGGGCGTGGCCCCCAGCAGCGACAGCACCAGCAGCAGCACCAGCAGCGGCAGCAGCAGCAGCACAGGCGGGGGCGATCACGGGCCCTGCGGTCTGGACTGTGGGAAGTTCGAGACACCGCCGTGCACGATTGCCGTGTGCAACACCGGGCAGGAGCTCGGTCCGCTCAACACCTGCGTCGTGGTCCCGTCACCCAAAGGAACCGCGTGCGACGACGGTAAGTTCTGCACCATCAACGACGTCTGCGACAACGGCTCCTGCGCCGGCGGAACCCCGAACGGCTGCGGGGTCACACCCGCCCCGTGTTCGGCGGTCATTTGCTACGAGGAATCGAAGTCCTGCGACGTTACGCCGGTGAACGACGGCACCGCATGCACCCCGGGGGACCTCTGCCAAGTCAACGGCATATGCCACACCGGTGACTGCGTGGGCGAGACCAAGGACTGCGCGTTCTCACCGCTGAGCGAGTGCAACAAAGTGGCCTGCGAACCGGCCACGGGTAAGTGCAAGGGCACAGCCGACCCTGAAAAGGATGACGCCCCGTGCCAGCTCACCGGTGCCCTCTGCAGCACGAAAAAGACATGCAAGGCCGGGCAATGCGGGGGCGGCATCGCCAAGAATTGCGCGGCGTTCAACGTTGGGTGCCAGGTCGGGGTGTGCAACGCCGCGAACGGCTTCTGTGGCCCGGCGACCGCGCCGGTCGGGACCAACTGCGTTGACGGCATCCCCGAGTGTTATGTGGGCGCGTGCGACGACAAAGGCGTGTGCAAATCCTCGTCGGCGCCCAGCGGCACCGCGTGCAACGACCACAACGCCTGCACCAAAACGGACACGTGTGCGGCCGGCGTTTGCGGGGGCGCGGCGGTCGCGGGCTGTCTCCTTTACCTCCAGGAGGGCTTCGAAGTCTGCCCGAGTGGCTGGACCTTCGGCGGTGATTGGCAATGCGGCACACCCGCGAACGTGGGTCCGCTCACGGCCCACACCGGCAAAGGTGTCATCGCCACGCAGATCGCCGGAGTGTATACTGTAAACCAGAGCTTCAGCACCACTGTCGCTGACTCGCCGCCCATCAACCTGACCGCGGCAACCAACCCGGTGATTTCCTTCTGGGCGTGGGACCACACCGAGGGCGGTACCTTCGACGGCTGGAATCTGAAGGTCAGCATCAACGGCGGGCAGGCCTTCACGGATGTCACGACCGTGACCCCGGCCTACAGCTTGACCATCGCCGGCAAGCCTGCCTGGGGCGGTGATCACTCGGCGGAGGGCTGGAAGAACTACACGGCGGATCTGACCGCCTACGCGGGGCAGCCGATCATCCTGCGCTTCGTCTTCCGCAGCGACGGCGCGACCGTCTTCCCTGGTGTCTACATCGATGATATGGTCGTCGCCGAGCCGCTGCAGAACCCGCTCTTCATCACCACGGCATCGCCGCTCGCCAACATCTACGCGGGGATGGCCTACACGGCAAAGATCGAAAAAACCGGCGGCACGAGCGACGCGGTGTGGAGCATCAGCCCCGGCGGCGTGAACGCGGCCTGGCTGACGATCGACCCGGTGAAGGGCGTGCTCACGGGCACCCCTTCGGCGGTGGAGACGGGGCCTGTGAGCGTCATCGTGCACGTCGAGGAGCCGATGTTGCCCTCGAATTTCGTGGAGAAGACGTTCACCTTCAACGTCAACCACGCTGCGTACTACACGAGCTTCGAGGGCGCCTGCCCGAGCGGCTGGACGCTCACCGGTGATTGGCAGTGCGGTGTCCCCACGACCGTGGGCCCCGCGACCGCGTTCGTGGGGACGCAGTGCCTCGCCACCCAGATCGCCGGCCCCTACAACGACAGTCAACCGTGGGTGGGAACGACCGCCACCTCACCCGACATTGACCTCACCGGCGTGCTGATCCCGACCCTCACGTTCCGGATGTGGGTCGATACCGAGGGCTCGACCTACGATGGCGCCAACCTGCAGATCAGCACCGACGGCGGGCTGAACTTCACGGTCATCAGCAACGCCACGCCGGCCTACCCGTTGCTCATCGACGGCAAGCCTGCGTGGGGTGGTCACCAGTCCGCGCTCGGCTGGCAGGACGTGAAAGCCGATCTCTCGGCCTACGTCGGCCAGTCCATCCGCCTGCGGTTTGCGTTCCGGACCGATTCCTCCGGGACCTTCCCCGGCGTCTACATCGACGACATCCTCGTCAACTGAGGAGCACTCCATGAACCGCCCCGCAAGCAGTCGTTCGCCTGTTTTCGTATCATTCACCCTGACCTGCATCGCCGCCTCCTGGTGGGGCTGCGCCAAGCCAACGGAGGAGCCCACGACGGTGACTAGCTCCTCGAGCAGCACGAGCCAGAGCGCGTCCTCCGGGAGCAGCGGCACAGGAGGCACCGGGGGAATCGACACCAATTTCGATGGTGGCGTCGTCGACGACGGCGGCGCTTGCACCTCCACCAGCGCAGCCGCCGAGCACATCCAGCTCGACATCATTTTCGTCATCGACCGGTCGGGCAGCATGTCAGGGCCGAGGTGGATCGGGACCACCACGGCCTTGACGACGTTCTTCAACGATCCGGCGTCGGCCAAGATTGGCGCCGGGTTGGTCTACTTCCCGAACTACAAGGCGTCCCCGTGCGTCCCCGAGGACTATGAGCCTCTCGACGTGCCCATCAACGTGCTGCCGACCAACGCATTTACGTTGACGAACTCGATGCCCGCCGACGCCACAGGCCTTAACACACCCACCTACGGCGCGCTCAAGGGGGCGCTCAAGGCGGCGACCGCCTACCAGGACGCGCACCCGACGCACAAGGTCACCGTCGTCATCGCCACCGACGGCGAGCCCAACGCGTGTGGGACGACGACGATCGACAATATCGCGGCTTTGGCCAAGAGCGCGCGCAACTACAACGGTGTTCTCACCTATGTCATCGGCGTGGAGGGCTCGATCATCGCGAACCTCGACAAGATCGCGGAGGCGGGCGGGACGACATCGGCCTACGACATCACGACTGACATCAGCCAGTTCTCCAAGAAGATGGAAGAGATTCGCAGCGCGGCGCTCGGGTGTGAGTTCGGGATCCCGCCGCCGCCGAACGGCAAGGATCTCGACTCGGACAAGGTGAACTTCTCCTACACGCCGAAAGGCACGGGCATGTCGAAGATCTTGCTCCGCGCCGACGACCTTATCGACTGCGGCACCAAGCCTGGTTGGTATTACGACAGCAACATCGCGCCCACGAAGATCATCCTCTGCCCTGCGTCTTGCAACACGGTGCAGGCCGACAGCAACGCGAAGATCTCCGTGCTCTTCGGCTGCAAGTCCCAGATCAATTGAAGCACACTTGCCC